>OGFD01000435.1_pt1 | contig 28724 bp, 26 predicted proteins | sample 1570851 | NCBI WGS metagenome assembly OGFD01 (sample SAMEA2582077, study PRJEB24529) | metagenome | biome: Human gut stool | place: China | collected 2011
TTGCGGGGCGGTAAAAATCTTCATGGGGAATAAATCCTCGCCGTTCTGTACTTTTCTACAAGACTGCGTTTGCGTAGCAATGAAAGCCCCAGTGGGGCTTTTAAGCGGCAGAGCGGTCTTGCGCAAGCAAGATGGAGGGGCATTGCCCCGACAAGCTCGGTGGGATTTGCGATAAAGGGTATCATGGATCGCGGAGCGCGTCAAGATGGTTTTGCAAGTTTTATTGCGGTAAAGCGGTAAAAGTATGACACTTTTGGCATTCAGAGCTATTATAGCTCGATTTTTTGATGAGCCAGAGCATCTAACTTCTCAGCAACATCTCGTTTGCATTGCTCAACAGTAATATATTGTTCGGCAATTTCTTGCTGAGCGGATAGGCTTATCTTTCCAGTATCATCAACAGGGAATGGGACCAAAAGTTCAGAAACCATAAAGGGAGGGAGTGAAGAGTATTCGTTTTCTCCGTTATCACCAACACGACCCTTCTTTGCATTTCGGAAAATAGGTTCCATAATAAATTTGGCATATTGAAGGTTAATGTCAGAAAATTTTGGAAGCAAAACTCCTCGATGATTTGTTGCAGAAAACTCTGATGAGTGGAACATAAGATACCCAGCAAGGCCATCAATCACCCAGCTCAAACAAGGGGTATTATAATCAGCGGTATCGACATACGCAAATGCCCCAGAAGTGTTTCCCGAAAAGAGAGGGACTGCGCCAGGATGTTCCTGAGTATAGCTTCTAGTATATTTTCCGCTTCCTCGAAGAACCGAAAACAGATCCGAAATCTTTTTCTGGGCAAAATGGTAGCAGGACAAGTCTACACAGACGTTGCTTTCTACCACACGGTCTTTTTGATGGAGAAGAGATTTTCGCATATCTTCAAGATAGTTGAAAATTTCGACCATAATTTCCTGTTGCTCTAAGTCGTAACATCCGTTGCTTTTTACAGGAAGTTGGATGGTGACAGGAGCCAAGTTGTGAGAGTTGGCTTTGTGTGCATGATTGAATCCATATTTTTCCTTCATATCATTAAGCGCAACGCGAACATACTGAGGGCTGATATCCTTGCGAAGTACTTGAACGACGATTCGATCGGTATTGACATAAAATGGCTTCGTATGAATTACAAAATTGCGGCCGGCCGACCCATCACCGTTTGTAGCAAAGCTAAGAACAGGGTTATCCACGTTTGCACCAAAGGGCTCTTTAGGAAGTCTTTTTATGAATGCCACAGGTTCTTGACCAGCAGTATAGACGGGAAAATCGTCCGGATTGTCAGTGTTTAGAGCATTTAATTTTACACGATTAAGTCCGATTCCAGAGGAGGATAAACGGAACACGGCAGGGTCGATTATATTAACCATTTGACGAGAAATTATTGTTTTTTTTTTCTCCAACTCATAAAGTGGCTCGCGATATTCCATTAAAGAAGATGAAACATCAGAAATTAAAGTGGCGAGGCCGGAAAGAGTGATGGTTTCAACATCATCTTCCACGCCAAGCTGAATCTTTTCTTCTCTTGTCCACCAACGATCTACAGCCCAATGCGCACTGGTATAAAATTTATCAATACTTATAATTTTGCAGCGTGGGTCATCCGTTCTGAATTTTATCTTTGCTCCCTTAAACATATTAAACAAATCCGAGGCCGCTTCCAAATCATTTTGCTCGATATCAAAGCGATAGACATCCCGCGTTTCGCCGATTTCTGAGCAAAGATATGTGAATACCGGAGAGATTTGCTTGGGAAGAGTGGGAATTCCGCCAACATTAAGAGGAATCTTTTTAGTGAGTGCGAGAATATAGGTCTTTTTGTTGGTCGTAAAGAATGTGTTTAATGGCAAAGAAATCACCGCGTCGATATCGCACTGGCCAAGAATAAAATCTCGTAATTTTTTATCGTTACTCCGATTCATGATTCCATCTGGCACGACAATAAAAGCCTTTTTTCCGGGTTTGAGTGCGCGGACAATCCATTCCATGAACAGCCCTTCGATGCCCATGGCACTGATAGAAAAATATTTCTTTAATTCATCATCCTTCGAGATTTCTTCTTTTAGATTGCTACTGCCACTCATAACATATGGTGGATTTGTAAGAATGAGATCGTACTCCTCTGTTACCGGCTTGGCTAGAGTTCCGAGGATAGAGTTGGTTTGCAGAGTGAAGGTGCTATTAAATAACTGCGCAAACTGCTGAGTTAGATTCGGATGCTCTCTGATTAGCTCGGACATATAAATTAGCATATTCGCCTTTGCAAGTATAATGGTTTTCTGCTCATCTTTGTCGAAGCCCTTATCATAGCCGACAAGCGTAATTTTAGGAACAAGCCGTTCGGCACCGTGTTCATCTGTTTCTATAGTGTATAGGTGATTAAGATTGTGCAAAATAGGCTCAAGCAAGAATTTACCAACACCACATGCCGGGTCACAGATTTTCATTCCAGACTCAATATCGGCCATGTTCACAATCGCTCGAACGACCTTAAGCGGCGTAAAATATTGTCCCCAGTTTTTCTTGCTGATAGATTCTTTCAAGAACGTTTCAAAGAGCTTGCTTTTAAAATCGTAATCAATGTTTTCAAGCGTACCAAAATCATTGAATCGTTTAAGGATTTTGTGAAAAACTGTAGCGTATCCAGAAACTGCTTTATCATCTTTAGATACAAAAATAGTACCATTAATGATTGTGGTTTTGTCTTTTGGATTTCCGGGAAAAAGCTCTTTGATTTTTATACGGATAACAGAAGCATAGAATTCGAGCACATCGTTTTCATTATTACCGGAATATTTTCCAAGTAAATCATAAAACGAATACATGCCTTTTAATACACCAAGATCACTCAGATATTTGAAAATGAAAATCTCGACAAAGGTGTAGAGGCAATTTTCTGGAGTTGCACCAGAAACGGCCCATAAATCCTGCCATACTTTCTGAGCAAGCGGAAGAGGATCAACAGATGCCGCGGCTCTTAACATATCATTTGAAGCATTGATGGATGCGCGAATTTTGTTAATCAGAACAATACATTCAGAGCTGGTTTTATTGAAATTGAGAGTTATTTTACTGCCGTTTTCCTGCAAAATCTCGTGACCAGTTAAAGGATTGACCCAGATACTCTTACTTCCATCAGTAATAATATAAACTTTTGCCTGCAAAGCTTGTGCCGTACCTAATTCTTGCACAATTGCCTTCTCGATTTGCTTTTCAGTACGAAGTTGAGAAGGCGTTTTGTATTCGATGGCAGCAATTACTACGGGTTTTTTAACAATTAGTGCATCCGGCTTTTTGCTTTCAAATGTTTCATAATCCTTATCAGGAATTAGTTTTGCTGACTTTAGTGCTTTTAAGGTTGTTGCTCCGATGTTATAAAAATTCCAATCTCCCATTTTTTCAGGAGAATCTATCAAATTTCTCTGAATTAACTCTTCACTCATTGGTAGTAACTCCTTTACAATGATTTGTGTGATTGGCAAGATATTGATCGATGTCGTTTTGCCGTATGCGAAGAGAACGACTTCCTACACGTGATGCTATAAGCTTTTTACTTTTTATAAGACGACGAATGGTCTTTTCTGATACCTTTAAGTATTGTGCCGCTTGCAATACAGTGAAAATTTCATCAGACATAGCACATTTCCTCCATTTTGTCAAGTATAACATTTGTCTGGGGCTAGTGCAAGGGAAAATTCAAATTATATATGGAAAAATGAGGACTATAATAGACTAAAATGGACAATAAAGGTCATATTGAAAAATGCTGTTTGCATGAAACATTTCGGTATAGAGTACATATAATAGACCTGAGTGAAAATTTCATTTCCTTCGATGCTTGACCACTTGCACTTATACACTTTTGCGCTATACTAATAATAGAGGATAGCGGCGTTGACCAGCTATCGGTGGCGATGAAGCAATGGACTGGTTCGGTATCAGCCTGTTGTGGAGCCAAACCGTGGGTTAAGCGAAAACCACAAGCCGAATAGATTCACCTGAATCGAACGAAAACGCAAAATGCCCGCTCACCGTGGAGATTCCGTTCCATCGGTGGCGGGCATTCTTTTATTATTCAGGCAACACAAGATAGCAGTATTCATCGGGAAGGACGATCTTTTCCCATTCGACCTTCTTGGCGGTGAATACGACCTCTGAATACTGTTTCTCACCACGGTTTTTGCGATATGTAGCAATAATTCGGTCAGCGGCCTTTACTTTGGTTCGGATATCGCCCTCCAGTACCGTGTTGGGAACGAAACGCCCTTCACCGCTATCCCGGACAAAACCCATGCAGGCGCTGAGAGAGCCTGCGATCTTGTCGGTGTACAGCTTGGGCTGGCTCATATTGTAGTCGCCCAGCATTTTTGCGGAGAGATTCTTTTTCATCAGGCTGGGCAGAACATGCATTTTCATTTCGGTGGTTCCATCTGCGGAAAATTCAAAATCCGCTTCGGTCAGACGTTTGTCGTAGCACAGATTGAAAAAGTGTCTGGCATTGATGCTAGGCTTACGCAGCTTGAAGCCTGTCATGTGCAGAAAGTTGCTGATATCGAACGTGACCTCCAGACAATGGACACTCTTATGCTTGTCGGTAGTGATGAACAGCAGGCTTTTATCCACCAGATTTTCTTTGTACAACGGCGCACAGGCAAAAACGATGGACAGTGCTTCTTTTTTCGTCATGGTTGATTCTGCGCTCCTTTGCGTTTTTACAAAATAAAAGGGACACCTACAACACCGTGGTGCTGTCCGATGTCCCTTGCGACTGATTTTATCGTTGTCCGCCAACCTCAGGCCCCTACGTCCTGCATCTCTTTCGGGTTTTATCGTTGCCCGCCAACCTCAGGCCCTTACGTCCTGCATCTGATCGGATTTTAGGTGTCAGCCACACCAGCGGAATGACGTCCGCTTTCCTATCTATATTATATTCGATTTTCGTTCAAATAGCAATGGACTTTGCAAAGATGATTCTTTAATTTTTTGCAAACGGCTGCTGAATCCTCAATCTTCCATTCTGCCGTGGTCACAGCCGAGGGAAAGATAATGCTCCATCCCTCCACCCAGCACAAGCTGTGCATACTCCAATGGCTTGTTCCACAGCAGCCAGTCCAGCTCTGCCCGCTGTGCCGGGGTGTTGCCGTACTCGTCCTCGACGGCGATGCAGTCGATGGCAAGAGTGGTGCCATCTTTGAACCGGGTTTCCACCCGGTTGGTGTCCATATTGTAGCGGCAGGAAAGTAGTTTGTTCATAGTGAACCTCATTTCTATATCAAACGGTGTCTGTTCGGATGTCCTAAACCCTGCCATAAAACCGGTGGTTGATTTGTCCATTGGGCTTTGTTTTGCCCGTCTGCACATTTTTGCACACTTTTTGCACACCTGAATAGCTGGATAACAGTTGCAAAGCATTACACTGTATGCAAATAATGCGGTGTGTGCAAAGATGCGTTTTGCGATGATACGATAAAAATAACGCTTCTTCGAACTTTTGAAATTTGACGAATGATGCACATTGGATTCTTTTAATCAGAGGGCCAGGGATTCGAGTTCCCTCGAGCGCACCAAAATCCAACGAGGAATCGTAAGATTCCTCGTGGGATTTTCTTTTTGTTCTCAAACTGCACGGTTTCTGCACGGTCGTTGCATGGTTCGTATTTTCTGTGTCGGATTAGCGGCGGTCATTCTGGCGAAGCTCTGCGCTGAAACGGATGGCCGATACGCTGTGACAGGCGTTGTCCTCGCATCACTGCTTATAAATGTCGTAGAATTCCTTGGAGCTGATGGAGTAGTCCGTCTTGAAGCGGAAATAGCCCTCGGACACCATGAAGTCGATGACATTGTTGCTGCTGCGCTTGATGGTGTCTACGTTGGCGGCGGCTTTAGGGCTGACCGTAAATCGGAAGTCATTCTGCACCAGCCGGTGCGGCCCTTCCAGACACCACAGCAGGATGCCCTCCAACTCGGCACACATCTTCTCCACAGGGAAGGTGTCATCCGTGCGATCGGCAGGCTTGTCCTTGGTGGTCAGGATATGAGCAGCCTTGTGGAGCGTCTCGGTTTCACTGCAAAAGGCCCCACACACCGGCATTGGTCGGCATGCAGGGCATATTTGCGATTTGAGGGGACATTACAGGGCAATCATTGCGTTACAGGTGCCAGCTCATACACACGGTCGAACTGCGCACGGTGCTCTGCCGACAGGTGGTGGCTGATGAGGATCAGTGTCAGATCGGGATTGGTAAGCAGGCTCTTTTCCACAAGGTCGGCGTTTTTCTGATCCAGCGCACTGGTGCCCTCGTCCACCAGCAGGATGGAGCGATTGTGAATTAGGGCACGGGCAATGGCGACACGCTGCTTCTGACCGCCGGAAAGATTACTGCCATCCTCACCTACAACGGTGTCAAGGCCATCGGGCATGGCGGCCAAATCTGCGGCAAGGGCACTGCCCTGAATGGCCGCATGCAGCTGCTCTTCCGAGAAATCTTCACCCAGTGTGATGTTCTCCCGAATCGTAGTATTGAACAGGAACACATTCTGCTCAATGTAACTCATCTGTTGCTGGAGCTGAGCGGGTGTAACGGTGTGAATGTCCACATCGTCAAACGAAATCGTACCGGTATAGTCCGGCAGCCAGCCCAAAAGCAGCTTGAGCAGAGTGGATTTTCCGCAGCCGGAGGGGCCTGTCAGGGCATACTTTTTGCCCTTTTCAAAGCGGAAGGAGGCATCTTTCAGGATGGGCTTTTTCTCATCATAGCCGAAAGAAACTCTATCTACCGTAATGGAGGCTTTCAGTGGTGACATAGGAGCAACCTCTTCCGATTTGGAATCAGTATCGACCGTTGGCAGCTTGCCAAAGTAAGGCTTGCTGGCTGAGAGGGAGAGACGCAAACCGGCCAAACTGTTAAAGCCGTTTGCCACGCCTCCGATCAGATTGACACCACCTGCAAGTGTGCCTGTGGTGACAAGTCCCATGCTGGTCAGCACAGCAATCAGCACAAGCGAGCCGAGCTGAAGTGCGACGTTGATAAAGCCAATCAACGCCTCCATGCGAGATTTGCCATAGCTCAGCTGGCAACTGGGCTTTTCGATGTCATCGCTGATCCTATTTCCCTGCTGGAGAAAGAGATTTCCTCTGCCAAAAAACTGGAGTACGTCAAAGCCTGTCAGAAGGTCCTTCAAATGGTTGATGGCGGCAGTCTGCTGCACACCGCAGCTTTGCCCCAGTAGTTCCAACTTCTTCTGGAACAGTTTTGGGGAGAGCCAAAGGACAACTGCTGTGATCACGGAAAAAACAACCAGCGACCAATGCAAAAAGGCAAGTCCCAAAATGCTGAACACGATCTGCGCAATTCTGCCTACACAGCCGAAGAAGGGAATCCACGCAAGCTGTTCTAATTGCTTTATATCATTGGTCAGCCGGGCGAGATATTCTCCGGTGTCGGACTGATGAAAATCGGTATGGCTCTTGCGCAGGAAGGAGTGATACAGCCCATCTCGCACCGTATTGTTCAAAGCGCGAATTGTTTTGGTCTGACAATGCTCCTGTAAAGCAGTAAAAAGAAAATAGCCTCCCCAGCAGGTCAGATCAACTGCCGTCCAAAAGATAGTACTCCGCAGATCCAGCAATACCACGGCATCAAAAACCTTCATCAAGGCAAGCTGAATCAGAGCCTGAGCACCATAGGCGATGATGGCAAACAAGCAGGTGAGGGCACTGAGCCTCCATTGCTTTTTCAGATAGTGTATCATTGTTTCCTCCATGCGTATGTCAAAGAGCTTAGAATGCATTTCATGTGCCTGTATCTTATCACAAAAGGTTTCGATTGACCATATCGTCTGGTGTAATAAAAAATTACATGGGACGACAGGTTTGCACAAGAGACGCTTGCACACATGTACAAAATCTAGTATATTACAATTATGGCAATACTAAAGTTTGGAGGGAGCTGCTAAATGCAGAATTACAAATTGGGGGAGTATATCCGCCAGCGGCGTTTGGATCTCGGGTTGACACAGGAGCAGGTCTGTGCAGGCATTTGTGAATCCGTTACATTGTCCAGATTTGAAAACGGAAAACAGACCCCCAGCCGAAATCGAATCAATGCGATTCTGCAGCGCCTTGGTCTGCCGGATGACCGATATTATGCGTTGGTAACACCGGAAGAACTGGAAATAGAAGCACTCAAGAAGGAAATTGTTTCCTGTAATGCGCTAAAGTGCGTTGAGGAGGGCTTTGACAAAATAAGTCGGCTTGAGAAAATTGCAAAGCCGGATGATCAAATCACACAACAGTTTATTCTTCGATCGAAAGTCCTTTTGGGAGGATTGGATAAAAGATATTCAAATGACGAGCGGATTCAAATGTTGTTGCAAGCCATTCGGATGACCATACCGGATTTTCAACTGGACAAAATTGAAGACTTTCTCTTTACATTGGATGAAATGAAACTGGTCAATCAAATTGGAAATGCGTATTCTTTGAGCGGTGACAATGAAAAAGCAGCCGATATTTTCTATCGACTGCTTCAATATATAAGAAGGCATCTTCCGGAAACGGTTACTTCAAACAGGATGCTTCCCTTGGTTTTGTATAATTTTGCTAGATCGTTGGATTTGTCGCAAAAGTATGAGGAAGGCGCAAAGGTGGCAAGATACGGAAAAGAAGCATGTATAAAATATGGACATTATCAGGTGCTTCACTCGTGTTTGGAAATCGAAGCTGAATGCGACTTCTTTCTTGGAAAAAAGGAGGAGAGTGTCGAACGATATCGGGAAGCTTTTTACATTTGCAAAGTCATGGGATATGAAGATGATTTGCAGATTATCCGCACAGAAGCAGAAAAGTATCTGAACATCTTATTTTAAATATCATGTAATGTCGTCCTGCGGTGTGGCGGCATCTGCGGATGGAGTAGGACATTCCGGCTTAGTCCTGTATGTAAACGGTGAATATCGGGATGACTCTGACATTGGCAAGCTGATGCACGACTTCAACTGTATCAGTGCCGATGATATGAATTTTGAGATCCTTGCCGAAAAGACCCGGTATCTGAAGGAAAATCCGAAGGGAGTGAGCGAAATGTGTAAAGTGATGGAAGACTTGAGAGATGAAAGCTATGCAGAGGGCCGCGCAGAAGGTCATGCAGAGGGTCGGGAAGAACAGGCTCAGATGACGGCGAAGAACCTCTATGAGCAGGGTCTGACGATAGAGCAGATTGCAAGAGCGATTGGCTTCAGCATGGACACAGTGGAAAAGTGGCTCACGCAGAAAGCCGGATAAGAGAATAACCGGAATGGCCAGTGTATTGTACGATTTGCGTATGATATGCTGGCTTTTTGTTTGGCAGAAGTCAGAGGTAGTCAGAAGTGGGGTGGGGGTAGTTAAAAATCTGGAGCCGGGGGTTATTCTGGCTGAAGGGAAGAGTTATCTGTTCTCCCCAGTCCGGGACAAAAGAGACCATCCCAATAATTGTGTAAACCTCCGGACGGGACTTTTCGTTTCATCAGATTGTCTTTGACTATTCCATAAGCGTATCCATACAGATAACCCCAGATTGGCTTTTCATCGGTAGTGCGTCTTTTGATACAACGCCCCTCCCAGCGGCCATCCTTCCGTCTGTGGATTTTTATCTCCTCGTTTTGCCATCTGAATGCATCCTTCTGATTGATCCTTGCCTGACCCCTTATGCATAGACATACCAGTTCTGAATTACCGTAATTTGCACTTGCTGGATGAAATTAGAGAAGATGTCGTGAAAATGCTGGTTTTTATCCCGACAACCCGTGGCAGCGCAGGGTATTTCTATTGAAGTACTGGTAAATTTATGATAAAATAGTGCAAGAATTGACACAGGAACAAAAATAAGCGGTATCTTCCATGATCCAAATGGAGGATACTCCTTGATTGCGGCAGGAGTGTGCGCATGTGGCATTGCGGCTGTCTTGAGCATAATGAGAGGACCTCCCCAGCGGCGATAGAGCCGATAGAAGCAGTATGGCAAGACCACTGTCATTTATCCGGCCAGCACCGGTAAGAGTCAATATTGCGTTCAAACTCACAGAGAACCACTCGGATGCGGTCATTTTTGACTGTCTCCCAGTGAGCACATCTTCAAAATACAGACAGGAACTCAATTGGTAAAAATTGTTGCACAGGAATCTTCCTTATTATATAAGCGGAATAAAAACGTGTGAGGAAAAATGGTGAATTTAGAAGAAACGAAGTATCATGTGGATTTTGGTGAATATTATGTTCGGATGACGGATAAGCAAAAGCATTATCTTGTGGTGCGCTCTGTCATCGACCGGATTCTTGCGGGGATTGCTCTGGTAATACTTTCACCGCTGTTTTTGATCGTGAGCATTGCACAGAAAATCAGTGCACCTGATGAGCCTGTTTTCTTTTTGCAGAAGCGTGTTGGAAAAAATGCACATTGCTTCAACATCATTAAATTCCGGACAATGAAAAGCTCTGCACCAAAAAATGTGGCAACAGGCGACTTGGCCGACCCACAAATATATATTTCAAGACTTGGGCGCTTTCTAAGAGACACCAGTATTGATGAACTTCCACAATTTGTGAATGTGGTCAAGGGGGAAATGAGCTTGATTGGCCCCCGCCCGTTGGTATATACCGAGCGTGAGATCCGTTTTTTGCGTCGATGGTACGGTGTATATCAAGTGACACCGGGCATCACCGGCTGGGCACAGGTCAACGGTCGGGATACGGTGGATATCTACGATAAGGTTTACTATGACCGTGAGTACGTCCAAAATGTCAGCCTGAAGTTTGATTTGAAGGTCATCTGGAAGAGCGTTCTGGTGGTGCTGGGCCGGAAGGGTGTCGTGGATGGAAAGGTTGATCCGGAGTTCCGGCAGGAAAGTATTGTGCTGCTGCGGGAAAGTCAACTGGTGCAAAATAGGAAAGTCGAATGCACAGACGAGAATAAATTGCCGATGATGTGAGGAAATATGAAAAAGGTACTTTTTGTAACGCACAATGGACGTTTTTTAGTCCAGTTTGAATTGAATGATATCCAGATTCTGCAGAAACTTGGGTACGAGGTCCATTGTGCAACGAATTTTGACGGCGAAACTATGCGAGCAGATGCCGAAAACACCTTGAAGGAACACGGTGTGATCTGCCACTCAATTCCGATTGAACGTTCACCTTTGCGATTGAGAGAAAACCTGAACGCATATCGGACGCTGAAATCACTGCTGAAAAAAGAGCATTTTGCGGGTGTGCATTGTCATACGCCTATGGGTGGCGTGGTTGGCCGTCTGGCTGCCAATGCGACACACACGGCACCGGTGCTCTATACGGCCCATGGTTTCCACTTTTACAAGGGCTGTCCGTTGAAAAACCGGCTGATCTACCAGACCGCCGAGACTTTTTTGGCCCGCTATACCGATGCCCAGATCACCATCAATCAGGAGGATTACGCTGCCGCACAGAAATTTCCCCTGCGTGGCAAGGCGTACTATGTACCCGGAATCGGCGTGGATGTGAAGAAGATCTCTTCCGTGCAGGTGGATCGAGCCACAAAGCGGGCAGAACTGGGCATCCCGGAAGATGCGTTTGCGTTCCTCACTGTGGGAGAATTGATTCCACGGAAAGGTCATGAGCTCTTGATCAGAGCTTTTGCAAAATCAAACATTTCGGGGGCACAACTTTTAATTTGTGGTAGTGGCAGAGAAAAGGAGCACTTAACTGCCTTGATTAAAGAACTTGGGATATCGGACAGAGCGCATTTGCTTGGCTTCCGGAATGACATATATGAACTGCTGAAATGTACGGATGCTTTTGTATTTCCATCCAAACAGGAAGGACTGCCGGTGGCTTTGATGGAAGCAATGGCTGCTGGCCTACCCTGCATTGCAAGCCGCATCCGTGGAAATGTAGACCTGCTGCCAGACAGCCGGTATCTGTTTGAGTCATCGGATGAAAGTACATTGTGCCAGTTGATGCAGAATGCTGTAAATGGAGTACAGGTTGACCAGGAATGCGCCCAGAATAAAAAAGCGCTGGAGCAGTTCGAGGTGAAGAATGTCAGCGCATGTATGCAGAAAATTTATATGGAACTGTTGGGAGACAAACAATGCTAAGAGTATTACAGGTTGTCACAAAGATGGACCGTTGCGGACTAGAAACACTCTTGATGAATTATTATCGAAATATCGACCGAGAAATCATTCAATTCGATTTTTTGACACATCGTGAAGAACATGGGCAATATGATGATGAAATCGAACAACTTGGCGGAAATATTTATCATGTACCACATCTGAACCCCTTGAACCCGGGATATTATAAAGCGTTGGATGATTTTTTCCGGACACATCCATATAATATTGTGCATTCTCATTTGGATTGTACGAGTACATTTCCGCTCCGTGCAGCTAAAAAAGCTGGAGTACCCTATCGGATAGCGCATATTCATAGCACGAGTCAGGACAAGGATTTTAAGTATCCGATAAAAATGCTTTCCAAAAAGATGATGCCGTATTATGCAACAGATTTTTTTGCGTGTGGAGAAGTAGCTGGAAAATGGGCTTTTCCAGGGAAAAAATTTGTAGTGATGAAGAATGCTATCGACACGGCTAAGTATATGCCAAATGTATCTATTCGATCAAAAGTGCGAAAAGAGTTTAACCTTGAAAACGAATTTTTAGTTGGCCATGTTGGGCGTTTTGCACCCCCAAAAAACCACACTTTCCTTCTGAAAATCTTCTCAGAGTTCAAAAGGATTGAACCATCAGCAAAGCTAATGCTTGTTGGTGGTGGCGATCGAGAGCCAGATATTATTCAGGAAGCTGAACGTTTAGGTATTATATCAGATGTCATTTTTACCGGCGTACGCGCTGATGTAAATGAACTAATGCAGGCAATGGATGTGTTTGTCTTACCCTCGCTTTACGAGGGCTTACCGGTCACGATGGTAGAAGCACAGGCTGCGGGGTTACCGTGTGTGATTTCGGATAAGGTACCAATCGAATGCACTATTGTTGATGGGTTGGTTACAAGTGTGAATCTGTCGGATGCACTGAATGTATGGGCAGACGCCATTATGAGAACCAAAAGTGTGAAACGGAAAAGTCATATGGGCGAACTTACTGCTGCAGGATTTGATATTCATCAGGCAGCAAAATGGTTGGAGTATTTTTATTTGGAGAAAGAGGGCAAAACTGTGCATGAGTGAGCGAATGCCAAAGATTTATCTGTATATCAATGTGCTTGGCGGTGGCGGTGCAGAGCGCGTCATAGCAAACCTGGCAAATACTCTTGCTGAGGACGGGTGCGAAACAACTCTCATCACATCATTTCCGGTAGATAAGGAGTACTCCATCGATAAGAAAGTCCGGAGACTTCTGCTGGAAGATCATGAATTCAGGCAGTCCCGCCTAAAGCGCAACGTTACCCGTATCTCTAAACTCCGGAAAATTTGTAAGGAAGAAAAGCCGGATATTCTGATTTCATTCATGGAGGAACCAAATTTTCGTGCCATCCTTGCAACGAGGGGCCTTCCGGTCAAAACATTGGTCTCTGTTCGAAATGATCCCAACAAAGAGTACGCAGGAAAATTGGGAGCATTCGTTGGAAAAGTGCTGCTTCCGATGGCAGATGGGTGTGTATTTCAGACCAAAGAAGCGCAAGAATGGTTCCCGGAAAAGCTTCAAAAAAAATCGAAAATCATTTATAACGCAGTCAAAGAAGATTTTTATCAGATTGAGAGAACGCCTGTTCGGGGAGAGATTGTTACCTGTGGGCGTTTGGTCGAACAGAAAAATCATGCGCTTTTGATAGATGCATTTTCAGAGGTTGTAAAAAAATATCCCTTTGTTACACTGAAAATTTATGGAGAAGGAGCGCTGAGAGAAAAACTTCAACACCAAATCAATGATTTGGGTCTGGAAAAGAAAGCATTTCTGATGGGTGCAACCAGCGATGTTGAAAAAGTGCTCCAGACAGCAGACCTTTTTGTACTGTCCTCAGACTATGAGGGAATGCCAAATGCACTGATGGAGGCAATGGCCGCTGGTGTGCCATGTATCTCAACGGACTGTCCGTGTGGGGGACCGAGAGAGTTGCTTGGAGATGACAGTAACCTCCTGATTCCAGTAGGAAACAAATTAGGGCTAGAGGATAAAATTCTTGATTTCTTTGAGAATCAGACTGTACTGGAAGAGTGTGGAAAGGAATTGAAGAAAATTGCAAAGATATTTACTCCTGAGGTAATAGAAAAAAAATGGATTGAGTATGTCAATGAAATTGTAATAGGATAAAAGGATAGAGCGCATGTTGAAAAAGTGGGGAGAAAACGGAATCGGCGTTGAATGGATAGTTGAAAAATGCTTGATCTTATGTTGTGTCTTATTTACATGTAGGAGCCTTATTTTGGCTTTTGATAAAGATGAATATATGCCATTATATTCATTCTTGTCGCTTTTTGTGGCAAGAATGACGGTTCCCATTGGTGCTTTATATTTGCTTCGGACTCGAAAGTGTACCCGGGAAAATGTATGGCTCTTGATTCTGCCTGTGAGCTATTGGATTATGCAGGTTGTGCATACATATGGTGGATATATAGGTGGAGGAGAACTGACTTTTTTTTCGTCAGCCGTGTTCGTTCTTTTGCCGAATGAAATGAAAAAAAAGATTTTCAATGCATTTTATATGTTTATCCAGGCTACAAATGTGTTGTCGCTTGTTTTATGGGGGATTTTTATATTTGGTGGGATATCTTTTTTTCATCAGGAAATGTTTTATGCACAAAGCGGCTTAGAAGTAGCATATTATTATCGGTTCGCTATTTTCGCAATATACAAATATGGACATTCTTTTCCAAGGCTTTGCGGAATATTCAATGAACCTGGTGCATTGGGAACGGTATGTGCCCTGTTATATATCTGTACATTCAAGAAAAGCAAACCAATTGAGAAGGCTTTGTTGATTATTACAGGTATTATGACATTTTCATTTGCTTTTTTTCTTATGCTTATTTTATTCTTGGCAGCATATTTTTTCCTTAAAAATCCCCGAAATATAATCGTACTAGTGGTGATGGCGGCAATTATACTAATGCTCCCCTATATTGATTTTCATAATGATGCACTGAATGAAACGGCGGCGAGATTTGCGATTACTTCAAATGGTTTTGCAGGTGACAATCGAACAAGCAATGAGTTTGATCTCGAGTATGAGAAATTTAAGAATTCAAAATATTTATGGTTTGGAAGAGGTGCTGGTGTGACATTGGCAACAGGAACAGCCAGTTATAAAAGTAACTATGTTGTGCCTTATGGTATTCTTGGTACTGTATTTCTGCTTGGAAGTTGGCTTTGGGCGGCATTATGTTATTCAAAGAAAGAACAGCATTGTCTACTGTATGATTTTTTCTTTTTCTTATCATTGTATCAGCGCCCCTATGCAATTATAAGTTTTTGGGGCTATGTATTTTTGTTCGGTGGGATAGAGTGGATTAAAGCAGAAAGATAAAAAGTATAAAAATAATAAGAAAATATTGAAGAAGTATAAGGAGATTATAAGCAATGCAGGTAAATAAAATACTAGCAATGCTGTATAGAGCGATAACAGACAGGAAAATACGGTTCGCATATTTATCGAAGTTTGGACTTTTCAATAAGATGCCAGACGAGCGGTATTTGAAGTTAAAATATAAAAATGTATTCGGCAGAGATCTTGATTTGGAAAATCCGAAGACGTTCAACGAAAAACTCCAATGGCTGAAGCTTTACAACCGGAAACCGGAATACACCATGATGGTGGACAAGTACAAGGTTCGGGAGTATATTGCGCATGAGTTGGGGGAGGAATACCTGATTCCTCTGCTGGGGGTATGGGACGACCCGGATGAAATCGACTTTGATGCGTTGCCTGACCAGTTTGTGCTCAAGTGCAACCATAATTCCGGATTGGGAATGAGTATCTGTCGGGACAAGAGTGAGCTGGATATTCCCAAGGTGAAACGGGAGTTAAAAAGGGGGCTGAAGCAGGATTATTACCTTACAAGTCGTGAATGGCCGTATAGGGACGTTCCTAGAAAGATCATTGCTGAGAAATACATGGAAGATGCTAGTGGGGAACTTAGGGATTATAAATTCTACTGCTTTAATGGTGTGATGAAATTCGTGATGATTAATTCTGATCGAAATACACCGAAACCAACAAGAGCAGATTATTTTGATAGAAATTTCAATTGGCTTGATTTTGCTTGGGGATATAGTCATGCGGAGGTTCAGCCCCAGAAACCGGAACAATTTGAAAAAATGGTTGCAATTGCCGAAAAGCTTGCAGCGGGACTGCCGCATATTAGAGTTGACCTATACGAGTGCAACGGACAAATTTATTTTGGTGAATTAACATTTTTTGATGGAAGTGGGTTTGATAAAATCGAGCCGGTTGAGTGGGACTATAAAATTGGCAATATGCTAAAATTGCCAGATAAAAGGAAAATAAGAAATGATTAAGGTAGTGCATTTCATTCATGGACTAAATATGGGAGGAGCAGAGACACTAGTAAAAAACTATGCTTTGCTTCTGGATAAGAAAAAGTTTGATGTAAAAATTCTCTGCTTAAATCATGAAGAGTCTCCCTATGAGAAAATTCTAAATGACGCAGGAATTGAAGTGATTTATTTAAGAGATGAATTGAAATTTGGGTATAGTAAAAGTCAATTTGCAAAGTTTGTAAACCATTATGGATTTTACTATCATGTGGTCGAGAAAATTAAAAAGCTGAATCCAGATATTTTGCATGTGCACCTAATGCTGAGTAAATATTTAACGCATGCATGTTTGTCGAAACAGTTAATATTATTTTATACACATCATTACGATATACCATCTTGGATAAATGAACATCCAAATGATGTTCAGAATTGGAGAGACCTCATTAGAAAATATATAACAAAAATAATTGCATTGACCCCAAAGATGCGGGATGAGATTGACAGCTTGTTTGACGTATCTAACACGGCGGTATTGAATAATGGGATAGATTTGGAACTATATAAAGAAAGAGATGTTATCCGGAACGAGAAACGTAAAATGCTTGATGTTCCGCGAGACGCTTTTGTGATTGCTCATGTTGGTCGTTTCGACCCTGTGAAAAATCATGATTTTTTAATTAAAGTCTTTAGCCAGATAAAAAAGAAAAAATCGGAAGCTTTTCTGCTGATGGTGGGTCGTGGTGAAACAGAAGAAACGGTTCGAAATCAATTGGAAAGCGCAGGGTTGGCAGATTCCTATCGGATTTTGCATGATCGCACAGATGTTGCTGAGATACTGCAGACTTGCGATGCGGCGGTATTTCCTTCTTTTTCGGAGGGACTTGGAATTGCGGTAATAGAAATGCAGGCGGCAGGGCTATGTTGTGTTGCGTCAACCGGAGTACCAAAAGATGCCTGTGTTTCGAACAAATTGCGCTTTTTAAGCTTGGAACAGAGTGCTGATGTATGGGCGGATACGCTTCTTGAAATGACAGCAAGCAAGACACCGATTCAATATGATGGATTGGAAGAATGGGATATCCGGCACAATGTAAAGCAGCTGGAAAAAATGTACGAAGAGGCAATGGAGAACATTGGCTGATAATGAACGGAGCAGAAAAGGAAGTGCTGCAGGTGAGGAGACAGCGTGCAATTTTGATACGGTTTGACGATATCTGTCCAACAATGGATTGGAATCAGTGGAACCGGGCAGTGAAAGTCCTCGAACGGTATCATGTGAAGCCGCTGATCGGCGTGATTCCGGATTGCCAGGACCCGGAGTTGCAGATCAATGAACCATATTCGGATTTTTGGCAGTATATAAAGAAATTGCAATGCAAGGGATATACCGTGGCGATGCATGGTTATCTGCATAAATATGATAGTGCAAAGCATGGAATCGTCAATGTTACACCGCATTCGGAGTTTGCGGGACATACATATGAAGAGCAGTATCAGAAAATTAAACGGGGAAAAGCCTACCTTGAGTGTCACGGAATATTTACGGATGTATTTTTTGCTCCGGCACATTCCTATGATGAAAATACACTAAAGGCTTTGGCGGCAAATGGATTTAAATATGTATCGGATGGAGCGAGCAGTAAGCCGTTTGTCCGAGAGGGTGTTTTATGTATTCCGTGCCGTTCAGGAGGGTGCCCTAAAATTGAAAAAAAAGGGTATTATACTGCGGTGTTTCATGCGCACGAGTGGGTACGACCGGAAAAGGCAGACGGCTATATTCAGCTTGAAAAGCTGTGTGAGGAATATTCCAAAGATATCGTTTCATTTGAAGAATACTGTAAGCGTCCTGAGGGAAATGCAATCTTGCAGAAGCTGAATGAAAAAGGATACCTGTTTTACGAATATACTGTGAAACCAGTCTTAAGACCCGTCGTGCGGCCTGTGAAAGCGTTCCTGCTGTCAAAGAAGTATAAGTAATGAGGTAAAATAAATGGCCGAGAGTAGAACCCAAAAAGTTCTGTTGAATTCATCTGTGACCTTTGGCTGTCAAATTATATCTTTGATATTAGGGTTTGTATGCAGGACAGTTTTTACACGAATGCTTGGTGCAGAGTATCTGGGCATCAGTGGGCTCTTTACAAACATTTTAACAATTCTTAGCTTTGCTGAACTTGGAATAGGTAGTGCACTCGTATATCGGATGTATGAGCCTTTAGCGAAGAAGGATTATAAAAAACTTCATTTATACATGGAACTTTATAAACGAGTTTACAATTGGATTATAATCGTGATTGCAGTTGTTGGAATCATACTAATTCCGGTGATTCCATTTATTGTATCGGCTCCTGATGTAAAAGAAAGTCTGACACTATTATACGTGCTATACCTTTGTCAAACATTGGTGTCATATGTTCTGGTGTATAAAAAGTCTATTTTAATTGCAGATCAAAAAAGTTACATTGTGAATCTGTACTATCAGATTTTTAATATTGCAATGAATATTGCTCAGTGTGTCTTTTTGGTTCTTACGCATGATTTTGTTATATATTGTTTGCTTAATATTGTATTTAACCTTGCAAATAATGTCGTATGCTCTCGCCGGGCAGAAAAAGAATATCCATTCCTAAATGAGAAACCGGAAGGAAAACTAAACAAAGACGAAATCGAAAGTCTGCAAAAAGATGTAAAAGGACTTTTGCTGACCAAAATTGCAAGCACAGCCTTTAGTGGAACAGACAACATTTTTATTTCTTCTTTTATCGGAATACGCTATGTTGGAATCTTGTCGAATTATACTATGTTTAGTGGAATTATAAATAGTATTATGAACAAGATATTCGACTCAATAACGGCCTCTATTGGAAATCTTGTTGCTACGGGAGATAGGAGTAAATCAGAGGATGTATTAAAAAAACTTTTTTTTCTGAATACGTCGATGTATGGCTATTTGTGCCTTGGAATGTTGGTTTTGCTTCGAGAATTTGTGGTGACTATTTGGCTGGATGCCGAATACGATTTATCTCAGACAATAATCACATTTATGTTGCTTGAGTTGTTTTTGAGGAGCATCCATTTCCCGCTTTATATGACCCGAACTGCTATGGGACGATTTTCAGAATATAAGGGCCTATTTGCTGCAGCAGCATTCTTAAATATAGCAATGGATTTTATTTTGGTTCGGCCCCTTGGAATTACAGGTCTATTCATTGCAACAATTTTTTGCCGTGGGATAACGTATCTTGCTGATATTTGGGTTGTCTATCATATTGAACTGAGAAAGCCCATTTTTGATTATTTGTCGATGGTTGCTAAATGGATTGTGTTCCTGGCTGTTACTGGATTTTTGATGAACAAGGTTGTTTTTTGGGTTAGTCTGAATGGGGTTACTGGCTTCATTCTCCGTGGTGTTATAATCTCTGCGGTTTATATGACGGCATTTTTTATTTTTTGGGGAAGAACTCAGGAATTTCGGTTTTATAAGGCGACTCTGGAAAAATTGGTATTTCATAAAATGAAAGGCTAATTGATATGAAATATGGAATTCTTACCTATCACAATATTCCCAATATTGGAGCAGTGCTACAAGCTTATGCACTATGCACAAAGTTGCGGCAACTCGGTGCAGAATGTGAGATTGTAGATTATCGTTGCAAAAATATTATCGAACGGGAAATAAAAGAACCTGCGTACGGAAATTCTTTGAAACACCTGGCCTATACATTGCTTATAAAGCCGAAGCAAGAAATGAAAATTTGCGCATGTCAGGATTTTGTAAGGCAATATTATAGCAAGGAAGAATTTACACATGAAACGATAAAAAAATCTAATAAAGAGTACGACGGATTTATATCGGGCTCTGACATGATTTGGAATCTGGAAGTGAATGGAAATGACTTTTCATATTTTTTGGATTTTGCAGAAGACTCAAAGAAAAAGTTTTCTTATGGTTCCTCTGTTGGGGAATCATGGGCAGAAGAATCAATGAAGCCAATTTGTGCCTTGCTGGAAAGATATGAGTATATCAGTGTAAGAGAATCTGATACATGTGATATAATTCAAAATCGCTTTTCGCTACGGTGTAAAACGGTGTGTGACCCAACGATGCTATTGCCTGTAGATGAGTGGGATGCGTTTACGGGTTCAGTAGAGGAAAAAAACTATGTCTTGGTTTATTTCCCGTATAAAAACATTTTGAACGCTGCAAAAGCGTATGCACAAAAACATCAGAAAAAACTGGTGATTGCCGGAACAACATGGCCGTGGAAAAGTAAAAGTTACAAATCCGTAAATTCCCCTCAACAGTGGCTGTCCTATATAAAAAATGCGGATGCTGTATTTACGGACTCATATCATGGGTTACTTTTTTCATTGTATTTCCATCGGCCGGTATGGACTGATAATCATGGAAATCGCAATGAGGATTTATTAAGAGCATTGAATTTAACCGACTGTTTTATTGAAAATGATCCGGATTTTTTGAATAAAATACCATATGATTTATGTGATAAGAAAATGGGCTGTATGAGGAAAGATGCGGTTGAATATTTGCGTGATGCGATAAAGGAGTCATAAATATGCATATTGAAACCGATTCAAAGCGGTGTTCAGGCTGTAGTGCCTGTGCTATGATCTGCCCTGCCGGTGCGATTATGATGTGTCCGGATACTGAAGGCTTTGATGTCCCAACAGTTTCCTGCGATAAGTGTGTAGACTGTGGGCTGTGTATTCGTGTTTGTCCAGCCCAAAAGCCGGTTAAGGGGAAGTCTCAAATGAAGGCTTATGCTGCAAAATGGAAAGATGAGGTCAGAGCAGATTCTGCATCTGGAGCTTTTTTTCCTGCAGTTGCAAGATTTGTCCTCAATCAAAATGGTTATGTATGTGGTTGTGTGTTAGATAAAAACAATCTAATGCCGCAACATATTGTCAGTAATGATTGGATTGATATCCAAAGAATGCAGGATTCTAAATATGTGCAAAGCGATATGAATGACTGCTATCGTGAAATAGGAACGCTGCTGAAGGAGAAAACGCCCGTTTTATTTACGGGAACCTCTTGTCAGGTTGCAGGCCTCTGTAGTTATTTGTACGTTAAAAGAATTTCAAAAGAACAGCTTATTACAATAGATTTCTTTTGCCATGGTGTCCCTTCTCCTCGGGTTTGGAAGGAGTATCTGCATTTTTATGAAAAAGAAAAAGGAAAAACTCCAATTGGATATCGTTTTCGAAGCAAGCAATATGGCTGGGGTAGTTCGAGCCGGGGTTCGAACCACCTGAATAGTATTACTTATCGTAATGCTATTCAGGTGGTTAAGCATGATAATATTTCATGGGCATCACGAATGTGGAAAACAATTTTTTTCTCAAATTTGTGCATCCGCAGATATTGCCATTCGTGCCCTTATGCAAATATTGAAAAACCTGCTGATTTTACAATGGGTGATTTTTGGGGCATTGAGAATTTCTATCCGGAGTTCGATGATGGAAAAGGTTGCTCCGCTATACTTGCACGGACAAAAAAAGCGCAAAATATTCTCATCCAGATAGACGGACTGATATATAAAGAAGTGGCGTTGGATGAGATTACAAAGAAACAGGCAAACGCATTTGCACCGAGTAAAGTGCCAACACAGCGAGCAGAATTCTGGGAGGATTACAAGCAAAATGGCTTTGACTTTTGTGCGAGAAAATATTTTTTATATACACCTAAAGTCCGATTCAAGAGCATTATTGCCAGAATTCTGTTTGCGTTAAAGTTGAGAGATATCTGATAAAAATTACGGACTCCATTTTGTATGACTGAAAGAATGAGACCGTGAAATAAGATATGTGTGAAGAAAAAGAAGGTTGAGTATATGGGCTATGAGCTTAAAAGTAATACCGCATGGGAGAATAGGGAGGGGGTAAAAATAACGGTTATAACTCCTGCTTATAATAGAGCAAAAACGCTGCAACGCACGATTGATTCTATTGAAAAGCAAACATTTAATGATTGGGAATATATCATTATCAACGATGGCTCGACAGATGACACAGATGCGATAATTCGAGCTTATCTTGAAACATCGACACATCCGGTTCTGTATATCAAAAAAGAGAATGGTGGCGTACATACGGCAAGAAATCTTGGATTTAAGTATGCGCGAGGAGAACTTTGTACGACAATGGATTCGGATGATGAATTTGTCCCCGAGGCGTTAGAAGTATTTTGGAATACATGGAAGACACTACCTCAAAAGAAAATTTATCGCGAAATTGTAGCCCAATGTATGGATGATGATGGAAATCGTGTGGGAGAATCATTCCCTGACAATATTAATGAGCTACCATGGAATACTGCAAGAAAGATCTGTTATGCTACAAAAGGAGAACATGTTGCGGCTTTTGTAACGCAGATTATGAAGGAAAATCTTTTCCCGGAACCTGATGGGGTTACGTTCATCACAGAAAATATTTTATGGCGAAAATTGGATGTAAAGTATTGCTCACATTATACGAATGAAATGATTGGGATTTACCATAAAGATGGAGATGATCGTTTATCGGGTGTTCATAATAACAAGTCGATTCAATCTTGTAAAAATGCTTTATATGGTGCAACTACATATTTAAATGACTGGGATATCTATGGAGATGGTTCCAGCTATATGAAAGAAATATTGCGGTATGGCATCATGTATCACATTTTAAAACAAAATCCAAAGACGACAGCGTTTGTGAAAAAATACCCACTAAAGGGATTGAAAAATAAATCTATGTTTGTAGTGCTCTATCTTCCATCATTGCTTTCTTCGTGGATTTATAAAAAGAAACGAATGAACTGATATATTTGGCTGATGTGAATACAGGAAGGAGAACTTAGAATTGTCAACAATTTTTATCACCGGTTCTTCCGGTTTCATCGGATCGAATCTTGCCAAGCGTATCTTGTCCACAGAACCAGATACAAAAGTTATCGGACTGGACAACATGAACGATTATTATGATGTTCGCATCAAGGAAGCACGTTTGGCAGAGCTTCAAAAGTTTGAAAACTACACTTTCATCAAAGGCAACCTTGCCGATAAGGCTCTTATCAACAGCATTTTCGAGCAGTACCACCCGGATATCGTGGTCAATCTTGGCGCGCAGGCAGGCGTGCGGTACTCCATCACCAACCCGGATGCTTACATCGAGAGCAACATGATTGGCTTCTACAACATTCTGGAAGCCTGCCGCCATTATCCAGTGGAACATCTGGTGTATGCCTCTTCTTCTTCCGTGTATGGCAGTAACAAAAAGGTGCCGTACAGCACGGATGATAAGGTGGACAACCCTGTTTCTCTGTACGCAGCTACCAAAAAGTCCAACGAACTGATGGCCCATGCTTACAGCAAGCTCTACAACATTCCATCCACGGGTCTGCGCTTTTTTACGGTGTATGGCCCAGCTGGTCGGCCAGATATGGCTTATTTTGGCTTTACAAACAAGCTGGTGAACGGGGAAACTATCAAGATTTTCAACTATGGCAACTGCAAGCGGGATTTCACCTATGTGGACGATATCGTAGAAGGCGTTGTCCGTGTAATGGCAAAAGCTCCTGAAAGGAAAAACGGCGAGGATGGCTTGCCCATTCCGCCCTATGCAATTTACAACATCGGCAACAGCAACCCGGAAAATCTGCTGGACTTTGTGCAGATCCTGTCGGAGGAGCTGGTGCGTGCGGGTGTGCTGCCTGCGGACTATGATTTCGAGGCTCACAAGGAACTGGTGCCCATGCAGCCCGGTGACGTGCCTGTGACCTTTGCAGACACGGAGCCGCTGGAGCGTGACTTTGGCTTTAAGCCTCACACCCCACTGCGTGATGGTCTGCGGAAATTTGCGGAGTGGTACAAAGATTTTTATCAGGTGTAAAGGATGCCAATAGAGTTTGAGAGAAAAAAATATGAATTGAAGCCGATGCTGAGAGAAAATAATAAGCCGAAGCAAATACTATCATTACAGGGATTTAGAGCGATTTTATTTTTGTTAATATTTGTGTTTCATACAAGTATGATTGGAAATGTTTCGGAATCGACGCTTTACCGTGCTTTATGTAAAGGGGGAGGGACAGAGGGAGTCGCTTTCTTCTTTATTCTTTCCGGTTTTGTTGAAGCACTTCATTCTAGAAAAGAAGCATTAAATCTAAAAAACGTTCTACAAATCTGTGTAAGAAAAGCGAAGCGTTTTTATACAGTTCATATTTTCTTTTTGCTTGTTACGATTCCAACAATGATTTACATGGTGCTGACAGAACCGACTTATTCTTTCATTAAATTTGTTTTAAACGCCCTCCTTTTACAGAGTTGGTTTCCGGATGAACAAATATGGCTTAGCTATAATAGTGTGACATGGTTTTTATCAACGCTTGTATTTCTTTGTCTTTTTATTATTCCGCTACATCATGTGTGCAGTTATGTTGAGCAAAAAACATCAGCAGTTAAAATCTATGCCGCACTTCTTGCAGCAGATTGTTTGATGACTTTTGCCGTTGCATTTTTATTGGGTAGCCGCTGCAAGAACGTCAACTATTATTTGTACGCATTTCCACCGATACGATTGCTGGATTATTTTTCAGGATTTGTGCTGGGGAGAACCTTTGTGCTACAGCAAAACAATAAGACGAAAATTTCAGCTGCAACATATTGGGAAGTCGTTGCTGTTGGTGTGATGGTACTGTACCTATTGCTTTTCCCTTATGTTCCAGTACCATTTGTACGAGCGGCAATTTATCAACCTGGGGCAGCGTTTGTGATATATGTCATCGCTGCCGGGGCAGGAAAGATTTCAAGATTCCTGAGCAATCCACTTATGGTCAAGCTGGGAGAAGGCTCTCTGTATTACATGATGAGCCACCAGGTTATCATTCGATACTGCTCTTTAATTCATAAACAGTTAATTAAGCGAGAAATCACATCCTGCGAAATCGTATGGATTATAATAGCCTTCGCATCGACACTTATAAGCAGGCCCATTTATGAGGGTCTGTGTTTGAAATTTCAAAGAATAAAAAGTTTAATATAGGAGAGAATGACATGAAAATTGCAATTGCTGGTACGGGCTATGTTGGCCTTTCGATTGCTACATTGTTGTCGCAGCATCATGAAGTCATGGCAGTGGATATTGTCCCGGAGAAGGTTGACCTCATCAACCATCGCAAATCCCCAATTCAGGATGAGTGCATTGAGAAGTATCTGGCTGAAAAAGAGCTGAACCTGACGGCAACACTGGATGCGGAAGCAGCATATAAGGATGCGGACTTTGTTGTGATCGCAGCACCTACTAACTATGACAGCAAGAAGAACTTCTTTGATACTTCTGCGGTGGAGGCAGTTATCAAACTGGTGATCCAGTATAATCCGGATGCGATCATGGTCATCAAATCCACGATTCCGGTTGGTTTTACGGCGTCCGTCCGTGAAAAGTATCATTGTGATAACATCATCTTCAGCCCGGAGTTCCTGCGTGAATCCAAGGCGTTGTATGATAATCTCTATCCGAGCCGCATCATTGTTGGTACGGATGTGGAGAACGCCCGCCTAGTGAAAGCAGCGAATACCTTTGCTGTTTTGCTGCAGGAGGGAGCAATCAAGCAGAATATCGATACCTTGATTATGGGCTTTACCGAGGCCGAAGCGGTCAAACTCTTTGCAAACACCTATCTGGCGCTGCGTGTGTCTTATTTCAATGAGCTGGATACCTATGCGGAGATGAAAGGCCTGAACACACAGCAGATCATTAAAGGTGTGTGTCTGGATCCTCGCATTGGAGACCAGTATAATAACCCCAGTTTTGGCTATGGCGGCTATTGTCTGCCCAAGGATACCAAGCAGCTTCTGGCAAATTATGCGGATGTACCGGAGAATCTGATTCAGGCTATCGTTGAGTCAAATCGTACCCGGAAGGACTATATTGCAGATCGTGTGCTGGAAATTGCAGGTGCTTACGAGGCAAACGAGAGCTACGACCCCAGCAAGGAACACAATGTGGTGGTTGGTGTCTATCGTCTTACCATGAAGAGCAACAGTGACAACTTCCGGCAGTCCTCTATTCAGGGTGTCATGAAACGTATTAAGGCAAAAGGTGCAACCGTCATTATCTACGAGCCAACACTGGAGAGTGGAACAACTTTCTTTGGTAGTGAAGTTGTGAATGATTTGGACGAGTTCAAGAAACGCAGCCAGGCCATTATTGCCAATCGCTACGACAGTTGCCTGGACGATGTGCAGGAGAAAGTTTATACGAGAGATCTTTTCCGCAGAGACTGATTTTTGTCGGCCATGTGTAAACATGGCTGTGCCGCTTTATATTTTGTACACCTCTACGTGGTAAGCGGCAGGCAACGTTTATTTTATAGACGGCTAAGATGCAAAACATGGAGAAAAACAATGGTTTCTATATTTGAGTGTGAGCGCAGAAAAGACTTCTCAAAATCATTTACGGATTTTTTTGAAGACCTAAGGACAAAGATTACGACATCATCGGGTGTGAACTATACGGTTTTTGAGTACCTTAATCGTGGCGTAAGGTACTGGCCACATAGATGTGGTGCAACAGGAATTGACAATTACCTTAAACAAATCGACATTGATATTACTGCGCCACATAATGACAAGGACCTATTGGTTATTTTTGAATTGCTGATAAACCTTTTATATTGGGCGGTTCAACAGGACTATATAGACGATAAAAACTGCGATTTTTCTTTATCATTTGCGAAGAATGATGTTGAAAATGAATCGAACAGATTGATAAAAAATGCCGAATATATTCTTGAGCAGTGCTGTAATATGAAAATTAGAGAAGAACAGGATGATGAATTTCCTAAGTATTATATTACAAAACGAAATGTCTCGATAGATGAAGCGGCTATCTCAGTTCCTCGACTAGCAGATGTGCTCCTTGGATATTATGATGTCCGAAACGCTGATAATGTGGATGCAAAGAAGGCGGCACTTACTGCGATATATGCATATATGGAACCGCATCGAAAAGAGTATAAAGGTCTATCCTGTGGAGCGGTAAGTGAAGAATTTTTTGCATCGATAAATACGTTTGGAATAAGACACAATACGGAATCACAAAAAAAGATGTCAGAAAAGAAAATGGTGGGTCTCTGTGATAAATTGTTTGCAATGGCTGTTTATATATTACAGACGCCTGATGTAAATAAAAGTAAGGATGCTCTAAAAGAGCTAAGGGATAAATAAAGGTTATGCTTCGCCATCCCCATTATTATTCGCTACTTCTATGCCATCCCATCTTACGTATTCCTCCTCGGCCATATCAAATTTTGACCATACAAGATGCTGCCCACAGCGTCCGCAGTAAAGCTGATATTTATATTCCATTGAATAATTGCATCGTGGACATACGGAAAAAGCAGTCCTGTGCTCATAGATTCGTATTTTAGTTACAGGCCTTGGGATACGGAATGTTGAAGCGAGCAGCAGATCAAGAGGGATGCGATGAATGGGAGGACGAACGGGAAGGCCCGTATCCCATTTATTGAAACTAGAATCGCAAGTGTCAGAACTGCGGACATCTGAATTGTGAAAATATGTGTTCATTTTAAAGCACCTCTATGGATAATCATAAAGGCAAAATTAGAACAGCAGTGATTAAAAATTAGAAGGCACACCATTTAGTTGCAGATGCCCAAAACAGCAAGGATTAATATTGATGATTCCACTTTTCTAGCTCAAAAGCTGCGAGCTAGTGAGTATGAGTGCAGATGAGATTCTCGAAAAGCTGAAATAACCGTATCCGGATTGAACTGTTCAAAAATAGTGCAGCCTTTTTATTGGAAGAGGTGAAACGAAAAAAAAGGTTTCATATCAAACAATTGACCTCGCCTTTCCCCATCCCACCTCCAAATTCACTCCGGCGAAATTTCAATGGGTGCAGCATCCGGAAATAGGGCAGGGTAGCCACCCGAGATCACTCTTCCTATGACGGCTAAACTGCGCAATTTCTATCCATCCGAAATTATGAATCTTGAACCCTTGTTTATCATGGCTGATGAAAAAAGGTGCTAGTTATAGTTCTGCAAAATAATGCGACAAAAATGCGACAACTCGAAAATGCATGAGGAGCTGACACAGGGCGCAATTGTGCAAAAATATCGTCAAATCGTGCGTTTTGAAACAAATTTGGGTACAAAAATCCATCAAAGTAAGCTCTTTTAATCAGAGGGCCAGGGATTCGAGTTCCCTCGAGCGCACCAAAATCCCACG
>OGFD01000462.1_pt1 | contig 27766 bp, 23 predicted proteins | sample 1570851 | NCBI WGS metagenome assembly OGFD01 (sample SAMEA2582077, study PRJEB24529) | metagenome | biome: Human gut stool | place: China | collected 2011
AGCTCCCCTGCTGCTCTATTATCTTTCTTTTGCAGCATAGTTTTTCGACAGCCTGAACGGAGAACAGCAAAAACTGTTCTCCGTTTTTGGTGTTTTTAAGCTTAAAATTACTTGCCGATGTGGAATGCGTTGCCGTCTTTATCCTGGAAGTACTGGTTTGCGTAGTTGTCCTGGATGCAGTGGACGACCTTGGTGAGGATGTCGCAGGTCGGAGTGGGGATGCCCAGCTCTTTGCCGTACTCTGCGATCTTGCCGTTGAGGACGTCGATCTCGGTCTGACGCTGATGGAACAGTGCGTCCTGGCACATGGAGGGATAGTAGTCGCCGATGTTGGTGACGATGTCGGCATGGTCGTGTGCGATGAAATCGTCGGCGTTCATGGGAACACCCTTTGCGGTTGCAACGGCGCAGGTCTCACGGATTACGCCGTGGAACAGCTGCTGGCCCCAAGGATCAGCCTCGACCTCACCGATCTTCAGACGCAGAACCGCGCAGACGGTGTTGACGGTTGCGTTGACGCAGACCTTTTTCCAGATGAACTTGTAGATGTTGTTGTCGGTGCCCGGCTCGCCGTCGCGCCAGTAAGCGTCGCAGCCGCCTTCGCGGTAGCACTTGAGCATCTCTGCGCAAGCTGCGTCGTTGAGCTCGCTTCTTACAGCGCCGCCGAAGTTCATCTGAACGCCGCCGGCAGGAGTGGAAACGCAGTGACCGGGTTCGGGCAGTGCGGTGCCGAGAACGCCGGAGCCGATGATGCAGCGCTCTTTCGGGAAGACCTTGAAGAGGTTGTCATCGTTGCCGAGGCCGTTTATGAGGGAAACGGCGACGGTGGTGTCGCCCACGACGGGCAGAGAGTCCTGAATTGCCTGCTCGAGCTGAGTTGCCTTGGTCATATAGATGATGACGTCGACCTTGCCCTCGGCCTCTTCCGCAGCGGCAGAGCTGGTGTAGGTGCGGAAGCCCTTGAGCTGATAATTATAATCGGTGTAAGCACCGTTCTCTTCCTGATGGATGGTGAAGTGCATGCCGTCCTCGGCGACCTTCTTCATGTGAGCCTCATAGCGGTCGATGAGGATCATGTCTGCGCCGCCCTTTTTGAGGTAAGAAGCAAAAACGCTGCCTGCTGCGCCGGAACCATACATTGCAATTTTCATTTTTATTCGTCTCCTTATAAAAATTGATAACTTATTATTGTTTGCAATACTGCTTATCGTAGTTTTGCTGTATTGTCTGGATCATAAGCGTCAGTGCCCCGTTGACGGGGGTGGGGATACCGAGCTCGCGGCCGTAGCGCACGATGGCGCCGTTTAGCAGCTCGACCTCGGTCTGACGCTGGTGGATGAGAACATCCTGTGCCATGGAGGGATAGTATTTTGCAAAGCCCTCTCTGAGTCTTTCAAGCTCCTCGAGCATCTCGCCCCAAAGATCGACGCCCGTAAGTGCCTTGGCTACCGCGCAGCCCTCTGCCCACACGCTTTTTATAAGCTCTCTGCCGCTTTCGCAGTCGAGCATGGGTCCGACCTTCAGGCGCGTGAGCGCCGACAGGGTGTTGTAGCCGCTGTTGGATATCGCCTTTTTCCAAACGAAGGGGCGGATATCCTTTTCAAAGCTTGCAAGGCAACCGCCGTCGCAGAAGCACTTTTCAAGCGCCTTGCCGGCCCTTTCGGAAAAAGGATCGTTTTCCGAGGCTCCGAAGCGCATTATAACGCCGCTTTCGGGCTTTGAAACGCATTTGCCCGGCTCGGGAAGCTCGGTTCCTATCGTGCCGAAGCCATAGAGGATCCTGTCCGCAGGGACATATTTTTTAAGAACATCGTCGTTGCCGATGCCGTTTTGCAGGGAAACGACGACCGTTTCGCTGCCGATGCAGGGCTTGACCGAGGGCATGATGCCGTCGGTTTGAGTGGCCTTCACCATAAGTATGACCATGTCCATAACGCCGATATTCTCGGCGGAATAGGCGGTGCGGAAGCCGGTGAGGAGCTCCTCGCCCGAGGGGGTGACGAAGGTCATTCCGCTCTGCGCGACCTTGTCCATGTGCGCCTTGTAGCGGTCAACGAGCCAAAGCTCTGCGCCGCCTTTATTAAGATATGAAGCAAAAACGCTGCCGGCAGCGCCGGAGCCGATCATAGCTATTCTCATTTTCTGACACTGTTCCTTGGTCAAACACCACCGGTCATCCGGTGGTGTTTGAATTATTCTGATTAATTACTCGATCTCAGCCTTCTTCTCTGCGGAAAGCTTCTTGACCTTGGGAAGACCCCAGATCAGGACGGGCAGGAAGATAACGAGGATTGCGTAGTAGCCGTCGTAGCCGTAAGCGTACTTGATGATGTTGCCGAGGCCGAGCAGGGAGATCGCAAAGCAGATAGCGATGACGATAACGCCGACGATAACACTGCGAGCCTTTTCGCTCTTGATGGTCTTGGGGCAGCAGGCGCCCTGGAAGCGCTGGATCATGGTGAATACGAGGGTGACGCTGGTGGAAACGAAAGCGCTGAACAGCAGAATGCTGAAGATCACCATCAGCCACTTGATGCCGACGAGGGTCAGAACGGTCTGGTTGGGGATGCCGTTTGCTGCGGTGGTAAAGCCTGCAACACCGCCGTCCTGAAGAGCCTTGAGAAGCGGATACCAGCGAGAGAGCATTGCGGTGGATGCCGCAAGAGCAAGGCCGTTCATGAGCCAGCCGAGGATGTTTGCGCGCTTTACGCCCTTGAGGGTCAGGCCTTCGCCTGCTGCGATCATTGCGGGGATGGATACGCACTGGAATGCTGCGTAAACGAGAACGCCGCGCCAGATCGCTTCGCCGGCATTGTCAACATACGGTGCTGCCGTGATACTGTTCTGAGCAAGCAGGTTTGCGCTGATTGCGTCGAAGTCTGCTGCGAAGCCGGCAATAACGACGATTGCGGTGGAGATAAGAATTGCGATGGAAAGAACGGTGGAAGCTGCGATAACAAGCTTTACGCCGAAGATGCTCAGGATGATGAGCACTGCAACGATGATGAGGTTGAAGATGAGCTTGTTTGCGGTGACGGAATAGTCAACGCCGAAGAAGTTTGCAAGAACCTCGCCTGCGCCCGCGACTGCTGCCGCAACTGCCGCCAGAAGAATTACGATATAGAAGATCTCAAAGAAGACTTCCATCCAGGGCTTCGGATACAGAGCCGAGAAGGTGTCCTTATAATTGGTGAAGCCGTTGAGCTTTGCAAACTTCATAACGGTGTACATCACCAGTGCGAGTATGCCCATTGCGACAAGGGGAAGAACCGCGGCCCACATGCCGTACTGCGCGAAATAACTTACTACCTGGTTACCGGAGGCGAAACCGCCGCCTACATGGGTGCCGAACCACACCGAGGCGACCGTAAACGCTGCCGCCCATGTGCCCTTGGCTGCTTTGTTGTTCATAATGACTCTCCTTTAATAGTATCTCTTTAACATTGCCCGTTTTGCGGAGCAGCTCCTCAACCGCCCGGCAAAACTCTGGGGTTAATGTTCTTTTCCTGCATCTTGTTAAAACCAAAACAAAGTCCCCGTCGCTCCGAAGGAACGCTTCGATAAAACAATTCCTTGGGCAACAGGGCTTCACTGGAGAGAAAAAATCTTGCCGCGGCAGACAGGCGGACGGCTTCTTCGTCCGCTGCATTCCGACGAGTTGTCCTCCCGTGGAATTGTCTTCGCTTTATTTATGGCTTTTTCAAAATGCATGCATATTTTACATGCAAGTTTACAATGCGTCAATATTTCAACCGATAATTTCAATAAAAATCGACTGTCAAAATTCAAACAAATAGGCGATTTTCGTCAATTTTACTAAAACGAATTAAAAACGTTCATTTTTTTAAAAAAATTAATCCATCTAAATCAAATCGCTATTTTTTCAGGTCTTTTTGCATGAATACGGAAAAGATGTGGTAAAAAATTGTTCTGGTCAAAAAAATGTGCAGTTTCAAGGGTTTGCGGCTTTTTTAACAGGCTTTTCGAACATAAATGTGCGCAGTTGTTAATTAACGTGCCAAACGGTAAGCCAAATAATTGACAATGCGTATACCTATGTGGTACAATGCATTTTGGGTAATATGCGAGAAGATACATTTAAATATAACAACAATAAACAGGGGGAAAAACTATGGCAAACAGACCTAACATTCTGGCGCTGGCTTCAAAGATCAGCCTGGAAAGCATGACCTACACCGGCATCACCTACAAGGATCCGGAATACAGGATCCTCGAGCCCATCGTCGATGACGATATGTGCTCTGTCATGATGCGTATGCGTCTTGAGAAGGAATTTTCCGCAGAGGAGCTTGCAAAAAAATGCAAAAAGAGCGTTGAATTTGTTCAGGAGCAGTGCGACAAGCTCGTAAATGCGGGCGTTATCCGCGTTCGCTATCGCGGCGAGCTGCCCTGCTACTACTACCCCATCTGGGTGCCCGGCATCATGGAGGGCATCCTCTCCAATCGCGCACAGTGCGATAAGTATCCCGATCTGGGAGCATGCTTCGAGGAATACACACGCATCCGCGTCGGTATGCTTGCCCCGGTTCTCGGCAACGGCGTTAACTTCATGCGCGTTATGCCCGTTATGAGTGCTGTCGAAAGCAACACTCGCACGGCATCCTACGATGAGCTGGCAACCATCATAGAGAAGGCAAAGGCGATTTCCGTCGGCCCGTGCTCCTGCCGCCGTTCACGCCGCCTGATCGGAGAGGGCTGCGGCCATCTTGAAGAGGATATGTGCATGTACCTTGACGACAATGCCATCAACTTCTCCAAGCACGGCGAGCACCGCCTGATCAGCAAGGAGGAGGCTTATGAGGTGCTCAAGCGCGCCGAGGATAACGGCCTTGTCCACGAGGTCAACCAGGCGCTCGGCTTTGACGGCATAAACGCCATATGCAACTGCTGCGGCTGCTCCTGCTATGCGCTGCGCATCGCAGAGCTGTTCCGCTCTCCCGACGGCGTAAGCTCGAACTTCATCGCCAAGGTTGATAAGGACAAGTGCGTCGCCTGCGGCCAGTGCGTTGAAAACTGCCAGACCAACGCCGTAAAGCTCGGCCAGAAGCTGTGCACCACCGATCCGCATGTCTCCGACGCATATCAGTCGGATAAGGAAGTGCCCTGGGATAAGAAGAGCTACAACGTCGATTACCGCACAACCCGCACCGACGTCATGGAGTCCGGCACGGCGCCCTGCAAGGCACAGTGCCCGGCGCACGTTCCCGTTCAGGGCTATATTAAGCTCGCCGCTCAGGGAAGATACACCGAGGCGCTTGAGCTTATAAAGAAAGAAAACCCGTTCCCGGCAGTCTGCGGCCGCATCTGCAACAAGGCATGCGAGGACGCATGCACGCGCGGCGACATCGACTCGCCCATCGCAATCGACGATATCAAAAAGTTCATCGCCGAGAAGGATCTTGAGTCCAAGCACCGCTTCGTTCCCAAGATGGTCAACCAGATCGGCAAGCCCTATGAAGAGAAGATCGCCGTCATCGGCGCAGGCCCTGCCGGCCTGAGCTGCGCATACTATCTCGCAGTCAAGGGCTACCCCGTGACCGTTTACGAAAAGGAAAAGGCGCTCGGCGGTATGCTCACCATGGGCATCCCATCCTTCCGCCTCGAAAAGGACGTTATCAATGCCGAGATCAAGGTTCTCAAGGATCTGGGCGTAAAGTTCAAGACCGGCGTTGAGGTCGGCAAGGACATCACCCTTGATAAGCTGCGTGAGCAGGGCTTCAAGGCATTCTACCTCGCAGTCGGCGCGTCCAAGGGCGCAAAGGTCGGCTGCCCCGGCGACGAGCTGCCCGGCGTTATGACCGGTATCGACTTCCTGCGTGAAGTCAACCTCGGCGAGAAGCCCGATATCGGCAAGAGCGTTGCAGTTATCGGCGGCGGCAATGTTGCCATCGACGTTGCACGCGCAGCCGTCCGCCTCGGCGCAAAGACCACGATAGTCTACCGCCGCGACCGCGACGCGATGCCGGCAGCAGACGACGAGGTCGAAGAGGCGATCGCAGAGGGCGTGAAGTTCATGTTCCTCGCTTCTCCCGTCGAGATCACCGGCGAGGGCAAGGCCGAGACGCTCAAGGTCGAGGTCATGGAGCTTAAAGCTGGCAAGCCCGTAGGCACCGGCAAGTTTGAGACTCTGCCCGTTTCCGCCGTTATCTCCGCCATCGGCCAGAAGATCGACCTTAACGGCATGGATTTTGCCACCGGCGCAAAGGGCACCGTCAACGTCTCCATGCCCAGCTACCAGACCAGCGTTGCCGACGTTTTCGCAGGCGGCGACGTTGTCACCGGCCCGAAGTTTGCCATCGACGCTATCGCGGCAGGCAAGGAGGGCGCGATCTCCATCCACCGCTATGTGCATCCTGGCCAGTCGCAGGTCATCGGCCGCGACAGACGCGATTATAAGGCAATGAATACCGCAACGGCAGGCATCTCCGTAGCAGGCTTCGACACCGCTCCAAGACAGAAGGCCGCCGACGGCTCGGCCAAGGAAGCCAAGAAGACCTTCAAGGATCTGCGCGGTACCCTCACCGAGGAGCAGATGAAGATCGAGACCTCACGCTGCCTCGGCTGCGGCGCTGCGGTCGTTGACGAGAGCCTCTGCGTGGGCTGCGGCATCTGCACCACCAAGTGCAAGTTCGACGCTATCCACCTCGAGAAGGTCACCGACTATGTCGGCGCACCGTACTTCAAGGCGCTGCTCGGCGCGGCCGGAAACGCTCCGGCGGCAGTCGCAAAGCTTGTCACCAAGAAGATCGCAAGAAAGTAAAGGAGCTGCGTCATGCATGAGATAGGCGTCGTCCGCTCGATGGTCAAGACCGTCACGGACTTTGCCCAAGCCAACAACATCGCCGAGGTCACGGAGATCGTCCTTGACATCGGCGAGCTGTCGCTGGTCATTCCCAAATACGTTGAGGAGATCTACCCCGTCGTCGTTGAGGATACCTTCCTTAAAGACACTAAGCTTATCATCAACATCATCCCCGGCATGGCCGAGTGCGACGAGTGCAACGAGCTGTTCAATGTCATTGAGCACGAGGGCTATTGCCCGAACTGCGGCAGCTTTGAAAAAACCATCCTCTCGGGCAAGGATTTCCTCATCCGCGAGATCCACATCCCCGAAGACTGATTTTTTAGAGGCGAATTGACGCAGCTACGGATACGGTGATTGCCGGTGCCCGGTGTCGAGGTTGCGGTGGAAACCGTAGCGCCTCACGTAACGCAAGTGCGATATAGGGTTTTCCCGCCCAGCATCGAAATTGAGTATAAAACAAGAACTGCATCGCACTACAACAGTGCGATGCAGTTTTTTAGATAAGTTTGTTTAGTATGGAGACAACAGAGGAATATGCTTTCACGCAAACTCCTCTTTCAGCATCTCCGCAAACTCCTCGATATAATACCCGGAATTGTCCTTCTTCCAGAATACGCAGTAGGTCTTGGTCACCGGTTCGCCTCTTCTCACCAGCGGGATACGCTTCACGGCGGAATCAAACCACACCTGCTCTCCGATCACGTCCACCGGCAGATAGCCCTGTCCGGTGATGATCATCAGCCGCGCTTCTTGCAGAGAATCCGCAAACCGGTAATCACCGTACAGGCCAACGATCGCCTCGTAATATGCCTGCTCCTCCTGCCGTCCGTCGGGGTTGATGACCAGAATGCACGGTATATTCTTCAGTTCCTCCGGCTCGATCTGCGTAAGACGGCTCAGGGGATCCCTGGCAGAGATCTCGATAAAAGTATGGCTTTCGGACAGAATGAGATTGTGGTATGTCCCGGAGAAAGCCCAGCGCTGATCGTTGAGTGCAAGGTCTACGGCGCCGTTTTCCATGGCGTGGTACAGGTCATCATGGCTGCCGATGGTCACTTGCACATTGACCTTGGGATATTTTTCGGAAAACCTTGCAATGGCCTCCGAAAATTCGCCGCCGTGGTAGCCCTTATAGCAGCCCAGACGAAGCGTGTAGCTGTCATCCGCATCCAGCCGCTTTGTCTCGCGGATAAGCTGCTCCAGATCACTGCGGATGATAATGCTCTTGCGGTAAAAGTGCTCCCCGGCGCTCGTGAGACTAATTGATTGAGAAGCAGCAGAAAACTATAATAGAGGCAAGAAAATCAAGAAGGACATCATCAAGGCTGACAGTACCATGTGGAAATTCTGGATTATCACGCAGGTGCTTATCACCATCGTTCTCTGTCAGAGGACTGCTCATTTATACTAAGCTGCCGGAATGAACAAGAAATAAATAAGATGCATAAAGCCCACTGGCGTATTGAGTTAATACTCGGTATACCGGTGGACATTTTTTGCAGTTTTTCCACGGTTATTGGAACACGAGAACACGTTGGAACACCAAATTCCCATCTCACTATATAATACATACTTTTATATATCCTAAATTTTTGAGAAATCATACAGTGTAATAGCTTTTTTCGTGTTCCGAATTTGGATGTCATAACGATGGGGTGAATTCTTCGGCAGTGAGTGAGGGAGATACAGCAAAGAGCTTCCCTCGGAAGGAGCCGAAGGGTTATGACATACAATCAGAGAGAACAGATTAAAAAGCTGCGTGCTGCCGGGAATGGTTATGGGTAGATCTCCCAGACGCCTGGCATATCAGCAAATACGGTAAAGTCCTTCTGCCGCAGGAATGCTATTACATAGTCTCTGCTGCTTTTTTGCACGACATTCATGCATACCAGGAGGCAGAAAACAGCAGTAAAAAAGCTCCCTCAAAAAGCCAAGATTTGGAGTAAAAGTTTTCCCCCCCACGTGTTCACCGACAGGCTTTTCATGCTTTTTCCGTGGCTTTGGAGACGGGTGCTTGCGTTTCTTTTCCATACGCTTTTGTGACCTTACGGGTTTCTCTTTTGGCTTTTTCTGACCACCTTCCGCAGTCGGCAGGCTCTTCCCGCACTCCATGCAGAAAGAAGCGACGCCATCAGCAAGATCGGCGCCGCAATAGGGACAATATTTCATATTCAGCACTCCTTTGGGCAGTATTCGGCATTCATGCCGGGTTTCACGACCCATTGAGGGACGATACGATTATACCACAGCGTCTTTTTCGTGTCATCGGCGCAAACCCTGCCATTTAGTCTGCCATTTCGTGAGACATTTTGTATTCCTCAATAGCCGGGAGCGGAAAAATCGTATATATTTATTTTGCGCGGCGGGGCTCATCTTCCCCGCCGCCGCAGCTTCTGTGCCTGCTTCCTTAAAGCGGAGTGCTTATTCCGGTGGAAATCAGATCTGCCACACGATATAATGAATTTACAAGCATACTTTGTGTGCAATACACGCAATGAACGGCGATTTTTGTTGTCTATATAGGTGAAAGGCCTTTACGCAGAGAGAAGGGAGGACGCAATGAGAGACCATGAGATCATAGAATTGTACTGGGCGCGTAACGAGAGCGCGATTGCCGCCACCGCAGAAAAGTACGGGAGCTACTGCCACACGATTGCATATAACATACTGCATAGCAAAGAGGATGCGGAGGAATGTGCCAACGATACATACCTCGGCGCATGGAATTCAATTCCGCCGCAGCGTCCAAACCGTTTGTCGATCTACTTAGGGAAAATCACGCGCAACCTCGCTCTGAACCGTTATAAGCGGTATACTGCCGAAAAACGCGGACACGGACAAGTAGTCCTCGCGCTGTCTGAGCTGGAAGCCTGCGTTCCTTCGGAAACGACTGTGGAGCAGACCGTTGAAGAAAATGAGTTGGCTGCCGCCATTGACCGTTTCCTGTGTGCAAAGCCCAAACTAAGCCGTAACATTTTTGTCCGCAGATACTATCATCTCTACGCAATACGGGATATTGCGGACGCATACGGAATGAGCGAGAGCAAGGTGACGTCTTTGCTTTTCCGTATGAGAAACGAATTAAGACGATTTCTTGAAAAGGAGGGAATTATGCTATGAAAACCGAAGTCCTTCTTCGTTCGATCGGAAAGATCAATGACGAGCTCATTGCTGACGCGGAAAGCGAAGCAAATACCAAAAGAAAGCCCGGTTGGGCCAAGCTTGGAATCATGGTTGCCTGCCTTGCGCTGGTTCTCTGCACCGGCATCGCTGCAAATGCCATCCGAAGCAATGCGACAGCCGGCACCTTCACAATGGATGTCAACCCCAGCGTGGAATATACGATTGCCAAAAGCGGGATCGTTAAGAATGTACGCTGCTTGAACAGCGATGCGGAAAATGCGCTCAGCGATGTTGCGCTGGTAAAGCAGAGCGTCGAGACCGCTCTAACGCGCACGGTCGCCGCCTACGAAGCCTGCGGATATATGGAAAATGGCGAAGCGACTGTTCTGATCTCTTTTGATTCCCGTCTTGATGCGAATGCCGAACTAAAAGCCTCGCTCTCCGCGGAGATCCGGAAGGCATTGGAGCAGACCGATGCCGTCGGCACATTGGTTTTCCACTCCGAACTGACGGAAAACGCTGAAGTGGCGAAGATCGCCGAGGAATTCCACGTTTCCCTTGGCCGCGCCGACTGGATCCTTACCGCAGCAAACAAAACCGGGCTGCCCACGGACGAAATTGCCCGCATGTCGTTGGACGAGCTTCTTAAATTCCAAGAGGCTTCCGGCATTGTTTCTGTCAGTGTGTCGAAGTTCATCTCTTTGGAGGAAGCGAAGAAGATTGCACTGAAGGACGCGAAGCTTGATGAACTGACGCAGAAGATCGTGTTCACCCGAGAGGAGCTGAACCGCAATCAGGGCAAACCCTGCTACCTGCTGGAGTTCTATACCGGAACGAACCAGTATCATTACCAGATCGATGCAAAGACCGGCAGCATCATCTACGCCGGAAGGTTCATCACCCTTGCCGACGCGAAGAAAATCGCCCTGGATGATGCCGGATGCAAAGATAAAGTCAGCTTTACCGAGGAAACCCTTGTGAGCGGCGGCGTCAAAACGCCTTACTACCGGCTCGTCTTTGCCGATGCGAAAACGCAATGGACATACCGCATTGATGCAGTGTTGGGTATCGTTCTGGAGAAAAAGCAGAAAGAGACCGCCACAACGGAAAGCGACACTGCAGATTTCATCTCTTTGGAAGAAGCAAAGAAGATCGCCCTGAAGGACGCGGGACTTGATGAATCCACACAAAAAATCGTATTCACCAAAGAGGAGCTGAACCGCAATTCTGGCAAGCCCTGCTATATCTTGGAGTTCTACACGGACAAGTGTGCGTATTCCTACAAGGTCGATGCAGTGTCCGGGGATATTACCGGGAAGAAAACCGACTGGTTTTCCCGTCAGGAGTCCGAGACTGTACCGGACACGTCTCAAAATTCCGATTCCAAGCAGCGCAGAACAGGTTAAGTTATGACAAGGTGCTTTTAAGCAGCAGAAAATGACACAGCAGAACGTGGGGCGGGATTGTAATACCCTGCTCCACGTTCTCGGCAGCGAAATGCAGACAGCATAAAGCTCGACGCTCAAGGAGTTAGGTGGATTTTCACAGGGGAATACTACCCTATAAAGCCGGAAAGAGTGATGCAGAAGCGGAGCGGTATATTGCATATTCTGCACTATAAACCGTGTCTTCACCATAAAGATATGTGTCTTTAATCCTTAAAAGACCGTTGACCTTGCGCTCAGAGCGCGGGTCAGCGGTCTTTTGCTGGCCAGCCGCAGAAGGCGGCGGCAAATTGGCAGTTCAGCGTTTTATGGCGGCGAAATGAGCATTTTTTGCAATAATCTTCGCATTATTGTGCATTGTATTGCATCGAAGTATCCGATATGATGGATTTACAGTAAATAAGCATGAAAAGGAGCGCACATATGAATGCAGCGGAACTGATCGAATATATCCGCACTGCCGAGAAAAAAACGCCGGTCAAGGTCTACCTCTGGGAACGCTCGCCCACGAGCTTTCCGAATGCAAGAGTCTTTCCGGCGGGAGCCGGGGCAAAAATCGTATTTGGCGACTGGCGGGACATCGGCCCCGCCATCGAGGCGCAGCAGGACGCCATTGCCGATATCGTGATCGAGAGCAGCTGCCGCAATTCAGCCGTTCCTCTGCTGGACACGAAGGGGCTGAACGCCCGGATCGAGCCGGGTGCCATCATTCGAGAGCAGGTCGAGATCGGAGAGGGCGCGGTCATCATGATGGGCGCCATCCTCAACATCGGCACAAGCGTGGGCGCAGGTACCATGATCGACATGGGTGCGGTGCTCGGAGGCCGGGCGATAGTCGGCGCACGCTGCCACATCGGCGCAGGCGCAGTGCTGGCCGGGGTGATCGAGCCTGCAAGCGCGACGCCCGTCGTTGTGGAGGATGAGGTACTCATCGGGGCGAATGCCGTGGTGCTCGAGGGCTGCCGCATCGGCCGCGGTGCGGTCGTCGCCGCAGGTGCGGTCGTCATATCGGACGTACCGCCTGAGAGCGTGGTCGCCGGATGCCCCGCGCACATCATCAAGCACAAAAGCGATGTGTCCGCTGCAAAAACAGCGCTGGTGGACGCCCTGCGGGAGCTTTGAGCCGCAGACGCATGACATTCAAAAAGCAGCAAGGAAGGTTTACAAATATGCAAACGCTCACCCCCATGACAGCGGACAGGCGGGCCCTGCACCGCATCCCCGAGCTGGGCGACGAGCTGCCCAAGACCATGGACTATTTACAAAACGTCCTCGGCACGCTCGGATGCGAGGTGTTCTTCCCGCTTGACAGCGCCGTATGCGCCTATTTTGACTTCGGCGCGGCGGATACGCTGGCGTTTCGCGCAGAAATGGACGCGCTGCCCATTGCGGAGCAGACAGGTCTGCCGTTTTCTTCTCAGCACAGCGGGCGCATGCATGCCTGCGGTCATGACGGGCACATGGCGATGGCCCTGGAGCTTGGCCGCAGGCTGCGCGGAAAGGAAAATCTGCCGCACAACGTCCTGCTGGTGTTTCAGCCCGCCGAGGAAACGACCGGCGGAGCCAGACGGATCTGTGAAACAGGGGTTTTTGAGCGGCTGCGCGTCAAGGCCATTTTCGCCCTGCATCTCTGGCCGGGGCTTCCTGCCGGTACGCTCGCCGGTTTGCCCGGCCCCATGATGGCGCGCTCGGCCGAGGTGACGTTCACCGCCACGGGCCGCTGCGCACATTTCTGCTCCGCCGGCTCCGGCCGCGACGCGCTTGCCGCCTGCGTGGCATTTTACAACGAGGCGGCGGCGCTGTCGCTCCCGCAAAGGCCGGAGTTCCTGCTCGGCTTTGGACGCATGGAGGCCGGAAGCGTCCGCAATGCGCTCGCCGGAAGCGCACGGCTGGAGGGCAGTCTGCGCGCGCTCGATGATGCTGCGTTTTGCAGCATCCGGGAGGCTCTGAAGACGATCAGCCGCCATGCCGCGCAAACCAGCGGCTGCGAGGCTGCCGTGCATTTCAGCGAGGGCTACCCCGCTGTTGTGAATCCGCCCGATCTGCTCTGCAGGGCTTCTGCGCTGTTTCCCATCGAGGCGCTGAGCGCGCCGAGCATGGCAAGCGACGATTTTTCATACTATCAGCAGCGGCTTCCCGGCCTGTTTCTGTTTTTGGGCTGCGGCGGCACACCGGCGCTGCACACGGCGGAGTTTGACTTTGACGAGCGCGTGCTGGAAGCGGGCATCCGCTATTATGAAGCGGTCGCGGGAGGAACGGCATGGTAGACAGGCTCTGCACATCGCTCGGCGGGCTCTCTTTGAGCGCCATTCGCCGCTATACCGCCCTCGCCGCAGAGCGTGAGGACTGCATCGTGCTCACCATCGGTGAGCCGGATCTTCCCACGCCCGCAGCCATATGCGAGGCCGCCGTCCGCCGCGCAGTCGGAGACAAGCCCATCTTTATACTCTGCGACGACGTTTATCGCGGGCTGTGCACGCGTCCCTGTCCGGACCCTGCGGCCCTGCCCGGCCTGCGGGAGCGACTTTTGATCGCCCAGAGCTTTTCAAAGCCGTGGGCGATGACGGGCTGGCGCATCGGATATCTCATGGGCAGTGCGCCGGTCATCCGAAAGCTCAAACAGGAAAGAAGAACTTGACGACCTACAGAAACAGGAGGTAGCTCAAATGAAACAGAAAACACTTTTCCGCGGCATCGCCACGGCGCTTGCCACCCCGATGACATCTTCCGGCGCCATCGACTATGACGCCTACGGCAGACTCATAGACTGGCAGATCGAAAGCAGCATCGCCGGGCTTGTCACCTGCGGCACAACGGGCGAGGCGTCCACAATGACCGCCGAGGAGCACCGGCAGACGATCGCATTTGCCGTAAAGCGGGCCGCCGGGCGCGTACCGGTCATTGCGGGCACCGGCGCAAACTGCACCGAAAAAGCCGTCGAGCTGACACGGTTTGCCTGCGCCGCCGGAGCGGATGCCTGTCTGGTGGTGACGCCCTATTATAACAAGGCCACACAGCGGGGGCTGATTGCCCATTATACCGCCATCGCGGATGCATCAGATAAGCCCGTGATCCTCTATAACGTTCCCTCCCGCACGGGCTGCAACCTGCTGCCCGAGACCTGCGCCGCACTTGCCGGGCATCCGCGCATCGCCGCTGTGAAGGAGGCAAGCGGAAACATCTCGCAGATCGTATCGCTATTTCACAAGGCAGAGGCTCATCTGGACGTCTATTCCGGCAACGACGATCAGATCGTGCCTATCCTCGCCATGGGCGGCGAGGGCTGTATCTCCGTGCTCTCCAATGTGCTGCCCAAGGAGGCGGTTCGGCTGTGCGAGCTGTTCTTCTCCGGCGATGTGCGCGGCGCTGCGGCGCTCCAGTGCCGTCTGCTGCCCGTCATCGACGCGCTGTTTTCCGAGGTCAATCCCATTCCGGTCAAGGCGGCGCTGGCAAAAATGGGCTACGGCACCGACACGCTGCGTCTGCCGCTCACGCCGATGGAGGAAGGACGCCGGGCCGTCCTTCTGAACGCGCTCAAGGCATGGGGTGTTTGAGATGACAAAGATCCTTCTGCACGGAGCAAACGGCGCGATGGGCAGAGCGCTTCGCGCGCTGCTGGACGCCGGATTTGCAGGATGCACCGCAGGACCCATGGTCAGCCGCAGCGGAAACGGCGCGTTTGCGTCCTTTTCCGAAGTTCTGGAGCCTGCCGACGTCGTGCTCGACTTTTCCTTTCACACCGCAACCGAAAGTGCGCTTGGCTTTGCGCTGGAGCACGGCCTTCCCATCGTGATCGGCACCACCGGACACACGCAGCAGGAGCGCGCGCGCATCGAGCGCGCCTCAGAGCAGATCCCCGTCTTTTTTTCCGGCAACATGAGTCTCGGTATTGCGGCGCTCTGCGGCCTTGTGCGCGAGGCCGCGCGCCTGTTTCCGGAGGCGGAGATCGAGATCGTGGAGACGCATCACAGCCGCAAGGCGGACGCTCCGAGCGGCACGGCGCGTATGCTCGCCGCCGCCATTCAAAAAGAGCGGCCGGAGGCAGCGCTTGTGTGCGGCCGCAGCGGCTTTTCACCGCGAAACCACAGCGAGATCGGCATATCCTCCATCCGCCTCGGCAGTGTGACCGGCATCCATGAGGTGCTGATCTCGACCGGAGCCGAGACGCTGAGTCTGAAGCACGAGGCGCATGACCGGCGGCTGTTCGCTGAGGGTGCGCTGCGGGCAGCAGTCTTCCTCTGCGGCAGGCAGCCCGGTCTTTACGATATGGACGATCTTTTGAAGGGAGACGCCCTATGAAAACAGCGAAATTCGGCGGCACATCTCTGGCAGATGCAGCCCGCTTCCGGCAGGTAAAGCGCATCGTATCGGCAGACCCGGAGCTGCGCTTTGTCGTGGTCTCCGCCCCGGGAAAGCGCTCTGCGGAGGACAAAAAGGTGACGGATCTGCTGTATGACTGCCATGCCGCTGTAAAAACAGGCACAGACCCCGAGACTGCCTTTGCGCCTGTCGCTGCGAGGTTCCGGCAGATCGTGCAGGAGCTTGATCTCGCCATAGACTTAGAGTCGGAGCTGCGGCAAATCGAGGCGGCGCTTGCCTCCGGCGCATCCGAAGCATACTGTGTCAGCCGGGGTGAATACCTCAGCGGGCGAATGCTGGCAGCCCTGCTTGGCTGGCCGTTTCTCGACCCGGCAGAGCTGCACTTCTTTGACGCTGACGGCTTCCCGCAGCACAAGCTGGCGGAACGGTCGCTAACGCGCAGGCTCCGCGACATGGAGCGTGCCGTCATGCCCGGCTTCTACGGCGGCGGCGCGGGCGGCCGCATCCACACGCTGCCGCGCGGCGGCTCGGATATCTCCGGGGCGCTGCTGGCAAGCGCCGCCGGGTCGGATGCCTACGAAAACTGGACGGACGTAGCCGGTATCTTCCGCGCCGATCCCGCAATCGTGCCCAGCGCAAGGGCGATTCCTGCCATGGCCTATGACGAGGTACGGGAGCTCGCGTATATGGGGGCCAACGTGCTGCACGAGGACGCGGTGACGCCAGCCCGGCGTATGGGCATTCCCATTCACATCCGCTCCACGATGCAGCCGGACACCCCCGGCACCCTCGTCTCCTCGCAGAGCCCTCCTTCCGTCTGTCCCGTCACGGGAATCGCAGGGCGCAAGGGCTATTGCTCCATACAGGTGGAGAAGGAAAATATGAACAGCGCCGTGGGCTACTGCCGCCGGATTCTCTCGGTGCTCGAAACGCACGAAGTCCCTTTTGACCACATCGCGACGGGGCTTGGCAGCATCTCGTTCATCGCCCCGGCCGCGGCGGTCTCCGCCTGCCGCGAGGCGCTTTTGTCGGACATTTCCGCCGCCGTCCGCCCGGACAGCATCTGCGTTGCAGACGGGCTTGCCATGGTGTCCATCGTCGGACGGGACATGGCGGGAAGGCCGGGCGTCTCCGGCCGTCTGCTCTGTGCGCTCGGACGCGCCGGCATCAACGTGCGGATGATCGTGCAGGGCACGCGCGAGATCAACATCACCGTTGGCATCAGCGAGCCGGAATATGAAAAAGCCGTGCACGCGGTGCACGGTGAATTCTTCCCGGAAGTGCCCCAGTGAGCCTTTGCTCGCGCTCCTTCTTCGGTTCTGTTGACCTTGTTCCTTCCCCGGCGCGCCTCAGCCCGCCTTTTCTGATATCCTGCTGCGGAGCGCAGAAGCGCTCCGCTTTGTCCGATGCATAAAAAGCGGCCGGCAGCGTTCAACTGCCAACCACCAAAAAAGCGGGGCAGTTCATCGCACCCAAGGCCGCTTTTTGTGTCCTGTTTTATGAAAAAGACGCTTCTTCCGCGCCTCGCGTCAGGCGGGACAACGCACAGACCGCGTACATATAGCCTGCAAGGATCAGCGGTGCCGGCAGTCCGTAAAGCAGCGGCACCGGGATGATACGCCAAAACAGCTTGAGCACACCGATCTCCGCGCCATAAGTGAAGAAGTAGTTTGCCTCCGGGCAGAGCGTGAGGCGCAACAGGAGATTGATAAGGTGCGCGCCAACGGCAAGCAAACCAAAGGTCTTGAGGATCCGTGGGATATCCTTTGGGTCGGGGCGGTAAAACCCCAGCGTCGCCAGACTCAGGCCGCAGACAACAAGGAGCGCGTGGGTCACATAGTAGCCAAAGATCCGCGGCAGGAACAGCGAAAAGCCGGAGAACAGAGGCTCCGGAAAGAGCAGCGCCATCAGTGCGCCAAGGGGCGCTACAAAGAATGAAAAGCCCATGATCGAGCGATTTCTCTTCCATAGTCCGATGGGGATCAGGAACAGATTGATGTTGCACAGGTGCAGCGGCAGCTCATTGAAAATGTTGAAGCCATTGGGATAGTACGCACGGATATACGCTGCGTCCATGGACAGTGAGAGCTTGTAGACGGTAAACAGCGCAAGATTAAAAAGGCACATGCCGATCAGAAGCCGGGAGCGACGTGCTTCCGGTTTTTTGCGCAGCAGCAAGAATATGAGCAGCGCCGCCGCTGCTGTCAGCAAAAGCAGGAGCAGATGCAGCCCGCGAAAAGGCGTTATAGATAATCCGTTCATTTCACACGCCGGAATGTCTTTCCGGTCTTCTCCTCAAGAAATTGTTTGAATTCCTCCGCCGTCCCGCCGGTGAGGGTGCGCTTGTCCAGAGGCTGCGCATAGCGTTTTTTCATCAGAAAGATGATGTAGTCCTGCGACTCCGCCATGGCGTCGATCAGCTCATAGCGGAAGGTGGAGGTGGTGGCCGCCGTAACGACGGTATAGGAATCCTCGCCGAATGCGACATGATATTTCTTTGTGCCCGCCAGCGCGTTTTTGCGGGCGATCATGCCATTGAATCGGTCCTGAAACAGCAGAACGGACAGCAGTATCACCTCTACCAGCAAGGAAATCACCGTTCTGGCATCAAGCGTAAAAGACTCTCCATCGAATGGAATCAGCAGCAATGCGCTGAATAAAAAGACGCTCCAGCCGAAAATGGCCCAAAGGATGCTGCGTTTTCGCCGCAGCACCTTACGCATCGCGCGGGCGGCTATGGTCATGGAATGATTCGTGATATCACTGTGAATTTCAAAAGTCATTCATATTCTCCGTTGTAAGTAATTCTGCATCCGCAGGGCTTTGGGGTCTTGCAGTTGCCGCCGGGCAGCGCGGCTGGCACTTGTTCATCGCGTCAGCCGCATCTCATTCTCAAACTGTTCCATCGCCTCCTGCCGGCTGGGGACTTGTGCAAGCGTACAGGAAAACTGCTGGCCGAACAGAGGCTGGGACAGTGTCTCCGCCCAATGCGTCAGCACCTCCGGAGTGAGGGGGCGCTCCTCCCGGAGAAAGATCACCCCGTAATAGGGCGGTACAGACGGGGAAAGCAGTTGTGTCAGCGGGACGCCGCTCCGGACGGAGGCGTTGCAGAAATGCATCTCCGGCGAAAAAAGCGGATAGTACAGCGCCCCGACGAACCAGTCCTGTTCGCCGTTTCTGAGCCGCCTTGCCTGATCCAGAAAGTGCGGATGATCCGGGTTATCCGGCTCCACAAACTCACCGTCCAGAATGGTCTGGTGAAGGGCAGAGAGGTTATGGAAATCAAAGTGGAAAAAGGGCGCCTTTCCTGCCTCGTCCTCGGAAAGAGAAAACTCCGCCGCATGGAAAGGCTCCCAGTCCTTGCCGCAGCGGTAATAGCCCCACCAGTAGTTCCAGTCATAAATATGCAGATATTTTTTTACTTTGCAGTCCATAGATGTACTCCATTCTGACAATGTCGGCACAAGAGGAAATCACAGGGAACTCGCCGCCCGGCACCAACAAAATCTTTTCTAAGTCCGTCTTTTTTCAAGAAGGGCGCTCAAAGACAGCGCGATGATCTTCTTATCTGCTCACCGGAATGGAGATCTCGAAAACGGCGCCGCCATCCCCGTTGTAGGCACGGATCGTTCCCTTATGCAGGTGGATGATCTCCTTCGTCAGGGCAAGGCCGATGCCGGATTTTCCGCTCCGCCCCATGTAGAAGCGGTCAAAGATGTGCGGAAGGTCCGCTTCGGCGATGCCGTCCCCGTCGTCCTGTATCCGTATCGTCACATACCGCTTGTCCGCGCGGCAGGTCAGGCGCAGCTCGCTGCGAGCATAGCGCACACCGTTGGATAGGATATTGGTGACGGCTCTGCGCAGCCGGGTATCGTCGCAGCTGACCATAACGGGCGTTTCGGGGAAGTCCGGCGTGATGGTGATACCGCCGGCGGCGGCTGTCGGCTCCACGGCGCGTATGCTGTCGTAGAGCAGCTCCCGAATATCCATCTCGGAAAGGGTAAGCGGCTGCCGCCCCATATCGATTTTTGAGATGTCCAGAAGCTCGTCCACCAGTTCCGTCATGCGGTCGCTCTCCGCCAGAATCACCTCCGCCGCGCTGCCTGTGTCCATCACACCCGCCTGTATGCCCTCCGCGTAGCCCTGTATCGCCATAAGCGGCGTTTTCAGCTCATGGGAGGCGTTCTGAAAGAAGGTCTGCTGCCGCTCCGCCTCCTTTTCAATATCCCTGCCGAAGCGGAAGCCCAGCAGACACATGACGGAGGAGATTGCCAGCAGCACCACAAAGAACGCCCAGTTCAGCGTTACGATATAGCGGGTGATTGGGCCAATGTCTATATACATGATGTAGGCGTATGGCTTTTCCCAATCGTCCTGCTCCTCCTGCACGGACATGAATATCAGGTGATGCCTGTCCGTTTTGAAGGTATAGCATTGATTGAGTGCAATATCCCGCCCGGCGCAGTATTCCAGCAATTTTTTCTCCAGGCGATAGGTATCCCGGTTCCATGTGTTAGGTCGGTATCCGTCATCCAGTTCCAAAAAGACGATGCTGGGGGTAAAGAAATTCCCCTCCCCCTCGCCCTCGTCATAGATCGGCTCATCGTCGGTATAGGGGATGGTGCGGTTCTGGTACTGTGCCTCGCTGATGAGCGCCTTTTTTGCCTCACTCACAAAGTGGGCAGGTATGATGAGGTTTACCGCCACCATGAAAAGGGCAAAGAGCAGCAGTGCCGCACCGAGGATCAGATACACGATCCGCAGCTTGATGTTTTTCATACGCTTCCTGCTCCCTTCAGCTTGTAGCCAAAGCCCCATATGGTGCTTATGCTGACGGTGCTGCCCGCTTGCAGCAGCTTTTTTCGGATACGGCGCAGGGTTTCGTCGGTCACGCGGGTCTCCACCTCCGAGTCGAAGCCCCACACCGCGCTGAGCAGCTCCTCACGGGAATAGGCCTTTTCCGGCTGCTTCATCATATAGCTGAGCAGCCGCAGCTCGGTCTGGGTCAGCGCCACGATCGTGCTTCCGCAAAAGACGGCGTTTTCCGTAGTGGAATAGCGGATATCCCCGTAATGCAGCTCGTCCTCCGCCGCCGCCGTTTTTCCCCTGTCCATCTCCACACGGCGCAGCAGCGCTTTGACCTTCATCAGCAGAATAGTAGGGCGAAAGGGCTTGGTGAGATAATCATCGCTGCCCTGGCTGATGCCCATGACGTAGTCCAGCTCGCTGTCCTTGGCTGTAAGCAGGATGATGGGAATATCGGAAACAGCGCGAAGCTCCCGGCACACGGTAAGTCCGTCCGTGCCGGGCATCATAATGTCCAGTATTACAAGCTCCGCAGGCTCCTGACGAAACGCCTCTAGCAGCGCGTCACCGCTTTCAAAGGAGCGCACAGTATAGCCGTCGCTTGCCAGGAAGCTATGGAGCAGCTCCCGGATGCTCTTTTCATCGTCCGCCAAATAGATGGAATGTCCCATGGTGACCTCCTTGAAAGCAGTGCCAAATGCTGCGCGTGGGCGCAGCATCGGCATGATGTTGATTTTATACTATCAGAATCTCACCTTTCCGTCAAATGGGGCAGATGCCGCTTTCGCAGCCGGTGTTGCCCCAAATGGTATCGTACAGCTTGCACAGCTGGTTATCAAGCTCTACCAGACGGTTATAGTCGGCGATCAGCTCGTCCTTTTCCGCGTCGGACAGGAAGCTCAGGCTGCGGATAAAGGCGGCCTCATCGTAGTTGTCGAAGTCGTAGTCGTCCGGAAGATTGAAGTACGCTTCATCTACCTTGTCCCACAGATCGGCGTTCTTCTCGCAGAGGCGGTCATACTCCTGCTCCAGGGTGTCGATCTCATCCAGCACCTTGGGGTCGGCCTTTTCCAGCGCCTTCTCGTAAAGAGGCATATTGTCGCAGTCGGGCAGCTGAGCGTACAGTGCCTCCATCTCGGTGTCAAGGCCGTTCAACTCCTTGATGTCCGCCAGAAGCGTTTCCTTCTCCGCTTCCGTCAGGGCGTTGGTACTGCGGATAAACGCTGCCTCATCAAAGTTTGTGAAGTCGTAGTCGTCGGGCAGGGCGTTGCAGATTTCGTCCAGCTTTTCCCACAGCGCTGCGTTTCTCTGGAAGATGGCGTCGCTCTTCTCTTCCACCGCCTCGATCTGCTCCCAGATGGCGTCCTCATTCTCGGTGGCAATGGCAGTTGTCTGCCCTGCCGTGTCAGGCGCATCCGCCAAAGCTGCGGCCGATGCGCCGATGGCCGATACCATCAATGCCAGTGCCAGTGCAAAGCTCAAAACTGTTTTCTTTTTCATGGTATATTACGCTCCTTTTTGAAGTATGTTGCGGTTGTGTATCAACCTTGACTGCATCATACCAGAAGCGGCTTCGGATTTCCCCCGCAAAAGTGCAGGGAAAGTGTCACAAAAGTGCAACGAGACCAACCCGTAAAATGAACGAAAGCCCGCTCCACGCCTCAAGGGCAGAAACAGGCGGACGTTCTTATTCTGATTTCACTTCGCGCATCAGGATGGACCTCGTTCATATATTCCCCGGTCCGTTTGCAAAGGCAAGCCATTTTGCGCCGTAAAAATCAAAGTAGAAGCGCTGCCCCACCTCGTTTTCCACAAAGCGTCTTTTAATATGATACCAGCCGCGAAGCTCATCTCGCAGGGCGGCGCGATTTCGATGGGGTACATCGTAGCTGTCGCTTGCCAGCAGCAACAGATAATTGCTCTCGCCCATGTCCAACGATTGAATGACTTTCTGATAAAATGCCTGCCGCAACCGCGCATCCTTCGCACCGGATGCGCGCAGCTCCATCAACATTCTGTGTTCTTCTCCCGTCATGACCTGCTGGGTGGAAAACACAATATATCAGGTTTTTTCCGAGTGCTCCTGACAGTGCCTTTTTCAGCAGGCTGAGGTATTTTTCAGCTTCCTCCTGCGTCACCATGCCAAGCGACTCGTCCAAATCGGTTATAATCTCCTTATTGCCATTAACAAAACATCCGTAAACACGGCTGATGGCATTTTTATCCGGCTTCCAGCGGCGCCGCAGCTCGTTGAGTTCTTTTTGGTTCATTGGTTTTATCAGCCCTTGACTGCGTATCCTTCCATATTGCAAGACTGCCGCTCGGCAGTTTTCGCTGTCGGGCGGCTATCTCATGCTTAAAGCAATATATTCAGGGTCTGCAGAGCAATGCTGATTACGGAAATAAGCACCTTGCATCCGTTCTCGCCTTTGAAAGATTGAACTTTAGAGAAACATACGCCCCAGACGAAGGAGGAAACGAAGTTATTACAAATAGTGGCGATCATCAAGCCGCAGCTAAGCCTACAAGTAGTATTGATTACAGGAAAGGCAATCAGACACAGGACAACATTCTGCCGCCCCTACATCTTGCTTATAATTCATCCTCCGTCCGCTTTTGCAGGAGGGACAAGCCCAAAAAGCAGAGTGCAGAGAAGGCGATGCCGCAAAGAATGTATGTCCAGTTAAAAAACAGCAGGTTGACTGCGTACCGCATGGGCATCCGTGTAAAGAGTACCGCATACGGTTCGACCCTTCCGATCGCCTCCATGACCACTGTGACACGGAAGGGACTGATCCCGCACAGGTACGCGCCGAGGAAATACAATGTCAGCTTCTCGGCAACGGCAGGAAGCAGGAGTCCGAGCACATAAAACCACGGTTTTTGCTTCTTGCAACACTTCCACAGATACAGCGCCCCAAAGCAGTACGGCAGCAGCGCAAGGCAGATGCCCTGAGCGGTCAGGTGCAGCTGCAGCCCGAATACAAGAAAGACCATACGGATCAAAAGGTATCCGCCGAGAATGATCAGCCAGCAGATCAGCAGGGATCTCAAGATGAGTTTCCTATGTGCGGGTGCTTCATGGTTATGCATTTTCTTTTCCTCCTTACAGATTCTCATTTTTCAAGGCGTCGATGGGATTGTCCTTTTTTACCTTGCTCATTGAATACATCATGGTGGCGAATACGACCAGAAATACGCTCAGTACGGCGATGCCGATGGCCGCCCACGGCAGATGGAAGGAGGTTTCATAGGCCGTTGTGACTGCGCGGTAGATGAGATATGCAATGCCGCAGGATACCGGCAAGCCGAGAAGCAGCGCCTTGGAGCCGTACAGCAGGCACTCGTAATTCATCATCCTGCGAAAGCCCTTCTGCGTCATGCCCACCGATTTCAGCATGGCAAATTCCCGGCGGCGCAGGCTGATATTCGTGGAAATTGTGTTGAATACATTGGCCGCGGCAATCAGGGAGATCAGCACGATAAAGCCGTAGGCAAATACCCGGATGATGGTCACAACATTCCGGTTTGTCTCGGCGTTTGCGGCGTAGTCGAAGAGCTGCCAGCTGCTGAGACCGTTTTCCGTCAGCATGGTCGCCAGATTTTCAAAGCTCGCGGTGTGATTGCTCGATGTGAGGAAATACTCTGTATTACGGAATTGATTCAGCGCCGCCTTGGGAACCACGCTCTCCAGCATGCTGTACGGATAGATCATATTGATGGCCACCGGCGTGCTGCGGCTGACAAAGAACGGAGCCTCCTCAATGGTTTTTTCGGACCGCAGCGTGTATTTTGCAAAGGATTCCCCGTAGGGCAGCTCGATGATGTCGCTCTCGTTGTCTCTGTTTTGATAGAGAACGACCTTATTGCCGTTCTCATCGATCCGGCTGTCTTTTCTGTAATATCCGTCGATCTCTACATAGTAAAGACCCTCGATTACGCACCCATCGCCCTTGAGCGTGTCCAGCGTGACATACTTCTCAAGCCGGCGGTCAAACCCAATATTACGGTCAAGCGCGATGCCCAGGGGTTTGTCCCGGTCATAGTAATCCGCTTCCTTCAGGTTGTACTTTTCCAGTAACCTGTTGAACTCGGTGTCCGCAACAAAGTACAGATAACCGGAGATGCCAAGATCCTTCGGCGCTGCGTCCTCACGCTCCATGCCGAAGTTGGAAAAACGGTCGGCAAACATTGCCGTGACATATTCGCGGGAGATATCGCCCTGCAAAAACTGCTTCTTGGTATAGGTACCGCCGGTGACATTCTGCTCGGAGAAAAGCAGCTCCAGAAGCGCATCTGGTGTCATGGCGGCGGAAGCGTCCGACTCCGCCGCATAGATCAGGTCGAACTGATCGGAGGCCAGCCCTCCCTCAGCGGATTCCATCATGTAGTCGGTGAAGGCCGCCGCAGAAACAAAGAGGACGATGCTCATAAAGAGGCTGACGACGGTGGTTCTGTATTTTTTTCGGTTGCGCTTATAGTGCTTGCCGGCAAGGACGCCGGGAAGTCCGAACAGCTTGTAGGCAAGCTTTGAGGTTCGGACGGGTCTGCCGCTTACCTTGATGTCCATGCTTTGGCGGATCGCCTCAACAGCGGAAACTCCGGTTGCCCTCTTGGACGGTATCCATGCCGAGATCAGAACCGTGATAAGTGCAATGACCGCAGCAATGAGGATAGCCTGCCACGAAACGCAGATCCGCATGGGAATGTCCGCACGGACGATGGAGGAGAATTTGTCTCCGATCAGAAGCAGCGTTATGCCGATACCGCCGATGCCCACCAGGATTCCCAGCGGGATGCCGACAATGCTGACCGCCAGCGCCTCAAACAGCACCATTCTTCGAAGCTGCTTTTTTGTGGCGCCTACCGAGGACAGCAGACCGAACTGTCTTGTCCGCTCCGAAACAGAAATGGAGAATGCGTTATAGATGAGCGATACGGAACCGAACACGATCAGAGCGATGATGATGGCGGCGAGGCTGTAAAACGCGGTAAGGAAGGAATCGAACGGAGCTGCGCCGGAATACAGCAGGACCTTCGTATTGTAGGCATAGCCATACTCTTGCGTATAGCCCGTTTCCTTCATGAAGTCATACACCCCGGCGGGCTTGTGCAGCTTGAAATAACAATGAATCGGAGACTGATCGGCGGATTTGGTGTCCGCTGCCGTAAGCGCGGTGTACCCGGGCGCGGAATAGTCCTCAAAGGTAGGTCTTTCATAGATACCGACCACCGTGTAGGTTCTTGGTTCGGTGTTTTCGAGCCTTTCGCCGCTCATGATCTCCACCTGCGTTTCGCTGTCATAGGTGTATACGGGCGTGTCCTGTCCCAGCCTCCGGCCGTCAAGCGTCCTGTCGCCCACCTCAAGCGTGACGGTGTCGCCGAGCTTATAATTCACCTTGCCGTTTGATGTCAGGTGCTCCGGCAGAATAATTTCCGTGGAGTCATTCGGCAGCGTACCTAAAATGAGATGCACCGGCATTGTCTTAAAATAGCCGGAGGCCACATCGCCGCCGAGCACATACAGATAGGGCTTGTGCTCGTTGGCACTGTCGATCTTCGCGTAACCCAGAACCTGCGCATAGGCGGCGGAGGAAACTTTGCCGGAATCGCGGATGTCTTCATAGTCCTTGTATGCAGCGTCATAGACCGCTCCGTGCCAGTCTCCGCTGCTGTAGATCTCGCAACGCAGCACGAAGTTCTGCATACTGGAGACAAAGGTCGTGGACGCGCAGATCATCGCCGCCGAGAGCATAATGCCGATGATCGTGACGACAGTTCTCGTCCTGTTTTTCTTCAGGCTCTCTAATGTTACCTTGTTGAAAACATTCATCTGCGGATCACCTCGTCTCTGGTGATTTTCCCGTCCTCAATGGAAAGGATGCGATCCGCCTGCAGGGCGATGCTCTCGTCGTGGGTGATGACAAGGAGGGTCTGCCCGTATTTTTCGTTGGAAACCTTCAGCAGCTCCACGATCTCCCGGCTGCTTTTGGAGTCAAGATTCCCGGTGGGCTCGTCGGCAAGCACCACAGCGGGCGCATTCATCAAAGCCCGACCGATGGACACCCGCTGCTGCTGACCGCCGGAGAGCTGGTTCGGCAGGTGGTTCTCCCGGCCGGTAAGTTTCAGAGTGGTCATCAGCTCAGCCAGTCGATTTTGATTGACCTTCTGCCCATCCATCAGGACAGGGAGAGTGATGTTTTCCGTTACATTGAGTACGGGAATGAGATTGTAAAACTGATAGATCAGTCCCACCTGACGGCGGCGGAAGATGGCAAGCTGTTCCTCGTTCTGCGCGTACACATCTTTGCCGTCCATAAATACCTTGCCGCCTGTAGGCCGGTCTACGCCGCCGAGGATGTGAAGCAGTGTGGATTTGCCCGAGCCGGAGGGGCCGATCACGGCGACAAACTCTCCCTTCTCCACCGAAAAGGATACGCCGTCCAGCGCCCGCACCTCGTTTTCACCTTTTCCGTATACCTTTGTCAGGTTTTCGACCCGCAATATTTCCATCCTGAAATACTCCTTTCGCTTTTTACACCCTCATTTTACTTTATACGAATGACACGACGGTGACTTCAAGGTGACGGATCCGTCACTTAGTAAAAAAGGGAGCCGCCGGTCAGACGGTTCCCTTATAAAATCGGATGGTGAACATGGCTCCTGCGGGCTTGCGGTTCTCTGCCTTTACGGTTCCACCCTGACCGGTTATGATCATGCGCGACAGCGCAAGCCCGATCCCAAAGCTTTTGCCGTCGGAATCCTTGCCCTTATAGAAGCGCTCAAAGATATGCGGCAGATCCTCCGAAGAAATGCCCGTGCCGTTGTCCTTAATTATAATTTCGGAATACAGGGCGTTTTCGGCTGCGTCAATTTCGATCCCGCCGCCCTCGGGGGTGTGTTCCATGCAGTTCTTCACAATATTGCCGATGGCTTCGCAGGTCCACGAGAGATCTCCCCGGAAAGCTCCGTCCGCATGGATGCGCAGCTCCTGCCTGCGCAGCTCCACGGGAATGAGCAGGGTCACACAGGCCTTTTTGAGCAGCTCCTCCAGGCTGACCTGCTCCTGCTTGAACTGCACCGTGCCGGCGTCCAGCCGTGAGATCTTCAGAAGTGTGGTGATCAGCCAGTCAATGCGGGAGAGCAGCTCGTAGAGCTCATGGATAAGCTGCTGCCTGCGCGCATCGGTCAGCTTCGGCTCCGACAGCAGTCCAATCAGCAGATTGATAGAGGTCAGGGGCGTGCG
>OGFD01000465.1_pt1 | contig 27682 bp, 19 predicted proteins | sample 1570851 | NCBI WGS metagenome assembly OGFD01 (sample SAMEA2582077, study PRJEB24529) | metagenome | biome: Human gut stool | place: China | collected 2011
GCCCCGAGCTTGTCTACGCCTACGAAAACGGCCTTGTCAACGGCACGACGGCGAACACCTTCTCGCCGAACGCCATCGTAACGCGCGCGCAGGTCGTGACGGTGCTCTACCGCATGGCAGGCTCGCCCTCGGTCAGCGGCATGAAATGCCCATTTGCCGACAACACCGCCGCATGGAGCCGCGACGCGATCACATGGGCGTATAACGCCGGCGTCGCCAACGGCTTCACCGACTCTCGCTTTGCAGGCTCTGCCACCGTAACTCGCGAGCAGCTCGCGGCGTTCCTGTTCCGCTATGCCGACAAGGTCGTATCCGGCGGCACGCTCAAAGCGCCCCTGTCATATGCCGACAGCTTCCGCGACGCCTCCTCCGTCAGCGCCTATGCGGTCCCGGCCATGCGCTGGGCGAATGTAAACGGCATCATAAACGGCCGCACCGGCGGTATCCTCGACCCGACCGGCAGCGCAACTCGCGCCGAATTCACCTGCATGATCTCCCGTTTCTCAATGGCGAATTGACGCACCTACGGATACGGATATTTCCGCCATCCCAACCGGAAACTGCATAAAAAACCATCTGCCTCGCACTGCATAAGTGCGAGGCAGCTTTTTTGCACCGCACCCTGTAGGGAACAGGCTTGCCTGTTCCGCCTGTTGCATCTATTGCCGCAGTTAAAACAACGGTACGCAGCCGAGGTTTCGTCATTGTCTTCCCCTTGCGGAGCTTGAGGGGAAGATGCCGCTTGCGGCAGATGAGGTGTAAATAAATCCGCGCCGCAGGCGCTACATTGTTACAATATGTATCGGTTTTGCCAGCACCCACCGGTCGGGCTGACGCAATAACCGTATCAGCACAATGTGAATACGCCACTAAGACCCCACCGAGGCATCCGCTGCGCGTCTTGCCCCACCTCCCCTTGGCAGGGGAGGCGAAAAGAACCACACCTTATCACCGCTCACCGCATTGGCTCTCCTGTCAAGGGGAGCAGTCGGCTTTGCCGACGAGGGGTTGAATTAAAAAATCTACAACCAAAATTACACATCGCCGCAAAAAACCGCCAAAAACCGACACCTGTCCGAACAATGTAATGACACGGGATGTAAAATTTCGCTTAAAAATCATATTTACTATTGATTTTTTTGCTAACTCTTAGTAGAATAAAACCACGCAATAGTATGCGTTCGCGGCAGGCGGCACAATATGTGGTGCTCTGCCGCAGGCGGTGGATTTTTTAATTAAAAGGAGGAAAAATAATGAATGTAAGAAAACGCGGACTTGCGCTTCTCATGTGCATCTGCATGATCTTCACGCTCCTGCCGTTCTCGGCATTTGCGGACGGAGAGGAGACATACAAGACGCACAGTGAGACAAACGGCGTTGTCATGGACAAGACCGTTACGCATGTCTCCGATGACACGTATAAGGTGACGCTTGAGCAGTATGTCGAAGGCAGCGTTACCCCGGGCACGACAACTCCTATTGATGTTGTCCTCGTCCTCGACGTATCCGGCTCTATGGATGAGGGGTTTGGCGAGGGAGACGCTGCTTATGTCGAAGAATACAATCCTAAACAAAGTTCAAATTATACTTATTACATCAAGGATGCAAATGGACGCTACACTGGAGTAAGCTGGTGCTCCAAATGCGAAGAATTTACCGACGGCTGTACGTGGTTCTTTGGTCATGTTGCGGGAAATAAGTACACTCCCATGACCTCTGCCGAAGATATAGCTTCTGACCATGTGCAGTTCTTTAGCAGCAATACAAAAATTACCGCTCTTAAATCGGCCGTCAATTCGTTTATTGATGTTATTGCCGAGGATAACCCCACAAGTAAAATTGCTATCGTAAAGTTTGCCGGCGATAAAAAAGACACGGTCGGCAATGATACATATAAAGAGGGCAGGTATACCTATAACTACACTCAGATAGTGCAGAATCTGACAGAGGCTAATACAGATGGTGCAGCATCGTTGAAGGCTGCGGTAAACGCTCTCACAGCCAGCGGTGCAACAGCAGCTGACTACGGCCTTGAAAAAGCAATCAATGTATTTGGCGATGCTGACCAGGTGCCGAAAGACCGTAATCGTGTTGTCATTATGTTCACAGATGGTGAACCGAATCACGACAACGGCTTTGATGGAAGAGTAGCAAATGCTGCAATAGATAAGGCAAAAACTCTCAAGAATGAGTCCTACGGCGCATCTGTATATACCATTGGTATTTTCGATGGGGCAAGCGTAGGTGAGTCGCTTCCTGCCAATAACGACAACGGACGAGCCAATCGCTATATGCACCTTGTCTCGTCCAACTATCCTAATGCAAGCAGCATGAGTGAACCCGGCACAGACGGAGCCGTAAAGAATGGCTACTACAAAGTCGCAAGAGATGCAAGCTCTCTCGGCAGCGTATTTACCAAGCTTGGCGAAGCCATCGGCAAGCCCAGCATTGATCTTGGCAGCACCGCCGTCCTGACGGATAATATCGCGTCTAACTTCAATGCTCCTGCAAATACCACAGACGTTAAAGTCTTCACCGCAGACTATGACGGCACGAAATTTGGCGATAGAACTGAACTCACCGGCGCAAATGTCAGTATCAATAACAATGCAGTCACCGTAAGCGGCTTTGACTACAGCGCAAACTACGTATCCGAAACCAAACATCCCGGCACAGATAATGACTACGGCAAGAAGCTCATTGTAGAGTTCGATATCACCGTAGATCGCACTAAGACCTATGGCGGCACTCAGCCTGCAAACGCCGGTGCAAACATAACTCTTGAAGGAAAAGAAATCGCATCTGTCGAAAATCCCCAGGTTCCTGTAAGCATAGTAAATGGCTTCAGCGCTTCTTACACAAACAGCAAAACCTACGACGGCAACGGCTTTACCATCAAAGATGAGTTCGAAGCAATGCTCAAGAAAGATAACATTGCAGACGGCGAAAAGAACGACTATGTAAATATCACTTACACTGTCATTGATGAAAAAGGCGGTATTGTCGGTACATATGTTATCGAGGCAAATAAAACAACCGGCACTTGGACGGCAGGATCAGCAGCTGCTATCACTTCTCCTGACGTAGGCACTTATAACTACAAAGTAACGTGCGTTGTCAGCGATGCAACAAGTAATGGTGCGCAAGAACAGACAAAGGACGGCACCATGACGCTCAGCATTATCGAAAATAAAGGACTCACCGTATCCGGCACCGATTACACCGGCAAATATGACGGCGCTTCCCACGGTAAAGCCGCAACGGCAAAAATCAATGGAGAACCTGTCGTTGGCGATGATGTTAAGATTGAGTACAAAGTTGGCGACTCCGAATGGACAACCGACGTTCCCACTGTCAAAAATGTTTCCGACAGCACGACGGTTCAGGTCAGGGCAACAAAAACCGGCTATACTCCGGCAGAAGCCACTTACAACCTCAATGTAACTCCGCGCCCCGTTACCATCACCTCAGGCAGCGCAACCAAGATGTACAATGGTGATCCGCTTACAAAGCATGAGGTAACGTATGTTGGAGATAACTTTGTTGATGGCGAAGGTGTTGACATTACTTACACCGGCAGCCAGACCGATGTCGGCACCAGTAATAACACGTTTACCTACACACCTAAAGACGGCACACTGCTTAAAAATTACAATATTGAACCCATTTATGGCACTTTAAAGGTTACCGATTCCAACAAACTGACTGTAAGTGCGACCGGTTATAATGGCATATACGACGGACAGACCCATAACGGCAAGGTAACTGCAACAGAAGGTGCGACACTCAGCTACAGCACAGACGGTGAAAATTGGACAGCCACCGAACCCACAATAAAGGACGTCGGCGAAATTCATGTCACCGTTAAGGCGTCGATGGCAAACTACAGTGACGCGACGGCAGACTACACCCTGAAAGTCACTAAGCGCACCGTCACCCTCACATCCGAAACTGCAAGCAAGCCCTACGACGGCGATCCGCTTACACGTCCTGTTGTTACAGTAACCGGCGACGGCTTTGTTGACGGCGAAGCAACAGCCATAGCAACCGGCAGCGTAACAAACGTTTCCGATAGCCCTGTAACAAATACAATTGTATATACTACTACAGATAAGTTCGTGGCAGGTAACTACAATATCACAAAGGCCGAAGGTAAACTCAGCATCACTCCGCTTGCCGTAACCGTAACAGCAAAGGATTACACCAAGTACGTTGGCGAAAAGGATCCTGCATTTGAGGCAACTGTCACCGGAACTATCAATAACGATACGGTAAGCTACACCATAAGCCGCGAAAAGGGCGAGACTGCCGGAACTTATTCGATCACCCCGGCCGGTGCTGAGGCACAGGGCAACTACACCGTCACTTACAATGCCGGCACGCTCACCATCAATCGCCGCCCCTATATCCCCCCCGTGAATCCCCCGATAACCGACAAGATCACGGTCGAGATCACCGGCAACAGCGACAGCGTCGTGTATGACGGTACCGAGCACAGCGTCAAGGATTACACCGTGAAGATAAGCGATTCCCGCTACACCGAGAAGGACTTCACCTTCAGCGGCAAGGCGCTCGCAAGCGGCGTCAATGCCGGAGCCTACGAGATGGGTCTCAAGGCCGATCAGTTCAAGAACACCAACGCGCGCTTCACGAACGTTGAGTTCATCATCAAGGCAGACGGCGTTCTGACGATCACGCAGCGTCCTCTGACCATCACCGCCGGCAGCGCCGAGGGCATCGCCCCCGTGACCTGCGATAAGTACACCGTCGAAGGTCTCGCGACCGGCGACAAGGTTGACTCCGTGAAGATCACCGGCACCCAGAGCGAGCCGGGCGAGTCCCCGAACGTAGCGTCCGATGCAGTCATCAAGAACGCAAAGGGCGAGGATGTCACCGCAAACTACAAGATCACCTATGTTGACGGCGTTCTCAAGGCCATCGAGGTCCTCAATAAGGAAATCCACTTCAACTACGTCATCGGCTACACCGACGGCACCATCCGCCCGAATAACGACATCAGCCGCGCAGAGGTCGCAACGATCTTCTTCCGCCTGCTGACCGACGAGGCACGCGAGCAGTACACGACGACCGCAGGCAACTTCACCGACGTTAAGGCCGGCATGTGGTGCAACCGCGCGATAGCAACGCTTACGAACATGGGCATCATCAAGGGCTACACCGACGGCACCTTCCGCCCGAACGCGGATATCACCCGTGCGGAGCTTGCAACGATCATCGCGCGCTTTGCAAAGCTCGACGTTAACACCAAGACCTTCAGCGACATCAACGGCCACTGGGCACAGAAGAACATCGAGCTTGCCGCAGGCAACGGCTGGATAAACGGCTATGAAGACGGCACCTTCCGTCCGAACAACAACATCACCCGTGCAGAGACCTTCGCAATGATAAACCGCGTCCTCGATCGCCAGACCGAGAGCGTGTCCGACCTCCTGCCGACGTCCGAGATGAACATGTGGAGCGATAACCTGAACGAAAACGCATGGTACTACAAGGACGTACAGGAAGCGACGAACTATCATAAGTGCGACCGCGTGGGCGATAGCGTCTACGAGAAGTGGACCGAGAAGGTTCCCGACATCGACTGGGCGTCTTACCAGATCTGATCGCAAAAACCAAAACCTATCACAAGGCAGCTTGTCTGCCTTGTGATTTTTTTATGTGCGTGGTATAATACCATCGGTTGACAAGGTCAGACACGCCTGACAGCGTGCCTTTTCGGCGCTTTTTGCCCTTGTTAACCGATGGTAAAATGATAATGCTATGCGGAGGCTGCCCGATTTGGATAAATTCGTTTTGAAATCTTCATATTCGCCGATGGGCGATCAGCCGGAGGCCATAGAGACGCTCGTGCGCGGCATCGAAAACGGACTCGATGAGCAGGTTTTGCTCGGCGTCACCGGCTCGGGCAAGACCTTCACCATGGCGAGCGTTATCGAAAAGCTCAATCGCCCGACGCTCGTTCTGGCGCACAATAAGACCCTTGCGGCGCAGCTGTGCTCGGAGTTTCGCGAGTTTTTCCCGGATAACGCCGTGGAGTATTTCGTCTCGTACTACGACTATTATCAGCCCGAGGCGTATATTCCGCATACTGATACCTTTATTGAAAAGGACAGCGCAATAAACGACGAGATCGAGCGCCTGCGCCACAGTGCAACATCGAGCCTTTTTGAGCGGCGCGATGTCATAGTCGTTGCATCCGTCTCGTGCATCTACGGTCTCGGCGACCCGATCGACTATAAAAACATGGTCATATCCCTGCGCCCTGGGCAGACGCGCAATTTTGACGAGCTTCTGCGCAAGCTCATCGAGATACGCTATGAGCGCAATGACATTGCATTTGAGCGAAATATGTTCCGCGTCCGCGGCGACACGGTCGAGATATTCCCGGCTTATGCGACCGATAAGGCCATCCGTGTCGAGTTTTTCGGCGATGAGGTGGACAGAATAAGCGAGGTGAACGTCGTGACCGGCGCGCCCGTACGCTATCTGAACCACGCTGCGATATATCCGGCCAGCCACTATGTCGTAAGCCGCGATAAGATGGCGCGCGCTATCGACGATATCCGCGCCGAGTGCGCCGAGCGCATAAAATACTTTCAGGATAACGGTAAATTGCTTGAAGCGCAGCGCATATCGCAGCGCACAAATTACGATATCGAGATGATGCAGGAGTTGGGCTACTGCTCGGGCATCGAGAACTATTCGCGCATAATCTCAAACCGCCCGGCAGGCTCTGCGCCAATGACGCTGCTCGATTACTTTCCGAAGGATTTCCTGCTGTTCGTGGACGAAAGCCACGTCACGCTGCCGCAGGTCAGGGCGATGTACCGCGGCGACCACGCGCGCAAGGAGTCCCTGGTTGAATACGGCTTCCGTCTGCCGTCGGCTTATGATAACCGACCGCTCAAATTCGAGGAATTTCAGGAGCGCATAAATCAGGCCGTGTATGTCTCCGCAACGCCCGGCGATTACGAGCGCGAAAGGGCAGGGCAGATAGCCGAGCAGATAATCCGCCCGACCGGCCTGCTCGACCCGGAGATATCCGTTCGGCCGATAGAAGGGCAGATCGACGATCTTATAAGCGAGATAAATATACGCATCGAAAAAGGCCAGCGCACTCTGGTAACGACGCTCACAAAGAAAATGGCTGAGGATCTTACCGAATACCTCGGAGCCGCCGGCATAAAGTGCAGGTACATGCACCACGATATCGGCGCGATAGAGCGTATGGAGATAATCCGCAGCCTGCGCCTCGGCGATTTTGACGTGCTTGTCGGCATAAACCTCCTGCGCGAGGGACTTGACCTCCCGGAGGTGAGCCTTGTTGCAATTCTCGATGCCGATAAGGAGGGCTTTCTTCGAAGCGAAACGAGTCTTATCCAGACCATCGGCCGCGCGGCACGCAACGCCGAGGGCACGGTGATCATGTATGCCGATACCGTGACGAGGTCGATGCGTCTTGCGATCGACGAAACCGAGCGCCGCCGCGCAAAGCAGGCGGCATATAACGCAGAGCACGGCATCGTGCCGAAAACGATAGTAAAAAGCGTTCGCGAGCTTATCGAGATATCCAGCGAGAGCGAGAAAACTCTGCGCCGTGCCGACGGAGTGAAGCTCACAAAGTCCGAGCGCAAGGAGCTTATCGAAAAGCTCGAAAAGGAAATGAAAGCCGCGGCAAAAATGCTTGAATTCGAGCTTGCGGCTCAGCTTAGAGACGAGATCGTCCGCCTGCGCGGCGAGGTGAAATGATGAAACTTTTGATACTTGACGGAAACAGCATAGTAAACCGCGCGTTTTACGGAATACGCGCCCTCACGGCGCCCGACGGAACGCCCACAAACGGCGTGTACGGCTTCCTTGCCATACTACGCAAGCTGCTTGACGATGAAAAGCCCGAGGCCGTGTGCGTTGCGTTTGACCTCAAAGCGCCGACGTTCCGGCACCTGAGATACGCCGGATATAAGGCTCAGCGCAAGGGCATGCCCGAGGAGCTTGCCGTTCAGATGCCGATACTCAAGCAGGTGCTTGACGCAATGGGCATTCTTCGCCTTGAGCTTGAGGGCTACGAGGCCGATGATCTGCTCGGTACGGTCGCTGCGCGATGCAGCGCCGCCGGGTGGGACTGCCGCATAGTCACCGGCGATAAGGACAGTTTTCAGCTTATAAGCGAAACGACGCATGTCTGCCATGTCAAAAGCCGTATGGGGCAGACAACGACGACAGAGTATACTCCAAAGCTGTTTTTTGACGAGTACGGCTTTGAGCCAAAGCACATTATCGATCTCAAGGCTCTGATGGGCGACAGCTCGGATAACATCCCCGGCGTGCCCGGAGTGGGCGAGAAAACGGCTATGGGGCTTGTTCAGAAGTATAAGGATATCGAAACCATATATGCCGGGCTTGACACCATAGATGTCAAAGAGGGCATGCGAAAAAAACTGCGCGAGGGCAGGGAGAGCGCCTTTTTGTCCTATGAGCTTGCAACGATACACACCGATGCGCCGATAGAGTTTGCACCCGATGACGCAAAGTGGAGCGAGGACTATAAGCCTGAGTTGTACGATGTGCTCAAAAAGCTCGGATTTAATAAATTCATCGAAAAATGGGGCGTGAGCGAAAGTGCCGAGAGCGCGCAGAAGGCGATGACAGAGCGCATTGAATATGTTGAATATGCCTCGTTTGACGAGATAATGCAGGCTGTTCAGAGTGCCGACGAGATCGCCGTAACGGCGGATGAAAGCTTTGACAGTATTGAGATATGCGACGGGAGGGCAGTGTACATTGCACGTTGGAGCAGCCTTGGGGACGATTATTCAAAGCTGCTGAGCTTTGTGTTTTCAGATAAAGTCAAGAAGACTGCGCACAATGTCAAAAACCTGATGACGCAGCTCATTGCCGAAAAGCTGCCGCTTGACGGCTTTGTATACGATACGGCGCTTGCAGGCTACCTTCTTGACGCAACTGCCGGAGACTACAGCCTCGGCAGGCTCAGCATGGGCTATTGCGGCACGGAGCTTGACGGAGCGGAGGCTGTGTACAGACTGCGCCCTGTGACCGAGAAAAAGCTTGAAGAGCTTGGCATGACAAAGCTCTTCTACGAGATAGAAATGCCGCTGTGCCGCGTTTTGGCCGATATGCAGGAGCAGGGCTTTATGATAGATAAGGCGGCTCTCGTTAGCTTTGGCGAAAGCCTGACCGGCACGATAGCGGAGCTGGAGCGCGCCATATACGAGCAGGCCGGGTGCGAGTTTAACATCAATTCGCCCAAGCAGCTCGGCGAGGTGCTTTTCGATAAGCTCTTGCTCCCGGCCGGCAAAAAAACGAAAACCGGCTGGAGCACAAATGCCGACGTTCTTGAAAAGCTGCGCGGCAAGCACCCGATAGTGAACATGGTTCTCGATTACCGCATGCTCACAAAGCTCAAGAGCACATATGCCGACGGGCTTTTGAAGCTCATCGATCCGGACGGCAGGATAAGAACCAAGTTCCAGATGACCGTCACCGCGACCGGCCGACTGTCGAGCACCGACCCTAATCTTCAGAACATACCCATACGCAAGGAGCTCGGCAGCCATATCCGCGAGATGTTCATTGCATCTAAGGGAAATGTCCTTGTCGATGCCGACTACAGTCAGATAGAGCTGAGGCTGCTTGCGCATATATCCGGCGATGAGCATATGCGCGCGGCGTTTTTAAGCGGCGAGGATATCCACACCGTCACAGCCTCGCAGGTGTTCAATACGCCGATCGATGAGGTAACGCCCTTGCAGCGCAGCCGCGCAAAGGCCGTAAACTTCGGCATAGTCTACGGCATATCACCGTGGTCGCTTGCGCAGGATATCGGCGTAACGCAGGGTGAGGCAAAGGCGTACATGGATGCGTATTTAAATAAATACGACGGTGTGCGCGACTATATGAAGTCCATCGTCGAAAAGGCAAAGCAAGACGGATATGTCACGACGATCTATTCGCGCCGCCGCGATCTGCCGGAGCTTAAATCGTCGAATTTCAATACAAGATCGTTCGGAGAGCGCGTTGCGCTGAATATGCCGATCCAGGGCACTGCGGCGGATATAATTAAGCTTGCAATGGTGAATGTGTATAACAGGCTCAAAGCCGAGGGACTCAAGGCAAAACTCATTTTGCAGGTGCATGACGAGCTTATATGCGAGTGCCCCGAGGCTGAGGCGCAGACTGTTGCTGACATTCTGCGTGAGGAAATGAGCGGCGCTGCCAAGCTCAGCGTACCGCTCACGGTCGATGCAAAAATCGGACACAGCTGGGCGGAGGCGCACTGATGCTGACATATGAACAAGCCGGGGACGTTCTCGACGATCTTGTTGACGAGCTGCCCGAGGAGATATTCAAAAACTTAAACGGCGGAGTCAGCTTCGTCGAGGATGCCGTGCGCAGCGACGACGGAAGATACACCCTCGGCATGTATTTCCGCGATAAAATGGGACGGCATATAGAGCTGTACTACGGCTCGTTTGTCGAACTTTACGGCGACATGGACGACGAGACCTTCCGCCGTCGTTTAAGGAGCACGCTCCACCATGAGCTTACGCACCATATCGAAAGCCAGGCCGGCGACCGCAGCCTTGAGCGCTGGGACGAGCGCCAGTCCGAGCTTTATGGTTTTGGCGGTATTGACGTAAAAAGCATACTGTTTGTGTGCGATGATAACAGCATGTCGATTGTAGCCGAAGCGGTGTTTAACTCGTCAAAGGGCGATTACTGCCCGGAGATCATGGCATATTCGGCCGGGATCGACGTTAAGGACGAAATAAATCCGCGTGTGAAAAAATGCTGCGAAGCGCTCGATATAAGGCTGCCGCACGGCTATCCTGTGCCGGTAACGCGCGAGCTTATCGAACGCTGCGATGTCGTGCTGTGCATGACGGCGCTTCAGGCGCAGAAGCTGTCGGACGAATATCAGGATATGGACGAGCGCATAATGTGTCTTGCCGATGAGGATATCTATCCGCCGACGCTGCCGCTTGGCTGGAAAAAGTGCGTTCTGCGCATTGAGGATGAAGCTCTTGCCGTTATCGACGAGCTGCGCGAGGAGGACATGTAATGGTGCGCATTGTCGATACAAGAGCCGAGCACATTGACGATATCCTGCGCATCGAGCAGCAGTGCTTTTCACTGCCGTGGACTCGCGAGCAGCTTACAGCTCAAATGACGGATTCCATGCATGTTTTCCTTGCTGCCGAGGCCGAAAACGGCAGGGCAGTTGGCTATGTCGGCCTTATGTACGTCCTTGACGAGGGGTATATATCAAACGTCGCCGTGTCACCGGACAGGCGGCGCGAGGGGATAGCCGATATGCTGCTTGACGAGCTTCGCGCACGAGCCGAGGCTGCAAAGCTCAACTTTTTAACACTGGAGGTGCGCCTTGGCAATGTGCCGGCGCAGAGCTTATATAAAAAACACGGTTACATCGAGGTCGGCAGGCGAAAGGGATACTACAGCCTGCCGAAGGAGGACGCCGTTTTGATGACTTGTTTTCTAAGTGAGGAAGAGAAATGAAAATACTTGCCTTTGAATCATCCTGCGATGAAACAGCCGTCGCTGTCGTAGAAGACGGACGGAACGTATTGACAGATCAGATATTCTCGCAGGCCGACCTGCACGCCATTTACGGCGGTGTTGTGCCGGAGATAGCGTCGAGAAGCCATGTCGAGGTCATATCCCGTCTTGCGCAGCGCGCCGTGGAGGCTGCAGGAATAGAAAAAAGCGATATCGATGCCGTCGCGGCGACCTATGCGCCCGGACTTATCGGGACTGTGCTTGTCGGACTCAACTTTGCAAAGGCAGCTGCCATGAGCCTCGGCGTTCCGCTTATCCCCGTGCACCATATAAAGGGGCACGTTGCGGCAAACTACATAGCATATCCCGAGCTTGAGCCTCCGTTTTTGTGCCTTGCGATATCAGGCGGCAATACGCTTATAATCGACGTGCGGAGCTATACAGATCTAAATGTCATCGGCGCAACGCGCGACGATGCGGCAGGCGAGTGCTTTGATAAAACCGCACGCGTGCTCGGACTGCCGTATCCCGGGGGCAAGCCCATTGACGATCTTTCGCAAGGCGGCGACGATAAAAAATATCATCTGCCGCGCACGCATATTGAGGGGCATCCATATGAAATGAGCTTCTCCGGCCTTAAAACTGCCGTGATAAATATCGTGCACAATGCCGAGCAAAAGGGCGAGGAACTGGACAGAGCCTCGCTTGCGGCATCTTTCACGGCCGCCGTGAGCGATGCTCTTGTGCCTCGCACAATGATGGCTGCCAAGGAGCTTGGCTACAAAAAAATAGCCATTGCCGGCGGTGTTGCGGCAAATTCGCGCATCCGTGCCGATTTCAAGGCTGCCGCCGAGAAAAACGGCTGCGAGCTGTTCGTTCCGCCGTTGAAGCTTTGCGGCGATAATGCGGCAATGATAGGCTGTCAGGGTTACTATGAGTATCTCGCCGGGAACACTGCCGGCTGGGATCTCAATGCATACGCGAATATGGAACTGTAAGGAGAGGGCGTATGGGCGTACATGACGGACACAGGGAGCATATGAAAAGCCGCGGTGTCGAGGCCGGCCTTGATGGCTTTAACGATCATAACGCACTTGAGATGCTGCTTTTCTACGCCGTTCCGCGCAAGGACACTAATGAGCTTGCGCATAGGCTTTTAAAGCAGTTCGGCTCGCTCGCATCCGTTTTTGAAGCAAAGCACGAGGAGCTTATGCGCGTTGACGGGATAGGAGAAAACGCCGCAACGCTCATAAAGCTCATTCCCGAGGTCAGCCGTCGCTATCTGCTTACTAAAAGCCTACCGACGAAGGTTATCCGCCGCAGCGAGGATGCCGGTGCATATTTTGTCGCCAAGTTCATGTACGAGGTAAATGAGATATGCTATGCGCTGCTTTTAAACTCATCCAACGGTATAATAGCCTGCAAGGAGATAAGCCGAGGCGTTGTAAACGCAACGGAGGTCGGCATAAGAATGCTTGTTGAGGCGGCCATAAAAAGCAACGCTGCTGCCGTTATCATTGCCCATAACCACCCCGGTGCGCTGCCGCTTCCGTCGAAGGAGGATGAGTACTGTACCGTTCTTGTGAAGAAAGCTTTGGAGCTTGTCGATATAAAATTACTTGACCATATTATCGTCGGTGGCAAAGAGTTTCAATCTCTTAACAAAAATGGACTTATGTAAACGAAATGATGTTTTCAAAATGTAACAAAATTCGACTTCAGGACTCTACATAATTTTACATATCGGCGCTAAACACTGAAATTCAATGATTTTTCAGTGTTGGAAACTCTGTTGAAAATGTTGATAACTATTTGCAAAATAATTTTTTGAAATAATTATGTAAACGGTTTGCGACTGTTTTGTAGCATTGAAAAAGCGCTGAAATTCTTATATTTTTTATAAACATAAATTGTCAGCATAATGGCTTACAAATTTGAGCAATAACGAGCAGTTATAACTTTTTTTGTTTGACTTTATCGCCGCCATGTGCTAAAATGCGAAATGTCCTTTGCTGGTGTGGCTCAATGGTAGAGCATCTCACTCGTAATGAGAAGGTTGTGAGTTCGATTCTCACCACCAGCTCCATGGAAAAAGATCACCGGGAAAAGCTTTGGCTTTTCCCGGTGATCTTTTTATATTGCAGCAAACTGCCGCAGACTTTTTTCAGTCATTTTCGGTGCGGATAAGGTTGCTGACATACGGACGCTTTCCGGACAGTACCTCGTCATAGAAATTCTGCTTCCAGTCGATATAGGCGGTGCTGTCTTCAAGCTCCTTGGTCGTTTGGCGCAGACGCTCCTGCTTTTTAGCCGGCATTTCCTTTCGTGGGATAATGGTCGATTCTCCGGCAAAGCTCGAGATATTCCTTTCATATCCTCCGTGATTATAATTGCAATGAGGAGACAACAATGATTTTATTAGGGCGTAAGTTTAGATCAGCATCATAAGCGTTCCGACGACTATGAGCACAAGGCCGTCCTGAAGCGCTTTATAGTAGCACAGCCACGAGATCGGCTCGCCGAGGAAGATCAGCGCCAGAATTATGGTGAGTATCGTTGAGGCCTTGTCTATCGGCACGACCTTGTTCACATCGCCGAGCTGCAGCGCCCTGAAATAGCAAAGCCACGATGCGCCGGTCGCAATGCCGGACAGGATGAGGAATATCCACGTTTTTGCGCTCAGCCCGGTGATGGTCGGAGCCGAGCCGACTATCCAAACCATCAGCCACGAGAAAATAAGTACAACTATGGTTCGTATTGCCGTTGCGGCGTCAGAATCGGCCTTTTTGATCCCACATTTTGCGAGAACCGACGTCAGACCGGCAAAGAGAGCCGAGCCGAACGCGAAAAGTATCCACATAATGTTCGCCTTACTTTCTATATATCATGAGATCATGATAACACAGCCGCCGTCATTACGGCAGCGTATTATAAATTTTACATTATACATGTAAAAACACGGTGCATCCTGAAAGCTGCACCGTGTAATTTGTTTTTGCTTCGTATCTCAATCGACTACAAAGTAGCGATAGAGGAAAGTTACGATCTGCGCGCGTATGCACTTGTCATTCGGAGAAAATGTTTTTGCCGTGGTGCCTTTTGTCACGCCGACTTCGACCGCCCAGTCTACTGCATCTGCATAAAATGCATGCTTCGGGACATCTGTAAAACCGGCCGATTTATCGGCTTGAGGATACATATCCCAGCGCCAGAGAAATGTAACGACCTGGGCCCGGGTGACGGTCGCGCCCGGCTGGAAGTGATCGGCGGTGACACCGGTGGTGATGCCTTCCTGGGAGGCCCACAGAACGGCTTTGTAGTAAAAACTGCCCTTTGGAACATCGACGAATTGGCAGACGGTCGATGCGGGCTCGGGGCATCCGGCTGCCCTCCACAGGAAGGTGACGACCTGAGCACGGGTGCAGCTTGCATACGGACTGAAAGTCGTTTCTGTAGTTCCGTTAGTTATGCCTTCATTGACTGCCCACAAAACAGCATCATAGTAGTATGCCCCCTCCGAAACATCGGTAAAGTTGTTTGTGTACGGTTCATCCGGGTCATCCGGCAGGTCGGGATTTTCGCTGTCGCTGTCGGGGGCATATATGTTCCCACTGCCATCTTTTGCATAATAGTCATCGTATTCATCCATGGGTATGAAAACCGTGCTGCTTTCGCCGTCAGATATCGGGAGAGAAGCAAAGTCAACGGTGCGGACAGGCTCAAGCTCGGATGCGTCGTAAGTGTAGATCTCTGCACCGACGTTGGCTGCATCTGATCCGGAAACCGTGAAGCTGTATCCCGAACCCTCGGGCAAAGTGGCGATGAGCCCGATATCTGTCATCTCGAGTGATACCTCTCCGCTGACGCAGGTACCGTTTGCGTAGCTGCCGGCGGACTGGCCTTTTGTGTTCCAGAAATCGACCTTGATGTCACAGGTTTTAAGCTGCTTGTTCGCAGGCGGATACACCAGGACGGTGCGTGCGTGATAGCTGCTGTAGAAATCGTCCTCGCTCTGCAAATTGTCAACTTCCAGATGCGCAAGATAGTGCTCTGGATAGTGGGCAAGTCCGAGCGTGTTGAGATTCAGAAGAGCATCGGGGATCAGCGTATAATTTAACAGTGCACAACTGAGCACTTTCTTGAGTGCGCTGTTTGAGAGCACGCACCTTAAAGTGTCGCTCTTTTCAAAAGGAGAGCCGGGAGGGGTACCGAGCTCGCTTCCGGTGAAGTCTATTATATCCTGCTGGACATCTGTGTAGAGAACTTTTCCGAATGCGGAGCTGCCGCCGGGACCGTTTGTGAAGGCTACCTCGCAGAACCTATCCAAAAATGTGCGCTGAGAGGGTTTGATTTCTCGGGTAAACATTCCGGAGATCTCCTCAAATTTATCCCACAGCTTGTCGTTTTTATCGTAGGGAAGCGACAGCGTTGTTCCGTACCGCGTAAAGCCCCATGCCGTGGGAGCAACGCGCGGCACCAAGTCCACAGGACTTACTATGTTGAAAATGTTAGGGTCAAAAAACGTTTCTGCCGAATCGCGGGATGCGCCTGCCGGAGTTGCAAATGTGTAGACGTATATATCCACGACGTTGGGCTTTATTCCGCCGATCGTCGCATTGTTCAGCGCGCGTCCCAGGAGATTGGCAACGGCAGCGCCGCGGCTGAAGCCTACTGCCCAGATCTTCAGGTCACCCTTGATCTCGTGGCTCTGAACATAGTCACTAAGACCGCTCAGAACGTCGTTGGCAGCAGTCTGGAAGCCGTAATGGTTGCGGCTGAGTTTTTCATCGCTGTTGTACACGTTGAAGTTGCTTGCCCATTCACCGCCGTAGCCGCCGCCGCGGATAGGAACGGCGATCAGGGTGTCCGTGCCGCCGTCCTTATTCTTGATATACTTCATTGCCAGCGTGTAGGCGACCTTGTCCGAGGTATCATCAAGCGGCACATCATAATTAACGTATTGAATCGAGCTGAAATTCAGATTGTTCAGCAGCTCCCGAACATTTTCGGTTCTGGAAATCGCCGTGCCGACGCCTTCGCCGCGCCATGTGGTGTTAGCATTTGTTGAGAAGGTCGTCATTTCAAGGCACAGCGAGGCCTTTGCAAGATCGGCACTGTAGCCGTAGCCGTCATCTTGAGCGTAGAAGTAATCGTCGGTGTAATTAAACTGCCAAGACCGTGTGTGGCCTATATTGCCCTCGAAATTGAAGTCAACGGTAATGGACTCGTTATCTCCCGGCTTTGGATCTGTCGGCGGAGTCTCGGAGGGGACGTTGGAAAGATCCCAATCTTTGAGAATGCTTGCGCGGCTTTCAAGAGTGTAGAGCTTGCTCTCGGCATCGGGCTTACCGTTGAGAACAGCATTGCCGTTGTAAGTATAGTTTACTGCAAGATCGTCAGCTTCTCTGTTATTAATGCTTTGACCGCCGGAATTGCGAACACTGCTCGCGCTGCTGAGCGTGAAGAAATCATATGCGCTTCGGGAAGTGCTTGCGCATTCAACATTGACCTTTTCGAGGGCATTGGCGGAGTTTTTTGAGTCTTCGTCGCTGATGCCTGCCAAACGCGCATAACCGGGCGTCTGAATATTGACCGAGCCCATAACAAGGCAGCTGTCAATATCGGCAAAGCGACTGTCATCGCCTATGCCGGCAACGCTGATATCGCTATTTTTATTAGTGCCGGTGTATTTAAGGTCGATGTCAAGGTCGGCGATGCAGTTTCTTACTGAGCCTTTTCCTCTCGCAATACCGCATGTTATGAATCCTATGTTGAGCTTATCAAAACTGCGCCGTACTGTCATGCTGACATTGCAGTTTTCAATAAGGCCAGTGTCATCACCGTATGAGTTGTAATAAGCAATGCCGCAAATGCCGCTGTCAGTGCCCAAAACATCGTTATCTTCATCGGTGCTTATTACGGTAACATTAAGATTCTTGATGGTGCCTAAGTTTTTCTCAATGAGCGTGCTTTTGAGATTATATATAGTGTGGCCGTTGCCGTTAACAACTCCGCCTTTAGGCAAAGTGCCGCAGGCTGCGTTGTTAAGCGTGTCGTATGCAATGTTCTCTGCGCTTGCGTCGATATCGTTCATCAGCAGGCAATAGCCGCTGCCGATGTTCTCCTTCAGGTCTGCTAAAGTGTAGATCGGCACATAGCCATCGGGAATATCCGACGCGGCAAAGGCAGATGCCGGCAGCAGCGCGAGCGCCATCACAAGCGCCAAAAAACCGGCAAGAAGTCGTCTTTTCACAGGCTCGCCTCCTTAAAAGCGGTAAAACTCGGTCTGGTCGCTGTCGGGACGGTAAACGGAAACAAAGCTTCCGTCGGAGCTTGAATATGCGTAAACCTCCGATGCGTCAACGCCGGCGAGTCTTATAAGCTCTTCGCCGTCAAGGCCGAGAACGACTGCGTCGCCGTTATCGTCGGTAACGGAGAGAACAAGCTCATTGCCGGCAATGCTTCCGCCGCCAAGCTCGGAAATTATCTTGTTCATTTCCGGCAGCACAACGGTGAAATACGGATCCTCCGAGGTCTGAGTCCAGCTTAATATCTTGCGCTCTTCCTTGAGTGTGCCGTCAAGGCCGTAGATCTGAGCATAAAGATCAAATGTCTTAGGCTCGCCGTCCGGGAAATACACGGTGCCGGCAGACACCTCGTTGCCGTCTGCGTCCTTCCAGATAAAGCGTACAAGACCGTTTGCACACAGAACTACCTCCGCACCCTCTTCGCCTTGAATGACCTGCCCTGTTACGACATTTATCGCGTAGTAGCGAGTGCCGTAGCCTTTTGCAAGCCACGATGCCACAAACCAGCCGTTTGTGCCGCTGCCGTCAAGAATGCCGAGATCGTAATCGAAAGTGTATATTAGCTTGCCGCTGGTTACGGCCGGAGTACCTGTTGCGGCAACTCCCGGACCTGTGGGCTGCTGCGTAGGCTCGGCTGTCGGCTGCAAAGTTTCGGCGGCGCCGACGTCGGGCTTATCGTTTGCGCCGCCGCATGCGCCGAGTATCATAAGCAGCGCAAGCAGCAGGCCGATAACAGAAGCTTTTCTCTTCATGGTAACATCCTCCGTGATTTACATGTTTATATTAAATTCAATTTCAATATCGTTTACAGAGAGCCTGCCGAGCCCGGCTTTGCCGACGGTTTTGACGTAGCAGCCGCCGGAGCCGCCCTTGAGGGATATTATCTCGGGGCCTATAAGCTCAAGCGCGCCGCTGCATTTTAAAACAACAGGCTCCTGCCAATACGGAGCGAGGCTGCCGTATTCGTCAAGCGCGCGTATGCGAACCTCGGCAGCATCGTATGTGTTACCCTCGGAAAGCTCGGTTTTGCTCGGCCTTACCTTAAGGTGGACCTTCTGACCCGGCGAGCGAGTCACTCTTTTTATTACCTCGCCGTCTCTTATCGCGTCAAAGCGCCACTTCGTGGCCTCGCCGCCCCAGTTGCCGACGTATTTTCCGTAAAGCTCAACGCCGTCGGAAAACTTAAAGCCCTTTGTTAGCATAAGCCGCGCAAACTTTGCAAGAATTTTCGGAGGAAGTGCGCTCGGACCGGATTTGGCAACGGCAAGCAGGCATTCTTTAACAGTGGCGGCCGTCTTTTCGTCAAAGCCCTCCTGCGATAAAGTCGTCAATTATGACCGGTGGATGGGGGAGAGCGGGATATTCATCTTTTCCGGGGAAAAACTCGCGGACAAAAACTCCGTCCTTATAAAGCTTCACGCTGTCGGCATTGGTAAAAACATAGACCTTGCCAATATCACCGGCCGGGTGCTCGCCGATATCCATGGATGAGGAGACGACGCAGCAGGGAACGTTGTCGCTCTGGCTTGCGTAAACCGCGGCCGCGAGCTTCGGGTTGCGGAACATGTCCATAACGCCGTGGTAGCATATCCCGTCGCCGCTGCCGAAGTCCTGATGCGTGTTGTAGTCAAACATGCACCACGGGAATATGCCGCATATATCGTCGGCGGCGTACATCGCGTCGAGCACCTTCGCGTGCCTGAGCGCGTGGCTGAGTCTGTGCCGCTCATCGTCAAAGGGCTTTGTCGGGAACATGTGCCCGTTGCACTCGGAAACGAAATACGGCCTGTGCTTCTTGCTCGTCACGTTCTTTTTTGCTTTCAGACCGGCATTGTCGCCGGTGTGCGAAAAGTCGTTGTATGCATAAACATCCTCAAGCAGGTGACTTTTTTCGAGATATCTGACGCCGCTCGTCTGGCGGCCGGAATCAAGCGTGTGCGCAACGGCATTCGTTTTTCTGTAAAGCTCGTCGCAGTCCTGCGATTCGTTTATCCGAACGCCCCAGAGCATGATAGACGGATGGTGCATATATTGCCGAACCATTTCATCGGTGTTTTTAACCGCCTGCCGCTTCCAGTCCTCGTCGCCGATATGCTGCCAGCCGGGAATTTCGGTAAACACCAGCAGCCCCAGCTCGTCGCAGCGCGATATAAAGTGCTGCGACTGCGGATAGTGCGATGTGCGCACGGCGTTAACGCCAAGCTCGTTTTTGAGAATCTCGGCGTCAAGCTCCTGCACCGATTTCGGCATGGCGTAGCCGACATAGGCGTATGACTGATGCCTGTTAAGTCCGCGCAGCTTTATCCTCTGACCGTTGAGATAAAATCCGTCGTTTTCAAACCTCACGGTTCTGAAGCCGAAACGCAGGCTCTTTTCGTCAACGACCTCGCCGCCGCGCATTGCGCGAACACGCGCCGTGTGCAGAGCAGGGGAGTCCAAGCTCCAAAGCCGTGCATTCGGAACGCTCAGCTCAAACGCCTTGCCGCAGGCCGAGGCAATGACCTTGCCGCTGCCGTCAACGATATCGGTAGCAACGCTTTCGCATTCGCTTTCTATCCTCACTCGCAGCTCGTGCAGACCGGTGTTCTCGATAAGAACTTCTTTGATATACTCGGGATCCTTTACCTCGAGCGTTACCTCGCGGTAAAGTCCGCCGTAGCACAGATAGTCGATGACAAAGCCGAACGGCGGAATGTTAAGGCTCTCGCGCGTGTCGAGCCGAACGTCAATGATGTTTTCGCCGCCGAAATTAACGCTGTCCGTTATATCAACTGAAAACGCCGTGTAGCCGCAGGCGTGATATCCGACACGCGTTCCGTTGCAGAATACCGTTGCCTCGTGCGCTGCGCCGTCAAAGCGCAGTATAAGCCGCTTGCCCTGCCACTCCGAGGGAGCGGTAAAGCTCTTTCTGTAGCCGCAGACCATTTGATAGTCGCGGCAGTCGATATAATTATAAGGTATCTCCCTTGCCGTGTGCGGCAGACGGACGGAGAGAGCCTTGTCAAAGCCTGCGTCGTAGTCCTCGGTAAACAGCCAGCCGTTATTGAAAGCAATGTCCATATCGTAGCTCCTTCGAATTTTTAATGTAATTTTATCATATCCGCGATGCAATGCAAGATGTAGTTGATTTTAAGGCCATAAAACTATATAATATTTCTGAAATTTTTAGATCGGAGTATGAGAATGGATAAGCTTCTGAACACAAAACTGTTTCTGCTGGATATGGACGGCACGCTTTACCTCGGCGACGAGGTGTTTGACGGCGCGGTGGATTTTATCGACACCGTTAAGAAAAGCGGCAGAGAGTATATATATCTGACCAACAACTCCTCGCGTGCCGGCGTTGACTATATAACCCGTCTGAGAAAGCTCGGCTTTCCCTGCGAGAAGGAAAATGTTTTCACCTCCGGCATGGCAACGGCAATGTATCTCAACAGCCGCCACAAGGGCGAGCTTGTCTATCCCGTCGGAACTCCGGCGTTTTTGGGCGAGCTTGAAAGCTACGGCGTTCCCCTTGGCGACAGCGAGGAGGTCGGCGTTGTCTGCGTTGGCTTTGATACGACGCTTACTTATGAAAAGCTCGATAAAGCCGTGCATTACCTTCGCCGCGGCGCTGCATTCGTTGCCGCAAACCCCGACTGGGTGTGCCCCATGCCGGCAAATGAGGTCCTGCCCGACTGCGGCAGCATCTGCGCGCTTTTGACCGCCGCAAGCGGAGTCGAGCCGGTGTTTATCGGCAAGCCGAACCGCAATATGGTTGACATAATATCAGAGCAGACCGGCGTTACCAACGAAAATATCTGCTGCGTCGGCGACAGGCTTTATACCGATATAGCCGTTGCTCAGAATGCCGGCGCAGTGTCCGTGTGCGTCCTGTCGGGCGAGAGCAGCCTTGAGGACATTGAAAAAGCCGAGCGCAAGCCGGACTATGTTCTCAAAAACGTCGCGGAGATCGCGGATATACTCAAAGCACACATGTGATTTACAGAATGTTATTTAATTTTCGCACAAGGTGTGTTATAATAGCTTAACGGTCGGGAGGTGAGCGAATGCCGAAGCAGACCGGAACAAAGCAGATAGCGTCAAATCGCAAGGCCTTTCACGATTATTTCGTGCTTGACAGGTTTGAAGCCGGCATAGAGCTTGCCGGAACGGAGGTCAAGTCGTTAAGAGCGGGAACGGTCAATATGAAGGACTGCTACTGCACGATAAAAAACGGCGAGCTGTTTGTCAGATCGCTGCATATAAGCCCGTATGAAAAGGGCAACATTTTTAATAAAGACCCCGTGCGGCCGAGGAGACTGCTCATGCATAAGCGCGAGATAGTCAAGCTCAACGCAAGAGTTATGCAGGAGGGCGTGGCGCTCATTCCGCTGTCGCTTTATTTTAAGGACAGCAGGGTGAAGGTCGAGCTTGGCCTGTGCAAGGGCAAAAAATTGTATGATAAACGAAATGACGACGCAAAGCGAGAAGCTGTGCGCGACATTGAAAGAACTTTGAAGGAGAGACACTGATGAGCAATCCTGTAGTAACAATCGAAATGGAAAACGGCGATATCATAAAGGCCGAGCTTTATCCCGAGGTCGCACCCAATACGGTCAACAACTTCATCTCGCTGGTAAAGAATAAGTTTTATGACGGCGTTATCTTCCACCGCGTCATTCGCGGCTTCATGATCCAGGGCGGCGATCCCCAGGGTATCGGCGTAGGCGGTCCCGGATATTCTATAAAGGGCGAGTTCAAGATGAACGGCGTTCCCAACGATCTCAAGCATACTCGCGGCGTTCTTTCCATGGCGCGCGCAATGGCCCCTAACTCCGCAGGCAGCCAGTTTTTCATTATGCATGAGGATGCACCCCATCTCGACGGCCAGTATGCCGCGTTCGGCAAGGTCATAGAAGGCATGGAAAATGTCGATAAGATCGCAAATTGCATGACCGGCAGAAACGATAAGCCCATCCACCGTCAGGCAATGAAGAAGGTCACTGTCGACACCTTCGGCGTTGACTATCCCGAACCTGAAAAGATGTAACGCACTATGGGGTGCGGTCATCCGCACCCCGTGTAAAGCAATAGTCCAATTACCGGACGGCGTTGCAGTGCGACGCGGTACAATGTTACCGGTCGAGCTGACGCAAAGATCACCGCCCGACTGCCGGACAGCGTTGCAGTGCGACACGGTACAATGTTACCGTCGAGCTGACGCGAAGATCACCGCCCGACTAACGGACGGCGCAGCAGTTTGATACGGTGCAGTGTTACCGGTCGTGCTGACGCAATATAGAACAGTACCAGCCTAAATACGCTACTGAAATGGGGATGTACCGGTTTCGACGGGGGTATGGAGGCAGGAATAGCGAGCGGATGCGCCTACCATCCTAAAAATGGGCAGCTTATAAATTAAAGAACAACAACGATACTGTTCTTCTCGCTGCTTAATTAGCGAGCGTTCCCTCCGGGAGGACCACGGCCCGGAACGGAGCGTCGATCAGTGGTGCCCGTGAGTGTGCAAAGCTTTGAGCACACCACGCATAATGAAGCTACCGACTCTGCGAGCCTGACGGCCGGCGCGCAGGGAAGGGAATATAAATGACCGTATGCGCTCGGAGAAGTTCCTGTTAAAGTGCTTTCGGACGGGGGTTCAACTCCCCCCATCTCCACCATATCCACCGCAGCATATCTGCTGAGGTGGATTTTCTATTGCCAACGCGGTGAAAATATGGTAAGCTGAATCAAAAATAATGAAATGAGATGTCAAAAATGACAGAATCGCTGTTTTATATTCAAAGAATCCGCGCGCAATACGACACAGGCATTTTTTCCAAATCCGATAAGCGCATAGCCGACTATCTGCTTGAGCACCCGGGTGCAGTTGACGCTGAAACTGCAAGCTCGATCGCCGAGAAGGTGGGAACAAGTCCGGCAACAGTCGTGCGCTTTTGCCGCAAGCTCGGCTTCAAGGGCCTGACGGATATGAAAAACAGCGCCGCCTATACGAACTATATTGAAAGCTCGACCACGGATATGGATCTGAAAAAGGGCGACGATGCGGAGACTGTCACTAACAAGGTCCTGCAGTATATGAAGATGGTGCTTGACCAGCTGAAGCTGTCGCTCGAGCCGGAGCTTTTGCAGAAGGCAGCCGATAAGCTTGCCGATGCAAATCATGTTGTGATACTGGCCGAAGGCGGTTCGGGCACGATCGCGAGGGCTGCATACGATATTTTTCTCAAGCTTGCAATACCGTGCCGCATTGTTGATGATATAATGTTTCAGATCATGGAGATCAGCATGATGGACGAAAACGATGTGCTGTTTTTGATCCTCAACTCCGGCAGAACATATAACGTTTTGCAAAATGCGTCGTACGCAAAGCAGCGCGGGATATACACCATCGGCGTTGTCGGCACGAAGGGAACACCGCTGTCGAAGTACCTTGATATCGAGCTGCCAACATGCATTTTCAGCAGCAGTTATCTGAGCGATATCTCCGCTGCACGCCTGTGCGAGCTTGTGACGGTTTCAATCCTTCACTCCATCATGGCGCTCACGCGCGACAGCGAACAAATGAAACGCGGAGAGCGTATTGCTAACTCAATCGAGCTTAAACGTATCCCGGGAAATCAAAAATTCTGAATATAATATCCAGTAAACTTCAACTTAAAAGTACGGTAATTTATGAATTACCGTACTTTTTTACGTTTCAGGAGATAAAATTGTTTGCTTATTAACAAACTATTCGTGTTTTTTACCAAAAACAAAATGTGCATTTTATGCAGTGCAACGAATTTCATAATTTAAGCTTAAAAATGAAATGAAATTTCATTTTTCGCTTGATTTGCACCAAAAACTCTGCTAAGATTTATATAGAAATTGTTGATGATGATGAAAGAGCAAAAGTGATTGTATTGAATGCTTGGCGGCTGATTTGAACTAAGGAGAATATCAATGAAAGTTTTAATGATCGGGGCAGGGGATATTGCAAAATCCCATGCCAGAGCCGTTGAGAAGCTTGGCGGCGAGATTGTAGGCGCTTTCGACGTAAGCGAGAATGCGCTCAAGTCCTTCAAAAAGGAATTTTACTGCGACGTAATAAGCTACGAGCAGATCCCGGAGTATGTCGAAAAGGCAGACTACGCAGTTATTTCGACGCCTCCGACGAAGCGCCTTGACTATGTCGAGATGGTTCTGTCAAAGCATGTTCCGCTGTATCTTGAAAAGCCCATTGCCACAACTCTGGAAGATGCAGAGAAGATAGTTGCCATGGCAAAGCAGTATGACGCGAAGATAATCGTCGGCTTTGCCCACCGCTTCCGTCCTGCGTTTGTCAAAATGTACGATATGGTCAAGTCCGGAATGTTCGGTGACCCCGTCAACGTTTTCAGCTACCGTGTCGGCGCAGGCTTTGGCTACGGCAAGAATAACGCCATGTACGGCAACTCCTGGCGCACCGACCCCAAGCTCGCATGCGGAATGACTATCGAGTCGGTATCGCACGAGTTTAACCTTCTGACCTCGCTGGCAGGCGAGTTTGATACCATTGCCTGCAACGTCAAGGGAACCATAAGCAACGTTCCGCAGTTCGACACCAACTCGACCATGGTCATGAGATGCAAAAACGGCGCAGTCGCCTCGATAATGACGAGCTGGAGCTCCGGCGCCGGCGCAAACCTCAAGGGCTATATCGGAACAAACGGCAGCATTCTGCTGCGCGGTCGTAATATGTTCGAGTTTGACTCTCTTACATATAAAACAGTAGATATGGATCACGAGGAGAGCATCACATTCAATGATTCCTATGATCTCAACAAGGACGAGGTCATCTACCACGTCCACGTTTACTTCCAGGACTGCCTGAAGAACAACAAGCCTGTTGAGATCGGCGGCCTGTCCGAGGGCATGAAGGTTCTCAAGCTCTCGAATGCAGCTCTTAAATCCGCTAAGGAGCAGAAAACCATAGCTCTCGGTGATTACTACACCCTTTAAGCGAGGAGGATACAAATGAACGAAAAAGTCAGTATGCTTAAAGAAAAAGCAAAAGAACTCAGAAAAACGGCGCTGACGATGATTTTCGAAGCACAGTCGGGCCATCCCGGCGGTTCGCTGTCGTCAGCCGACATCGTGACGGCCCTGTATTTTTCCGAAATGCACGTTGACCCGAAAAATCCGCAGTGGCCCGACAGGGACAGGTTCGTCCTTTCAAAAGGCCATGTCTGCCCGATCCAGTACGCGGCTCTCGGCAGTCTCGGATTTTTCCCGGAGGAAGTGCTGCACACCCTGCGTCAGGAAGGCTCCATGCTTCAGGGTCACCCCAGCATGCTCAAATGCCCGGGCATAGATATCTCCACCGGCTCACTCGGGCAGGGAGCTTCGTGCGCTGTCGGCATGGCTCTTGCAGGTAAGCGCGACCATAAGGATTACCGCGTGTTCACGCTCCTCGGCGACGGTGAGATGGATGAGGGCATAGTCTGGGAAGCCATGATGAGCGCAAACCGTTATCGGCTTGACAATTTCGTCATAATAGTAGATAATAATGGTCTCCAGCTCGATGGTCCCTGCGATCAGATCATGCCGCATATCGACCTGAGCGCAAAGGCGGCAGCCTTCGGCTTTGAGGTCTATGATATCGACGGACACGACATGCAGCAGATACTTGACGCTTTCGATAAAATACGCGCAGCCAAAAACGGCAAGCCCAAATTCATCAATGCAAAAACCGTTAAGGGCAAGGGCGTTGATTTCATGGAAAATCAGGTTTCGTGGCACGGCACGGCTCCCAATGCCGAGCAGTATGCCGACGCAATAGCGCAGATAGACAGGAGCTGAGATCATGGAAAAAGGTAAAATGATAGCTACTCGCGACGGCTTCGGCGACGAGATCGTTGAGGTCGGCAAGGAAAATAAGAATATCTATGTGGTTGACGTTGATATCGGCAAGTCCTGCAAGACCGCAAAGTTTATGAAGGCTCTGCCGGAGCAGTATGTCAATGTCGGCATTGCCGAGCAAAACGGCGCCGCGCTCTCGGCCGGTCTTGCATCCACCGGCAAGATCCCGTTTGTCGTGACCTATGCGGTGTTCGGCTCGCTGAGAATGTGCGAAATGATCCGACAGGAGATGTGCTACACCAATCTCAATGTCAAGATCGCATGCTCTCACGGCGGCGTTACTCCGGCAAACGACGGCGCAAGCCATCAGGCGATAGAGGATCTGGGCGTTCTGCGCACCATTCCGAACATCACCGTTATTCAGCCGGCAGACTACGTTTCGGCAAGAAAGCTCGTCCGTGCCGCGGCCGAGACCTACGGCCCGATGTATCTGCGCTTCACGCGCGACGCCGTTCCCGTCATCTATGACGAGGATCAGGAGTTTACAATCGGCAAGGCTGTCCGCCTGCGCGACGGTAAGGACGTTGCGATAATCGCGATCGGCGATACGGTGCGCCTTGCGCTGGACGCCGCACGCGAGCTTGAGAGCAAGGGCATAAGCGCAAGAGTTCTCGATATGCACACGCTCAAACCGCTGGATAACGAAGCTGTCGATGCCTGCATTAACGATATCGGCAAGATAATCACCGTTGAAGATCACAACATCATAAACGGTCTTGGCAGCGCGGTGTGCGAGCGCGCAGCCGAGGCAGGGAAGGGCAAGGTCGTGCGCATCGGCATACAGGACTGCTTCGGCCAGTCCGCGCCGTATGAGCGCCTGCTTGCAGTCAACGGCATTACGGTTGAGAATATCGTTGAAAAAGCAATGAAAGGAATATGATTATGCCACTGGTAACAACCAAGGAAATGTTCAGCAAGGCCTACGCAGGCGG
>OGFD01000546.1_pt1 | contig 25274 bp, 29 predicted proteins | sample 1570851 | NCBI WGS metagenome assembly OGFD01 (sample SAMEA2582077, study PRJEB24529) | metagenome | biome: Human gut stool | place: China | collected 2011
AATGGATGGATCATGTTACTTCTGGGGAGTATCAGAAGTATTATGAGGAGATGTACAATAAGTAGTAGTGGTTGATTAATGAAAAAATATGGATAAAGGTGCTTTTCCCATAGCTGACTCTTTTGTTGAAGAATTCAATGATAGAGTTGAACAGCTTTCACGATTGACGAATCATCCTGGGAGTAAAGGGCGGTTTATAGAACTGCTTCTTATTAATTTATTGAAGAAGTACTTACCTAAGAAGTATGATTTTTCTTCTGGTTTTTATTGTTCAATAAATCCTGAACTAAACGAAGCTTCTCAGCAAATTGACATTATTTGTTATGATCATCTCAACTATCCTTTATTCTTTAATTGTAATGAAATAGTTGCTGTCTCTCCAAAGTCTGTAAAAGGATTAATAGAGGTGAAATCTGTAATGACAAGTGACTCTATAAAGCAGCTTCTGAATCAAGCTAATTGTGAAGTTGCAAAGCAATTACCTATAGATGTCAAGTTTAATCTTTTGTCGGTAAAATCCCAAATAACTCCAGAACTTGTATGTAAAGAAATACTTGATTTTTACAATAAAGATGATGTTCCTGTTGTAAAAGGATTGGGAGTGATCTATAGTTTAGATTGGGAGGATATTATAGTCTTTACAGTCTCTAATAATTGTTATAAAATGCTCATACTCAATAATTTCAATTATAGTATTTCTACTTTTGTGAATATACTGATAAAAGATTTGTATGCTCTAGATACTTATATGTCTGTAGCTAATCTTATAGGACCAAGTTTGTTTATACCTAAAGCTGAATATGTTATTCGTGGCGAGAATAATTAATCATAAACAGTCGATACTTATATCAGGTGTTTTATACTTGAAATATTCTTTTTTCAACAGTTTACTATTGACAATATACGTTATTATGATGTAAAAATGCGTAATGGTGTTAACAATTTAACAAAGATTAATAGTTGAATGAATGATATAACTGCTTGTTTCGCTTTCCTGAAGTATTGCCTTGGATATAAGGGGGATATGAGTAGGGTGATTGCTGGTATGAACTGGCAGGAGCTATATTCCTTTGCTTCTAAGCAGGCTCTGCTGGGGCTTTGCTTTGAGGGAATAGAGCGATTGGGGAAGGAGAATCCTGAGGAGTTGAAGCAGAACCCGATAGGGAGGGAACTGCTGATGACTTGGATGGGTAAGGCGCAACAGATTCGCAGGCAGAACATGAAAGTGAATGCTGTGGCCGGTAAGCTCTTCGCTATGCTGAGAGAGGATGGGATGAGGTGCTGCATTCTGAAAGGGCAGGGGAATGCCTTGATGTATCCGAATCCTTATTCACGTACTCCGGGAGATATTGATGTTTGGATTGATGCTAGTAGGGAGAGGATTATGGAGTATGCTCAAAAGAAGTTTGAACTGGGGGATGATATCAGACTGCAGCATCTGGAGACTTCCTTGGATGGTGTGCCTGTAGAGTTGCATTTCTTTCCTTGCTCCATGAATAATCCTATCTATCATGCCAGATTGCAGAAATGGTTTCGAAGGAATGCGGATTTGCAATGCTCAAATGTTGTTAGTCTGCCCGATGGGGCAGGGGATATTGCTATACCAACGACGGCATTCAATGTGGTTTATCAGCTGACGCATCTTTATCATCATTTCTTTGATGAAGGGATTGGAATGAGGCAAATCATTGATTACTACTATGTAGTGAATAATGACTTTTCTAAAATCACCCCGTCCCTCTTTACCATTAAAGAGGGCTCCACCTCTCACCCCGACCCTCTCACCCTCAGGGAAGAGGGAGGAAACCGCTCCTCCTCGTCGCTCGGAACCGCTACGCTCTAAGGTTGGCGGACCATCAAAGGTCTCGCCAGGTTGTGCGGGATGGGACCGCCTGGAGATGGAGGGGGATAGCTCTGCTACTTCATGCTCTTCTACTGCAGTTGCTTCTTCTTCCTCTGCTGTTACACTGGAGGTGATGCAGAGAGAATTGAAGTATCTTGGCTTGTGGAAATTTGCAGGTGCGGTGATGTATGTGCTGCGAGAGGTTTTGGGGCTATCTGAGGAGAAGATGATAGCTCCGATGGATGAGAAGCGAGGAAAGTTGTTGCTGGCAGAGATACTGAATGGTGGTAACTTCGGAAAGCACTTCACCAAATATGGGCATTTCACGCAACAAGGAATGGCAAAGAAATACTTCCTGAAGATATGGAGAAATATGCACTTCGTGCGATATTATCCTGCAGAAGCACTAAGTGAACCATTCTTCAGAACATGGCACTTTTTTTGGAGGATGAAGAACAAGAAATAATAGATATACGGCTAACGGCTCCTCTCTCCCATTTTTTTTGAATTAGTTTTCGGAGATGGAGCTTAGTAGCCCGGTTTTACTATAAGAAATAGACGGAATGCAAATAAAGAGATTAGAAAATGAACTATCTGAATATGTAAGCGAATGGCTTGATGCACGATGGCAACATTGGTCTTTTGTCTATACATCCATTCATCGAGATAGAAGATCTGGTATCTATAGATTGAAACAAGGTGAAAAACTATTAGATTACCTAAATTCCATTATGGGGATTATTGAAGATCATTTGGGTATGGATAAAGGTCAGCACCTGATTCCTTCAAAGTTTTCTTCTATCAATCAATTTGCTCGGTTTCTTCAGAATTTCACTCAATATCTCCGAGACAACTATTGTCTTATTGAGACAAATTTTAATAAGGAGCAAACAGACATTATCGTTGCTGATATTGCTAATATGGTTAATGAGATTATTGAGATGTCAAATCGATGCTTGGACATTATATTAGTCGATGACAATGTTCCAATACCATATCAACAAGTTAAGAAAAGCTTGTATAATGGCGATGTCAAAGAGTTCATTAGTCTGCTAAATAGTATTATAAAGAGCATACCCTATCTCATACATAAAGAGAAATTCAATGAGGGATATTTCCATTCTTTCTTCCATGTTGCATTAACGTTGATAGGTATGCGCCCTTTATCAGAAGTGGCTACTTCCGATGGTAGAATAGATATGGTTATAAATTGTCCAAAGGCTATCTATATCATGGAGTTCAAGTATTCATCGAACGACAAAGATTTGTCAAAGGTAGCTTTGGAACAAATCAAAAGTAAGAAATATCACCAACCATATATCATACAGCAGAAGCCGATAGTTGGAATAGGTTATTCTTTCGGTGAAGGAACACGAGAAATAACAAATTATAGGGATGAAACTTTGTATGTTCCTGGGATCATCCTTGATTAGCTGACAATGATAATATGAAAGCAAAATATTATATCCGGCAGATGAGTGATGAAAGGGTACTTATGCTCTTTTCTTATCTTCAGACATTACCTGAAAATTCTGTATTTTCAGAAAGACTGATGGCTTGTTCTTTACAAGCTATCATTGATTTGAAGCATCATCACAAATTAGATTGGAATGTCTTGGAATATACCATCTAGTGGATATGTATTGGATTCCAATTAATAATAACAGTTCATTCGATATAAAACAATGCCAAGATACTTATTTCAAATAATAGAAAAATGTTTTCAAGATGCAAGAAATATAGTTGTTGATCCAGATGTTGATTTTCTTTTAGAAGAAAGTGATTGGAATGATTATGGATTCATTACGATGTATGGAGTTCATGTTACAGCCAAGAGAAGTAGAAATAAAAAAAATACTTATCTTGGTAGTATCAGAATTATGAAGATTGACCAACAAATAGGGGAGAGAAATCTCTTGAGAGAAGAATTTCAAAAAAATCATCTTCAATTTCGTAAACTTCCTAACATATTTGTTTCATTATCGATGGATGTGGATTTCTACGAGAATTTACAAACATTATTACGTACTCCTGGTGAAAGACTTGATTTTTCATGGTCTTTAAATATGATATTGGGTGATGACTCACATGAATATAATGATGTGTATCAGTTGTTATGTTTTAATAAGTCATTATTGCGGGATTCTACAATAAATGATTTTGCGTTACAGCAAGGACGAAAAATCATGTTGAATCAAGAAATTTTGTTTGATTTAAGAAGTGAAGCTTTCAAAATAATTTTTCCATTATCGAATGACTATGTAGAGTTTGATTTCAATGCTGTTAAAGAAGCACCAGATTCAAATACGATTCCAAATGGAATTATTGCTCTAATTGGTAAAAATGGATCAGGGAAAAGTACTACCCTATATGAAATTGCAAAGATATTATATGCTTCACCTGACACAAGACGTTTAATTGGAAATAAAGTTGGGAGATTAGAAACAAATGCTATCGGCATATCTAAACTGATTATGTTTTCTTATAGTGCCTTTGACAATTTTATTCTACCAGGTAGTACAAAGCAAGAATGCCAAATGTTACTCGATGGGCTTTTAAATCATACAGGAAGATTTGTCTTCTGTGGAATTAGGGATGTTTATTATGACATGAATGAACTTTATGAAACTAATCGTAGAATGAAAGATGAAGAATTTATAAATCTTACATCTGAATCAAGAATTAAATGTGTCAGACTTAAAGAACCATCTAAATTGGGAGAAGAATTTGTATATGCTATGTCTAATTTTGAAGAATCAGATAAACGGCTTTGGACTAATTTCATGATTTCGGTTAGGGATAATCAGCCGGAATTTTGGCAAGCAGTAGTGCAAATTAGTATCCCTATCCTCAATAAGAATGAAGATTTTGAAGAACGATACTTGACCATATTTAATGGTTTATCTACTGGCTATAAATTTGTCATGCATGCGATGGCTCACTTAATCTCTAATTGTGAAAATAACAATCTCGTTCTTTTCGACGAACCGGAGAATCATTTGCAACCTCCGTTGTTATCTTTTATGATTAATGAAATGCGTAAAATTCTTGCTCAGTATAAATCAGTTATGCTTATTGCTACTCATTCTCCTATTATACTGCAGGAAATTTTTGCGAAAAACGTAAAAATCGTAAAGAGAGTTGGAAAAGTAAGAACTTTTTCTCAGCCTAAAATAGAAACTTACGGAGAAAGTTTTGGTGCTATAGCTTCAGAAGTGTTTAATCTCAATTCTGACAATACTAGTTATTACAGTACAATAGAGATGCTTTATGAAGAGTGGAATATGGATAAGTTAGAGTCATTAGGTGAAATGATATCTTCTTTTGAGCATAGACTGGGTAGCCATTTAAGTGCTCAGATGGAGGCTTTTCTAATCAGTAAATATGTAAAAAATCATAAGTAATAACATGTGGCGTTTAGATAAACCTTCTTTGCAAAAAGCTAAGGATGATTTGAATAATATTGTTGCACATTGTCTAGCCATAGACAATGCGGACAAAATTGCTTTTGAAAATCTTTATGATGAATATGATCGTAAAGGATACATTAGTGAAGAATATCATCTTAGTTTTTCGAGTGCTCATCCTGCTCAAGTAAAAGCAATGTATGGGCAATATAGAAAATTGGGAGATAAGCAAGAGTATGGCTATATCCGAGAAGAACTATCTGAAGCTGCAGATACATGTCCGTATTGTGGCTTTGGAGAGCCTGTTACGTTAGATCACTATATGCCGGAAAGTATTTATAAGGAATTGGCAACATGTAGGCTAAATTTGGTCCCGATTTGTTGGAAATGTAACAATAAAAAACTTGATAATGATTATCAAGGTTTTTCACATGTTTATTATCAGGATTTTCCAAAAGGAGTTATTTTTTTCAAATGTAAGGTCGTTGCTAATGCTAGTGGATTAATTAGTTTTGATTTTTATATTGATGGTAGGAATCTTGATAGTTCTCTCGTTGAAAAACTGGAGAATCAAATTGAAGTAATTGAATTAAGTAAAAGGCTCAACAAGGAATGTATAACTTTTATTACGTCAAATTTTGTTATAGAGTCATTAGTGAATAACGAGGCCCTAAAGTTTTTTATTTCTGATAGGTTGAAAAAAGCAACTGACTATTATGGAAATAATGATTGGCATACAGCATTACTGCAAGGCCTATATGATTGTAAAGAATTCGATATAGGTTGTTTGAAGCAATTTATAGGGAAGAACAAAAGGAAAGTTTTAGTATAACTATATCCTGATCTAGTCGGCTATCTTGGTTGCAACTAGGTGCTTATTTGAAGTTGTCAAACTTTAAAAGTAAGTGCTCGAGTTCTGGGACAATATGAGTTGTAAGTATTCGGTGAATGCCGTATTGTGCGCATAGATAAAGTTTCGTACCGTTGCACCGTGATTTTAAATTATTCAAATTATGGTACAAGGCTAGAAACAATTAAACAGCAAGCCAAAGTTCGCCGAGGTTGTAATCGGTGACAATGAGGCGAAGGAAATGTGGAGATATGGAACTCATTACCAACGTAGCAGACAGAAAGGGTCACGATATGCGTTATGCCATCGACTATAGAAAGTTGCAGAAGAAACGAGGTTGGGAGCCATCTTTCCTGTTTGAGGAGGGAATCGAGGAAACCGTAAAGTGATATCTGGAGAACCAGGAATGGATGGATCATGTTACTTCTGGGGAATATCAGAAGTATTATGAGGAGATGTATTGTAAATAGACCCTCCTGTCTTCAATAGTCTTTACGACCCTTTCGGTTCCCCTTGTAGGGGACAGAAACCCTTGAGGGAGGGTCCTTACCCTATACCCAAGCCCTAAATCCCTACCATAGGGATTAGGGATGTAACCGCCCTCCGGTGCTCAGAACCGCTACGCTCTAAGGTTGGCGGGGCATCAAAGCCCTCGTCATGGTTGTGCGGGATGGGACCGCTTGGGAATAGCAGTTTATAGTTTACAGTTAATAGTTTACGATTGATTTCGTGGTTATTTGCTGATAACTTGCAGATTTCTTGTTAATTGCTTGGTGGTTTCGAGAAAAAAGCGTACTTTTGCGGCAGAGTTAAACGTTTAAAAGGAGAAGATTATAATGAATGAAAGAATATTCGATATAAAAAAGGTTGCACGCTATATCGCTTTGTCTTTGTTGACGAAACAGATGACGGTTAGCCCTTTGAAACTCCAAAAGTTGCTTTATTATGCGCAAGCTTGGAGTATGGTGTTCTTTGGTCGCCAAAGACAACTGTTTGCAGATGTTCCGCAAGCATGGGTAAATGGTCCGGTTTACCCTACTATATATAATATGTGGAAGAATAGAAACATGTGTGAGCATCTTACACCAGCAGATTTTGAAACAACTGAGGATGTTATAGATGAAGCTCTCGGCGAGGTGACTAAGCAATTAGGGCTTGGCGATGATGAAATCCAATTGTTGGAACAAATAGTATTGAAATATGGTAGCAAATCACAGAATTACCTCATATTCTTGACTCACTCTGAATTGCCTTGGTGTGAAAAACGCGAGGGGCTGAAACCTTATGAACGCTCGGTAAATCCTCTGTCATTGGACACGATGTATAGCTATTATGCTGAGCGTCATGCCAAGAATGTAGAACGCAGAAAAGGTATGGTAACGGCATGAGTATAGAGATTTTTGATGATGACATCGAACAGTTGCGAGATGATTTATCTGTAGAACCTTGGAATGTCATCAGTAATGATGACGTCAGGAATTCTTGTCTGTTACCGATTCGCATCAGCTATGAATTTGTTGATATGGGAGATACAGAATATGGTTTTAATCAGAATTTCTCTGAAAAAGATACCTTTGAGTACTTTGACTGCATGAAATATATTTCTGGTCGAACCATTGATGAACTTTTGATGGATGATGGCTTTCGCTTACGTAGGCATTCAGCCTGAATGGCGAGACTGGCAGAAAGAGTGTGAAAGAACTCTTCATCGTGCAAAAAATACTAGAGAAAATGGAAGAATACTGCAGAAGAAGATACAACAATTTTGTGTCAGCTTGTGGAACCTAGTCTTTTTGAAAAGACGGAATTGGGAGATTTCCAGGCTATTAATGATCCAAAAACTACACTTTCTGAGCTTGAAAAATCGGCTCAGGAAAGAATATATTTGAAGCTAGTTGAAGAAATAGAACGTATAACTAGTTCATGTAACTAAATTCTTTTTATTAAAGGTTTTTCTAAAATATGAATATTTATGAACAGAAATGATAATTTTGAACTTTTCTTCTCGAAAAATGAATTGATTTCAAGTAATAAGTCTTGGAAGAAAATAGGGGATAATTATGAGCAGTATAGCATAAATAGTTCTCGTAATTATATAACCAATGCATCTTGTGGTATTAATTCTAAATAAATTTGTCTTATGAGCAATTGGAGTGAGATTTTGACAGAAGTAAATCAATCTTTTCCAACAAATATTGATTTGCTTAATAAAAAAAGGAAGGAGTATATGGATAAAATAGCGGAAATAACAGGGCGTAATGTTATAACCTATTATTCTGGCTGGCTTAAAAATCCTAATGCGCCATTTATTTCAATTAATGATTCTGACATGAATGCTTTCATGACTAACGTATATAGACTGGATAGAAGTAAAGGTCTTGATTTAATATTGCATACTCCTGGTGGCGATTTAGCTGCTACAGAAAGTATCGTGAATTATCTTCAGTCTGCTTTTGGTGGGAATGTGCGTGCTATAATTCCTCAAATATCAATGTCTGCTGGTACGTTGATTGCAATGTCGTGTCGAGAAATATTGATGGGACGTGAGTCTTCTCTGGGGCCGATAGATCCTCAACTTGGAGGAATTCCATGTCAGGGTATGCTGGATGAATTTGATAAGGCTGTAAATGATATCGCTAGTAGACCTTCTTCCTTAGGCTTGTGGCAGGCAATCATCGGTAAACTGAATCCAACTTTTATTACCAATTGCGAGAATTCGATAAAATGGTCAAAGGAACTAGCCAAGTCATTCCTATTAAAAAATAATCCTGAGCTTAATATAGACAACATATATGAGGTTTTTCTCAATCATCAGCATAGTTATTCGCATTCTCGTCATATTCCTAAGGAGCAATGTAAGGCTGCTGGCTTGAAGATAACAGATTTGGAAATGAACCAAGACTTACAAGATGCTGTATTAAGCCTTCATCATTGTTATATGATTTTGTTTGATAAGATTGCATGTTCTAAGGTTGTAGAAAACCAAATAGGTGGTTGTTTTATTCAAAATTATTCTGAAGAGGGAAAATAGGTATGGCTATATTTGTATATACATGTAACCAAGAAAATTCTTGGAAGGCCATGAGTTCGTATGGTGTGATGCAATGCGTGGCTTGCATTTCCTGAGACCTCCGTTTACCCAGAGCAAGCTGGTGAGATGTGTGAAGGGTAGAGTGCTGGATGTTGCCGTGGATATCCGTAAAGGTTCGCCAACATACGGCAAGCATGTGGCGGTGGAACTGACTGAAGATAATCATCGTCAGTTTTTATTTCTAAGGGCTTTGCGCATGGCTTCGCTGTGTTATCAGAGACTGCGGTATTCCAGTATAAGTGTGATAACTTCTATCACCCTGAGGCTGATGGGGGTATCTCTATCCTGGATGAATCTCTCGGTTTCGATGGCTTATTGCTATATAAGAATAATTGATTTCTTGAGATATGGAAAGAAGTGAATTGCAGAGTTTGATAAGGGAGGACTATCGATGATATGAGAAACTGGAAGGAAGTAATTTTTGCATTTGTAAGAAGATAGGAATGACTTTCTTTAATGAATCATTCTCTATCACCTTTTGGTTCCGTATATGCTCTTATCTTCAAAGTAAAAAATAATGTTTTTGTTGGGATGATAATCAAAACGTTATCGCAGTTTTATCGCATGAATGAACAGCGCCTGGGTATCGAATTGCCTATAGATACTAGAGTTATGGAGGACAAAATTCCGCCATTATGGAACCATAGTCATTAATGAGAATTCTGTAATAGGAAAGAATGTTACTGTATTGTAATAGTTGTGGGTTCTTTGTATGGAGGAATGATGTGGTGTTTTAGTAGGAAGTGATATATACATAGAAGATAATTGCTAGATAGGTGCAGGTGCTATTGGCGTAAAATCGCTGTCAGACAATTCTTTTGTGGTTCCATTTAAATCGGTGATCATTAGATAGAATGTTAAGAAAGTAAACCTACCTCTATAAAAATAATGTTGCTATGGTGAATTTTTAGGTATATGCAGAAAAAAGCCCCATCCTGCATTATTTTGCAGGATGAGGCTCACATTATTTCGCTCCTTTACAATCGCTTCGGTTGCTTCTAACATGAGTTCTGACATGAATCTTTTTACCGTTTTGGATTCTGTCATATTCCTGAATGCGATTGTACTTGCGTCCATCGGAATCTTTTGCCATAAGCTTTCATTACTCGTCCTTGCCCGAGGTTCTTAAATGGTTTATTACTCTGTGGTGACCTACCGATTCCACTACGGTGTGAATGCCTCTTCTGCTACAATCCATTGGGTACACGAACCAATTCTGTGTTAACCCAGAAGGAATCTGTCAGTTGGTTGCAGCCTCTACAGAGAGGAGTAATGTAGATTTCTTCTCCACCATAAACTTTCTGCACATGTGCTCCAACAAGATTGTTGTGGTTAGGGTCACCACAATGGCCACAATGACTTGCTTTATGGCCTACTTGCTTTTCCCAATACTCGAGCCATGAAGACTCACCTGTTGATGGCCTTAGCCATCTGTTGCTACCAGTAACATTTTTTACTAAACTCATTGTATAATTTTTTAATTGTTAATTATCTTACTACTTAGCCGCTAAAGGCTTCGCAATAAGTATATGTCAATCTCTAATAAGCAATATGTATGCCAAAAACAGAAAGTGACAGTGTAAAAAACATCTTTTTATATCCTATATTAGGTCAAAATATGCTTATTTTAAACATAGAACAACTTTTTATGATACAGACAATCTGTCAGACATATAGTGACATTGAATATGAGAGTCTATGTGTCATATTGGCACGTAATGTACTAAATGGCATAAAAGATATTAAATTAATTGATGTGTATTTGTATAATCGGTAAATTTTAGTATCTTTGCAAAAAAAAATAATATAACAATGATTCATTAGTATGATACAAGAAATAAGAATAAAAAATTTCCGTTCCTTTAAAGACGAGGTCGTATTCAGTTTTGAAGCGAGCAAAGATTCCAATTTTGAGGATAAGAATGTCATAGCCATGAATGATGGGACTAGACTGTTAAGATTTGCTGCAGTTTTTGGAGCCAATGCAAGTGGTAAGTCGAATCTGTTGTGGGTATTTGAGTTTTTAAGGCGTTTTTGGAAACATAAACCCAAAGATTCTGATGAAAAAATAAATATAAACCCCTTCATGCTAGATTCGGAAACATCTCAAGAGCCATCACAATTTCATTTAAAATTTTATGTTGGTCAAACTAAATATGCCTACAAATTGATTGTTGACTCTTCTGCTGTTTATGAAGAGCAGTTGAATGTGTATACTAGTGTTCAGCCATCATCGCTGTTCAGCCGCCAACTGGATGAAAATGAGAAGTCTGTAATCAAGTTCAATTCTTCGCTGAAGTTGAATGAACTGACGGTTCAAGAAATAGCATTGCGATGCCTGAAGAATACATCTTTGTTTGCAGTAATAAATACAGTAAACTCATCATTTGGAAAATTGGAAGAAGCTAAGGATAAACTTAGCAATTATCTGATGCCAATGATTGGTCCAACAACTCATATGCTTAATTTTGCAGAACAGCGTATGGTAGATAACAAAGAACTGAAGGATTATTTATTGTGGTTTATCAAAAAGGCAGATTTTAATATATCAAACATCAATATTGAAAAAAGTAAGGAGGAGATTCCAGAACGTGTAAAGCAAATGATTTTGTCTGATAGCAATGTCCCGGAGGAAGCAAAAAAGAGTTTACAGAACCAAAACTTCTTAGAATCGCTCAACACGCTATTTGTGCATGAAGTGCGCAATTCTCGCGGTGTTGAGACTTATAACCTGTCTGAAGAACAACAAAGTAGGGGAACCCAAAGAGTCTTGGGTATAGAAACCGCAATACAAGCATCTGTGAAAAATCAGTCATTTTTAGCGATTGATGAAATGGAAACTTCACTTAACCCCATGTTGTTAGATTTTGTAATTCAGAATTATTTATCAGAGAAATCATCAGGGCAGTTGCTTATAACTACTCATTATGATGCTTTGCTAAATCGTGTGGACAAATATCTACGTAAAGATTCGGTATGGTTTACAGAAAAGATGCCTGATGGTTCAACAAAAGTTTATTCTCTGAAAGATGTGCGTGGTATAAATAAGATGCGTAATCTTCAGAAACGCTACGAAGATGGTAGTTTGGTTGATGCCTATCCACACATTTCTAAAAATTAGGTCAGTTGAGTAATAATTGAAAAAAGCGCATCGGAAAGGGTGAGAATGGTAACTTCACCAGATTGTATTGGGCTATCCGTGGTCATAAGTTTGCTTACCCTGGCAGAAAGGATACCATCAAGGCTTGTATCTATGTAAAGGAATTGGTTCGCCAATGGGTATCTGTCCTGCGAGAGTGAAGAAGCTCCAGATTTCTACTAATATCTGTGGTGAGAAGTTGAAGAACTGCGGTTATCAGTTTAAGTGGAGCTTCGAGGAAGCTCTTGCTGACTGGTTCGAGGACAATGACAGAGAAGGGCTGAAATAAATTGGATGGACAATGTTGCCAGTTTTGGCAAAACAATGTTTGATGCCTCTGCGGTTGCAGATTATGCAAAGAGATTGGCTAAACATACTGGTATGGAATTAGTGAGAGTCAATCCGATGCTTCTTCAAATCATACGTGGTGGAAAGAAGAAAATCACTTGAAGTGATGAAGAGTATGACTTGATTTATTTTGCTTTACAAGAAAAACTTATGTTTATAATTAATCAAATCTAAAGATGAGAGATTCACTAAAAAGTTTAATGGAGCATTGTATAGGATTAAAATATTCATTGCCCAATACAGGAAGTTCAATTCCTAAGATTACAGTTTCAACATTGTCAGACAAATGTTATCAAGTATTGACTTCTGATGGCGACTTGTCTAAGATTATTTATAATGGTATTATTGAATATTCATTCGATGAGAGTTCTATTGATTTAACTAAGCTAGATACCCTTCAAAAAAGAGCTTTAATTAGTAGAATGAAGTTTGATCGTGCTGCAACAGAGGAACAACAACTTAAGTATGGATTTTATGGCGAAGTCTTACTTTTTCTTATGCTGCAACATTTCTATGGCGCAAAAACTTTTATATCAAGAGGACATTTTTATAATCCTTTAGAAAGTTCAGAAACAAAAGGATTTGATACTTATCAAATGTTGCTAAAATCAGATGGAAGTATAGAACTCTGGTTTGGAGAAGTGAAATTTCATAAGTCTTTTAGGACTGGTGTAAATCAAATTCTAGAAAAAATAAACATTAGTCTTTCTGATGATTACTTAAATAAAAATTTTATCGCAATGGAGGATTTTGAGACATTTGTAAATACTAAAGTGTCAATTTCTCCAATACTAGATGCCTTTAGGAATAACCCTACAGTTAACTTGGCAGAGGTAGCACGTAATAATGGAATGTCTTTTGTGTATCCGATGCTCGTGGTTTTTAATGATGAAGGCAAGTCTTATGATGAAATTATAAAGAGTGTAGTTGACTATACAAATAATAGATTCACTCAGTTAAACATAAATTTTTCTTTAGAATATTCGTTGTTTTTCATCTTGCTACCTGTGAGCGTAGCAAAAGATATTAAAGATCAAGTAAGAAAATGGATATTATCAAATCAGCAAGTAATATAATTAAGCTAATATATGCAAAGAGGCGAGGAGAAAATGTAGATGCAGATTTGGTGCAAAAAGTCTGTGTGTACTTTGACTCGATAAAAGGCAATGAGTTATCAAGTTCCGATTTGCATTTCCTTAGATATATAGCAAATGAAGCTGGAGTTCCTCAATACTATGTTATGTTGAGTAAATTTCAGCATGGCTTAGAACAGTCTGAAGTGGATCTCCATATCAAGGATTTGCCGGTACTTGTTGGAGAGGCATCATTATGTGTTGCGGATGATGTGCAATTGCATAAGTATCAAATGAATGTCTTAAATAGATTTGAAAATGGCAAAAGTAATCGTTACTTCTTGTCTGCATCAACATCGTTTGGTAAGACTTTCTTGATTTATGAAATTCTGCGAAAGATGCAATATGATAATGTTTGCTTTATATTTCCAACAATAGCGTTGCTTTCTGAAAATCTCTTGAAGATATATAATAGTACTTCTTATCAATGGGTTAAACAGGGATATAAAGTACATACCCTGAGTGATACTGAACTTCAGGAACATCATAACTTGTTTATTTATACTCCAGAACGATTCTTGTCTTTTATGGATAAGCATCAAGAACTAAAGTTCGATTTCTTTTTCGTTGACGAAGTTTATAAAATTGATAATGAGTATTTGGTAGATGATGAACAAAGAGAAAATGAAAGGGATGTTGCTTATCGAATTGCGACTCAAATTGGTATGGAGTGCAGTAAAGATTGCTTATTAACTGGCCCATATATCAAAATTGACGAGAATAATCCAGAGTCTTCCATAGAAAGGTTTCTTCATTGGGGTGGCATGTCTTTTGTTGATTATGGGACATTAGAAATCGTAGGAAAACAAGAGGTAGAGTTGAAATCGTCGAAGAAAATAAAATTACCAGATACCCAAACTATAATAAATTTTACCTCAGTAAGCAAAAAAGAACGTTTTAAGGAATTAGTGTGCTCTTTGGTTAATAATAATGAAAATGTTATAGTTTATACAGCAACAAAAGCTCAAGTAGAGAATTATGCAAGGGAACTTTTAGCAGATGATTTACTACCTGATGTTGAGTCTGAAAACATGGGTATGTTCTTGCAACATTTAGAAAACTTGTTTAAAAATAAGAAGGGGGCGCAATGGATTGTAACCATGGCATTGAAAAAAGGCATAGGGGTGCATCATGGGCTTGTGCCAAAATATATTCAAAACGAAATAATAGATTTGTTCAACAATGGTGTCCTTAAAGTCTTAATCTCAACAACAACAATTACAGAAGGGGTGAATACAACTGCAAAAAACATGGTTGTTTTATCTCATAAAAAAGGTAGGAAAGAACTGAAACCTTTCGATGCCAAAAATATTGAAGGGCGGGCTGGAAGGTTTATTCACCATTATATGGGGCGTGTGTTTGTTTTTGATAAAGAATTCTTAACCATAAAAAATGAAGCAACAGATGAGCTAGGACATAAGTTCTTTGACCGTAATACTCCAAAGACATCAGTTGATATTCCTTTTATAGATAATTGCTATCTAACAGAACGAGAAATCTCTGAAAAGAAATGGATTGCTGACATGGCAAATAGCGGAGAATTACCAAGTCAAATATTGGATGTATATAAGACGATTGCGCCAAAGGACAAGTACTATTTGTTTCAGTCAGTAAAAAGAATGACAGAACAAGAAAAGGAGGAAATGCGTAGTTTTATTTCATCTTATAATGGATCAAAATATATTAAGAAAAGTGGTTTGGAGGTTATATTTGATAAAATAAAATCTATTTTACCTCAGCAGGGGGAACTTTTAAAACTTATTGAAATTCAACGAGACCGATATTGTCTAATGACTAATCTTGTTTCGGTCTTTTTGAAGCAAGGTTTTGTTGGATCTGTGAATTATTATATAAACTCCATGGGTGTAGATGAAGCTGTAAGGTATGCTGCAAAATTCGTGTTTAATACGTTGAGGTATCAAGTTGTCAAGTATTTGGGACTTTTCAATGTCTGTTATAAATATGCCTTGGCACAGGAACGAAATGTTGAAACTAGAGAAATTGTCGGTATTGATAGCCTTTTGATGCGAATGGAGTATAATGCTGATACGCCTTATGGACGAAAGGCGAGTGATGCAGGTGCTCCCTTTGCTGTAATAGATTATTTTGATAAGCTTTATTCGCATCAGAATGGTGCAGGTTATGAGTTACTCGATGAGTACGAAAAACAAAATGAAAGGCGAATTAGAAATATTGTTCTAAGCTAACCAATCGGTACTAAGATTTCAGTTCTGCTTTTCAAATTGCAAAGGTAATCTATTTTTTCAATTTCTGGCGCATAGAATCTTCAGCTCACTATTGTTCGTCCAGGTGTGGTATTCGGAAAGGGTGAGAATGGTAACTTCACCAGATAGTATTGGGCTATCCGTGATCATAAGTTTGCTTATCAAGGCAGAAAGGATACCATCAAGGCTTGTATCTATGTAAAGGTACTTGTCCGTTTTCTTCTGTGGAAAACGGAAGTGAAGAGTGAAGAATTAAAATGCTGGCGTTGAGATTTACAACTGTTTCTTCGAGCCTGCTTATACCATTCAGCATATCGTGGAGGGTATGAAGAAGGTAACTGGTTTGAGAATAATGACAAGAATGGGCTAAAATGATTCAGTCCTTATATAATTTTATATGATTTATACATTTTTCGCTTTCCAGAGATACTGCCTTGGGAGTAAGAGTGATGTGAGTAAAGTGATTGCTGGTATGGACTGGCAGGAACTTTATTCCTTTGCTTCTAAGCAGGCTCTGCTGGGGCTTTGCTTTGAGGGTATTGAGAGACTGGGGAAGGAGTATCCTGAGGAGTTGAGGCTGAACCCGATAGGGAGGGAACTGCTGATGACTTGGATGGGTAAGGCGCAACAGATTCGCAGGCAGAACATGAAAGTGAATGCTGTGGCCGGTAAGCTCTTCGCTATGCTGAGAGAGGATGGGATGAGGTGCTGCATTCTGAAAGGGCAGGGGAATGCCTTGATGTATCCGAATCCTTATTCACGTACTCCTGGAGATATTGATGTTTGGATTGATGCTAGTAGGGAGAGGATTATGGAATATGCTCAAAAGAAGTATGAACTGGGGGATGATATCAGACTGCAGCATCTGGAGACTTCTCTTGATGGTGTGCCTGTAGAGTTGCATTTCTTTCCTTGCTCCATGAATAATCCTATCTATCATGCCAGATTGCAGAAATGGTTTCGAAGGAATGCGGATTTGCAATGCTCAAATGTTGTTAGTCTGCCCGATGGGGCAGGGGATATTGCTATACCAACGACGGCATTCAATGTGGTTTATCAGCTGACGCATCTATATCATCATTTCTTCGATGAAGGGATTGGAATGAGGCAAATCATTGACTATTTTCTTGTAGTCAATGATTTCTCAAAAAATGTATTTTTGGATTATGATTTTTCGAATCACCCCGTCCCTCTTTCCAAAGAGGGCTCCACTTTCTCCCCAAGCCCCTCTCAATGGTCTTTACACCCCCTTCGGTTCCCCCGTTTCCGGGGGACAGAAACCTCAGGAAGCGGGGATGTAACCGCACCTTCTCGGTGCTCGGAACCGCTACGCTCTAAGGATGGCGGGGCATCAAAGCCCTCGCCAGATTGTGCGGGATGGGACCGCCGGGGTGTTAGTGGGGATACGAGTTCTGCTTCCTGTTCTTCTGCCTCTGGTTCTTCTATTACTTCTGTCCGTTCTGCTTTCACTACAGATTCTTCTGCCTCTACTGCTTTAGTTGTGGTGCAGAGAGAATTGAAATATCTTGGATTGTGGAAGTTCGCAGGGGCGGTGATGTATGTTCTGAAGGAGGTGCTTGGATTGGCTGAGGATAAGATGATAGTGCCAATGGATGAGAAGCGTGGGAGGTTGCTGTTGGCAGAGATTCAGGATGGTGGTAACTTCGGTAGGCACTTTACGAAGTATGCTGGGTTTACGCATCAGAGTATGGGGAAGAAGTATTTCCTGAAGATATGGAGAAATATGCACTTCGTGCGATATTATCCTGCCGAGGCTTTGAGTGAGCCAATCTTCAGAACATGGCACTTTTTCTGGAGGGTAAAGAATAAGAAATAATAGATTTCAAAAACTGCTGTATTCCTATAAAAGTGTGATAACTTCTATCACCCTGAGGCTGATGGGGGTATCTCTATCTTAGATGATTCTCTATGTATCGATTGGCGCATTCCTACGGAACACGCTAATCTTTCGGAGAAGGATACGAAACATCCTTTGCTAAAAGAATTTGATTCACCATTTACTTTTTGATTATATTTATTTTTAAGGATAATGTTTATATTATGGAACATAATTATAAGGTGAAAGATGCGACTTCATTTTCTATTGATCTAATTGTTGAGTTAGTTAATAATCAGTACTTATCATATTTTAACATCAACAAAGATAAAACTAAGGATGATTACTATTGTGGAATTACTAACAACCTTGACAAGAGAATGGAAGAGCACCGATGTGAAGACTTTGAGATAGTTGAAGATAGAGTCTTTGCATGGAATTGTGAAAATGTTGATGTTGCCACTGAGGTCGAAAAACGATTAGGTAAACTCGGATTTGATATTGGTATTAGTAGATTATGGATAAAGAAGAATATATATCGGGTCTTATTGATTCTATGCAGACCACTATAGATACATTCAATAAAGAAGTATTGATGGCGATAAATAGAAATGAGGTGATGTTGAAGGAAAAAGCCTTTTCAGCTTATGCTTTTAATGCTTGCCTTATGGGGGTAGATTTTGTTTATATCAATGTCTGCATAAGTGCTCTTGCTGCTTTGAAGGCAGATAATGAACACGCCAAGCGATACCATTGGAAGAATGTTGTTGCAGGAATATCTGAAGGTATTAAGTACATTTACACCTTTAAAGAGAACGAGAATAAAACTCTGATTAGGTATTTGACAACTATCTTAAATGACTCCGGTATAATGATACCAGAAATCACAGATTCTCTTTCTGTTCTTCAAAATTTACTTGATAAGTTTACTGCAAATTGGGATGGTAAAGATATGAGAGATATTGCGCTGCATTATGACAAATCAACAGAAAAGCTTATAAAGGAAACTGTTAATATCACCGATGAAGAGCCTTATGCCTCCTTGCTGTCTGATTATTTGCAGATAATGAATATCCTTCATTCTATTTGCATGTATGGATTTATACAGAGTTTAATTAATCGTAATTTAACTTTCAATGATATCCTTCAAAATGAAACAAGTAGGTATGTAGGTTATGACAAGCATAAGAAGGCAATTCATGCTTTGCTTAAAGAGGATAAGTTTAAAATAGCGATAGAAGAAAATCTTGAAGAACATGGAAAGCGATTTCTTGATAGTTGTTCGGTCTTTGAGAAACTTCATAAGGTTTATGAACTTTTGGGTTGTGAAGGTGAATTTAAACTTTCTAATAACCATTTCGGAAAGTTATATAAATTACATAACCTTTATTCTTTAGTGTTATATTCTATGTTGGATCTACTTTCAATTACTGATTCCTATCTGTCTTCTAAAACGGAGTTGGAAGCTGCTTTGAATATGAGATATTTCTTAATTGTAAAGACATCGGTCTTGACTCATATTGTTGGTTACACTGAAAAAGAGGCGAGTATATCCCTATGGAATGAAATTAAAGGGTTTATTCCTGAATCAGATTCTCAACTCCATGATATGGCCGCGACAATGGATTCTTATTTGAGGGAGAGCGTAAAGGATCAAAATATTAAAAGGAAAAGGGCAAAGTTGTTACATTTGTCATTTTCCAAAAATAAACCAGGAGATGTTAAAGAGATATTATCTGTGCTGGATACATTTGATCCTCTCTCGGAATTTTATAAAGTACTTGATTTAATCAAACTGTTGGTTAAGGTTATCAAATTCTTAGATCGTCTAACTGTATCAATGGATAAAGAAGTAACTATTGAAAACCAGAAACATCTAGATAAAATAAGAAGTATGTCTTCTTCTCTAAGAGATATGATCGAATGCAATGTCAAGGATAAAGCTCAGAAAGAGGAATTGGTGACATCAATAAACGATAATGAGTTTAAAATCATCGATTTGTTGAAAAGCGTTAGTACCGATAAATAGCAAGTAGTATCTTCTCCCATACTTCGCTATCTAACATGAAAAGATAAAGATTACTAAAAGATTAATGGTTTGCTAGGATAGTAACAGTAAAAGTAGTATATTTGCAATTGCTAAATAAAAAAGATGTAGCTTATGGTACTAGAAGATTTTAAATTTTTAGGTGTTCCTTGTCATTCAATTGGATTGGATGACTTGAAGGTTTTTATGGCAGACGATAGTAGTGCCAAACGCATCCATTTTGCCACATCCCATGCTAATGCCTTAAGAAAAGGCTCTAGTGGAAACCCTTTTGCTTGGTTTAATGTACCTTTCAGAAATACTATAGAGCCTTTGATGAAAAAAGAACTTGGAAGTTCTGATTTTGCTTTGTTTTTGAATAATACGACAGGTAAGCCTTACCGAATGGTTTTTAACGAAAAGGAGTATGAGGATATTCTTGCTTTTATGGGCAAATATAAGGATATCGTATTCTTGCGTGATTGCTTGGATTTGTCTCTATCTCTGTCAATGAATAGGATTGACGAAAATACAAGGACTGAGATTGGCGAATTGGAATATCAGGCAAAGTATCATCCAGAAAGCTCAGAATACAAGAACGTAATTGCTTCTTTGACAGAACGAATGCAAGGCTTATTGGATTCCATTCCTTTTTTCAAAGATGCTGATTATATTTGCGTGGTTCCAAGTAGTCATACTTTTGTGAGAGAAATTGTGTCTGGTTTAAAAGGATTCGATTTTTCTGATATTTCTAGTTCTTTGTCTTGGGATAAAAAATCAGAATTGAAAAATGCTGAAAGCTTGGAAGAAAAGTTAGATGCATTGCTAAATTCTCATTTGAAGATAGCTGATGAGGTGGACTTAAAAGAAAAAAGCATTTTGCTTGTGGATGATTTGTACAAATCTGGGCTAACTATGCAGTATGTTGCAATGATGCTGAAAAATGCAGGATGCTCTCGTGTTTTTGGATTGACTTTAGTAAAATCTTTAGGTAATAATTAGATAGATTATGGATTGGTCTGGTATTGAAGTTGTTAAGATACTATTTCGCTTGTTGAGGGTAAAGGGGATGGGACCTGCTAGAGTAAATAAATTACTCTTTAGCATACGAAATAAGGTTACCACTCCTTTAGAACTTCAACGTGAAGTATCTGTTCGTCTAACAGAAGAACAGAGATTGGCGTTTATGCAGGATTATGAAATTTCAGATAGATTATCTGATGTTCAGTATTTATCTATATTGGATAATAATTACCCCAAATCACTATTGGATGAGTTGGGGATAAATAGCCCAACTGTATTATCTTATAGAGGAAATATAGCATTGCTGTCCAAAAATAAAATTGGTTTCAGTGGCTCTAGAAAGGTATCGGATAAAGGTTTGGGAATTGCTACTGATATAGCTACACAACTTTCTGGTCAAGGCTTTTGTCTGGTGTCTGGATATGCTAATGGTGTGGATATGATAGCTCATAAAACTGCTTTAGCTAATGGTGCCACAACCATTTTAGTATTACCGGAAGGCATAAGTTATTTTTATGTAAGAAAAGAAATTGCTCCTTACTGGGATTGGAACAGAGTGTTAGTTGTAAGTGAATTTGATCCGCAAGCAAAATGGATGGTTTCGCGTGCAATGAAAAGAAACAGTACTCTCATAGCTTTAAGCCAGGCAATGTTGGTGATAGAGGCTGGAGAAAAAGGGGGAAGTCTTGATGCGGGATTAAAGTCCATCGATTATGGAAAAAGATTATTTGTGCCCCAATATGCGGAGTTTCCTACTTCTGCATTAGGTAATGCATTACTGATTCAACATGGCGCTTATCCTTTAAGGATGAAACGCTCTAGTAAAAAAACAAACTTGGACATGTTGTATGCTTCTGTTGGAAGTTTACAGCCTGCAGAATCTTTATTTAGTTAAGGGAAATATGATGTGTAACAGTTATGTATCATGCAATAGACATGATGCATAACTGAAGTTTTTCCCATACCTTTTTATCTAGCATGAAATAAGGGATAGCCTTTTTGCTATCCTTTGCAAAATAGAAAAACAGATGTGTGATGCCTGGAGCATCAGTATATTCGTAGGCTTCGATTTTCACAGTGTTGATGCCTTGCGACTGAAGAGCCGCAAGGAGTTGCTGACGTTGCTTTATCGTAAGCTGCTTATACTTCGTATATATAGTGTTCTCTTTGATGGTATCAAGAAGCTACCTGCTGAATATGTAGGGATGAAGAAGGAGTTGCTGCTCCAATGGATGGCGGAAAGCCAGATGTTGGAGAAGGTGAATGTGCGGCTGAACGATGCTGCCATTCAGGTTTCTGAGTGGTTCAGGAAAAAGGGATTCAGAACCTGCATCCTAAAAGGGCAGGGGAATGCCTTGATGTATCCGAATCCTTATTCCCGGACTCCTGGCGATATTGATATCTGGGTGGAAGGGGAAGACAAACGAGTCATCTCCTTTGTCCGCTCTATCTCGCCTCATGAAAAGGCGTGCTATCACCACATCGAGTTCCCATCGTATAAGGGTGTGGAGGTGGAAGTGCATTATCGGCCTAGCTTCCTGTTGTGTTTCTGGCATAACAGAAAGCTTCAGAAATATTATGAGAGAGTTAAGGAGCAGCAGTTCTCGCATCGGGTAATGTTGGGGGAGCAAGGGGAGATTGCGATTCCGACAGCGGAATTCAATCTCATCTTCCAGTTGACTCATATCTACTCGCATCTGATGAATGAGGGGATTGGGTTAAGGCAACTGGTGGATTATTACTATGTTCTTTGCGACTTTTATAAAGTCTATCAAATTTTTTCGAATCCCTCCGTCTCCCTTTCCAAAGGGAGCTCCACTTTCTCCCCAAGCCCCTCTTCAATGGTCTTTACACCCCCTTCGGTTCCCCCGTTTCCGGGGGGCAGAAACCTCAGAAGCGGGGATGTAACCGCACCTTCTCGGTGCTCGGAACCGCTACGCTCTAAGGATGGCGGACCAAAGCGGTCTTCGCCAGATTGTGCGGGATGGGACCGCCGGGATGCTATTGGGGATATGACTTCTGTAACTGCTTTTACTGACTCTTCTGCAACTGCTGCTCGCTCTTCTTCTACTGCTATTGATAGGGTGCAGGAGGAATTGAAGGAGTTGGGGTTGTGGAAGTTTGCAGGGGGTATCATGTATATCATGCAGGAGGTGTTCGGCATGCCTGCCTCTCGCCTTATCGTTCCTCCGAATGAGAAGTATGGTAAGTTTGTGCTGAATGAGGTGCTGGAAGCTGGGAACTTCGGAAAGCATGATGCCCGGAATCGGTTTGGGAGATTAAAGCTCGGACATAATCTCCAAAGGGTGTATCGGGATATAAGACTAGTGAAGTTTTTTCCTGCAGAAGCGCTTTGTGAACCATTGTTCCGTACTTGGCACTTCTTCTGGAGGCTAAAATATAAAAAATAAATTAATCAAATAATTAATTGAAATAACTTTGTTTATGTTTATCGAGATGCAGATAGGTAATCAGCTAGATGAGGATGACTATCTGCACTTCGATTATCAATGATAATCATAATGAAGAAAAAAGTATTTGTAAGCGGTTGCTATGACCTGCTACATTCTGGTCTGCTTCGAGAACAATCCGGAGCGTCATGATGGTATCATCTCTGGTGCCCAGGATTCTATCGGTATCTGTGTGCCCGGTCTGGTGCGTCATTATTATGACAACAACTTCTGGCCGGAGAAGATAGAGAGTACGCAGGATGAGATGACTCTCCGTTTCCTGGAAGACCATCTGGTGATGATTCCGATGGAACCGAGAAGACCGGGATGCAGTGTGGTGGAAGGTAAGGATATCACGCCTGAGAAGGTGAAGGCGCTGGCTGATGCAGCTGATGCCTGCTGGAAGGCGATTCTGGCGCACGACCTCGATGCCTTTGCTGCAGCATACAGGGCATCTTTCGAGGCTCAGATTGCAATGTTCCCGGGTATGGTGAATCCATCTATCAACGGTGTGATAGAACCGGAGGCGAGTGTGCAGCCGATGATTGACCGCTATAGCAACATGGAGGGGGTTCTGGCATGGAAGATGCCGGGAGCCGGCGGCGGCGGTTATCTGGCACTGGTAGTAAAGGACAGTTTTAAATTTGCAGAGAATCATGACGAAGCCATCCATCTTCAGATACGAAGGGCATAACTATCTGGTGCCCTTCCTCATCATCAGCAGCCTCTTCTTCATGTGGGGTTTTGCTCATGGCATCCTGGAGGTGCTGAATCCGCATTTCCAAGAGTCGTTTCATATCAGCAAGGCGATGTCGGCCCTGACGCAGGCTGCTGTCTATGGTGCCTACTTTCTGATGGCACTGCCTGCCGGATGGATTATCCGGAAATGGGGCTACAGGAGGGGAGTGATAACAGGACTGGTTCTCTTCGGTATCGGTGCTATGATGTTCATACCGGGAAGCAGGATCAACAGTTTCTACTTCTTCGTTCTGTCGCTGTTTGTGATAGGATGCGGACTGACCTGTCTGGAAACGAGTGCGAATCCTTATACTACGGTACTGGGACATCCTGACAAGGCGGAGAGCAGAATCAACCTGTCGCAGTCGCTCAATGGTATCGGATGGATTGTAGGACCGCTGGTTGGCGGACAGCTTCTGTTCTCGGGTGTCAACATCGCCATTCCTTATGCTCTGGTGGGTATCTTCGTGCTTGCTGTGGCACTGGTTCTGTCAAGAATCAAGTTGCCGGACCCAAGGAGAGCGCATGAGGCGGATACGAACGAGAAGGTGGAGGAGAAGCCGATGCGAGTGATGGCATTCGGTTTCGGTATGCTGACCTTGTTTCTTTATGTGGCAGCCCAGACGGGTGTGAACAGTTTCTTCATCAACTATGCTGAGGAGAGTATTCATATAGAGAAGCAGACTGCCAGTCTGTATCTCGCCTTTGGCGGAATGGGTCTGTTCTTTATCGGCAGGTTGGCTGGTGGTGTCATCATGAATTATATCCAGCCAAGGCTGGTGCTGCTGGTCTGTGCCATCCTCACCTTTGTTGCCACATTGATAGTGGTGGTATGTAGCGGTACCTTATCTCTCATTGCGTTCTTCGCTCTGTATCTGGGAGAGAGCATCATGTTTCCGACTATCTTCTCGCTGGCATTGAGGGATGCGGGTACAAAGACCAAGCTTGCCTCTTCATTGCTTATCATGACGATAGTGGGTGGTGCGGTTGCTCCAGTAATCATGGGGTATATTGCGGATACTACTGGCAGTATGGCGATTGCCTTTCTCATACCATTGGTATGTTATGGGGTGATTGGAACGTATGCGCTTTCGAATCGCCACGTTCCTCTTTAGATAAGATTAGCTGCACTCGGCAATTTGAAAGCAAACTTTCATTGCGCTC
>OGFD01000574.1_pt1 | contig 24398 bp, 10 predicted proteins | sample 1570851 | NCBI WGS metagenome assembly OGFD01 (sample SAMEA2582077, study PRJEB24529) | metagenome | biome: Human gut stool | place: China | collected 2011
GTCAGAAATACTGACCCGCCTTCTTGTAGGGTGTAAATAGATTAAAATTCTTCCTGTACGGCTTTGAACAGTCCGATATCTTCAGTGCAGCTGCAACCGATGTATTTGGCTGCAGCGCTGACCTGAGCTTCGCCGTAGCGAGTGTAGATTTCGGCTGAATTGCGGTACTCTTCGCAAATTGAGGCCTGTTGTAGCAGCAGATGGCTCAAAATAATGTGGCCAGCCATTTCGACCATACGACGTGCATGGAAGTCAATGGTTTCGTTATTGCCACTTGAGGTTACCTTCTCAACAGCTTGTTCGTATTGCTCACGCATTGCTACCAACTTCTTGTAGGTGTTATCCAATTCGGGAGCATGTGCAAGAGCTTCGTACTCTTTGATCTTGGCCAAGTAGGTGCCGGTGGTTACGTGACGGATCGCTGCAACAACCTGCAATTGCGAAGTGCCCTCATAAATGTTGGTGATACGGGCGTCACGATAGATGCGTTCGATGGGGTAGTCCTTCATGTAACCTGATCCACCGAAGATCTGAATCGCATCGTATGCCAACTGGTTGCAATATTCGCTTGACATCAATTTCAACAGAGGAGTGAAGGCATCGGCCAGGCGGGTGTACTCTTTCATCTCAGCCCGCTCTTCCGGAGTCAGTTTACGCTCTTTGCTGATGTGGGTGAGCTCTTTGTAGATGCTGACGAAACGAGTTGTCTCGTAGAGCATGGCGCGTGATGCCTGCAATTTGGCTTTCATGTTCGAAAGCATCTCGAATACGGCAGGGAATTCGATAATCGGTTTGCCGAATTGTTTGCGTTCGTGAGCATATTTCAACGCTTCACGATATGCAGCTTCAGACAGACCGGTTGATTGAGCTCCAATACCCAAACGGGCAGCATTCATAGCCGTCATCGGATAATCCCATCCCCAGGTTTTACCCCAGTTCCAGTTGTCCCAAATCCAATGCAGGGTATTTTTCATATAATCATCGCGAATCAGTTTATTCATCGGAAGGATACCGACTGAACCCAACACGGCCATATGATCGGAGGTGAAACGAATGTCCTTATAAGTATCCGTAGCTGTTTCGGCAGCCAGATACAGTTTATCTTCATTATAGGCCAACGGAGAGAGTTTATCAATCATCTCATCCCATTCCAAATTCCGCTTTTCACCGGCACGCTCGCGCCATTTCTGTGCTGTCTCCATAGCGAAATGCCAGTACGAGAGCTCGAAAGGAGGGTTTACTGTTTCAGAAGCACGAAGCGTTTCTTGCGCGGGAATAGCACCTTTCAACACAAAACGCCCTTCCAATTCATCATAAGTAGCAAAGGAATACATAAAGTCGGCGGTTTCCTGTACCAGCCGGTTGTATTTCCTGATTATTTCATCCGAAGGATTGTTGCGATACACCAGTTCTGCCAGATAGATGAAATGCGGCTGTTGCCAGATCAGGAAACTGCCTACTTTAGAAGGCGCCTCCGTGCCGCTCGGATCGGTCATCTTCATCCATCGTATTCCATCAAAACCTTGTCTGCCGGCTATTTCACGGGCAACGGGCTCTACAGTTTCGTACCATCCTAAAGTGCGGTCAAGCAGATCGGCACGATTCCACAAAGCAAATTGCGCCTGATGCCACCAGATCATTTCCAAATGGAATTTGCCGAACCAGGAATTATAAGTCAGTCCGGTTTCTTGTGGCGGAGTAGTTCCGGCACACTGGATGGCGAGCAGATATTGGCTCAATACGACACGACGTTCCAATTCTCCGGCACGTTCATCCGTACAGGCAGAAAAGTCAACAGCAGCGCCATTTTTCCAGAAAGCGGTCCAGTATTGGGCGGCAGCCTGCCGGGTCTGTTCGGAAGTAGACATTTCCGGAGAAGAATTTTCCGGAGTAAAGGCACAAGTAAATGCCAGGATATCCTCTTCGGGGGTAAGCACAAAATAGTTTTTCTCTTTTTCTCCGAACGTTGCTTTGCCCTCCCAACGAATCGTTACATAATAGGTAGTGGCATCCAAGGTACGTTTCAATACAACCTGTTGTTCATCCTGACTGACAATGGCCGTAGAGTGCTTATCATTCGAAGTCCAGTTGCAAGCATCATCACAATGGCCACCTGTAGGATACGGGAAACGGAAATTGACGCCGGCATGCGCTTCCGATCGAATGGTGGCAGCCACCATATCGGCTTTCGGATGACAGGCGGTCTGTACCTCAAACGGTTTGCCATCCAATTTAAAGCTACTATTGATGACACCTTCCCAAAGGTTCAGTTTTTGTTTTATATCCGTCACCTGCGCCACGGCAAGAGGATCACGTCCAAATTCAAAGCCCACCATACCGAGGTGCAGGCGATGGGGATTGACACGGAACCAGTTGGCAGCCTCTTTCTGCCGGCCGTCTTCATTGAACTGCACCGAATAAGGTTCCATACGTCCGCGACCAAAATCATAATCTTTCAGTGTTTCCTCGTGCCTGTACCCTTTGGGGTTTGTAAATTCATGCCAGCCCCATTGGCTTTGTGTTCCCAACGGCACCCCCTTCGTATACATTTCGGGGAATGTCTGCAAACCGGTAGCATCTACCGTAAAGGCAAACTCGCCATTGCCTACAGAAAGGGAAGCTAAAGAATCAAAAGCAGTTACTTGAGGAGAATTACGATCGACAAGTGCTTCGCGATCGATGGGCGCTTGTTGTTTTTCGCCACAAGCCATCAACGCCAGAACCACAAACGGGTAAAGTAGTTTTTTCATGGTATTGTTCTGTAATTATATAAATGAATAGATGCTACAAAGATAGGCGATTGACGGCAAAGGGTATCTATACATAGTGACTGAAATGCTGTGTAATTTGTCAGTAGCGAAAACCTTTCCACATTTGCCGAAAATCAATTGCAAAACGTTGTTTTTGTGAGAGATATGTTGGATTTAAAAAAATATTATTTATTTTTGTAGCTATGAATATTATGGAGGACACGTATGAACAGCTATAATGACTTAGGAGTAGAATTCAAGTATTTGATTGTAAACGACATGGACCGCAAATTCGGACTTTGGATAAACACCGTAGGCTTTCAATCCATCCAACCTAATTCACCCTACCCTTTGAAAGACCATCCATCCGGCTATTTCTTTAACGCACAAAAAGGACGTACCCTCCGCGAATATCAAATTCTGTATATCACCAAAGGAAGGGGACTTTTTACTTCGGATTCAACAGACGAAAGACAAGTGTGCAAAGGGCGCGTCATTATTCTGTTTCCCGGACAATGGCATACCTATCAACCGATGCAACAGACAGGGTGGAATGAATATTACATCGGTTTTGAAGGACCGATTATCGATGACATAATCAAAAGCTCTTTCTTGTCCAAAGACAACCAAATACTGGAAGTCGGTCTGAATGAAGAGCTGGTCGCACTATTCTCCCGTGCACTGGAAGTGGCAGAAGCCGATAAAATATCGGCACAGCAATACCTGTCGGGAATAGTACTGCACATTATCGGAATGATCCTGTCCATATCGAAAAACAAAATATTCGAAATAGGAGACGTAGACCAAAAGATCGAACAGGCAAAGATTATCATGAATGAAAATGTCTTCAAAAACATAGACCCGGAAGAATTAGCATTAAAACTCAACATCAGCTATTCCTGGTTCCGCAAGGTATTCAAAGACTATACCGGATATGCCCCGGCCAAATATTTCCAGGAACTCAAACTCCGCAAAGCGAAACAACTACTGATAGGCACCTCTCAGTCCGTCAAGGAGATCTCTTTCATGCTCGACTATAAATCGACCGAACACTTCTTCTCACTTTTCAAGAAACGCACGGGATTCACCCCACTGGAATACCGGAGCTTCGGCCGTGAGACGAGTGATGAACTGGAAGAAGATTAAACAAATACATATGCTAAACGGGGATAAATTCTTCACAGATTTTATCCCCGTTATCCATAGAATAAACACAAAGCAACTTATTAAACTAATAAATAAACAGTTGCACGAGAAACTTAACAGTGCAGAATTGCATTTTACTTCACTAACTTAAAAACCCTTTAAACTAACACTCAACCGTAATAAAGCTTCTCCTTTTGTTATGTCTTAATCGATAAGACAAAGATACTCCATGACCTGCACGAATAGAATGCACTATTTGATGCTTGCAATGATCATTATGATAATATTAACGAAAATCGAATAACAAACGGATACGCAGCCCTTCATCTCCTTTCTTTATACGCACAATCCCGGGTTGGCTATGAGGACCATGTTGCGATATAGGCTTGAAACAACGGATAGCCGGAATATCCAACAGAAACGAGATATCCCCGGACGGGAAATCAGGCATCGTATTCACCCCATTCTGCCGGCCGGCCGGTTCTTCCGGAGTAAACAGACGGAAGAAAAGCCCGTCGGTGGCTGTGTATACCGTAAAAGGAGCCATCCGGTGCTGCACCGTAGCCCAATAAAGATTCGCATGATAGCCTTTGAACTCCGGATAAACAAGATTCCCGAAACTTTCTCCGGTGACCGTGTTATTGTAATCTTTCTGCCAAACGGCATAATTCGTTCCCTTCACCCGGTTCTTCCATACACGATAAGGGCCCCGTCCCAACCAGCGCATGCCGGTACACTCCTGCTCGGGATAAGAAAAAGTAAACCCCAAGTTAAGTACCGCCTCATCCATGAACGCATCATCAAACCCACCTCCACCGGACGCCCGGTTCAGCAAAACAGCATCCATCGACAACAGGCCGGAAGGGGACATACACCATTGGATAGAATCGACCCCACCCCGATAATGGGCACAGAAAACAGCATCTTCCCCATCCATCCGGACCGTATAGCGGGTAAACTCCATTTTCATACCCACCGGCAGAGGGCCATCTGTCAGAGGGACTTCCACTCCTTCTTTTCCCTTTTGGACACGGGCAATCGTTGCATCTGCCTTACGAAAAGCGACAGTAATATCATTGGCCGAAAGCGTCACCAACGAATCGTGATCCTGAAGCACGGACGCCCTCTCCTGTTTCGGAACGGAACGGGGTATTTCACGCTTCAGGTAATCACCGGCATAGCGTACGGGCCACGTCCAATTACAAATACTTTTTCCATCCGGCCCGAAAGCTTCAAGTTCCAAAACATCGGCTTCCCAAAAACAGGAAGGCATCTGCATACGTGCATATCCCGTTTCACCGGGACACAAAGACGGCAGACGAACTTCGCCGGAATCGATACAGCAAGATAACGCTTCTTCCCGTAGAGGTGAAGGATACCGGTAGAGACGGTAGTTCATCCGGCAATCCCGCAAATTGGTATACAAATACGTGTTGGTCAGAGCAAACTCTCCCCGAAAAGAAGGGGTAATATAAAGTTGACGGAACTGTATGGGAGCCCATACCTCACGTACCGTATAAACACTTCCTTCGCGCTCACGATAAGGGCCTACAATTCCATCGGGGGCATTGAACTTATCGGAGTCCAACTGCCCGTTACGATCGGAACGGCGTACTGCCTCATCAGAGAAAGCCCACATAAAACCACCGGCAAAGAGAGGATGCGAGGTGTAGTTCGCCCAGAAATCTTCCAGTCCGGCACCATGTCCCTGGTCGTACTGGCCGTGCATGAACTCGGCAGGCATAAAGACTTTATAGCCATTGGTGAAACGGGCCACTCCTGTAAAACTCCCCACACCGGTGAGATAGGCCGGATAATGATGCGTATCCAGTCCGTTAAAGTCTGCCCACGGATGAATCACGTGACGTTGCTGGGGATCATAGCAGGAAAAATACTTGTCGAGTGCCGTATTCCACCCTCCTTCATTGCCATTGCTCCAAAGCACAATAGAAGGATGATTGACGTCCCGGACTACCATCTCTTCCAAAAGCCGCCTTCCCACTGTTGAGTCATAAGCATTTTGCCAACCGGCCAACTCGTCGATCACAAAAAGTCCCAACGAATCGCAAGCTTCCAGAAAATGAGTATCCGGCGGATAATGGGAACGGACTGCGTTCATGTTCATTTCTTTGATCAGCAGTACATCTTGAATGCTGATTTCTTTGTTTGTGGTACGCCCGCCGTCAGGATGAAATGAATGACGGTTGATGCCTTTCATCACAATCTTCACTCCATTGACATAAAGCCCGTCTTTAGGACGGAATTCTACCGTACGGAATCCGATACGCTCTTGATGCTGATGAAGGATACGGCCTTCTGCATCGAGCAGTTTCATGGTAAGGAGGTAGAGATTCGGAGTCTCCGGTGTCCAGGTACGGACCTCTTTCCACTGAGTATTTATCCGATACATGGAAGCGGTATCTGCAAGTGTGAAGAACCGTTCTTCGGTCTTATTGCTACCATCTGGAAAAGCGATTGCAGCAGACAACCGGTAACCCGGACGGGCACCGGTCAAATAAACATCCGCTTGCAGTTCTCCATCGGCAGGAGCGTTGACCGCAATCCTTCCGATATGTTCTTTGGGCTTTATCTCGAGCCACACCGGACGATAAATCCCCCCAAACAGCCACCAGTCGGCCTTGCGCTCGGCGGCATTGACGGATTTATTTGCCGAATGTTTATTGACGCGTACTTCCAGCTTGTTCTTTCCACCCACATTCAGCAGGTCGGTGATATCATACGAGAAACGATAAAATCCGCCTTGATGAACCGGGCCGGCCGGAAAACCGTTGACAAATACTTCCGTATCCGTCATCACCCCGTCAAAGACAATCCGTACCGTATGATCCTTATACGTTTTCGGCACCTTGAACGAATGCCGGTAAATTCCGGTTTCCATACTGGGATTCTTCACTCCTTTCTCCTTATACCAACGCCCGTAAGTATACGTTCCGAAGCCCTGCAACTCCCATTGTGAAGGCACTTCGATTTTGCTCCACCGCTGACTGTTATTCCCATCGGAACAATAAAAGTCCCATGTCACCGTGTGATTCAACCCCTCACCGGAAAGGTATTGCCGATGGGTGGACTGGGCAGATGCAGTCAGAAAAAGAAAAGCGAACAGGAAAGACAAGATAAGTTTCATGATGAATAATGAGTTATATTTGATGCATGTTTTATTATCGCTTCACATCCATGAGACGAACGTCTCTCAATTATGAAACGCACATCTCTCAGTTGTGAGACACGCGTCTCACAACTGAGAGACGATTTAAACGATTACTTGTTTCAACTCCGATTACCGGTTATCCACACGTTAATCCGGCTGTTTCCGGTAACGGATTGATTCTGTTATTTCAATAGTTTCTTCACAAACTTCGTTGTTCCTACTTCTACTACAACCATATAGGCACCCTTCGGCAAGCCTTCCAGCCCACTGATGTACAGTATTGCTCCTCCGTCCACCATATAGGCAGTCTGATACACAAGCGTACCCGCAGCAGAATACATCGAAACCATAGCACGTCCTGACACCTCCACCGGGAACTCGATTGTGATTTCATCCGTAAAGTAAAGCGGATAAACATTCACATCGGGACGGAGAGTTCTTTCCGTCGAAATACCCGTCGGTTTATTGGCTTCATAACGTTCCTTTGCTTTAGCAGCACTCATCGCTCCTTCATAAATCTGAAGTTCATCGATTGCACCGGTAAACGGGGTATTGAAGTTTACATTGCAGTTACCGATCACAAACATCTCCGATTCCGAGATATCACCGGTCTTATCAGTCACTTCGCCTTGGAACACACCGTTGATATACATCTTCAATGTCTTGGTTTCGCCATCACGAACACAAACCACATGATTCCATTCGCCATTGAAATACTGGGTAGCAGGAATGTCCAGATTGGATTTCGTAACATCGTCATCGATGCCGAATGTCAGATTTCCATTCTTATACTGCAATCCCATCCACTTTCCGGTAGCACCGGTCGAAGCATTCTTTGTGTGACTGCCTTTATGGAACAGATACCAGTCGACACCGGTACCGCCGTCGGAACGGAACCACAACTCAACACTGAAATCCTTAGTTCCCAATTGCAGGTCATCATAAGAGGCTTGTTCCATTCTGCGGTTGGCAGGAGTTGCAGGCAACTCCAATGCTTGTTGGCGAACACCGCTTATCCATGTAGGAGTGAAATTAACCGCTTCGGCCCTTCCATATACCGAATTGACAGCCGATGTACCGGCAGTCTCATCAAACGGGAAATAAGCCAGTTCGTTCAATACCACCGGAGCTTTCACCTTAATCGTTCCGGAAAGGGTTGCCACGGTAAGCCCGCCGACACTCTCTATAGTATATGCATAAGTACCTGTTGCTCCCGGAGTTCCCTCAATTGTAAAGAGACACTCTTCCTTATCCACCGTAACGGTAAGCCCTTCCGGCAACCCGGTAATTTTTACATCTTCGGCATTCTTCCAGGAATATGAAATAGGAGAAATCGCTTCGCCCAATTCTACCGACTGATTCAAAAAGCCGATTCCTTTCTTTGCAAATGAAGCATTTTCCGTGTCCCAATCTCCTAAGTAATAGCCTAAATGAGGAGGTTGATTGTAAGCAACATTCTGCCAGGCAACTCCCATACGATAAACGTGATCGTGCATCAGAGTCGTTATTTTATATTCAGTAGGTATCACCGTTGTGAAAACCAACAGGTCGGAACACGTCTTCGAATCCCACAGAATGACCTCTTCGCGCCAGTCGCCAAAGATATCGGCACTCAGGTTGGGAGTGGCTTTGGTAGAATTGCAAGAAGCGGCATTGCTATAATCGGACAGAGTAATCATACGATTCACTTTCGTACCGTTCCACTTGTCTATCTTCACCCCATCCAGCAATTCATCCTGCAAATCACCGTCCCAATATACTCTGAAGTTCACTGAAGGACGATTCTTAGTCGCGATTATATTTCCTTTGCAATCGTACACATTTCCATTGGCCGTAGACCACATTTCAAACCCACGATAGTTCGGATCGATATCCGCAGCAATGCCACGTCCCACATCCGTTCCGGTCTTCTCGCCGAAGATGACTTCACCCGTTCCGGCGGAATGCATCTCATATCCATAAGCAGCCGTTTTTTCTTCATGAGGTGAAAATACTTCCAGTCCTTCCAAATCGGGATCCAGATCGGAAAGATGAATGGCATCTCCATGCCCTAACCCGGTGCGATAGAGTGTTTTTCCATCATGATCGATGACACAGGCACCATAAACGATCTCATCACATCCATCACCGTCCACATCGGCTACCGACAAGTTATGGTTTCCCTGTCCGAAAGCACCCGAACCGGATACTTTGGAGTCATGTGCCCATCTCATCGTCAGTTTCGTTCCGTCAAAGTCATATGCAGTCAGTGAGGTACGTGCATAATATCCACGACACATCACCAGACTCGGTTTTACTCCATCAAGGTAAGCGACACATGCCAGATAACGTTCCGAACGGTTCCCGTATCCATCGCCCCAATCGTTGATATTTCCGCGAAGAGGACTATAGGCAATTGTTGAAATCTCTGCTCCCGTCTGCCCGTTAAAAACAGTCAGATATTCGGGGCCGTCCACTACAATCCCGGCCTTGCTTCCGGAAGAGCGGTAATCGGCATTAGGATCATCACTGCCCATAATTACAAATTTGCCCTGACCATCGATTGTTCCCGGTGCCGTCTTACAAGCAATTTCGGCCTTGCCGTCACCGTCCAGATCGTATACCATAAACTGAGTATAGTGGGCACCGGCGCGGATGTTCTTTCCGAGATCAATTCTCCACATAAAAGTACCGTCCAATTTATAACAGTCCAGATATACATTTCCCGTATATCCATAGAAAGAGTTATCACGCGAATTGGTAGGATCCCATTTCACTATAATTTCATATTCTCCGTCTCCATCCACATCGCCTACGCTGCAATCATTCGGAGTATATGTGTACTCCTGCCCGTCGGGATACGTTTCACGGGTTTTATCTTTATCTGTCTGAACCACATCATAGGGCAGAGTCACTCCGCCTTCCGGACGTTTCAGAGGAATTTTCTTAAATTGCTCTGCCCATACGGTCACTTCTTTCGTTGTCTCGGTCGTTGTACCATCCAATATTCCTTTAAGGACATAACGGGAATCGACCGTACCGTCTTTATCGACATAATTAGTAGTGGTTACTACCGGAGCAGCCGTAATCTTCACGCCATCCCGGTAGATATCGAAACCTAATTTTCTTGTATCCGTGGCCAGACTGCGCCAAGACAGGAACACACCGTCGGAAGACTTCACGGCAACAACGCCTCTCCCCAACTTTTCCTGGGCCTGCCCCCAAAGAGGCATCATCATGCCTCCAAGGAGCAAAAACCATAATACTATGCTTAATTTCTTCATTCGATCTTACTTATTCAACTTCAAATCATATTTTATAAACCAGTTCTCCTCAGTTGCTTCCAGATTGCTGCCTACAGAAGTCGCAGTAGTATATTTCTCAGCAACCTTATCCGCCCATATCTTACGTGCCTTGTCGCCCCAGCGTCTTGCCGAACGCAACATCGTGTAATAAGTACGTGCTTCACCGGCAGACTCCAATCTCGATTCTTCTACAAGCAGCGAGTCTACCATCCAATGGGCATATTCGGGTTCAACAATCACATCGTTGGTGGTTTCGTCTTCTCCCAATATCCATTCTCCCACAGCCGGTACATTCACACGACCACGAACGCCCTGACAATTCAACTGACTTTCTTTGCCTACACACTGATAAAGGCAAATAGGATAGTCAGAGAATGGAGGATCGAACATATTAGCATTCTTATTATAGAGCGAGCCGAAATTCTGTCGGGCAGAAGACTGACCGTTAAGGAATTGCAGTGCTTCGCGATAACGTCCCAATCCGGCGCAGGCTTCGGCCAGCCATAAGTGAATATCAGCAGCTTTATAGTAACACAAGGGTACGTCATTACGATAAATATAATCACTGGTAGTATGAGCCCCCAGGAATTTATAAAAAATCAATCCTTCCGTACTTTCTTTATAAGACTTATTGATACCCCGATATTTCTGGTCATTAGCTCCGCTCTTTTCCCAACGGGTTACGGCAGCCGCAGCCGGACGCAGATAATATTTATTGGGATAAGTATTAGAGAAATACTCAATTACATGGTTCGTCTGCTTTTTGCTATAATCATAGAAAGCAACGGAGATATGGTCCTGACGATTATACGAGGTCGTTGAAAACAACTGACTCCATGATCCCTCATACTTTGACTTATTCAAAGTAAAACTGGCCTCTTGAGTTCCCCCTGTACGAATGATACTCACACAGTTATCCCATACCTTCTGATAATAAACAGCGTTCTCCTCATCAGTATTCTCTTTTTTAGTCTTATACAAATACAATTCTGCCAACAAACACTCGGGAGTGGGACAAATACGGTTCCATTCCAATGATTCGGGAGAGTCGCCTTGACCCGGATATAAAGTATTAGACCAACGGATATCCCCTTTCCCATTGACACCATTCATACCCGTTTCAATCAGATCGATGCATTTATCGATAATTCCATCAAACTTAAGCACCGGATATTGAGACAAATCCTGATAAGTGGCCAAAGGATCATCCAGATAAACCGCTTCTCCATAAATTTTAGCAAGCATCAGATATGCCCAGGCTTTGTATCTCAATGCTCCACCTATAATACCATTATAATCACTTGTCGACAATACAGTAGGATACTTCTCTTTATATTCAAATACATGCTCCAGATAGTCATTACTATTCAATATCACGGCATAAAACCCTTTAGGATCGGCCAATGCATTATCAGAGAACGGCTGTTGCAAATCCTTGTAATTATAAACGTCCCACATTTCTACCGGAGCATTAGTAGTAGGTTCCAGCAGGTCGCCACGAAGGCCTTCCAAGAACATTGCCTGATCTACTACATCCTGCACACAGGCAGCCAACCCCATATATCCGGTATACAACTCATAAGAAGTACCGATATAATCTTTTTCCAGCAATGTATCATCCGTATTAGGTGCAAAGAAATCATCGCACCCGGACAACAGGGGAAATAACAAAGCCAGGAAATATATTTTCTTTTTCATAATCTTCACCTTTAATATTAGAATTGAACTTTAAAACCTAACTTCACAGTGCGTGGAGAAGCTATCTTACCGTAATCAAAGCCACGCATAGAGCTATCATAAGAGTACATTGTTTCCGGATCCATACCCAGATATTTGGTAGCAGTAAATAAGTTCTCGGCAGCAACAAACACGGTAGTCCCGGCAAACAGATTAAACTTATAACTTACCATCAACTCTTTCAGTTTCAAATAAGAAGCATCCTCTATCCAGCGATCAGAAAAGCGACTGTTTTCCATCGGGTCACCATATACGGCACGAGGAATATCCGTTATCTGGCCTTCATACATCCACCGCCGCGTTACGGAAGTCAACTGATTGGAAAAATCAGACATGGATTCCATGGTACGTCTTACGGCATTATACATTTTATTTCCTTTGCTATAACCAAATACGGCTGATACTGCCAGCCCCTTGTATTGGAAATTAGTATAGAAAGTTCCATAAAAGTCTGGAAGGGCGTTACCCAAATTCACGCGATCCTCCTTATCTATCTTACCATCACCGTTCTGATCGACAAAACGCATATCACCGGCGGCAAAAGCAACCCCGATAGCATTAGTCAATGCCTGTCCGTCTTTTCCGGCAGCAACAACAGCGTCATCCGTTGCAAACACACCATCCGTCTGATAGCCATAGAAAGAGTACAACGGTTGTCCCACTTCAGAAATAACGGCAGAGCCATCACTCATGGAAAGAATCATCGAATTCTCTCCGCCCAAACTCTTCACTTCATTCTTATTGGTAGAAATCGTACCACCTACATACCATTTGAAATCGCGATTCTGAATCAAAGCAAGCTGTGCACCAAATTCGATACCTTTATTAGAAACTTCGCCTAAATTACGGTACATGCAATCCGTTCCATATACCGAAGAAATCGTTACAGGCATAATCAAGTCTTTGCTTCTGCTGTCGAAATAATCCAAAGAGAACGTCAAACGGTTATTAAACATAGCCACATCCAAGCCTAAATTCCAGGTATTTGTTCTTTCAGGGGTAATTTTCACACTGGGTATCCCTGCGCGTACCAATCCGGAAAGCCCTTTAAATACTCTGTTCAAATAGTAATATTCGCCGATAGAAGATGCAAAGCGGCTATTACCGGTCATCACATATTCCGTACGTAAATTCACATCGTTCAAGAAAGTAACATTCTTAAACAATGTATTGCGGATGTTCCAAGCTGCATTGACAGCCGGGTAAAGATAAATACGAGCCGCGTCAGCCCCCACTGCAGATGAACCGTCTGCTGCCAGATTGGCGCCAGCAAAGAATTGATTATTATAATTATACTTCACAGAAGCATTATAATTCATCCAATTCCATTTATTTATATATCCAAAATAGTTACGTCCGATAGATTGCACATTGTTCAGTGTCTTATAATAGTCATTTGCGGTGTTGTATCCACTTCCTGCATTATAATCAATGCTATTCATTGCAATTTGTCCACCCAAAGAGGCGGCAATTGTATGTATATGGGCAATCTTTTTAAGATAAGATAAATTCAAAGCATAATATGTGTTCAATGTCGTTCCTTCTGCCGAACGTACTGTGTTTTTGGCTAACTGATTATCCAAAGGCATGATTGTCATAGAACTCATCCCGGGAACAAATGCATCTTCCTGTTTCAAATTATAATTTAATCCGAAGGTGGCTTTCAGTTTCCAATTCTCATTGATGCGGTATTGCAACCCGGCATCAAGAAGCACATCATAAGCGTGCTCTTTCATTTCGACATCGTTAACGACTGCCAACGGATTACTTACACTATTGTTCACAATCAATGCTCCGTCTTCGTCACGAATGGATGCAAAATCGGGCAAAAGGTTATTCTTGTCATCTTTGTTATAAGGCGAAAATAACGGACCTTTGCGTAAAGCAGTCAGAAGAGGATTGGTTTCAAGCACCATTCCCTGCTCGGCCACCCGATTATTAGTATAAGCAAACGAAATGGTCGAGAACAAAGAAACGTTTTTACTCAATGTCACATCCGCATTCATACGGGCATAATATTTCGACGAATTCGTCTCTTCCACTGTTCCTTGTTTATTTTTTACTCCAATAGAAAAATCATATTTAGCAATAGCATCACCACCCTTAATTTTCAATACATTATCCGTAACAAAAGCATTCCGATAAATCAAATCCTGCCAATCGGTATTGTTATTATACAGATACTTGTAATAAAATTCAGGATCATCTTTCAAATACGGAAAAGCATTCAACGCATCAGACATATCTTCATATTTCGTCAAAGCCACATTTCCCATCAAGCTTTTATAATCGTCTACGCCCAATACCGGCAATGTAGAAGTATTCCAGGATAATCCGTATTGGCCTATAAACTCTACTTTAGTATCCAAATCGGCTGCTTTATCCGTTTCAATCATTATTACTCCATTGGAACCTAAAGAACCATACATGGCAGCATCTGTACCTTTCAAAACCGTTATGTTTTCTATGTCCTGAACATTCAGAATATTAAAAATATCCTTGGAGTATCCACCGATAATACCCGATTCATTCATATCAGGCATATAAGGTACTCCATTAACCACGATCAACGGAGTAGAATTGGCAATCATCGTATTCACACCACGGATACTAAAGAAACTGCCTTCCTGGCTTTGTCCGCTTTTTGATATCAATTGAAGCCCCGGAATGTTTCTAAACCCCTCCTCAACGTCTGTCAAGTTTAAGTTCAACCCATTCTTACTTACCGAACTCAAGTTGGTCGACTTATTCTTCTGAACGACCATTCCGCGAAACGGTAACGTCACTTTCTCGGAATACCCCTTCATGTCTTCGGGTATCATCACAATCTGTACCTGTTCACGATTAGCAACCGGTTCTTCTTTGGTATAGAAACCGGGACACCATACCGAAATTGTGGCTTTTGCCGGTACGCCATCTACAGAGAAACGCCCAAGACTGTCACACTCCACAGTTTTGTCCACACCCGATATGGTAATTATTGCATCAGGCAAGGGCCGGTTAGCATAGGAACTAACCACTTTACCCGAAACTTTTATTCCACCTTTCTGTGCCATTAAATTTGAAAGGCTCAGGATGGAAAAGAATATTATCAATATAATTTTATACTTATTCATTGCTCTAATGCTTAAGATTAATAATTATTAGCCGAAGGCTTCAATGCCCAGTGATAAATGCGTAACTTTTTACTATCACCTTTATAGAACTCTACACGAATTCGGAAAGAGCTCATACCATCCGGTCCACCCAATCCGTCCCACTTCACAATTTTATCACCATACAGGTCGGCCGTTGTCTCATTTACACGGTCAAAATTCCACGGAGTAGATGATACGATAGAAAGATTAGAACCTATTAATTGCATATTAGCATCCGGTGAAGAAGTCGTTCCATCCGTATCACCGTCAAAATAAACATTGACATACGGGTGACCGCTACTATGGAATCCCATATATAAATCGTATTCACCACAAGGAACTTGCATAATTCGTGCCCGATAAGGATCCGTATCTTTATCTCTATATCGTTCCAACGGAGGAAATTCCACCCAGAAATCAGAAGCTTCTTCATCTCCATTCAAATCCAAAATGTAATAGTTCGACAAAATCTCCGGTTTCGGAGTCGCAGAATCCTCAAAAATAGAAATCTTAGTCGTATTCATGAAAGTATAATACTGTTGCTGTTCCGCTTCAGTCAGATATTCATAATAATGTACCAACGATTTAATACGAGTCAAAATATAATTAGTAGGAATCTTTACCTCTGTCATCTTATACAAAATACCATTACTTAATTCTTCCATACTACTTTGATCAATCTCTTGAATCCCAGGCCGCCATATCCTTCCAAAAGCAGAAGAAATATCAGCATCAGTGAAGGTTTTCAATTCTCCGGTGTAGAAAGCCGCTTCTTTTATCCAAGTCATAGCATTAGCCGAATCTACTGCCGTAACCGTTTTTCCCATTGCTTTATACTGTGTGTTTAACTTTGTAAAGCAATCTTTCAACACCTCATTATCCGGAAGAAATAAAGTAAACTGCTTAAACTCTGAATTGAACTGTGCTTTCTCAAACAAGGGATTATAAACATAGAACACAGAATCGTATTCCGTATTACCGGTTATATCTACTCCTGTTGGAATTGAGTTGGCTTTATCAAAAAGCATCTCATTATTTTTCATTATAGAATCACGGAACATAGAATATTCATCCGGTAATGATTTAATGTAATCAAACATATTTATTTTTGATTTCATCAATTCACTGATTACATGCACTACGCCATTCTTCAAACGGTAGGAAGACTCCACCTTCGAACGGTTTACGTACACTTCTTCTCCTTGTCTGGTTATTTGCAGATAAATATTGTTCAAAGTAGGAATGCGAAGCCCGTCCTTTAAATCACTTTGCAGAAAAGGCAGATAATTCATGTGGTATTTCATACGCAAAGTATCATCCTTGTCTATACCCGAAGCCGCCATAGCATCGTCATTTACTACCCAAAGGGTTAATTGTTGATCTTTTGTCAGTTCTTCATCAAGACCGCACAACTCCAGTTCTTTGTAAAATGCATTATACTCACTGTGTTCTGCAAAAAACTCCTGAAGGGTCTGATCCAATTCTTCTTCCTTGGATCCGTCATTGCCATTATAATATTCATCCCATTTATCTCCGCAGGAAATGAATACCATTGCAAACAGCATACATAAATATATGATTGACTTATTCATAACTTTTATTCTTTAACAGGTTCGAAGATTAAACAATCCAAATAAGACGTTTCGGTACTTCCCGAAAGGAAACGTACTGTATGCGTCACAGATTCTGCGAATTCCACTTCACCGACCTTTACAGTAGAATAGGAACTTTTAGAGGTAGACTCACCGGTAGTAGTTACCTGTCCGCCCACATATTCACCATCAATGATAACAGCCCATTTTCCACCTTTCTCTTTGGCAGCGACATTATAATGCGCTAAAGAAACAGTGTATTTACCTGCAATAATCATCGGAGTACGCATTTGTATCCATCCATATTTGGAGAAACGGAAACGCAGGCAATCATGATTCACACATTTATAAGCTACCTCATTCTTATTGGCCAGATAATAGTCAAAATAAGAAGAAGAGTACGTATAACATGAAGGATAGTCAAATCCCAAATAAGTGTAAAGGTAAGTCGCTGATAAATTGGCCAACTGGAACTTCTCACAGATGGCTCCTAACTCTTCATAGTCCGTCAAATCCCATTTCACGGTAGTAGCTTTCGGAACAACTTCTTCCAACAGCCCGTCTACTACATGAATTACACCATTCTTACAATTGATATTCTTCTCTGTAACAGTAATCCCTTTCTGCGTCCCTTTATCATAGTTCAAATAAAAAGCATCATTCACCAAATTACAGCTCATCAATGAATTCGAAGCAGCCATTGTGATATTTTTAGAGGTATTGTTATCAATATCCGCATTCAAGTCAGCATATGAATAAGCCGTAGTAGCAATGTGATAAGCGACATAACGGGACACAAGGTTTTGTTCCTCATCGTAATTTGTATCGGTCTCTCCTAAATATGCAGCTAACGAAGCAACATTTAATTCAATTCCAGCTTCTGTAAATACGGCATTAGGGACAGCAAACAGCGTATAACGTCTTTTCACGTCATTCACATACAGAGTTGACAGCATATCCTTATATCCGGTCACTTCCAACAAATTCTTCATGAACGAAAACTCTTCTCCCAAATTATCCACAATCATACCTGTAACAGGGGTCAGCACCGACTCTAACGTATGGATTACCGCGTTGGTCGTCATCGTATTTAATCTCTTAATCCGGGCTTCGTTGTTAATATACATCGCTTCAAGTCCACCGTCGCGCATATCCAAGCTTAGATAATCACCACTGGCTGTAGAATCAGGAAACATCCCGTCAGAGAAGTCTGAAGAGGTATACTGATGAGATGCGATAGTATGATAGCGCACCAAATTTGCAGCCTCTTCCTTGTTCAATCCCTGAACCGATGAAATTCCTTTCTTTTGTAGAAAAGCGCTCATTGCGTCATTGTCGGGAACAAAACAAGTATAATCCATTTTCAAATTGACTGTATTAAACAGTCCTGTATAGTTCAATAGATCGACCCACAAAGAATAAGTCGAACTGTTAGCTTCCATATAACTGGCTGCCGGCATCTTATCTGTTTCTCGGAAGGCCTGGTTCTCGAATGGATCGGAACATCCCCCCCATATCAACGAGAATACTGCAGCAAATAAAATCATTATGCGTTTCATATCGCTATTTTATATTATATTAGTTACTAATACTCTGATAATAATCACTCTGCTCCAATAAAGGATTTTTGCTCAACTCATCCTCCGAATAAGGTAAATACCAAGAGCCCGAGTTTGCTAAAGTAGCACGTCCTAACGACTGTCGAGAAGCACCCACTGCCTTTAAAGCTTGTTCGACAAAAAGCGTCTTATATTGGGTATCATTCAATTGTTCACTTCTTAATCCGATACGCAATAAGTCAAACCAGTTTTTACCTTCACCAAAAAACTCTTTCTGACGTTCTACTAATAAAGTCTCCAGCATTACCATACGATCATCACTTAGGGTTGTCTCTCCCAAACCTGCACGTTCGCGAGTACGATCTATCAAATCGGCAGCATCTTCGTTGTGTCCTTGCATGATAAGTGCTTCCGCTTTCATCAACAACACATCCGCCAAACGATAGATGATATAATTCTGATCATTTTCGGAAGCTGCCCGTGCAGTCGTTTTATCCACACCCAGATATTTCCAGATATATCCGTCCGCATTATAAGTGTAATTTAATCCACGAATATCATTGGACTCCATATCGAACAGTCCGTTCACATACTCTGTTATTTTATAATAGCCGTCACTTGAACTTTTAAACCAAGTTTGAAAACTATTGGTCTGGCTTTTCGGATTGCTGTATTGTATCTCAAAAATACCTTCATTACTATTGCCCGGGAAAAAGTTCATAAATCCGTTATTAATCAAACCGACTCTACCGGAACTAATGACAGAATTACAATGTGAAATACAATTATCATAATCACCCATCCACAAATACATATCGGCCAGCAATGCATGAATACCCCACTGCGTAGCACGTCCTTTGGTATTAATCGGATCATCATTATCCACTTCCGGAAAAAATTCTTTTGCATTAGGCAAGTACGTTTCCAAATCACTGATACATGATTTCAGAATGGTAGTGCCATCGGTCTTACCCATCACATACGGTGCACTGTCATCTACATAAGGTTCGACAACAAACGGAGTATCCTTAAAGGTGCGTACCAAATAAAAGTATGCCAATGAACGTTGGAAGAAAGCTTCCGCCATAAATGAGCGACACATATTCCTATCAAAAGAAGGGTCTTTCTCTACAACGTCCGATGCATATTTAATAACGGCATTCGCCATTGCAATTGCAGCATACGGTTTACTATAATCACATAATTTGTTATCAGGCAAAATATCGAAGTCACGGAGTTTACGACCTGCTTTTTGCAAATCTGAACCGGATGTTGACAGATAATCCAAACCATTGCCACGGGCTTCGCCCCACAATAAAAACGTTTCGACACAACTTCTAAGATTCACATACCCGGCAGCAAGTACCGCCTCCACGTCTTCTTTTGTTTCCCAATACTCAAAGCTACTTTGATTGTTTTCCGGAAGCACCGTCAGATAATCCTCACACGATGAAACGGAACATGTAACTAAAAGTCCTAAAATATAATATTTAATCTTTTTCATCACTTCTTCCCTATTTAGAAATTCAAATTTAAGCCGAACGCAATCTTAAATGGTTTTGGTGTATTATTTGAGTCAATAGCCACCTGCGCTACTGTACCGTCATTGGCAGCCTTTAAGTTAACCTCCGGGTCCTGTCCTTTATATTTTGTCCAAACAAACATATCATAACCGGTTGCATAGAGTTCCAACTTATTCACTCCTATCGCTTTCATCCATTTGGCCGGCATTTGGTATTTCAAAGTCACAGTCTTCAAACGTAAAAAAGAAGCGTCTTCAACAAAACGGTCTGAACCTAAATAGTTATAGCCTTTGTCATACAAAGCTCTTGGAATATCTGTATCATCCCCCTCACTTCTCCAACGTCTCAATACAGCTACACTCTGATTATTCTTTCCACGCATATTTTCCATATCCATACGGGCCTGGTTGATAACCTTCTGCCCGGCACGCCCATGGAAAGCAGCTACTAAACTGACTTTTTTATAACGAAGAGTAAAATTAAGACCGCCGGTCAACGTCGGATTACTATTACCCAAATACACAATATCGTTTTCATCGATCACACCGTCACCATTCACATCTTCATATCGTGCATCACCCGGATAAACTTTCTGGTCACCATTCTTCATCACCACCGGATTACCATCAATATCCAAAATACGCTGTCCACTGGTATTTACAGCATAGGTTTCTTCTACATTCTGGTATACACCTTTATATCTATATCCATAGAAAGAACCCAGCGGGTCACCCATCATTACACTGTATGCATAGTTTTTATTTCCGAATGTATATAGTTCATCATTTTTATTTTCGGGTAGTTCCAGAATTTCATTCTTATTTTGTGATATATTAAATCCAAAATTAAAACTCCAATCTTTCGTTTTAACAGCTGCAATGTCAATATTAAACTCCCAACCTTTATTCTGAATCTTACCGGAGTTATACCAAGCAACAGTGGAAAGTCCTGTTGAGCTGGGCACTTTCATTTTTTTCTGCAACAAATCATCCGTGACTTTCTTATATAATTCAAATGTAAAGTTCACTTTATCAGAAAATAAGCCAAAGTCCACACCGATATTGTTAGAAGTAATCGTCTCGTACTTCAGATGAGTTAAATCCGGACTTGCCGGTTTTACAGCATTCATATCGCCATAACCGGGAGTCACCGCTTCGAATGTTCCGATATACGGAGATGTTCCGGAAGGTGCATTACCAGACTGTCCCCAACTATAACGTATTTTGATTAAAGAAATAAATCCTAAACGCTTGATAAACTCTTCTTCACCCAAATGCCAAGCTACGCCGAATGTCGGAAATCCTTTCCAACGGCTACTTGCATCCATAGCAGAACTGGCCTCCATACGATAACCACCGTTAAACATATACTTCCCTTGCAGAATATATTGTGCATTCAGCGTACCTCCCATATCGCGATTTACCGTACGTCCGGAACCACCTTTCAAGATAGTACTACCTGCAATGGGCGATGTTATCCCCGAAGAAGCTGTATTGGCAGCCTTACTACTATAAGTACTGGTCGTTTTATCTCCTGTCTGGAAAATAGCACTCACCAAGAATTTATGATCATCGCTTACTGTCTTATTATACACTAAACGGTTTTCAGTAGTTAAGTATAAAACATCTTTACCGATATCATAATTCAGTGCAGAAGAACTGTGCTCAAACGCAACTCCCGTTACACTTTGAGGTAAGAAACGATTAATTTTCGAAAACTGTCCATTGAAACCTACCGTCCCAAAATAATCCAGATCTTTAAATAATTTTGCATGCAAAACGAAAGTCATACGACTGTTTGTTGCAATTGTACGATTAGTGGCCTCATTAACCATCGCTACCGGATTATATACTTTATCATTAGCAAAAGTCATACCGAATGATTCATAAGGAGTGAAATATTCACCGGTACGCTGTCCGTCTGCACCAATCACATAAGGACTCATATTGGGCATTTTCGTCAAAGCATGTCCACGTACAGATGCTTTTTTCAATTGATCGGTGTCATCTGTATAAGCTGCATCTGTCACTCCGCGTGAGAAGCTATATTGCAAAGAAATATCCAACTTGTCAGAAAAACGGTAATCCGTATTGAATGACGTACTAAAACGCTCGAAAGCAGTACCGATTGTCGTACCTTCCTGATTTAAATATCCCAATGAAAGACGATAATTTGCTTTATCACCACCACCGGATACAGAAAAAGTATTATCTGTAGTATAGCCGTTTTGAGTTATTTCATCCAACCAGTTAACATCTTGATTGTATTCATTAAAATATTGCCATGCAGGATCAAAACCGATTTCTTTTGTATTGTATAAAAGTTTCAGATACTCTTGTGACTTAGAAGACTGAGCTCCTAAATCGGATACTGTATTATAAATAGCATCCTGAATCATCGAAATGTACTGATTTGCATTCAGCATCTTCACTCCGGTACGCTCCTTGCTAAATTCATATTTTGTATTGAAGTTAAACTGCAAACGTCCTTTACTACCTCTCTTCGTTTTAATCAGTAAAACACCATTAGCACCTTTAGACCCCCATACCGCAGTTGCAGCAGCATCTTTCAACACCTCAATAGACTCTATATCTGCCGGAGATATATTCAGTAACGAACCGTAATCTTCGGAGTTGGCCGAAGCAAAACTAAAATCATCGTCTACATCTACAGGCAAAGGTACACCATCTACCACAAACAAAGGTTGACTGGAAGCATTCAATGAAGAAGTACCGCGAATACGGATTGAACTACCGGAACCCGGATCAGCACCAGTCAAAATATCCACATTCGCCATTGCTCCTTGTAAAGCTTCGGTTACAGAAGTTACCGGAGCCGTATCCAAACTACCCAAACTTAGTTTTTGCGTAGCCGATATCATTTCACGGGCAGACTGTCCCATTGAATTTCGTTCTATCTTCTTTGCTGTAATTTCTACAGCATCCAAAGACATACCTTCTTCATCCAAAGTTACATTAAGCTCTTTCTGCCCGGTATATTTAATCGTTTGTGTTTTATATCCTATAAAAGAGAATACAATAGACAACCCTTTCTGATCAGGGATAGACAATCTGTATTTACCATTGATATCAACGATGCAACCACCCAAAGAACGGTTCGAAGCATTCGTGACATATACATTGGCCCCCATCAACGGTTCATTAAAAACTTTATCCATTACTGTACCCGTCAACACTTGTTGCGCCCATATCGATTGTACGCAAGCCAACAGTAGCAATGTCAAGATTATATTTCGATTCCTTTTCATTTTTCTCTATTCTATATTAATTCAATAAATCCAATACACCATCTATCACGTAAGCTGCACCGTCAGCATAGATATAAGGGAAATAGGAAGTTACATTCACTTCATTGCCTTTCGCATCCCTCAACTTCATACTGCCATCTGCTTCATTGATTAGTGTAACTGTAATGCTTTCTTTCTTCCCATTTACAGTTTTGGTTCCAAATGTCGTAAGTACTTTTTCTGTCCGCTTACCTGTAACAGGGAAAGGATAATCTACTAATCCACTGGAAGAAACATCAATAAAAAGACTGGTCACATACATATTTCTTTGATCCATAGAGCCAGTTACAGGAAATCGTTTGGGACCGGTAGTCATATCTGCCATTACTGCTTCATTGGTTGGGATAAAAATGATAAAGCGGTTACCTTGTATAAAACTAAACGCATTATCTCCTTTTCCAACGTTTGATGCATTCAAATACACATTGATCCCTTTATAATCATTCATGTTTTTGTCTTGCATGACACGATCTTTAAAGTTCGCCTGTTCCGGCAATAAGGCAACCGTCGTATTATCTCCTTCCAAAGCATAGGATGCCCCGAATTCTCCGTAATCTTTTATCAGCTTCGCAGTGGGTACAGATACTTCATTACCTAATGCTTTTGAATTCCATGTAGCCGAAGAATAGATTTCATCATTAACTCTATACAGATATTCGAAATCATTATAAGAGCTATAAATTATCTCTGTACCACCATTACGAGTAGAAAGCACATTATCCATTACATGTGCACCTGCTATTTCCTGTGCCTGAGTAGTATTCAGATTACCCAATGTCCCGTCTTCAGCATTAGCAACTTGTATTTGTTCATCATTAATTATATAAGGATTTCCTTTCAAGTATTGGATGAAGTCACCATTATACTCGGTTCTTTTCAACATGTCGTCACTCGGAAAAAATATATTAAATTGAGTCTCGTTTATCGATTGGATCTTACTTATAAGACCACCCCTATGAGCTATTAAAGCAAAAATATTATAATCCTTATTACAAAGAGCCGGAGCCATCGGAGATTCAAAAGGCTCAGGAGTGATCACATTGCCCTTCATTCCCCCCAAAATACCATTTGTACAAACTTTCACATAGTCAGGTTCTGTTATTGTAGTGCCGTCATAACGATCCTCCATATTAATAATCGCAGACAGAGCAGTCGATGTCATCATTTTACCCCTATACTCTCCGGCATGCGCAC
>OGFD01000583.1_pt1 | contig 24097 bp, 13 predicted proteins | sample 1570851 | NCBI WGS metagenome assembly OGFD01 (sample SAMEA2582077, study PRJEB24529) | metagenome | biome: Human gut stool | place: China | collected 2011
TTATCAGCATCCATTAACCGGCATCTCGATTACCGAATATTCATCAGCCGTTAAGGAGGAGTCCTCCCAGCTGCTCACCGGATTTATCGACCTGTTGACCACCATCCGGCAGAAGCAGGATGTATTCTCCGTACTTCTAAAAGATACAGATATACACCCTACACGCAAGGATTTCCAGACAATCGCCCACATCATCCGGAGAATACTCGACATTCCGGAACTGACTCCCGGATTGCTGACTTTGCCGTTGCTCAACGAAACACTGAATGAATACCGGGAAGTAGTGGTTCACGGACAGAAACGGGATGAACAAAGGAAAGAGATAGAAACCGGATTCACACAAGAAATCCTGTCTATCAACGCCAAGCAGATGATAGCCGAATGGAACCGGGTATCCGCCCAATGGTTCCTTCCCAGATATTTCGGACAGCGAAAAATCAGAAAGGCAATCAACATATATACTTTAAAAACGATTGAAACAGAAGATATCAAACCTCTGCTCCACCGCATTATCCGGTATCAGGAAGAAGCTGAAGCCGTCCAGAAATACACCGGGCAACTTCCCTCCCTATTCGGACGTCCCGGCAAGAACGAGGATTGGAACACCATTGAGCAGATAATCGACGACATGACTTCCCTCCACTCGCATTTGTTGAACTACACAAAAGACATTGCCAAAGTTTCGCAAATCAAGCAGAATTTGTCCGTACAACTCACAGAAGGAATTCAAACATTCAGAGATATTCATGCTCATTCTTTCAATGAACTGTATCAGCTCGCAGATACACTCACAGCCACCGAAAAGAAATTGTCCGGCATGTTGGGTATCTCGATCGAAGAACTTTATACCGATTCAGCCGACTGGATAACGATTGCCTTGTCAAAAGCCCGAACCTGGAAAGAGAACCTCGACAAGCTCAAAGATTGGTATCAGTGGCTACAAGCCTACCAAACCCTGCATAGCCTGGGAATAGGATTTATCGCGACGGAATATAAGGAAAAGAATATTCCTACCAGCCAACTTACAGACAGCTTCCGCAAGAGTTTCTACCAAGCCGTTATTCACTATATCATCGCCAAAGAACCGACGCTGGAATTATTCAACGGCAAGATATTCAACGATATCATAGCGAAATACAAACAAATATCGACGAATTTTGAGACAATCACCCAAAGAGAGTTGTTCGCCAGATTAGCTTCAAACATTCCGTCTTTTACTCATGCAGCAATTCAGAGTTCCGAAGTCGGCATACTCCAGAAGAATATCCGCAACAATGCACGTGGCATATCTATCCGCAAGTTGTTCGACCAGATCCCCACTCTACTGTCGCGTATGTGCCCGTGTATGTTGATGAGTCCGCTTTCCGTAGCCCAATACATTGACGCAGATGCGGATAAATTCGATCTGATTGTTTTTGACGAAGCCTCACAAATGCCGACTTACGAAGCCGTAGGTGCTATTGCACGCGGCAAGAACGTAGTGATCGTAGGTGACCCGAAACAAATGCCTCCCACCAGCTTCTTCTCCGTCAACACCGTTGACGAGGATAATATAGAACTGGAAGACCTCGAAAGCATTCTCGATGATTGCCTGGCACTGTCTATTCCTTCCAAATATCTGTTATGGCACTACCGAAGCAAACATGAGAGCCTTATCGCCTTCAGCAATTCGGAATATTACGACAATAAACTAATGACCTTCCCGTCTCCGGACAACATTGAATCCAAAGTGAGAATGGTAGCAATCGACGGTTACTATGACAAAGGAAAGTCCCGCCAAAACCGAGCGGAAGCACAAGCCGTAGTAGACGAAATAGCAAGAAGATTAAGAAGTGAAGAATTAAGGCGGAAGAGTATCGGTGTTGTTACTTTCAGCGTCGTCCAACAAGCATTGATAGAAGATTTGCTATCCGACCTCTTCATCTTTCACCCCGAACTGGAAACACTTGCACTGGAAAGTGAAGAACCTTTGTTCATCAAGAACCTGGAGAATGTGCAGGGAGACGAGCGGGATGTCATTCTTTTCTCTGTCGGCTATGGTCCCGATTCCGAAGGGCGCGTCAGCATGAATTTCGGTCCGTTAAACCGGATCGGCGGAGAAAGGCGACTGAATGTAGCCGTATCCCGTGCCCGGTATGAGATGATAATCTTCTCTACTTTAAGATCGGATATGATAGACCTCAACCGGACTTCGTCTATCGGAGTGGCCGGATTGAAACGGTTTCTCGAATATGCGGAAAAAGGTACAAGGAACACACCCGGCAGCTCCCTTCCCTCTTTATCGGAAGAAACGGTATCTATCGAAAATATCATAGCGGACAAACTACGCTCTTTAGGATATACCGTACATACGGACATCGGATGTTCTGGCTATAAAATTGATATTGGAATTGTGAATCCTCAAAACACATCCAATTATCAACTAGGTATCATCTGTGACGGAAAGAACTACAAACGTACGAAAACCGCACGCGACCGTGAGATTGTCCAAAACAATGTATTGAAAGCACTCGGCTGGAACATCTGCCGCATTTGGACAATGGACTGGTGGGAGAAGCCGGATGAAGTCATTGCATCCATACAGGAAGCAATCAGCAAAGGAACCTCCGTTTCCAAACAAAAAGAACCTCGGCAGGAAGAACCAACCCGGAAAGAAACACGCAGCGAAGAACCCATAAAAGGTGGGCAAATAAAAGAAGTAACACTAAACGAGGCACCGATAAAGGAAGTATCGCTAAAGACAACACCGGTTTTCGCAAAACCGGAAATAATCTCCGCCAATATTCCCCAACGAAAGTATAACAGCACGAAAGTGAACCCGAACAAATATTCTTCGAAAGATTTCTTCGCTACGGAGAACATCCCTATTCTTATCTTTCAAATCCGGAAACTCATAGAAAACGAAGCACCCATCAGCAAATCATTACTCTGCAAAAAGGTTCTGGTCGAATGGGGAATCAGCCGGTTGGGACAACGGATAGAGGCGCATCTGGAAAAGATCTTCGACAGCCTTCACCTCTACCGTACCACATACGACGGTCTCGTCTTCTTCTGGAAAGATGAAGTACAATGCTGTTTCTATTCCGGTTACCGCCCCGAGTCCGATCGGGATGCAACAGATTTGCCACCCGAAGAGATAGCCAACGCAGTACGGCAACTATTGGCTGATTCTATCAGTCTTCCTTTGGCAGATTTGGTGAAAGCGTGCGCACAAGAATTCGGTTTCACACGTATGGGATCAAACATAGACACTGTCATGCAGAGAGGAATCAATAAAGCCATAAAAAAAAATTATGCCAAAATAGACAATGAAAAAGTAACGATTGCAGACTAATACCCTTTCTCCAAACGTTTCAAAGCAGCAATGGAATCGGATGCATAGGTATTGTCCGGTTCTATCGCCCGCCAATAGCAAAGCATTCCGATAAGCCGTTTCAGATAAGCAGGATCATGAGAGCCGATCCTGCGCTGGTGTTCTGCCAGACCTTTCGTCAGGATGAAATAAACATTCTTGCGAATCTCCCTCTTTTTGCTTTTAGGAATAGTCAGCTTCACACCGGAAGCGACAGACACCCCCGTAATAATCTTCCTACTACTCTGATTCATAAAATGAGTCTTTTTATGGTTCGGCTCGAACTTCTCATCACGGATAATCCGTTTGACTTGAGGGATGATCTGCTCTTTCGGAAACACATCTCCCGAAAAGGTTAGGTCATCGGCATAACGGGTATAAGTCAACCCGTATTCCGCAGCCAACGCTGCGAGTTTCCTGTCCATTTCGTATCCCACAATATTACTTAAAGCCGGACTTGTAGGCGCTCCTTGCGGCAAATGCCTGTGCAGGCAACACAAAGCCCCCAGTACTTTCGACACATTCTCCGGATAACCTATTTTCTTAAATGTCTGCCTCACTCTCGGGCTTCGTATAGAGCCGAAGAAATCATGAATATCCATTTTCAACACATACCGCTTACCCAAATGAGGAGCAGCATTGTCCACCACAGACCGACCGCAGCGAAAACCGACGGCTGCCGGATGAACTATCGTCACCGATGATAAAATACGCGAATAAATAGTAGATTGGATAGCCTGCAAATCCTTGTCCGGAGCAGAAATCATACGATACCCTCCGCTTCTCTTTCTCATCCAAAACTCCTGATAATGCCCGGAAACATTGTTCAATATTTCTTCCAGGCGGTTCACTTCCACTCCTAACAGAGCAGCACACCAGATTACAGCCTCTTTTTCAAATCTCGGAGTATAGGGGGCCACCGGAGTAGTAACACCCATTGCATGACGAAGCCAGGATCCTCGCTCCCATTTTGTTTTATCAACCTTTTCTTCTTTACCACCGCCTGTTGCTTTCCACCTTTTATACCCTTCTTGTCTCCTGCTCGAGGAAATCATTTTATAAATCAAAAAGCCGGTGATAATAAGTATCGTTATTAGAATTTTGTTCATTGTGCATCTGTATAAAACTAAGGAGAAGAGGATGAGTTATTTACTAAAATAAATTTAGGTATGTATACCTAGTAATTTATTTTCTAGGAAAATACCTGTGCTTATGAGGCGACTACACCTCTCTTGTGCTAAATTCTGCCCTCATCCTCTTCTACACAAAGGTAGAAAATAATTCCCGGATATCCAACCGGAACGCAGAAAACTATCGGTTAAACAACTCGAATGTAAACTTACAGCCTATCCCGCCAAACTTCCAGTTCTCGCTGCTCACAAAAACTCCGAGATCAAAGATATGTGTGCCAATGCCGTATCCCACTTCCAAATAAGGTTGAAGATGTGGCATGGAAAGGGCGCTGACATAGATCCGTTCATTTTGTACATAACGAGTATACTTCATCAAATGCCGCAGGACAAGGAACGGAGCCTCATACGTGAAATGTCCGCGTACATAACGGCGGGAGGAGTTGTACCAACGTCCGTCAAGCACCTGAAACACACCACCGATTTCATCATTCCACCCTACGGGAAGATTGTGACGTGAAAAGTTGACAAAGTCCACAAAATACAGTTCGTCCTGATTGGTGAATGCGCCGAATCCGAAGCGGTAATAGATATTACGCATCAGTCCCAAACGGATTTGATGTTGAAGGTCGAACTCTATCCTTTCATATTCCCCCGTACTTTTGAACACATCCTTTATACCCCGTTCGTAATCGACCGAGAAAGTCGGGTAGAAAGAACGGAGGTTTATCTTACGCTTTCCGTTCATGTAGTAATAAAGTCCCGGCGTCCATTCCACACGAATACGAGGGGCAAAACTGATATAGGTATTCTTGAACTTATCCATAAACTCGGGAGGCGGCATCGGATAGTCACCGGTAATAACAAAGCGGGAACGCTCCACTGCAGTTCTCTTGTGCGCCGAGAAACCGACACTTATATCCAGCCCGTTAGTAACTTCAACGCTATGGAAGAAATTGAAATATAAGTCCTTAAAATAATCCAGGTGAATCAGGTCGAAATTAAAGATACTGTCCGGCATGGCTTTCAGTTCATCCAACACTTTACTGCTATAAATACGGTTACCGTTACCCACATTCAGCCGGAAGAATCCCCGCTTTTGAGGCCAATACTCAAAGTCGGCATTCAGTCCCCAATAGAACTCTTTCCGGGTGAAGTTATACCCCAGTCGAGGGACAATGCGGAGCAACTTATCGCCCCTGAAAAGGCGGTTATACCGGAAGTCCTGCCGATAGGACAACCCGTTGCTACCGCTATAACTGAACAAAAGCGGATTGATAAACGGAGAGAAACGGACACTTCCGATATTGGATAAATTGAATTTATAATCTTCCAACATCAAGTCACCCATTGTTCCCCAAAAAGCCTGGCTTTTCGTTTTCTTCTGACTAACCACAGTATCGCGTCTTAACTGGTAGTCCTGATACAGTTTCTTCTCATCGTCCGCCAACGGAATAGGACGAAGTATGGCAAAAGTCGAAGCGTCTGTTTTGTAGGCATTCGTATCGCACTGCAACGAGAAAGATTCTGACAGGTTATACTTCTTCTTTTCTTTCTTACGTGTTTTCTTCTCTTTCAGTTCGATCGACTTATAATCCAAAGAAGCCGTATAGGAGCCGTCAACCTTGTTTCCCAAAAACTTAAAGAGGGCCTCCACGTCATATCGAACCGGCAGAAACTCGTCTTTCTTGCCCACTTCTCCCATTTTAATCCAGCAAGTAAAGGTAATCAGTTCCGACCGTCCCGAGAAACGTATCTCCCGTACGCTCCACACATTACTGCTGACAATCATATAACCTCCTACCAACTGATCGCTTTTCGTTTTGGGGATAAAGCGTATCCGGTAGTCAAGGTTATTGGGGTCGCCCATTACACTATCTATCCGGTATTTATAAAATTTCTGTCCGTTCTTGGCAAGAGGTGACATCAGGCGTTCATCGTTTAAAAGCGAAGCCGAGTAGATATTTACACTAAAATATTCGAGCAACCCCGGCAATCCCCTGTTTCCTCTCACTGTACCTTGCGAGGCTTTTACTTTCTGGTCGTAGATATTGGGAGCCGTATAATGAAGGTCACTGTATGTTTCGAGCATATATTCACGCACCCCTTTCTGCAAACGGAACATGGAAGGTACGTAGCGGAGAATAAAATTCTTCTTCTGGATATCCATTCTACCCTTTATATATAGGTTCGCGCGATAATCGCTTACTATTGTCTCATACAAAGGGGCAAAAGTCATGACACGTTCGATAATGGAGTCAGCCGAGATCTCCGTACTGGTATAGGGATTCATTATATAATTGTTGGCTGTCCCCTTTGATATAAAAGAAAACAGGCATACTATGCATCCTATCAATATTTTAACTCTCAATCGTCGTATCTCCTTCATTAACGTAGGCAAATATAGAAAAGAATATCGAAAAGCAAAGGCAATGTGTCACTAAAAAGAGTTATCAATTAATAGTTGTTATCAGCTTATCTACTAATAACAAACTTCCTGTTGCCCAATAATAAACTTGCTTTGAACCAACAGCAAACTTATAAAACTAAAGTTTCAATTAGTATCATCTCCTTCTATATTTTATAAAATACAAGAAAAAAGTCTACCTTCCCCACAAAAAAGTAGGGGTATTTCTCAAAAAAAACACACTTATTTTCAAAAATGCCCCTACAAAAACAGGGGTACTTTCAGAAAAAACATATAATTTTGCGCCCAGCAACCAATAAAAGTAGACTATTTATGTCAAAAATGCGTTTTTTTGCTCTGCAAGAGCTTTCCAACCGGAAACCTTTGGAAGTGACCGCTCCTTCCAACAAACTCTCTGATTATTATGGCAGCCATGTGTTCGACCGCAAGAAGATGCAAGAGTATCTTCCCAAAGAAGCTTATAAAGCGGTAATCGACGCTATCGAAAAAGGTACACCTATCAACCGTGAAATAGCCGACCTGATTGCCAACGGCATGAAAAGCTGGGCGAAGTCGCTCAACGTTACTCACTACACCCATTGGTTCCAACCCCTGACGGACGGAACAGCCGAAAAGCATGACGGCTTTATCGAGTTCGGTGAAGACGGTGAAGTCATCGAACGCTTCTCCGGCAAACTGCTTATCCAGCAGGAACCGGATGCTTCTTCTTTTCCCAACGGTGGCATCCGCAATACTTTCGAAGCTCGCGGCTATACGGCATGGGATGTTTCTTCTCCGGCATTCGTTGTAGACACAACTCTCTGTATTCCCACGATTTTTATTTCTTACACAGGCGAAGCATTGGATTACAAAACTCCATTGCTGAAAGCACTCGCTGCCGTAGACAAAGCTGCTACGGAAGTTTGCCAGCTATTCGACAAAAACATCACTCGTGTATATACAAACCTGGGCTGGGAACAGGAATATTTCCTTGTTGACTCCTCCTTATATAATGCACGTCCCGACCTCTGCCTGACAGGACGGACACTTATGGGACATTCTTCCGCTAAAGATCAACAGTTGGAAGACCACTATTTCGGCTCTATCCCTCCACGCGTCACGGCATTTATGAAAGAACTCGAAATCGAATGCCACAAACTGGGTATTCCCGCCAAGACACGTCATAACGAGGTAGCACCCAACCAGTTCGAACTGGCTCCTATCTTCGAAAACTGTAATCTGGCAAACGACCACAACCAGCTTGTCATGGACTTGATGAAACGTATTGCTCGCAAGCATCACTTCAACGTGCTTCTGCACGAGAAACCTTATAGTGGCGTGAACGGTTCGGGCAAGCACAACAACTGGTCGCTTTGTACCGACACAGGCGTCAACCTGTTTGCACCAGGCAAGAATCCGAAAGGAAATATGCTATTCCTTACTTTCCTGGTGAATGTGCTGATGATGGTTTATAAGAACCAGAATCTATTGCGTGCTTCTATTATGAGTGCCAGCAACAGTCACCGCCTGGGAGCCAACGAAGCTCCTCCCGCTATTCTTTCCTGCTTTCTGGGTTCACAACTTTCGGCAACTCTTGACGAAATTGTACGCCAGGTGGGAAACGAGAAAATGACCCCGGAAGAAAAGACAACGCTGAAACTGGGTATCGGACGTATACCCGAAATTCTGCTCGACACAACCGACCGTAACCGTACCTCCCCTTTCGCCTTCACCGGAAACCGCTTTGAGTTCCGTGCCGCAGGTTCTTCTTCCAACTGTGCCGCCGCTATGATTGCTATCAACGCTGCCATGGCAAACCAGTTGAACGAATTCCGCGCATCGGTGGAAAAGCTTATGGAGGAAGGAGTAGGCAAAGACGAAGCTATCTTCCGTCTGCTGAAAGAGACAATCATCGCTTCCGAACCGATCCGTTTCGAAGGCGACGGCTATTCCGAAGAATGGAAACAGGAAGCTGCACGCCGCGGACTGACCAACATCTGCCACGTCCCGGAAGCTCTGATGCACTACGTTGACAATCAATCCAAATCCGTACTTATCGGCGAACGCATTTTCAACGAAACGGAGTTGAACAGCCGTTTGGAAGTGGAATTGGAGAAATACACCATGAAGGTTCAGATTGAAGGCCGTGTATTGGGCGACCTCGCTATCAACCACATCGTGCCGACTGCCGTGGCTTATCAGAATCGCCTGCTCGAAAATCTTCGCGGAATGAAGGAAATCTTCTCTGCCAAAGAATACGAAGTGTTGAGCGCCGACCGTAAAGAGTTGATTCGTGAGATCTCCCACCGGGTGACCTCCATTAAAATACTGGTCCGTGAAATGACCGAAGCACGAAAAGTAGCCAACCACCTTGAAAACTACAAGGAAAGAGCATTTGCATACGAAGATAAAGTGCGTCCGTATCTCGACCAGATACGAGATCACATCGACCATTTAGAAATGGAAGTAGACGATGAAATATGGCCTCTACCGAAGTATAGGGAACTGTTATTTACTAAATAAAATGTTTTCAAGATTGCACGAAAGCTACCGCTTTTGTGCAATCTTTTTATAGATTCGTTCATTTTCTCATTTTTTATTTTTACTTTTGTGCTGTATAACACAGTTTTGTAGCACCCATGGTAAAAATGAATATGTCAGACATAGATATTTCGGAACCGTTATCCGACATGTTAGCTCCTTTAAACAATGAGCAAAAGGAGTTTCTGATGAATAATTATACGATACAGACCTACAAAAAGAATGAAACCATTTATTGTGAAGGAGAAACCCCCTCTCATTTGATGTGTCTCATCAGTGGCAAAGTAAAAATCTTCAAAGATGGTGTAGGAGGAAGAAGTCAGATTATTCGCATGATCAAACCGCGGGAATATTTTGCGTACCGCGCCTACTTTGCGAAACAGGACTTCGTTACCGCTGCAGCTGCTTTTGAACCTTCCGTTGTCTGTCTGATTCCTATGAGTGCTATCACCACCTTGGTTGCTCAGAATAACGATCTGGCCATGTTCTTTATCCGCCAACTTTCTATTGACCTCGGTATCTCCGACGAACGTACCGTCAACCTGACACAGAAACATATCCGCGGACGTCTGGCTGAATCGTTGATGTTCCTGAAAGAGAGCTACGGGCTGGAAGAAGACGGTTCTACCCTAAGCATTTATCTTTCACGCGAAGATTTGGCTAATTTATCGAATATGACGACTTCAAATGCCATTCGTACATTATCTCAATTCGCTGCAGAACGATTAATCACAATTGACGGAAGAAAGATAAAAATCATCGAAGAAGAAAAGCTGAAGAAAATAAGCAAAATTGGATAAAAAACTCTTTTATGCCAATTGCGCCGCTTTAAACAGTGAACACACATATAGAAAATATAATTGCAGACATCAAGCGTGGTAACAAACAAGCTTTCAAAAAGCTATTTGATGACTACTACCCTATTCTTTGCGTTTTCTCATTTCACTATGTTGAAGATAAAGAAGTCTGCAAAGATATTGTTCAAGACGCATTGTTGGCTTATTGGGAACGAAAAGAAGACTTCAACGATATCCTGAAAGTAAAAAGTTTCCTTTATACTGTCACTCGAAATAAATGTTTGAATTACCTCAAACACGCACAACTAGATATTCCTTTTTTTCACGGAAAAGAAGAATATGACAATGGATTTGAAGCTGAGATTATTGAGCAAGAAACATTTCGCATTGTTCGCAAAGCGGTAGAAGAATTACCTACTCAAATGCGGAATATCATCTTATATTCAATGAAAGGGTTAAAAAACAATGAAATTGCTGACAAATTGCAAATCTCAGAAGGAACTGTCCATAAGTTAAAAAAAATAGCTTATCGCAAACTCCGAGAAAGCCTAAAAGGAATTAATTACATCTTATGTCTTTTTCTATGCAAATAAAGTAACTTTTTGATTACCCCATTTTTTCAATTGGATTGTTTTATATACGAACCAATTGAAAAAATGATGGAATCATTTAAAGAAAAATTTAAGATTGCTAAAGTATTAGCCTCCATATTCACTCATTCGTCAACCTTGGAAGAGAATGAGAGTTACCATAAATGGATTAATGAGAATCCGGAACATCAAAAGATAGCCGACCGGATATTAAATCAGAGGACATATGAAGAACACTCACTGTTGATAAAGAGCTTTTCCTCACAAAAAGCATGGGAAAAGATTTATCCTCTGTTAAATGGAGAAAAAGCACCTAACCTTTTTCTGTGGAAAAGAAGTATGAGATATGTAGCCCTTATCTTACTACTCATGATACCGGCTTCCTATCCTATATATAAATGGATATCTGAAGAACCGATTAGCGAAATCAATCCCGGCACACATGGCGGAGAAGTTACATTAAGTAACGGCACTACATTCAAAATTCCGGAAGGAGCTTTACCAGAAGGGACAAGCAAGATGTTTATCATTGATTCCAAAGGCATCAATTATCAAATGCCTACCAATAAACCTCAAATAAAAGAAATCAAAAACACCCTGCAAACACTACATGGAATGGAATGTCACATAACCTTGTCAGATGGAACGAAAGTACATTTAAACGCAGAATCCCAATTGATATATCCTGTATGCTTCAGTAACGAACAACGTATTGTCCAAATCAAAGGAGAAGCATATTTCGATGTTGCTCCAGACAGTGAACATCCATTTATTGTCCAAACACCATATACCTCTATTCAAGTGACAGGAACAACTTTCAATGTCAGAGCCTATCCAGACGAGAATATTGAAAGCACTACACTTATTAATGGATCTATAAAAATTAAAAGTAAAAACGAAGATTTCGAATTAACTCCCAACCAACATTTCATTTTTGACAAGAATTCCAAAAGAAATACTGTAACCAATGTAAATACAGAATTATACACATCTTGGGAATCCGGTTCATTCATATTCAAAAATATCCCTCTTGAGAGTGTCATGTCATATCTTTCTAAATGGTATGGATTCAAATACACATTTGAAGATGATGCTGTCAAACAAGTAAAAATTGGAGCCTATCTTAATCGATATGCAAATATGAATCCGATTATTGACATGATAAAAGAACTGAACCTGGTAGATATAAAACAAAGAGAAGGCGTTCTGCATATCTCTTATAAATAATTACTAATACATTATAACTAACGCTTATGAAAAGACGAGCACATTCCTTATTCAGAGGGATATCGCGTACAAGCAGAAATATTATCAAGCTCTGCTTTTTATGCGTATTCTCTCTATCTTCACTTATGATTCAGGCACAAGATAACCAGAGAATATCGGTTGATCTTAGAGAAGAGACTTTAGAATCAGTACTCTGGTACCTGCAAAATCGAACAAAATTTATCTTTATGTATGCAACTGAAGATATCGCTAACATTACTGATATCAGTGTAAGAGCAAAAGACAAAACAATTACCGAAATTTTGGACGAATGCCTGGAAGGAACTAATCTCACTTACGAAATTTCAGGTAGTGCTATCGTTATCAAGAAAAGAAAAACTGACAAAATCACTATTAGCGGTTGGATACGTGACACAAGCGGTGAAGCACTTCCGGGAGCTACGGTCAGTGTTCGAGGATCAAAGCAAGGAGCTATTGCCGGATTGGACGGACACTACACCTTTAGCATTCCGGCACAGGAAGGACTAATATTGACCTATTCGTTCATCGGAATGGAAAAGAAAACAGTCAAATATACAGGAAAGAGAACCATCAACGTCACTCTAAACAATTCCTCAAATACAGAAATAGACGAAGTAGTGGTAACCGGTTATCAGAACATCCAGCGACGTGACCTGGTAGGTTCGATCACTACCGTCAAAGCCAAGGATATCATAATGCCTTCGTATACCACTATTGACCAAATGTTACAAGGACGTGTGGCAGGTATGGTAGTGACCAATACCAGTAGCCGCGTAGGTACTGCTCCCAAGATTCAGATTCGTGGTACAAGTACACTATTAGGTAATCAGGACCCGTTATGGGTAGTAGACGGAATTATTCAGGAGGACCCATTAGAATTGGATGCGACCTCTCTAATGACCAATGACTTAAAAAATATCATCGGTAACCAGATATCTTGGCTGAATCCGGCCGATATTGAAAGCATCAGTATTCTAAAAGATGCTTCTGCAACTGCTATTTACGGTTCAAAGGCATCGAATGGTGTCATTGAAATTACTACTAAAAAAAATACTACTGATCGTTTAAGCGTTAATTACACATCCAATTTTATAATAGGAACACGACCTAATTACGATCAGTTCAATTATATGAATTCAAAAGAAAGGGTACTGTTCTCACAAGAAGCTTTCAACTGGGGAACTCCTTACAGTGCTGAACCTATCAAACAAATGTACACGTACGAAGGATTATTGAATATGTATTTATCACATGATATATCCTCTGAAGAGTTCCTTGCCCAACGGAATGTTTTGGAAACACAAAACACAGATTGGTTCAAACTACTAACCCGCCGCGCTTTCAGCCATAATCACAATCTAAGTGTTTCCGGCGGAACAAACAAATACAGTTATTCGGCTTCTATGGGATATTCCAAAAGCGAAGGACAAGAAATTGGAAATGATAGTGAACGCATGACCGGCCGTCTTGCTATCACTATACGTCCGGTACAGAAACTAACCATAAATGCAGCTATCAATGGAAGTGTAAACACGAATAAAGGATTTGCGGGAGGAGTCAATCCTTTAGGATATGCCACTACCACTAACCGCTCAATAGACCCTGATGTCTATTATCAGATGAAAGCCTCCTATCCATATAATGAAGGAGTAAGATCGTTATCATACAATTTCATTAATGAACGGGAGAATAGCGGCTCAAAATCAGCATCCAGCTATCTGTCCGCCTCACTTGACTTAAAATGGAACATTCTAGACTGGCTGACTTATCAATTCACCGGAGGATATTCGGATAATAATAGTACAAACGAGGCATGGGAATCGGAACGGACATTTTACATTGCCGAGAATTATCGCGGATATGACTTTAACTCGGTTTCACCAGCCAGTAAAGAATTCAAAGCCGCCTTACTTCCTTTTGGTGGTGAATTGTTTACTAACAACACACATCAATACTCTTACAACATACAGAACAAGTTGCAATTCAGTAAGGCTTTTAATGATGAGAACCGATTGAATGCACTAATAGGTATGGAATTGCGTTCTACTACCAACAAAGGAATCAACAATACGGTATGGGGATATGTTCCCGATAGAGGAGAAGTCATCACAAGCCCGACCACCTTACAAGCTTTCGAACCAATTACCGGTTCTCAAAACAGCGGTTGGGGCATTCTACAAAGAATATATGACGGTGGTTGGAGAAAAGTTAATACTACAGATAATTTCTTCTCTGTATTTGCCACACTGGCCTATTCATTCAAAAATCGCTATGTAATAAATGCCAATGTACGTAATGACGCATCCAACCGCTTCGGACAAGATACCAATCATCGTATTGACCCAACCTACTCATTTGGTTTCTCATGGAGGGCTTCAGAAGAAAGGTTTATGAGAAAATATGTGGGCTGGATAACTAACTTAAACTTCCGCGGCACTTATGGTATTCAGGGAAATGCACTCACACGTCTTAGCCCAGATCTAATTCTGAATCAAGGAACAGTAGCTGATCTATACAATAGATATCAATCTACTATTTCCCAGATTCCGAATCCGACTCTGTCTTGGGAACGTACCAAATCATGGAATTTCGGAATCGATCTGGAATTATTTAATCTGTTCAACATGAATCTGGAATATTACACAAGACGCTCTAATGCGATTGTCGAATTAGACCTGCCTTATGAATATGGAATTTCTTCTATGAAACGTAACGGAGGTATTATCCACAACAGAGGTATCGAATATACATTGACTTTTACTCCGATACAAAAACGTGACTATGCATTAAGTGTCAGCCTGAATGCATCTAAAAACTGGAACGAGGGCGGGCATACGGATATCGAAGTCAAGGCTAGTGATTTTCTGAACGGACGCTCGGATATCATACTCAAACAAGGTTATCCCCTTAGTAGTTTCTGGTCATACTCATTTGCCGGTCTGAATGGACAAACCGGAGAACCTCAATTCAACCTTCTGGATATTCCGGATGACCAACGAAGCCGATTGATAGACCCGACCACCTACCTGGTTTATTCAGGGCAAAGAGATCCCTATTTTACAGGTGGATTAAGTTTAAGTTTCCGGTATAAATCACTGACTCTGAACAGCAGTTTCTCACTCTTGCTTGGCAACAAAAAACGTCTGCCCTCGCCCTACTCGCAGTTTAGCAGTTCCTACTATATGCCAGACCCATATACGAATATAAACCGTGATTTGTTAAACCGTTGGAAAGAGCCGGGAGACGAAGCACATACTATCATACCTTCACTGCCTAAGGGCAATATGTCTCTCATACAATTACCTAATGGAGAGAGTACTTTCAAAATCCCGGTATGGGAGCAGTCTGATGCTATGGTTGTAAGTGGTTCATTCCTACGCTGCCGTAATATCGGTTTATCTTGGCAAATGAAACGCGAATGGTGCGAAAAGATATACATGAAGAACTTGTCACTCAACTTCAACATGGATAATATCTTCGTTATCGCCAGCAAACGTTTCAACGGGTTCGACCCGGAAATCAGCAATAGTGTACTTCCGCGCAATTACTCACTAGGTATTAACATTGGTTTCTAAAAAAATAAAAGATGAAAAAATTTATATATACAATTATAGGAATCGTTTTATTATCACTGTCCTCCTGCTCCGACTTTCTGGAACCGAAATCCCAAAGCGAATATGTTCCTAAAGACGCTAACGCCCTCCAAGAGATGCTAATCGGCAGTGCTTACCCCCAACATAAGTCAGGCAACAATTTACTAGGTTTTTTAAGTTTCCTCGATGATGATGTCCAGTTCCACAAAACCGGGTATGAGTTCGATTCCAACTCATTAGGATATGTAGAATCCAAGAAAGCAGTTTTCACATGGCAACCGGATATGTTCTTCATAATGGAAAAGAACAGTCCCGTTGTTTACAATATCTGGGAAGGTTACTATAAATTTATTTTAGGGGCAAATGCCGCACTTGATTATATTGGTGATGTAAACGGAACAGAAGCTGAAAAGAACTATGTGATTGCCCAAGCTTTAGGTCTAAGAGCATTCTACTACTTCATGTTAGTCAATCACTTCGGTGCACCTTATAATTATGACAAGCAAGCAGCGGGAGTACCTCTTAAATTGACAAGTAACCTACTGCCCGAAGAAGATTTATTAATGACACGTAATAGTGTAGAAGAAGTTTATAACCAGATTATAGAAGATTTGAGCGAAGCGGAACGGTTGTTTCTCACTTTATCGAAAGATAAGCAATACGAACCGAACTATTTAATCAGCCTTCCTATGATACAATTATTGAAATCCCGTGTTTTCCTTTACATGGAAAATTGGAAGGATGCAGCGATATATGCCGACAAGGTAATCAATGAGTGGTCTTTCTCTTTAATCAATTTGAATAATCTGCCTTCTACGTCAACAGTAGAACCTTATTACAATTTCACGTCTTTGAAATCATCAGAAGTAATCTGGCTATATGGAAATGTATCTGATCTCACAGAATTTAATAACGAAACAGTATCTCGTGAAGAGGAAGACCCCGATTATCCCGGTTGGGGAATAAATATTACCTACTATCGGAAAGCCTTCACAGCTTCCGATGATCTGTTGGAAAGTTTTAAAGTTGGAGACTTAAGAAAAGAAAAATACATAGCTAAAGAATATAACAGAATAAATAACAGTTTTTATCCGGACTATTACAGTTCTTTCGGGAAATACCAACTATCTGCAATGGGCGAGCCTAATGGTTCAGAGAATTTTGCACTCTCTTTTAGACTGAGTGAAGCATATCTGAATCTTGCAGAAGCTGCTGCCTACAATAACGAAGAAAGTAAGGCGCTTTCAGCTATGAGAACTTTATTGGAGAATCGTTACGAACCAGAAAAGTTAGTTGTCCCTGCCGGATTGACCGGTGAGACGTTGAAAAACTTTATCAAGGCAGAAAGAAGAAAAGAACTCTGTTTTGAGGGACAACGCTGGTTCGACCTGAGACGCTACGGAATGCCTCAAATCACACACGAATGGGAAGGTAAAACATATACGCTAAAATCCAACGACCCTTCTTATACCATGCCGATTCCGGATGAAGTATTGATTAAAAATAAAAGACTGGAACAAAATCCTTTGGCTCCTAAACGAGAAAACTAATGCTAATAATTTCAGTAACTTAAAAAAGAAACAAATATGAGAAATATATATTTATTATGGGGACTCCTCACTTGCATAGCATTCACCTCATGCTATGAAGAAGATGCACTTACCCCCACAGAAGGAGGCATTGAATTACGTTTCAAAGTTCCCCAAGGAACGAATAGCTGGGATGATGACATCTCACAAATACAAAAAGATTTCGGCGTCTATCTGATTTATAAAGATTTGCAAGATGAAGATTTCAATCGTAGCTGGACAGGAGGTGCATCCACAAATTATAAAGGGGAAGGGTGTATCAACGATGAAATGGCGAAGTTTTATACGGAATTTATGAAGAAACATGTATTCTCCTACCTCAATAACGAAAAGTGTAAAAAGGTTACAAGCAAATTATTACCGTTATATTGGTATATGGCTTATAATGTGCATATAGCAACGGAAATAGATTTGGGAGCAGTCGTTATCAAACAAAATAATGCCATGCACGAAATCATTAATGGTCTGGATTACTGGAGTACCTGTTTATTCGGACCTCAGGCAGAAATGACCGACAAATATATTATGCCGGACGACCAAGTAACGTTCAGCCAACGTCGGAAAATGATTCTCGGTAATATCATAAAGGCTGCTGTAGAAAAAAGGCTAATTACCATTCCCGAAGAATTCAACCGTGGTTTGGATTACGTGACTCCTATATCATTCTATTTTTGGGAAACAGACAGTCCTGATTTTCACTTGAACAGGGGATTTCCAGGTACTGTAAATACAAATAAATTCACACTGAATGAAGAATATGACGGCAGCAACCCGACCCGGGAAGCAACATTTGCCGGATATGCCTTACTATCATTATATTATACGGAAGCCGAAAGTACCGAAAGATACAGTCAATTCCCGCTTATTATTGAGAAATTCGCTTTCGTACGCAAATACATGAAGGAGAATTATGGAATTGATTTGGAAGCCATAGCTAAAGGTCCGAATGACTGGGATATTCAGCCTCATCCAGAAATACCGGGTAACAACGATGAAGACGGTGGAGACGATGACGATCCCTGGCCAGGATTTGACTGGTAACTATTCTCCTGTGACGATTATTATTTAAATACAATTCTATGATATCAACAAAGAAACTTTTCATTTTATTTTTTTCGTCCTTCTTATGCGCCACGACAAGTTCGTGGTGCAAAGATGGACTACAAATTAAAGGCAAGTTAAGAATACTGAAACCAACCACTTTGCAAGTGAATGACCTGAACGGAACACTTATTCTTAGCTGTGAACTCCAACCCAATAAAGAGTTCGCCACAGAACAGAAGCTGATTCAACCCGATATCTACACATTGCGAATCGGAAAAACGGAAGAAAAAATATATTTCGAGAACCATGAAGTGAACATCATCGGCTACTATGATGAGACAAATCCCGAACAAAGTTCCCTGTCGTTTAAAGGTATCGACTCGTTTCTCACTCTGCAAGAATATTTACCCGCAGATAAAGACCCGGACACAGCAACTGTTTCTCTTCCAGCTAACGCGCAACTGTCACCTAATATGGTATCCGCGCTTGCTTATCTGGCCAATGTAAATGACTATTACTCTAATAAGAAATTATTGGATATGATTTCCGATGATGAGCGAAACTCTTTATCTGCCCGCTGGCTGGTAGAAAGAGTCAAAATCCTTTCCCACCAAATTATTGGTGCAGAATGTCCGGACTTTACTTTCACGAATGTCAATGATCAGAAGGTCAATTTAAAAGACTTTCGCGGTAAAATTGTCGTTTTGGATTTCTGTGCTTCCTGGTGCGGCCCTTGTCGTAAGGAGATGCGTAGTATGCTAAAAATATATAATGAACTGAAAGCTGACGATTTGGAGTTCATCAGCGTATCACTAGACGATAGCCAAGCTAAGTGGAAAAAGATGCTGGACGAAGAAAAACTTCCCTGGGTAATGCTGTGGGATAAAACAGGCTTTCCGAAAAGTAATGAAGCTCCAAGTGCTATCCAGACAGCTTATGGCTTTTATGCCATCCCTTTCCTTGTAGTCATTGACAAAGAAGGAAAACTAATAGCACGTAATGTCCGCGGAGAACAAGTACGTGAAGCCATATTAAAAGCTAGAAATTAATCTGACTATATAAATATCATAACTCATCCTACAATGAAAAAACTTATATCCCTTATCTTATGCTGCCTTATTTGTGGAATTACATCAGCTCAATTAATAAAACAAAAAGTTGAAAAACAAAAAAACAATCCGAACTGGACTGGTACAATTGTTCTTTCGACAGAGACAGTGTATATGGCGCTGAAGTTAACAAAGCCTATGAATATTTGAATGCTAACAAAAAGAAACTCAAGAAAAGGCCGATTGTCGCATTAATCGGAACCGGAATGGACGTGGAACACGAAGATCTGAGACAGGCTATATGGATCAATCCCAAAGAAAAATTAAATCAAAAAGATGATGATAGAAATGGTCTCATTGATGATATTAATGGTTGGAACTTCCTCGGAGGCAAAGATACTCAAGTTGTGGAGTCTTTGACGAGAGAAGGAGAACGTGAATTCTTCCGCTTGAAAGATAAATATGCAGACTATATTTTTGATGGGAAAAAGTATTATAAAATTATTAATGGAACACGTCAGGAAGTAGCTGCACCGGAAAACATGGAAGAATATAACTATTATCGATATAAAGTAATGCCCGAATCCAGAATAGGAAGTACTTACAGTGGTCTGCAACTTGCTTATGTCATCGAAGAATACGTTGAAAAATTTAATAGAGACATGAAGCAGCGCTTCCCTGGAAAAGAATTAACCGTCGAGGAGTTTCAAAGTTGTTATGACCCTAAAGCGGAAAGGGACAGCCTCTCTGAAGTAGCCTTTGTATGTACAGCCTATTATTTCAGTTTATATAATACAGATAAATGGGAACCTGTATACCAAAATATGGGTAAGAAAAGTGTGGAAACAGCTAAAGCCTCTTACGAAGAAGCCTTAAGAAAATATGGTACGGACCAACGGAAAGAAATTACAGGTGATAACCCAATGGATATAAATAATAGCAATTATGGAAATAATATACTACTTACATCCGATGCAGCAACCAACATAATGAAGGCAGGAATTATAGCTGCTAAACGTGACAATAAAATAGGAAGCGATGGCATTGCCGATCAAGCAGAAATCATGACGCTACGTATCTGTACAGGAGAAGGGGAACCTTACCTGAAAGATATGGCATTAGCCATTCATTATGCAGTCAGCCACGGAGCAGATGTGATTGTATTGCCTGAACAGAATATGTTATACCCCGAGGAACAAAAACAATGGATAATCCATGAATTGAAAGAAGCGGAAAAGAAAGGAGCCATAGTGATAGTTCCCGCGTGGAATACATCTATCGATATGGACAAAGTAGAATTCTTCCCGAACCGGAAAATGAGTAAAGACAAAGAACTCACCAATCTTATGATAGTCGCCTCTTCTGATAAAAAAGGGAATCCGGTTATGGATACAAATTATGGAGCAAATACACTAGATATCTATGCTCCGGGAACAGATATATATTCTACATACATGGGAGACACTTACCGAACAGGAACAGGAGAAGGACTAGCGGCCGCTACCGTAGCCGGAGTAGCCACACTCATAAAATCTTATTTTCCAAAGCTTACCGGCTCACAAATCCGTGATATTCTATTAAAAAGTGTAACCTCACGCAAAGGAGTAGAAGTAGAAAAAGGTATTCGAGTAGACGACAGACCTTCACAAGATTTATTCCTTTTTGATGATTTATGTATCTCCGGAGGTATTGTTAACGCCTATCAAGCTATTCTAGAAGCAGAAAAAATGAATTCGCAAAAGAAATGATATGAAAAGAGCAGAGATACTCACCGGTTTATGGCTGTTAATGTTTCTAATCTATGGAAAGGAATGTATGTCGCAAATCCAAAATAAGGTTTGCGACACTATTCCCTATGAATTGGTACACAACAAAATCATTATTCCTGTCACAATCAACGGCGTTAAAACGAAATATATCGTCGACACCGGTGGCAAAACCGGAACGATGTACGATATAGCCCTTGAAATGCAGGCAAACGCTGCAGGATATACACGCATTTCTGATGTGAACGGACAGGGACAAAACTATCAAGAAGCATATGTCTCCAATGTATCCATCGGCAATAGTTACCAAATCAAGCTATTAAAAACAATGGTGCTGCCCAAAGATCCTTTTTTCACTGATTTAGGAGTCGCCGGCATTCTCGGTGGAGACGCATTCTCACAATCTGTAGTAACATTCGACTCTCGCTATAGAATCATGGTCATCAACTATCCCTATCGCCCCGAGAAACTGAAACTAACAGACGGAGTTCCTCTTCTGGATGAAACGGAATATCACTCATTTATCACTGTCAAGCAAGAAGAACAGACAACGAAAATATTGTTTGACACTGGTGCAGAAGGTTTTCTACTATATTCGATACAAGATTATAACAGGCTGGCTGATATATCCGATATAAAAGAAACAAATCATGCACATGGGATTGTATCTGCCGGATTAACCGGACTGGGAAGTCCTGTAGAAATCAAAAAACTGAACATACCTTCTATTCGTATCATGGATAAGGAATTCACAAACATAGGCTGCACGACAAGCATAATGAATGAAACAATCATAGGAGTAGACTTGCTGAAATATGGAAAAGTGATTATAGACTATATGCGTAAACGCTTCTTCTTCCTCCCATTCGAAAAAGGGAAAACTGATATGGGAGGTGCTCCCGTTCTTTGGAATGTGAGTATATTGCCACGCAACGAACGATTTGAAATCACAACGATATGGGATAGTATGAAAGACCAAGTATCTTTCGGTGATCAGGTAATCAATATCAACGGAACCTCATTAAGCAACTGTCCGATGAGCCAGATTGCTATAGAAGAGATAATGAACGCTATTCCCGGAGATACAGGATATATTATTATTAAAAAGGACAATCAGGAGAGAAAAATAGAAATCAAAAAAGAAAGATAGACTTTAAAACAATATGAATTTGAGAAATATGATAATAAAAATACATATATGTTTGATTGCTTTTTGTTTTATTTCAGGCATAAAAGCACAAACACAGAACAGTATGACGGAAATCATTCCATTTAAAACAATCGATGGAAAGATTATCATAGAAGCCAATATAAATGGAGAAACAGCAAATTTTGTACTTGATTTAGCCGGACATAATGCATTACTTCCGGAAGCTGTCAACCAACTGAAAATCAACACGAAAAACGCCAGTAGTTTTGGAAGTTATCAGAATTTCAAATTCAAACAGGTTCCCGTAAAGAAGATCTATGAAATAGGAACCTTAACTATTGGCAATAATACATTCAGCAATAGTCTGCCAACATTCATATTAGAAGATGAACCTTATCTACGCAAACTGGGAGTAATGGGAGTATTGAATTCTGCAGTATTCCGAACTTCCGTCTTGACCATTGACATGCGACGAAAAAAGATCACTATCACTCAGCCATACCGACCTTCGTACATGAAACTAAACTATAGAGAAAATTTTGAATTGATAACAGGTTTAGGTATAGTATGTTCGATATCGATTCAAGATAAAACAATTTTTCCTATTTTAGATACATGGAGCGACGGATTAATCAACCTCACTGAAAAAGACTTTAACGAGTGGAGCACACTTTATCCGAAGGGAACTCCGCAAAAAGTTTCAATCGGCTATAAAGAGACGGCACAAGAAGAAGAAAGCCTGACCTTACCGGAAACAATATTCGTGAAAACAAAGATAGACGATGCCTTTGCCGTGAGGAATCCATCTCTGAAACATTCTGTTTTAGGAAAGAAACTATTGGACTACGGCATTTTGTCCATTGATTATGTTCATCAAAAAATATACTTCCAGCCTTTCGACTTGGTTCCTATTCCCGAATCGGAAGCTAAAGTAACGGAAGTCAAAGCGGAAGACGGCAAGATGAATCCGATTACCCGCCAATTCTTCCTCGAACACATCTTCGACTACAGAAAAGGGAACGATTTCGTTTATAATGGCGAGAAACCGGTTATAATTGATTTCTGGGCAACTTGGTGTGGACCTTGCATGCGCTTACTTCCGGAAATGGAAAAGCTGGCTGAAAAGTATAAAGGTAAAGTTGTATTCTACAAGGTTAATGCGGACAAAGAAAAGGATTTATGCAATCACTTCGGTGTACAGGCATTGCCTACCTTATTCTTCATACCTGCAGGCGGCAAACCGATTATTGAAGTCGGAGCTACTCCGGAGAAGTACGTACAAATCATCGAAGAGCAACTACTGAAATAAAAACTCTCTCTTAATTATATAACTACATTAATCTGAAACTTTAGCTAAAAGCCGGACATCATTCCGGCTTTTTTTATTTCCATATTATTGGAACTTATCATATAAACAAGTACATTTGCCCTGTCAAATCTATTTATAACTTAACACACATTTTGACCATGAAGAAAAGTATTTCTCTTCTTCTTTTGTCCTTGCTAATGATTACCCCCAGTTGCCAGAAGACAAAAGAAGCGGCGAACGAGTACAACATCGTTCCCAAACCCAACCAGATTCTTCCACAGGAAGGACGCTTTGAACTAAACAACAAAGTCTGCCTCGTAGTTCCCTCGGATGCTCCGGAAGTAAAAAGCATTGCCGACAGCCTGGCCGAACAACTAAAACTGACAGCAGGAATCTCCTTGAAAGAAGCTGAAAGTGCAGATGGAAAAACGGCGATCTCTTTTGTTGTACAGGAAGGTATGCCGAAAGAAGGTTATAAATTATCGGTCACTCCCAGTCTCATTACACTCACCGCTTCCCAGCAAAACGGCAT
>OGFD01000591.1_pt1 | contig 23917 bp, 19 predicted proteins | sample 1570851 | NCBI WGS metagenome assembly OGFD01 (sample SAMEA2582077, study PRJEB24529) | metagenome | biome: Human gut stool | place: China | collected 2011
CCCATATCTGTTTTGATAACCTGAAATGAATCCACTATGAATAATGTAGGTTAAAATCTCGATTATATCTGCTTCAGCGTCCAGCCATATCAGAAGAAAATCCCCCTCTATGTGGCACTCCATGCAGCCAAGATAATCACCTTTAAGCATGTGAGCCCTGTATTTAGCTGGCAGTTCTATTTCATTCTCCAGCATCCGAAAGACTTCCAGAAGCTTTTCCAGCTTGCTGGTATTGTTCCGATACCTTTTGAAATCCTTTTTGTATTGTGTTGAATACCGAAGTGTTTTCATCATTCACAGGACTTTATAAAGGCTTCCATGCTGCTCGTGTCTATTGTACCAGCAAATTTGCCTGAACGGGCTTCCTTGATGGCCGCTTTTGTTTCTTCATTTGGTTCTGAATAGACAACTTCCATGAGCATGCTTTCCACGTAATTGTTCAGGCTTCTGTTTGCTTTTCTCGCTTCTTCCTGCAAGACCTTCAGCAAGTCTTCACGCAAGCGGAAGGAGGTCTGTTTTCTTATTACTGCTTCCATTTTTATCTGTATTATATTGTATCACAAAAGTAATATAATTTCGCGTATTTCACAATGTATGAGATAATTAAATTTTCATACAAGGAATTTTTACGCCAAACAGTGAATTGTGAACTGGACGTAGATAGCACTTGTTCCATTTTGGAACAAGTGGATTGGGTAATATTCGGCAAACAAATCGTTCTGAAATACGAAATGAAGAACGCACTCCGACACATGGCAGTGAAAGGATACAACCAGCTGAAACCTGAAGAGTGGAATGAACTCAACCGAAAGTTACGTGAGTACAAATGAATCCTTAAAGGTTTCATCTTTTTAAAACTGAATCCTTTGAGGTTTCAACATTTGAAATATTCGTATTTCTATATATTTACGCATTTATATTTCTGTATGTCTATATATCCACGCATCTATATTTGTAGATATATAGAAATTCCTTCTCAATCCAATAGGGGAAAAAACATTAGAATGTAGCTGGTTAGGGAGAAAAATATTATATTTGCAGATATGAGGAAAGAATTAGGAAAATGGCTGATGGATATAGCCAAATATATGGTCACGGCACTTTTGTTATCTTCGACTTTTGGAGATATGACAAATCCATTGATTGTAGCCTGCGTTGTTGTTGCTTCTGCAGCTACTTTAGGAGCCGGACTTTGGTTGGTTAGAAACACAAATAGAAAGGAGGATTAGTATGGGCGCAATCGTAGTTTCAGCTTTTGTTACAATCGTAGCAATTGTGGGTGTGATTTATTTCAACTACCAGGACAAGAAAGAGCAACATAAAGCTAATAATAAAGTTTAAAAGAAGAGTTGAATGATATGGCAACTGTCGCAAAATTTGCGACAACTCAAAAAGGTAAGAGAATGAGATGGGAGCAATTATCATGTCAGTGCTTGTTTCTGTAATAGCCATCGTAGGAGTGATATACTTCAACCATCAGGACAAGAAAGAGCAACAAAGAAGTGAAATAAAAAATTAATGCTCGGTTATCGCAGATTTTACGGTAACTGAGCATTTTCTTCAAACTAATAGGGGAAAAATCTTTCAAAATTCTATATTTCTGTATATCTGTATATCTATATATCTACGCATCTATATATCTAAAATAAAAAAACCCGGTGCATCACTGCAGCGGGGAAAGTTAAATAGATGTATAGAAAATTCGGGGGTTCAATTCCAGTCAGATAGAATAAGATTAATATAGTTCAATGTTTCATCCCACACATCTGCTCCCTGGTAATTATTATTGAAAAGATAATCTGCATCCAGTCGAAGCAGTGTCCACTCGGATGAACCTTCAGGTTTCCAATATAAATGCAAGGCTGGAGTAGCATAGCCAGTACCATTTGAATCTGTTGGACTTTTATAATACTTAGTTATCTTACACTCCATGATTCCTTTCCAATATCGGATACCTGGCTGAATGTCCACACTCACCCTGCCAATTTCATCCGCCCACTGCACATCATTTGTTGTATTCTGTTTCTGGGTGCCGGGCCGATAAGAATTTGACTTCAGCTTAAATTCACGTTCCCAGACCGCCTTGATTTCACCTTTCAAGGCCTTCTTTCCCTTATTGGAAAGGGTATACACCACATTAAATGACTCATTAAATGGTACTCGATATGCTAAAAAATTCGTATTGTCACCTTCTTTCTCCAGCAAAATATCCCTTAACGCCGGGAGATTATCCGGAGCAGGAGCCTTCACCTCATACATCCATTCCTCGGGTGAACCATTCTGCTCATAATCAATTGCCTTGAACCAGGTAGATTCACCTTTCCGCTGGAACAGCGGTACAAGCTGGTATGTACCCGGTGCGGCCGTCACATAGCACTGAATCTTTTTTCCGTCCCAATCTCCCTGAACTTTGATGTCAATAGGCTGGAACTTCTCCACAATCTGACTACCTTGCATAAACACAAAACGTACTTTTCCCTCAAACAGTTCACTTCCCCAATGAGTATAGAAAAGGCCGAAGGGTTTACCTTCATTCTGATAACAATCGTATCCGAACTGTGTATGATTGGTACTTATAGAAAACTGGTTTTCAAAATCAGAAAAATCAACCTCTCTGATAACAATATCATCCGTTTTCCCGAACTGACTCCAGTATTCCACATCAATGGGCACATCTTCCTTGTTAACCTCACCATTATAGGCACCCTTAATCTTGATGGAATAGGTATAGATTTTTCCAGCTTCCCATTCATGATAGGATGGGAAGGTATAACTCATATCCTTTCCGTCCAGCTTGAAGGATACGGATACGTCCTGCGGATGATAAAGCGGGGGCAAGATAGCTTCCGGAACTGTCGGATTGGCATCATTCAGCATATATCCGCCACCGATAGGTATATCACTCTTTTTATCCTGTTTCCATACAACTCCGTCCTGGATATTCATTCTCAGGTAGGAAGTCACATTACGAATGGTCACGTCCGTAACCTTTCCTTCACCCAAATATTCGTCACGCAGAATCTTTACCCTGACAAGCGAAAGCGCATGATTCATTTCCGGCTTTGCAGTCGGGAAATCAGACGTAACCACACACTGGCCATACATCACATCTTCCTGCTTCGTTACATCAATGTCCAGATACATGTCCCTAATGTTTTCCGAATAGGGATGATAAGCATAAACGGTCTGTTCCTTCTGCACCTCGTACGGTTCAGCGGCTATCCACTTGCTTCCATTATAGGTATATTTCAGGTTCTTGTCTTCCGTGTACAAGCCTATTTCATTGCCAGTCTGCCAGGCATTGATTACTCCACTTCTGGATTCTACCAGATTTTTAAGTGTTGCATTCAGTCCGAGTAGCAACTCTTCATTTATTGGTTCATCCTCTGAGTCTCCCGGTTCTTCAGGTGTTTGCTCCGTATTACCATTTCCTTCCGGAGGCACCGGAATTTCATCAGTCTGACAAGCCGTAAAACATAACGGCAAAAGTCCAATCAGCATGTAGTTTCGAATTTTCATAACTTATTCTATTTAATTTGTAACACAAAGATACAATTAATTTTTTATTTGCACCTTATCAAGTGCATTATAATTTCCACTCATTAATCTTTTTTCACATATAAAGGATGAAAGAAATACATTTAGAGTGCAACGTTGTTGCACTGGTGCATACATAGCTTTGCAGTATAAATCAAAAAATTAAAGACATATGGAGAAAGAAAAACTTAGAGAAAAAGCATTGAAAATGTATGCAGAATTGATGGTTCAAAAAATTAAGGAAGTAGACGCCAGTGATTGGCAAAAGCCTTGGTTTGGAACCAATTTTTCTGGTCAGGCACAAAACATCAATGGCAGAAGGTATAATAACTTCAACCAGATACTTCTTTCATTTATAAGTGAAGAAAAAGGATACAAGGTACCCGTATTTCTAACATTCAATCAGGCTAAGGAGATGGGCGCAAGCGTCCTGAAAGGAGAAAAAGGATTTCCTGTTAATCTTTATACGCCAATAATTACAGATAAAGAAGGAAATAAAATTTCAAAGGAAGTATATTCCAGCTTAACTGACGCAGAAAAGGAGGCATATACAGTTAAGCCATATACTACATTCTATCATGTATTCAACGTTGAACAAACTAACTTTAAGGAGATACAGCCTGAAGCCTGGGAACACATGTTAGACCAGTTTTCATTAGAAAAACACGCACAAGGTAATGAATATGTAAATCCTTTCCTTGACAAGCTGATTAAAGAACAGAATTGGGTATGTCCAATCCATCTCGAGAAGCAGGACAGAGCTTTTTATAATTGGAAGGAAGATGCTATTACTTTGCCTACATTTGAGCAGTTCGCTGACAAAAAAGAATTTTATTATACCGCATTACACGAAATGGCGCATTCAACCGGACATCATTCGCGTCTGAACCGCACATTCGGTAAGTTTGGAGATGAAAGTTACAGCAAGGAAGAACTTGTAGCGGAATTATCTTCCGCCTTCGCAGGGAAACAGCTTGGTATGAACCCACTTCCACGAAAGGAAAATGCACAATATTTGAAAGGATGGCTGGAGGCTATTGATAAAGATCCGGAGTTCCTTTTTAAAACATTGAAAGACGTAGGACGGTCTGTAACCATGATTGAGAACAGTGTATCAGCTGTATCCAACCAGCAAGTGGTCCAGCCAGAACAGCATCCTGAAATAATGAAATTCTATAAGGACAATGACGGAATCATTAATGCCAGCGTAAAAGAAAATGACCATATAAAAGATGTGGTGATTTATCCACGTGGAAATGAATTCTGTTTCTCAATGGGAAATATCGGAAGTAAAAACATGCAAACCTACTTTCTTACACCAGGAGAAACAAAAACTGTAAATGATTTATTGCAGAACAATATTCTTTCCAAGAAAATAAAAAGCGTCCGTAAAACGCTCATACTTGATGGTGATACAGCCACTATTGAATATGCAGGTAAAAATTATGACGCTACTGATGTTATCAAAACATTAAAGAAAGACAACATTAATGTGGACAACATTAGTACGTCGGAGTGGGAGAGACTTCTAAAAGGCCAGGGGTTACAACTGGACAAATCAAAAAAAGCAGTATACAGCATTACTAAAACGCCTGCGGGATACGGTATGAAGGTTATGAGTGTTGCAAAGAATATAACCAAAACAGCGAATATAGAAGCTGAACCTTAAATATTGACAATTATGGAAGAGAATAAATTAGACTTCAAAGCTCAATCCAATTATATAGTCGTTACGGAAAAAGATAACCCCAAAAATGTTGCCCAAATTGAATATAACCGAACGGTTTCAATACTTTCTGGCAGTACATTCACTCCTGAGAATCTCCAGAAGATATACCATATGGCAGAACATGGTAATATGATATGTCCTGGTTTTGAATCGTTTTTTCCTCATGGGCACCTGGTACTCACTCCAATAAATAGGCTTAGTAAAGAATATTTAAATCCAGAGACAGATATAGTTGAACAATTTTGTATAGAAACGATAGACGGTAAAGAGTACGTCTGTACCGGTAAAGGAGTAATCGTTCCGAAATTACCTGAAGACTTTAACGATATTCCGCACATCTCAAATCCGGAAGATAAGAAGTACATGCTTACGAACTATACGAAAGAATACGACGGTCAAACATTGTACCGCATCCGCGCATTGAAGGACTTCGGTAATGTAAAGGCGGGAGAACTTGGTGGATTCGTCTCAGGAGAGCACAATCTATCCCAAGAAGGGGATTGCTGGGTTGATTATTTTGCTACCGTTACACATAATGCACGAATAACGGATAATGCAATAGTAAGTGGGAAAGCAGTTGTTACCGACAACGCTAGAATAACCGAGAATATCATTATAAATGACAATGTTAAGATAGGTGGAGATGTTAAGCTATCAGAGTATGCACAAATAAAAGGTTTCGCTTGCACCGACAAACAAGAACAAGCTGATGGAATTTGCTCACAGGGAAAAACCTCACAATCAAAAAGACTTTTTTTTAAATGCGAGTATGGTAAAATACACATTTATGAAGAAGGAGATAAAGCTTATTCAGCCATAATAAACAGTGATAGAAAGATAGAAATAACTCCTGGTAAAATATTCACCCATGATAACCTCCAAAAAGTATATGATATGGCTGATAGTGGGAATATGATAGTCAGTGATGGCAAATTCAGGAATCATTTTGCCTTACCTATTATTCACAGAATTCCGAAAAAGGAATATGTGGACAATATTAAAGATGAAGTGAATCAGCTCTGTATAGAAACGATAGACGGAACAGAATACGTCTGTAATCATCGTAATGGCGAAATTTTTCCAGGCAAACCAGAGGACTACAGAGATATACCAATAATCGTAAATCCGGAAGGGAAGAAATATATCCTTACCGATTACACCTGTCAAGTTGACGGCCAAACATTGTACCGCATCCGTGCTGTTAAGAGTTTCCCTGGTGTGAAAGCTGGAGAACTTGGCGGGTACGTAGCAGGTGAACACAATCTATCCCAAGATGGGATATGTTGGATTTTTCCCAAAGGAGTTGTAAGAGAAAACGCATTAGTTAAGGATGAAGCCAGAGTATTTGGCAAGTCACGATTAGAAGGAAATGCTTTGCTCGAAGAATATGCCAGAACATATGACTTTTCTCACATATCAGGAAACACCCGTATAGGGGGAAGTGCACAGGCTTCAGGCTATTCCCGGATTTCCGGATTTGTTCAAATGTCAGGTGAAAGCCGTGCAGAAGAATATGCACAATTATCAGGCAGCGTAATATTAACAGACGGAGCACGTGTTCGTGACCACGCAAAGCTTTCCGGGAACGTGCAAATGTCAGGAGATAGCATTGCATCCGGATTTGCTGAAATAACAGATAATGTACACCTCCATAATGAAGTACTCGTCTATGGACATGCAAAGATTTCCGGAAATGTCCGTCTATACGACAAATCCTCTGTTACAGAGTTTGCAGAACTAAAGGACAATGTACTCATGTGTGATGAAAGCTCTGCATTCGGAAATGCTCGCCTTTCCGGGAATGTACAAATGAGTGAATACTCATGCATCAGCGGATATGCACAAGCTAAAGACAATGCAAAGCTGAAGGATGATTGCTATGTTGGTGGAAATGTAAAACTTTCAGGTGACTGTAATATATCTGGCTCCGCACAACTGTATGATAATGTACAGATACGTAAAAAAGGGCAGGTGAGTGGAACTGCTGAACTAACGGGAAATGTATGTGTCACTGAAAATGCCAAGATTGACGGCTATATAAAACTATCAGGAGATACCATTGTCAAGGGTAACACACATATCAGCACCCAGGAACAAGCAAATAAAGTGATTAAACCGTGTATCAGCAAAACATCATCTAACGAAATTACACTATAACTTAAAATAAAACTATATGGAAATTACAGGAATAATAAAAAAAATCTACCCCTTACAAGAAGGAACAAGTAAAAGTACTGGTAACAAATGGAAAAGCATGGAGTTCTTATTAGAAACAGAAGACAGATACCCACAAAGTGCCTGCTTACAGCTTATGAATGATAACTGTACCAGGTTCGAAATTAAAGAAGGTGATAAAGTCAAGGTACAATTTGACTTGAAAGCTAGAGAATGGGATAATAAAGCATATAATACGTTAAATGCTTGGAAGGTAGATAAAGTTCAATAACAATCAATTAAATACTAAGTAACGATGAAAGCCAAAATTTCTGAAATATTTGAATCACTATTCAATCAAGAACTAAGATTAATTCTAAGAAACCCAATATCAATAGGAAGCATATCTGAGCCTTCTGAGGACTTACAGTGTACAGCAGTTCGTCTCGATGAGCATGCTATCAACATGATCAGCAAACCCTGTGAGCGTGCAAAAAAATATGTCATACTCAAAAATCCATACCACATTAAATTCATCGAGAATCCTTCTGAGGAACTACAGATTCTCGCTGTAAGCAAAGAACCTGATGCAATCGAACTTATAGAAAAACCTTGTTTGCGTGCAAAATTTGCATGCATATATTCTAAACCCGAAAATATCAAATATATAAAGAATCCGGATAAAGAGATTCAGGTGTCGGCAATTCAGAAATCTCCATGCCTCATAAGTGAGCTGGAAAATCCATGTGAAGCTGCTCAACTTACTGCTGTTCTTAACACACCAGAGACTATTTTTAGCATCCCTAAACCAGGTATCCGTACTATGCTGGTTGCTGTCGAGAAACTTGCTGGTTTCAAAATATTCCCCAGTGACAAGAATTTGGATACCATTACAGGAATCATTACACAATGCTATAAGCTCAAAGAAAATGAGCTGAACTACAAGGAATATTTTAAGAATGAAATTTTAAAACTTAAATTAAACGATACGCTATGAGATTCAATTTAATAGAAAGTTTACGCTCACTCTTCAATGCAAGAGCGATAAAGAAAGATCCATTCAGCATAGTTTTACTGGACAACCCTTCAGAAAAGTTACTCTCTTCAGCTGTAAGTAAAGACAGCAGAGTCTTTCTTTTACTGAAGAACCCTTCAGAAAATGTCAGCCGAATTGCAATTACTAAGAATCCATCTTTTATAAAACTTATCCCAAATCCACCTGAAACACTACAGTTATTAGCGATAAGTAAAGACCCTACACAAATAGTCAATATTAAAAACCCTACATTAAAAACTCAGTTAAAAGTAGTGTCCGCATCTCCTGAATGTATCAAACTAATTGAAAACCCTTCATTAGAAACGATTAAAGTATATGTAGGAAATGATTACAAGAGACTCTGGGATCTGAATTTAAGTAATGACAAACAAGAAAAAGTATTTAATGAGATATTCCGTGGGAAAGAATCATGGAACATTCCAACAGAAGAACTTATTACCTGGTTAAGCAACTACACAAAATTTAAAGCTAACAATATAAAAGACATCTATAACACTATTAAAGACTCTATCAATGTAGATAGAATGAGCATTAAGCAATGGCAGGAACTTATTACGACCGGTATGTGCCGTGTAGGGAAAAAAGAAATCGTGCTATCACAGAAGGATGGAGTTTATAATGTAAATATAAACCAAGAAACAACAGAAAATCAGATAGAAAAGCAATCAGATATTAAAAAAGAAAATGTCAAGTCTGAAGAGACCGTGAAGATAACACCGGAAGTAGAGAGAATTTCACCTCAACAAACACACCTTCGCGAATGTCTGAAAGGCACGAAGAAGAAAATAACTGAAGTAGAACTGTTGGGTGAATTAAAGAACAACAATCTTACATTAGATGAAATGAGCACAGACCAAATCAGCGAATTAATCAAAAGTGGAGAAACATCAATTAAGGACAAAACCATTAAACTTAAGAAAGAACCGTCTGGATATAAAATCAAGATAACAGAAAAACAAAATGATCAGACTGGAGAAGCTATCAAAGAATTACCCAAGATGCAACTTCAGGAATCTCAAGAAAGTGTAGAAGAAATCCACCTCTCTAAAGCTCAATTAAGAGATATTGAGAAAAAAGGGTTCGCTAACATTCCGGGAGGAAAAATTATCAGCAAGATACAAACACCAGCCGGCTATACATTAAAAGTTTATAATGTGATTAATACATTGACACGTCAGGGTCAAGCAGAAGCATGATATTATGGTACATTCAAAATATTATAAAGAACTAAAGCAATATTTAGAAGATTATCATCCTAATCTGGTAAAGGATGAAGAATTTATTACAACACGTAGTGAACTTGCACAGGAAACATTTATCGAATGTTCAAGAGAAGGCATGAACATAGAAGAGTGCCAAAATGAAGTTAATGAAGTTCTGTATTCAGGACTTCATTTTTCTCTCTATCAGCTTGTCGAGGATATAATAGAGGAAATGAATCTCTCATTCAGCGATAAAGATAAGTTCATCATGCAAATGTTCCTGCTCATCCAGCCCATTGCAGAAAAATACAAACTGGATGACAATTTTGAGAGAACATCAGAATATGACAAACTGTATACAGAAATCAGCCAACATATTAACCAATATATCAAGGATTATGAGCTACAATAAAAGTCAGGTACTGACAGACAACATAAATGCCATTCGTACAGCTTTTCTTCTTCAATCAGAGAACCGTGCAGCCAATAGGGAAGAAAAGGCTATACTGGAGAAATACAGTGGTTTTGGTGGGCTTAAATGTATCCTTGATACGCGTCCGGTAGAAGAGTGGCCAGCTTCTGAAAAGATGCTCTTTCCACTTGTTGAAGAACTCAAACAGGTAATTAAGGAAAACAGTGATTCCGAATCTACTGCAGAGTCCTTCTACCGCAGCCTGAAGAACTCCGTGCTAACAGCTTTCTATACGCCAGAACAAATCGTCAAAACAATAGGAAAACAATTAGAAAATTCAACCAAGGGAAATATTGATTATATGCTGGACCCTTCAAGCGGAAACGGAGTATTCCTGAATTTCACGGAAGGGAAGGTACATCGTACAGCGTACGAAAAGGACTTATTGACTGGACTAATTTTATCAGCCAAAGAGCCGGGAACGGAAGTCCGTGTAGAAGGTTTTGAAAATCTTCCGGAAATGGAAGAAGGAATATACGACCTGGTTATGTCAAATATTCCATTCGGAACAGTGAAGGTATATGACTATAGCTATCAGAAAGGAAACGCAATTAAGATGATGGCAACAAATACGTTGCATAATTATTTCTTCGTCAAAGGGCTTGATGCTGTAAAAGAAGGGGGACTGGTAGTATATATTACTACCAGAGGCGTTGCTGATTCTCCATCAAATAAAGAAATCCGCCGTTACCTGATGCAGAATGCTAATCTGATTAGTACAATCCGTCTCACCGATGATTTATTCACCGGAACTGAAGGAATAGAAGTGGGTTCTGACCTTATTATCCTTCAAAAGAACACACAAAAACGACAGCTTAGTTATGATGAAAAACTGTTTATAGGGAGCCGTGAAGATAATCCTATTACACCCAATAATTATGTAAACAATCCGATTGAATTACATTATCTCGGTATTCCATATGCAGGTACTAACCAATATGGGAAAGCTGTAACTAAATTCAAAAGCAATGATACAACTTACAGCACCTTGTCTGAATTACTTGAAAGAGACTTCAATGAGAAATTTAACTTGGAGTTATATCTGAAGCATAGTTATCTTGGTAAATCAGTAACAGGTGATGAGCAGAAATCTGTAACCGGTGAAAAACTTGTAAGTCTTGGTGATTTGTTTAATCTTCCTGAAGAAAAGCCTGAGCCAAAAGAAACCTTTGAAAAGGTTACAGATGAAGTCATGACCAATGAATGGCTTATGGACCATTATAAGCCAGGCACCTTCGTCCTATATCGTGACAGAGTAGGGACTATGGAATACAACGAGAAAAGAGTTCTCGGCTTCATCCCTGCCACCTATCTGACGCGCAACGAGCAATGTGTGATGAAAGATTACATACATGTCCGGGACGACTATTACCGATTGTTTGACTTTGAAAAAGACACACAGACAGAGAGTCGGACACTTCGGGATAAGCTGAACGATAGTTACGATTATTTTGTATCGCAACATGAAGGCCTCCGTGAATCTGCCTCAAGTATTATCATGTCGGATAATTTATCGTCCGATATTTTACCTCTGGAAAGATACGAGAACGGAGAACGCATCAAGGCAGACGTTTTCTTTGAACCGGTTGCATTTTCCAAGAAAGTTACAGAAACTCTTACATGTGACGAAGCTCTGGCATCTTCACTTAACCTTTATGGCTGTGTTGACTGGTCACACCTGGAAGAACGTACCGGGCTTGACGATAATCAGATACAAGCAGAACTGAAAGGTAAAATATATTATAACCCAACAACATATCAATGGGAACATTCCGGAAGTATGTTATCCGGAAACGTGTATAGGAAAATCGCGGAGATTAAACCCTATCTTACAACAAGACCGGAAAGAGCACATGATATTCAAGATACATTAAATGCACTCGAGGAAGTTAAGCCGAAGCCTATTCCTTTCAATGAACTGGATTTCAATTTAGGTGAAAGGTGGATTCCGCAAGAATTATATTCAGGGTTTGCAAGTGAACTGTTCGGTGTAGAAACGGCCATCACCTATACGTCCGCTTCAGACTCATTCCTTGTTAAAATGAAAGAATATTCTTCTGCAGCCAACTCCTTGTATGGAATCAACTACCAAATGAATGCAGAGGAAATCATGAACAATGCACTACAGAACACATTTCCACAGATTACGAAAACTGTCTATATCGACGGTGAGAAAAAAACAGTTGTTGATACAGAATCAACCCAGCTTGCAGCCAGCAAGGTACAGGATATTCAGGAGAAATTCATTGACTGGTTGAATAACCGGCCTGATGAAGTGAAACTATCGCTAGCAGACATGTATAATGAACGGTTCAACTGCTTTGTCCGTCCGGATTATGACGGTTCCTGCCAGACGTTCCCTGGTCTGAGTTTTGATAAGTTCGATTATAAGGATTTGTACCCATCACAGAAAGATTGTATCTGGATGCTGAAGCAGAACGGTGGAGGAATAGCCGACCATGAAGTACTGCGCCCATAAGGGCATACTGTAAATGTAGGTTTGGCAACCTACCCAGCAAGGGTTTTCTACGCTGGTCATCAGCCAACTTATCCACTTAGCTGAAAAGCGGTGGGGAGTGTAGCATGTTGGAAACGGCATAAGTCGGCTAACTATCATACCGCTACTGAATGTCAAGATGAAACGATGAATACGAGGATGAAGACTATACTGTTTGAACGACAGTCCAAGACGTTAGTTGGTAAACACAGACCTAAGATAGTTATAAAGGTCTGTCTGCAATACTTCCACTTTCCTACTTCGAGTGCGAGAGCAGAAAACCGATTGCAGGTCAGCCGCAATAAGCGGAAAAGGACGAAAATCGCATCCGACAATTCATCAAGCCAATAGTTACAGTATTGCTTAAATGGGGATTACCTAAACCGAAGTGCCAACAAATGGCTATAGGAAGTGGGTTCTTTGAAAATTCGGCAAGGTAACAGAGTCTCCGTAGTAGTCCGAGCAAGGGAAAGCCTTGTACATGGCGAAGGGAGACAGTGTGTTATTTTTAATATGTTAAATGAATGATGTGTGAGACATTATGAGAAATTCTGAAAATGTATTAAACAGTCTGGCTGGGCATAGTCAAGACCTAAGCTACAAGTTTGAAAGACTTTACAGACTGTTGTTCAATGAGAATCTGTTTGCAGAAGCCTATCAGCGGTTGTCCAGAAATCCAGGCAACTGCACAAAAGGAACTGACGGACAGACAATAGACGGAACAAGCATAAAGCGCATCCGTGACCTCATAGAACAACTAAAGGATGAAAGCTATCGTCCTTGTCCTGCAAGAAGAATATACATACCCAAAAAGAATGGAAAACTTCGTCCGTTGGGTATCCCTTCTTTCAAAGACAAGCTCGTTCAAGAAGTAGTAAGAATGATACTCGAAGCAATTTACGAGGGACACTTTGAGGACTGCTCGCATGGTTTTAGACCACACAGAGGGTGTCATACTGCTATGGCTTCCTTGCAAAAGGGAGGTTCGGGAACAAGATGGTTCATAGAGGGTGACATCAAGGGATTCTTTGACAACATCAACCATGATGTTCTCATAAGCATTCTTAGTGAACGCATCCACGATGAGAGGTTTTTGCGACTGATACGAAAATTCTTGAAAGCGGGTTACTTGGAACAGTGGGAATACAAAAACTCCTATATCGGCACTCCACAAGGCGGTATCATCAGTCCTATCTTGGCGAATGTCTATTTGGACAAGCTCGACAAATTCATGTTGAGATATATCGAGACATTTAACAAGGGTAAAGCACGGCAACGCAACCCTGAATACAAGAGGGTTGCCAGTCGTAAAGACAAACGAGTAAAGAAACTGAAGAATGAACAGGACGAGCAGAAGAAAGGTGTTTTACGTTCAGAGATAGCATCCCTGCATCGTGAAATGCAACGACTTCCTGCAACTCTTGACATGGATGAAAACTTCAAGAGGATGAAATACGTACGGTATGCAGACGATTTTCTGATTTGTGTTATTGGAAGCAAGGCTGATTGCCAAAATGCAAAAGAAGATATTAAAAACTTCTTGCAGGAACAGCTGAAACTTCAACTTTCAGACGAGAAGACACTTATCACAAATGCTCATGATACAGCAAAATTTCTTGGATTTGAAGTCACTGTCCGCAGTACAAACAAAACGAAAAAGGATTACAGAGGGATTCCGATTCGCTCCCTTGACCATAAGGTTGTCTTATTGTTGCCATTTGAGGCAATGAGAAAGAAACTGCTGGACTACGATGCCATGCGCATTGTAATCAAAGATGGCAAGGAAGTATGGGAGTCAACTTCTCGTCCCTATCTTCGTAGTAATGACGACCTTGAAATTCTGAACCGTTACAATTCAGAAATCAGAGGTATCTACAACTACTATTGTATTGCTAACAATGTCAACATTCTCAACAGTTTCTATGGAATCATGAAAGAGAGTATGTACAAGACATTCTCGTCAAAGTACGAATCTACCGTAAGAAAGATTGCCAACAAGTATTGTAAGGACAAGATTTTCACGGTAAGATACCAAAACAAAAAAGGTGAATGGTTGGAACGTACCTTATATCATGGTGGATTTAGGTTGAACAAGGAAGCGCGCATTGACAATGCACACATTATGCCCAATTACTATGGAATGGAGAGTACAAGCCTTATGGCTCGCTTGAAAGCCCATAAATGTGAATATTGTGGAGCTGAGGACAATCTGAAAATGATACACGTCCGCAAGCTCAAAGATTTGAAAGGCAAAGAAGCATGGGAGAAACTCATGATTGCCCGACAAAGAAAAACAATCGCAGTTTGCGAGAAATGTTATAACAAAATTCATGGAAATAAATAGACTGACAATAACCACGGAGAGCCGTATACTTGGAGACGAGTACGTACGGTTCGGCGGCGAGTACATTGAAACCTGCTTCCATAAAGGGAAGCAAGGCGCATTGTGCTTAGCCATTGGAGGGGGTAAAACCATGATTATGTGTGTAGCATCATACGAGATGAAACGTATCGGAGTCTGCCACAAACCTATGATTATCGGTCTGAAGGCCAACGTACATGAGATAGCTGCAACCTATCGGAAAGCCTATCCACATGCAAAGATTCTGTATCCAGGAAAGGATGATTTCAAACCTGCCAACCGTCAGGAACTGTTCCAGCAAATAAAAAACAACAACTGGGACTGTGTGATTCTTACACATGACCAGTTCGGGAAGATACCGCAGTCACTCGACATTCAGAAAGAGATTATCGAAGATGAAATTCGAGATGTGGAAGAAGCCTTGGAAGTCCTAAAAAATAGCGGCATGGGATATTCCGGAAGAAGGTTGGAAAAAGGACTTGAGAAACGTATTGAAAACATGAAGGTCAAACTAAACACCATAATGAACGACATAAAACTGAGAAAAGACGATACGGTTGATTTTCGCAGCATGGGTATCGACCATATCTTTGTGGATGAGTCGCATTATCAGAACTTTTAGGAATTTCCGATAAAATTATTCAATTGTTTAGCAATCATTTGTTTTGAGTCTTAATCAGTTCTGATTATATTCCGTCTATAATTGTAGAATAACATTCAAACAAGATACGATTATGGACATATTTAATCTGAATGAAAAAGTCAAAGGGCTTGTTTCTTATTTACAAGACACAGGTTATTCAGCCATGTACATAGACTATGTGAAGAAAATGGCTGAGTGGTTATCGGGCAATTCCGAACATTACAAATGGAAGAGTCTCGCCGATGTTGAACCGACACTAAAAGAATTGTGGTCCAACAAGTATACTTGCAGAAACAAGGTACGCCTGTTACGTGTAATCTGCCAATATATCGAGAATGGATTATTACCCGACGGATGCAAACACTACATCAAACCTCACCACTACGAATTGCTTGGCGAAGAATACAGGAATGTAACGGACATGGCTTTCAACGTGGTAGGCAGGCGTTGCAAATTTTCAACAAACGTGAAGTATGCGCTATCTTCGTTCTTCTTCCGGTTACAGGAAATGGGTGTGTATTCATTCGAATCAATAACAGAGGATGCGGTGTTGGAAGTGTTTTCCAAAGACGAAAAACAGAAGATGGGCCATTCGCTCAAATATTCGGTGGAGTATGGGCTGAAAGCCTGTTTGCCTTACTATGGCAAATCCGTTGAACGTATAATCGCATATCTGCCGGCCATACCCAACATGCGTAAGAACATTCAATACCTTACAGAGCAAGAACTGACGGCCATCAGGCATACCTTGGAGCACGACGGCACAATATCCCTGCAGGACAAAGCCATCATAACCTTGGCCATGTACACGGGATTGCGTGGGTGTGACATCTCAGCTCTCACGCTTGAGAACTTCGATTGGGAACACGACCTTATAAAAATCACACAGGCAAAAACGGGACAGCCCCTTACATTGCCGCTTCGCGCCGTAGTCGGGAATGCTGTCTTTGATTACCTGCTCAAAGAGCGTCCCCAATGCCCGGAACCATATGTTTTTCTCACAGTACACGTGCCACACAGAAGACTCCACACAAGCAATCTTGATGCCATATGCTCAAAAGTCATGTGCAAAGCAGGAATAAGGCAAGGTGAAAATGAAAGAAAGAGCATGCACCTGTTTCGCCACCATGTAGCGACATCCCTGTTGCAGGGCGGTGTGCAACAGCCTGTTATAAGTGCCACCCTTGGCCATTCGTCCCCAAGCTCTCTCGACCGCTATCTCAGTGCGGAATTCAAACACCTGAAAGAGTGTTCGCTAAGCATCGAGGGATTCCCGGTTGGAAAGGAGGTGTTTGGCAGATGAAAACGACTTCATTCCTTTCCAACGCGATAGAAGGATACGTAAAATACCGCAAGGCTTCCGGGCGTGACAGCCACAGCTATATCAAGAACGTAATACTATTTGACCATTTTTGCGCGAGGGAATATCCCGGACAGATCGAACTATCCCAAGAAATCGTGGACATATGGTGCAGGCAACGTCCATCTGAATGCACAAACTCTTGCGTGTCACGTGTATATCCTATTCTGGACTTCATCAAATACATGAACAAACGTGGAATGACAAAAATAGCCCTGCCAAAAGTGCCAAGGTCTGTGCCAAGAACTTATACGCCGCACCCTTTCACATATGATGAATTGAAACGCTTCTTCAATGCTTGCGACAACACAAAGCCAAGACGTGGCCGTCTCGCCACAATCCAACGCATGACACTGCCAGTATTCTTTCGCTTATTGTACAGTTCTGGGATGAGGACAACCGAAGCCATCCTGCTGGAACGTGATGATGTAAACCTTGAAAATGGCGTAATTTCCATCAAGCGAAGTAAAGGGCATGACCAACATTATGTCGTTCTCCATGATACAATGTTGGCTCTAATGCGTACTTACGACGAGAATATATCTAGGTTAGTCCCGCACCGCAAAGTGTTCTTTCCGACACCGGATGACAAGTCTCACCCTTCTGTTTGGGTTACGTATCATTTTCGGGTGTTGTGGCAAAGTTGCAATTCATCCTACGCTATCCCATATGAGCTAAGACACAACTATGCCATAGAAAACATAAACAGCTGGACACACCAAGGATTTACCATCCATGACAAGTTGTTGGCTTTAAGCAAGAGCATGGGACACCGGCAAATAGAGAGCACGCTGGCTTATTATTCCTTGACCCCAGCGATTTCTGATATAATGGAATATACAGAGAATCAATTATTAAAATTAAAGACAGATGAAAAAGAAGATTAATCCGCAAGCAATGCAGATAGCTGATTATCTGCATGACTGGCTCGAACACTATGTCCCTTCAATCAAGGCATGCAGTCCTCACACAAAGAGAAATTATAAGATCTCCGTGAAACTCTATGTAGAATTCCTCAGAGTAATAAAAGGCACTACACCAGAAACATTAAGCGCAGAATGTTTCTGTATGGAATATATAATGGAGTGGATTATTTGGTTAAAGGAAAATAGGGGTTGCAGTCCAGCAACATGTAATGTAAGATTGTCAGCCTTGCGTGTTTTTCTGAAATATTTGTCGTTTAGAGATATATCCTATATGTCTGTTTTCTTACAAGCGGAAAATGTTCCAAATGAGAAAAACTCTAAAAGAAAGGTCATCGGGCTCAGTAAACAGGCTGTTGATGTATTGTTGTCCATGCCTAATCAAGGGAGTACTATAGGCTTTCGTGATTACACTCTGATGCTTCTCTTATATTCCACCGCTGTGCGCATCAACGAGCTTCTGACTCTGAAAATTAGCAATATTGTTATAGACTGTGTAAAACCTCACATAATAGTCATTGGCAAAGGAAGAAAGAAACGTCCGATTCCTCTTTTGGCCAAGCCAGCACAATGCTTGAAAAGGTATCTTATCAAATACCATCCGAAACAGAATGATGCAAATGCATTACTTTTCTGTTCTAAGAGCAAAGGCATATATGTCCCGATGTCCGCTGAAAACGTGAACAAGATGCTGAAAAAATATGCCACAATGGCTCATGAAAGGTGCCAAGATGTTCCTATGGATTTACATGCCCATCAATTTAGGCATGCCAAAGCTTCACACTGGCTTGAAAACGGGATGAACATAGCCCAAATCTCATACTTACTTGGGCATGAAAGTATTCAAACCACAATGGTATATCTTGATATAACCACAAAACAAGAAGAAAAAGCTTTGGAAACCCTTGAAGGCGAAAATCAAAAGAAAATGAGAAAAAAGTGGAAGACAGAGGAAGGAAAAGCAAATCTTGAAATACTTTTAGGACTTACAAAAACAAATTGAGTAGGAGAAATTTTACTTCTTCGTTTTCCTCTTACCCGATTAAGATATACAAGTACTGTTTGGTATATTATATAAACTTCCAGCAAGGTATTATACCTGCTGGAAGTTATGTTACAGTTCCCAATTAAGAACAGAGTCTAAAGGATGCTGAGATTGATATGCGGCAAATAATTTCCTCTCATTTATAAGCGTTGATTCATCTCGTTTTAACACATTAGAAATAAAGTTATTCAACGATTTTGTACCTCTTAGAATTGGAACGATTTGAAGATACTCGGGTAAGACTGATTGTGATATTTCTTTTAATGTTAACCCTACAACAGTTGTTCTATCATATCCATATCCAACTTCCCAAGGGATCCATTTTGAATCCAATGCATTTTGGGATAAAAGACATAACATGTGCGTGCTGTTTCTGATACCTGTTTTAATTGCACTTACAACCGAGTAAGGTCTCGTTCTGTCTATTTTTGTATCATATTCATCAAAATAGACATCAATACCAGAAGTAATAAAATAGTCTGCTATTTTTTTAGCAGTGTCCGCATCTCTTTTTTGGTGACTTATGAATATACATAAACCACTTCTTTGTGCAATGGAATTTTCGGTTAAATAAAATCTATTTAATGCCATAATCTATTATTCTACTTATCCATTTTTTTTACGCATTGGCCTTGATAAATCATAAGTGCAAGTGGCACGACTATTATATGCATTATCAATCATCTGTCTCAAAATATCTGGTGTTAACTTATCCCAATTGATTACAGATATAAAGGCATTGGGTTCGAGCAAATTATCAATGATGCGTTCCGGTAAGTATGGATAACGCCTATGATACTCTTCTCGGCTATCAATAGACATCCATTGTGTCGTCTCTGGGTAGAACGTTTTCTCACTACTATGAGCTCATGTATAATATTCGCTTTTAACAGATGGTAGTAATATCACAATAATGCCGGACTTCTTATTCACCGTACCATCGTACATACTTGAATATAACTCCCAATCAATATGCTTGCGATTTTTTGTTTCAGTTCCTACAAGTAAAATGGTTACGGTTGTATCCTTCAAATGCTCGTCGCGTATATATTCGCGTATCTTTTGGTCGTCCCAATCTTCTGGAATCTCGCCCATGTCAACAGAGCCATCAATGAATACTTTATTTTTTTCAGCCCAACTAACCAAACCTTCTTTATATTTCTGGTCATTGGCATGATGAAAACTTACAAATACTTTATGCATAATTTATATTAATAGTTAAAAGCTTTATTAATACCCTTGAGAATCAATGATATTATCTCGGGAATATTAATAGAGTTGAATAAAATTTCATTTTCATCTTTATCAAGTCCATTTCTAAGAACCTGATAATCCTTATTTTCGAATTTCTTTAGTTCATCGTAATTTATCGTTGGCAGACAACTCATTTGGCAATATTCAATTAAATTTTTATAATCCTCATTGGTTTTTGCTTCTTCAAATAGTTTTTCTGCCGTAGTTTCACCTTTCATTAGTTTCACTATTTGTGCAGAAGCTCCACCAAATCCTCCTAATAAATAAATTGGATGTTTTTTCTGTATAGCACAAATCGCCTCTTCAAATATTCCGGCCATACGCCCCTTAAAATTGACAATTTTGCCACCCAAAACGATACGTGCATTAACATTCTCTTCCATTTCTTTACGCATAATAGATAAAGAATTTGCCCAAAGAAACATTTTGCTTGGCGTAGTTGGCTCAAAGAACTTCCCCTTATCCTCCTCACCTACACCTTTGGGTATTTCTGTTTTTACTATTTCCACACGGTCGTATTTAAATTCAGCGATGTCAGATTTTGAGAGCCTATTAAATATAGGCCAAGCAAAATAATTTGTGAAATAGATTGTACTTGGATCAGACTTTTCTTTTATGCCATACTGACATGAAAGATCGCATAAAAGTTTTGTGAAACCACCAATTCTAAGATCACCTCCATACACCAATTTAGCTCCAGTAACAAGCAGATGACGAGCTATTTCAACAGATAAATCATCAAACATGGCTTTGCCGATTCCTTTAGTTAAAGCCTCCGGAGTTTCCGAAATAGAAATTGCGATTTTCTTATCCTGTATCTTATTCATATTTGAATATAACTGACTCGGAGTAACAAAACTTGTAATCTTACCATTTTTATTCAAAACCTCCAACTCTTCACGACCTAACGGTGGTTCAGGATAGAGTATTGATTTTATATTATCTTCAATATTAATTAAATTCATTAATTCCGGAGGAACAGGAAGAATAGAAGTATTTTGCAAATCGCACTTCATTACCAATTGCTCAAGATATTCTTTCTCATAATATTGGTCTAACGCAGTACGTAGAAGCAAGATAATTACGTCATCCCATTTGCCATTAAATCTAATCTTTGGCATATTACCCAAATACGGGAATGTTCGAGAAGAAACTCCATTCAATACATTTACTAATATTGAAGGTACATTATTTTTCTTACCAGAGATAGCTTCAATTCGACACCATTCTCTTTCTGAATATGTATCAGATTCTATGATAACTAATAAGGATGAAGCTATACCTGACTGAATCTGTTGGGCAAATTGATGACCATCCAAAATATCATTAACATCGAAGAAAGAATCGAGTTTAGTATCTGAACGCAAATAATCTCTTAAAGAAATTGCCGTAGATTCACCTAAATGATCTTTATCCTTTTTAGAATGGCTAATGAATAATTTTAGCTTTTGCCCAACTTTATAAGACTTTAAATAGCGTAAAATGTTATCATAAAGTCTTATTTGAAATTCATGCCAATCAGTTTCAATATTCTCATTTTTCAAACAAATAAACTGTTCTTCTTGAAGAAGTGGGTTTATGTCGAAAGCATACTTGGATAGTTTGACGGCAAATATTTTTAGTGCCCCATTGTCTTGTTTTACTAATAATTCTTTTATATACTCATCCCATATAGTATTACAATACATATTGTCATCAACCAATAATATTGCAATAGTTTTATTACTGAAGTTTATATCTATCGGGGTAATTTGATTGGCCATATCCGTTCGAAAGAACACTGGTATATCAAGCCCATCTTCAAAAGGCCTACTTGAATTACGACACAGAAGATGGTAAATTTTCTCATATGTTTCGCTACCTTTAGTATTATCCTTGTCATACAAGACATATACAGAAAGAGGTGTTTTAAAATTAGAACTCATAAAACAAAAAATAGAAGTAATTTATACTTAAGTTAGAGTTTTAAATAAATATCAAAATGTTAAGATACAGCACGTAAGTGGAATTATTCATTAATATTATGGATGGTTAAACTCATGCATTATGAAAATTCCATGCCTATCAAATACAAAGATACAATAAAAAAGGAAAATTATCTCATATTTCCGATGCAAAATATGGTTATGTTATGTAAAGTTGATTCATTAGTAGTAAATGTCATTTTTCATACAAGCTCAAAACTATATGCCAACGTAACATCTTCTAAAAAATGCCAAGTAATAAAGAATTGACAATTTGATATGCCCGGTGTTATTGGAATGGGAGTTACGCAACGGCCTGAAGAATTGGTACAGAGTTCAACAGTCAAGAATGTGGGAAACAGAATACAACCTATGTGCTTTATTGGACAAATACTAAAAACTTCCACTGAGCAGTTTCTCTTTAGAAACAGGAGGTCAAATGCAATCAGAAAAATCATTAAGATATCCAAATTTACGAAAAGGACTATTGAGCAAATACAAACATTACAGCCTTATCTCCAAATTGATACAGAATATATTCTATACCCTGCATATTACGACCGTAAAAATAATCAGAACTTATTATATAAAAAAGATGCTGAATTTCAATATATTTAGAATGTCAAACAAAAAAATAAGAAAGTTCTGATAATGCGATAAATCCAAAATTTCGGATTTGAGCCATCAGTTTAAGAACCTTATGTTCTCGACACGTCATAACCGCGTAGCAGGACTTGGCAATCCTGACGGAAGCCAAAGAGCCCTGAATCTCTATTTTGCAATCAGAGATATACAGAAAAGAACGGGACGTGATTTGGGGGCCACTTTTCTTTCCGGAACCACTATCAGCAATTCTTTGACAGAGCTGTATGCATTGTTCAAATATCTCAGGCCGGAGGCACTCGACCGACAAGGCATTACATGTTTCGATGCCTGGGCAGCAATCTACACGAGAAAAACTACGGAGTTTGAGTTCTCTGTAACCAACAACATTATACAAAAAGAACGATTCCGTCACTTCGTGAAAGTACCGGAACTTGCTCTATTTTACAACGAAATTACCGATTACAGGACAGCCGACATGATTGGTCTTGACCGCCCGGAAAAGAACCCGATATTCAAAAGTATTCCTCCAACATCGGCACAAGAAGAATTTATAGATAAACTGATGAAGTTTGCTGAATCCGGAAATGCAACCTTACTCGGACGCCCTCCCTTGTCAGAAACAGAAGAAAAGGCAAAGATGCTTATTGCCACTGACTATGCAAGAAAAATGGCTCTTGACATGCGGATGATTGACTCTTTAAAATATGCAGGAGAGACCGGGAACAAGGCAAGCGTATGCGCACAGACACTATACGAATACTATCAGAAGTTCAATGCGGTTAAGGGAACACAGTTCGTTTTCTGTGACCTTGGCACGTACAAGCCGGGAGAATGGAACATCTACAGTGAAATCAAGCAGCAGCTTGTAGAGAACTACCAGATTCCACCGGAAGAAATACGTTTTATTCAGGAGGCTAAAACTGAAAGCAGCCGCAAGAAACTGATAGAAGGAATGAACGAAGGGAAAATACGCATCCTGATGGGTTCTACAAGCATGTTAGGTACCGGTGTTAATGCCCAGCAGCGTGCGGTAGCAGTCCATCATCTTGATACTACCTGGGTGCGACATGAAGTCGCATAGATAATTGTTGGAATGATACTTACGGGTATCA
>OGFD01000605.1_pt1 | contig 23450 bp, 9 predicted proteins | sample 1570851 | NCBI WGS metagenome assembly OGFD01 (sample SAMEA2582077, study PRJEB24529) | metagenome | biome: Human gut stool | place: China | collected 2011
GTATTTACCTACGTAGGTATGAAGACCAAGGAAGTGAAAATCGGTAAGAAGAGAGTGTTCAAACTCTCATTGGAAGACGACAATGCCATCGGCGAAGTCGTAGTCGTAGGTTATGGTCAGCAGAAGAAGGCTTCTGTCGTGGGTGCCATCACCCAGACCACTGGTAAGGTGTTGGAGCGTGCGGCTGGTATCAGCGATATCGGTGCTGCCCTGACTGGTAACCTTCCTGGTGTTGTAACTACTGCATCTAGCGGTATGCCGGGTGAGGAGGAACCTCAGATTCAGATTCGTGGTGCTTCTTCCTGGAACAACTCTTCTCCTCTCGTTTTGGTAGATGGTATCGAGCGACCAATGTCAAGCGTTGATATGCAGTCTGTAGCTACCATCTCTGTATTGAAGGATGCATCTGCCACAGCCGTTTACGGTGTGAAGGGTGCCAATGGTGTTATCTTGATTACCACCAAACGTGGTTCTGAAGGAAAGGCGCAGATTAGTGTTACTGCCAATGCTGTCATGAAGATTCCTTCTAAGCTCCCAGACAAGTTAGACTCATACGATGCTCTCGTCGCAAGAAATACTGCCATCGAGCATGAGTTGAACATCGCTCCTGGTAGCTTTGACAAGATGAAACCTATGAGCTTCATTGAGAACTATCGCAATCAGACTACTTTGGAGCAAAAAGAGCGTTATCCTAATGTAGATTGGCAGAAATATTTGTTCAAAGACTACACGATGTCTTATAATGCCAATGTCAATGTTGCTGGTGGTACAAGATTCGTGAAGTATTTCGCAAGCGTTGACTTCGTGTCAGAGGGTGACCTTTACAAGGACTTCGGCAATGGACGTAATTATGATACAGGTTATAGCTATAATCGTGTGAACGTTCGTTCCAACCTCGACTTCAATATCACAAAGACAACTGTATTTAAGGTGAATATCGCTGGTTCCAATGGCGTTCGCAAGGCTCCATGGGCGAACAGTAGCGGTGGCTATAGCGATTGGCAAGTCAGCCAGCAGTGGTCTGGTGCTTATAACATTTCTCCAGATGCCTTCTTGCCAAAATATTCAGATGGCTCATGGGGATTCTTGCCTGGTAGTACCAACGTGACAAACTCAGCTCAGCAGGTTGCTCTCGGCGGTACGATGAAATCTACCACTACTCGAATCACAACAGACTTCGTGTTGGAGCAGAAACTTGACTTTATCACAAAGGGACTCTCAGCACGTGGCATGATTTCTTGGGACAACACCTTCTTGGATAGCGGCCGTGGTATCGATGATATGAATCATAACCCTCAGCTCAAATGGATAGATCCAGAAACAGGTGTTGTTTATTATAAGGAAGCATACGAGCATTATGATAAGTTCGACTATACCATGGGTAACAAGTGGACCGTGAATGGTGGTAAAGTAAACGACTGGGCTACTCAGCGCAATCTCAATTATCAGCTCCAGCTCAATTGGGGACGCCAGTTTGGTAAGCACAATGTTACTGCGATGGGTCTCTTTGGCCGACAAGAGCATGCAACGGGTGCCATGATTCCTTCTTATCGTGAGGACTGGGTATTCCGTACCACTTACGATTGGAACTCTCGTTACTTCTTCGAGTACAATGGTGCTTACAATGGTTCAGAGAAGTTCTCTCCAGACAACCGTTTCGCATTCTTCAGTTCTGGAGCGCTGGGATGGATGGTCTCTGAGGAACCATTCATGAAGTATCTTCGTGAGCATAAGATTGTGGATATGATGAAACTCCGTGCATCATACGGTGAGATTGGTGATGACAATGTCGGTGACCGTTTCCTCTATATGAGCCAGTGGGCTTATGGTGGTACGACCAATATGGGTACAACGGATAGTGACAAGTCTTCTGTCTATCAATGGTATCGTGAGTCTTCCGTAGGTAATCCAAATGTACACTGGGAGAAAGTGAAGAAAGTGAACTTCGGTCTCGACTATGGTTTCTTGGGCGGCTTGATTACAGGTGCCGTTGATATCTTCCACGACACACGTACCGATATCCTCGTTATGGGCTATGACCGTTCTATTCCATCTTACTATGGACAGAACGCTCCGGTTTCCAACTTAGGTAAGGTTACAACAAGTGGTTATGAATTGGAGTTGAAGTTCAACAAGGTATTTGCTAATCAGATGCGTTTGTGGGCAAACTTCAATATGACCCATGCCACAAATAAGATTAAGATAAAAGATGATGCGGCACTTCTTCCTTCATATCGCAAGCAGGCTGGTCACTCTATCGGTCAGGCCTACACTTATCTGGACAAGGGATTCATACAGAATTATGATGAACTCTATGGTTCTCCAAAGATGGATTCTAATGATAGCCAGCGTCTGCCAGGTGATTACTATATCGTCGACTTCAATGGTGATGGTAAGGTGGATAATGTGAACGATATTGTTCCTTACGGATATACAGGTAGCCCACAGAACACCTACAATGCTACTCTTGGTTTTGAATACAAGGGATTCAGCTGCTTTGCACAGTTCTATGGTGTAACCAATGTAACCCGTGATGTAACCATGATTAGCTTGGTAGACCCAATGCTTACCAATGTGTATGATCAAGGCACATGGTGGAGCTATGATCATACCAATGCAGATGTGCTCACACCTCGTTACAATTCCAAGCCTATGAGTAATGCGGCATACTATGGTACTCAGTACCTTTGCGATGGCTCATACATCCGTTTGAAGAACGTGGAAATCGCTTATACTTGGAATGGCGGTTGGATTAAGAAGCTTGGTTTGAACAACCTCAAGGTTTACGTAAGTGGTAACAACCTTTGGCTTTGGACCCGCATGCCAGACGACCGTGAGTCTAACTTCTCAAGTTATGGTGGTGCCTATGGTGCTTATCCAACCATGAAGCGTGTTAACTTCGGTGTCAAGTTTAATCTTTAAACAAGCATAATATAATGAAACGAAATATATTAAAACTTTTTTGTGCGCTGAGTCTTATTTGTGGATTCGCTTCTTGTACAGACTATTTGGACAAGACTCCAGATTCTACAGTGAATGCTGATGAGGCGTTCAAGAACTTCACCAATTTCCAGGGTTACGTTGAGGAGGTTTACAACTGTATTCCTAGCAAGGAATCAAACTACTGGTGTACTACTTTCAACTGGGGTGAGGATGAAATCTTGAATACAGGTAAGGGTGATAGCCATGAGACCGCTCACTTCGACTTGGGTGATTATCGTTATTGGTATAGTGACCCACAGAGTTTCTTGCATTCCGATGGACTTAACTCTACTTCAACAGACAAGTTCAGTCACTCTTTGGAGCATGCCTGGTATTGCATCCGTAAGTGCAACCTGGGTCTTGAAAATTTGGAGAAGATGACAGACTGTACCCAGGAAGAGAAAAATATCATCAAGGGACAGTTGCTCTTCTTCCGTGCATGGTGGCACGAGGAATTGATGGAATTTTATGGAGGTATGCCATACGTAGATACCGTGTTGGATGGTAGCCAGGCTTTGACTTTGCCTCGCCTTTCATTCCAAGAGTGTGCCACTAAGTGTGCTGAAGATTTCCGTGCAGCAGCCGACCTTCTCCCTAATGATTGGGATAAGACAGTTATTGGTAAGAAAACTTTGGGCAAGAACGACCTTCGTATCACAAAGGTTTGTGCCTTGGGTTATTTAGGTAAGGTATTACTTTGGGCGGCTTCTCCTTTAAACAATCTTGGTGCAGAGGTAGGAGCTTCCAAGAATGGCGATACCTATAGATATAATGTGGAGTTTGCAGCCAAGGCAGCTGATGCTTTGGCAGAAGCTATTTCTCAGGTCAATTCAGGCAGTACACCTTATGCTTTAGCTGAGTATAAGTATGACAACATTTACGACCATGTGGCATCAGAGGATTCTAAGACCAATTTCTCCGACATCTTCCGTACCACAGGTAAGGGTTGGAAACAGCCTGGTTCTACAGAGGCTATCTTGCGTGCTCCTTATATTGGTGCAAATGGTTCTAACTGGAACTTTACCAAGAACTGGGGTATCAAGATAAATGAAATCGTTCAGCATGATGCGGTGATTCATCAGCCTACAGCCAACTATGTCAACTATTATGGTATGGCAAATGGTCTTCCTTTGGATGATCCTGAGTCTGGTTTTGATCCTACACATCCATTCAAGGGTCGTGACCCACGTTTCTATCATGATATCGTATTTGATGGCTTCCAGTATATCAATACTACGATTGGCAAGGAAAATCCTGACTATCAGTTCAAGTATGTTCAGATGTACACGGGCAGTAACTTGCGTAGCTCTTCATCACAGGGTTGCCGTACGGGTTACTATTGCCAGAAGTTGGTTCCTCACCAGGCTAACAGGTATGATGGAATGTATGAGTGGGGTGGTGCTTTGCAGTGCGATTTGCCTTATATGCGTCTTGCTGACATCTATTTGATGTATGCAGAGGCAGGTGCAGCCGTACAGGGTGCCAACTACAAGAGCAACAAGTGTAATCTGACAGCAGTCGATGCCATCAACGTGCTTCGTGATCGTGTAGAGGCAGGTCATGTGGCTGATAAGTATGCTGCAAATCAGCAGAAGTTTATGGATGAGGTTCGTCGAGAGCGTGCCGTAGAGTTGGCTTTTGAGGGTTTCCGTTGGAATGACTTGCAGCGTTGGTTGCTTCTCACCGAGTATCCTTACAATATCAAGACCTCACAGGAGTTCAAGCGTGTAGGCGATTTCGATTACACCAAGAAAGATCCTCGTGATGCAGAGGTCGCTGGTTGGAGCGAGAAGACAATTCTTACTCGTGATTTCACCGAGAAACACTATCTCTTGCCATTGAAGCAAAGTGATGTTTACTTGTATCCAGAGTTTGGTCAGAACCCAGGATGGTAATCCGATAGATGAGTGTTTTCTTAAACATAAACTTCGAAAATATCATATCATATATGAAAAGTAATAAAAACAAAATATACTCTGCTTTGACAGTCGTTACGGCACTTCTTGCACAGTTGCCAGCGTCAGCTCAGGAAACTGCTGACAGCGCATTGGTCAACGTTGCCTTCAAGAAGGTACAGAAGACTGACGTGCTCGGTGGTGTCGGTAGTATCAATGTCAGAGAATTGACAGAGAAGAACTATAATACCTATAGTCTTGATAACATGCAGGGCTATGTGGCAGGTTACAATGGCAACGGCATGTGGGGTTACTCTAATGCCCTCGTCCTGATTGATGGTGTGCCTCGTGAAGCCAACAATGTACGTCCTGACGAGATTGAGGACATCTCTTTCCTCAAGGGTGCTCAGGCATCTCTGCTTTATGGTAGCCGTGCTGCCAATGGTGTCATCATGATTACTACCAAACGTGGTCATGTAACAGAAGGATTGAAAGTGAAGGTCAATGCCAACACAGGTTGGAATGTTGCCAAGGCTTTCCCTGAGTATCTTGGTTCAGCTGAGTACATGAGCCTTTACAACGAGGCTTTCCTCAACGATGGTGGTAATCCAAACAACCTTCCATACAGTCCGGAGAGCATCTATAATTATGCTTCTGGTCAGAACCCTTATCGCTACCCAAGCGTAGATTTTTATTCTTCTGATTATATCAAGAAGGCTTTCAATCGCTCTGAGGTGTCAGCCGAGATAGAGGGTGGTAACCAGCGTGCGCGCTTCTATGCCAATATCAGTTATAACCGTGCAGGCGACAACTTGAACTTTGGTGCTGCTAAGAAGGATTATACAGACCGCTTCAACGTGAGAGGTAATGTCGATATTCTCTTGAATAGTTTTATAACGGCTTACGTGAACGCCAATGCTACCTATTATGGCTCTAAGTCTGCCAACAATAGTTATAAGTATTGGGAGTTGGCTCGTACCTTCCGTCCTAACCGTGTGGCTCCGCTGATTCCGATTGACATGATTGCCCCTAATGCGAAGAATGCCTTGACCATGATTGGTGCAACCAACAACATCATCGATGGCAAATACTTCTTGGGTGGTACAAGCTTGGATCAGAGTAATGTCTTTGGTGACATCTATGCTTCTGGTACCAATGTATATCATAGCCGTCAGTTCCAGTTTGATGCAGGTGTCAACTTCGACCTCTCTTCTGTACTCAAGGGCTTGAGTTTCCACACGATGGTGGCCATCGACTATGCTACGCTCTATACCACATCGTTTAATAATACTTACGCTACCTTCCAGCCAACTTGGGCAAACTTCAATGGCAAGGATGTCATCGTAGGTCTTAACAACAATGGCACGGTGGATAAGAAGTCTGGTGTGCAGAATATCTCTGGTTCTACCGACAACCAGACTATTGCATTCAATGCGCACTTTGATTATGACCGTACCTTCAATGGCGTACACAACGTAAGTGCCATGTTGGTGGCTAACGGTTATCAGCAGACAATTTCTGGTCAGTATCATAAGACAAGCAATGCCAACATGGGCTTGCAGCTCTCTTACAACTACGACCATAAGTACTATGCCGACTTTGCGTTGGCTACACCATGGTCAGCCAAGTTGCCTTCTGCCAACCGATTGGGTTTCTCTCCATCAGCAACATTGGGCTGGCGCTTGTCTAAGGAGAAGTTTATGGAGAATTCGTTCTTTGATGATTTGACCTTGAGCGCAAGCTATACTGACTTGAAGACCGATTTGGGTATCGACAACTACTATATGTACTTAGGTGTATACCAAAATGGTGGTTGGTGGGATTGGAACGGAGGTTCTGGTCACTCAGCAGTTCAGTCAAAGCATGGTGAGAACAAAGACTTCAATTACTTGCATCGCAAGGAATTCTCAGTCTCTCTTCATGCCGAGGTGCTTGATAAGTCTTTGAGCTTGGATGCATCTTATTTCTTGTCAAAGTGGACCAATGGTATCATCCAGTCTCGCAACCAGATGCCTAGCTATATGTTTAGCTACTATCCAGAGTCTTCATTCGTACCATATATGAACTACAATGAGGATAAGCGTACAGGTTTCGACTTGGGTGTGAACTATAAAAAGCAGATTGGTGAGTTAGGCATCGGTGTAGGTGCAAACTTGACTTACTACACCACCAAGGCAACCAAGCGTGATGACTCTCAGTATGCAGATGCTTATCAGTATCGTCAGGGGCAGCCACTCGACGCCATTTGGGGCTATGAGTGCGAAGGTTTCTTCAAGGACCAAGCTGACATCGATGCCTCTCCTAAGCAGATTATCGGTGGTACTATCCGTCCTGGAGACTTGAAGTACAAGGATCAGAATGGTGATAATGTCATCGACGGCAAGGACCAAGTTTGCTTGGGTAAGGGCGGTTGGTATGGAACTCCTACCACACTCGGTGTCAACGTGACATTGAAGTACAAGAACTTCACCCTCTTCTTGCTCGGTACAGGCAACTTCGGAGCCAAGGCTGTGAAGAACTCTACTTATTACTGGGTAGGTGGTGATGCCAAGTACACAGCAGAGATGCGTGGCAGATGGACTCCTGAGACAGCGGCTACAGCTACCTATCCACGTCTGACAACAGAGGCTGGTACCAATAACTACCAGACTTCAGACTTCTGGATGTATTCTACTGACCGCTTCGACTTGCAAAAGGTACAGCTCTCTTACGACTTCCCTAAGTCAGTATTTGGAAAGAGCTTCGTACGTGGACTCCAATTGTTCGTGAATGGCAACAGCCTGTTGACCATCGCCAAGGAGCGCAAGATACTGGAGATGAATGTTAACAATTCAGGTGCAGCACCTTTGAATCGCTTCTATAGCATCGGTGCTAAGGTATCATTCTAATGATTAATAAATGAGTAAAATTATGAAATTATCAAGATTATTATTGATAAGTGCGGTTGCAATCTCGCTCACATCTTGTGACGACTTGTTTGAACCAGCCTTGGAAAATAACCAAGATATCAGCCAGATGTACAAGGATCCACAGTTTGCTCGTGGTATTCTTGACAATGCATACTTGGCATTGCCTTATGCCAATTCTCCAGTTACAGACGTTGCTACAGATGATGCTGTCACCAACAACAATTCTGATAACTACAAGAAGATGGCAACTGGTTCTTGGGATGCAAACATGAACCCTGTGTCACAGTGGGATGGTCGCTATCACGCCATCCAGTACTGCAACTTGATGTTGGAGAACTGCGACAAGGTAGAGTGGTCTTATTCTACACCGGTGCTCAAACAGATGTATAGTGACAATTACAAGGGCAATGCCTATGCTTTGCGAGGCTTGCACCTCTTCTATTTGCTCCGTGCTCATGCCGGTATGGTAGATGGTCAGTTGATGGGTGTGCCTATTCATCTCGCATCCGAGACGGCAAGCTCAAATTTCAATCTTCCTCGTAACACCTTCAAGGAGTGCATCGACCAGATTATGTCTGACTTCGATGAAGCTTTGAAGTATCTTCCAGAGCAGTATGGTGATGTGGATGAGGACAAGGTTCCTGCCAAGTATGCACAGGAAGGTGCTTCCAATGCAGAGTATAACCGTGCTTTCGGTGACAACCACCGTGGTAAGATTGATGGTAGAATCATTTCAGCCTTCAAGGCTCAGGTTGCTATCATGGCAGCATCTCCAGCTTATGCCTCTGCTGGTACATTTACCTACGAGGATGCAGCCAAGCTTGCTGCTGACTGCTTGAAGAACTTCGGTGGTTTGAGTGCTTGCGATCCTGATGGATGGAAGTGGTACGACAACAAGAGCGTAATCGAGGGCTTGGGTGCAACTTCTACGAACCCTAAGGAGATAATCTGGCGTGGTGGCATTGATGAGAACAACTCTTTGGAGAGTGACAACTATCCTCCAACTCTCTATGGTAAGGGTCGTGTGAACCCAACCCAGAATTTGGTGGATGCCTTCCCAATGGCGAATGGCTATCCTATTACAGATGCAAACTCTGAGTATAATGCCAATGATCCTTATGCAGACCGTGACCCTCGTCTGAAGGCTTACATTTTGGTGAATGGCGATAAGATTGGCTCAACAGATGGTGTGGTAAACTCTGCGGCAGACTCTAAGACTACAGATGGACTTAACAAGGAGAACGGAAAGTCAACCAAGACTGGCTACTATCTCCGCAAGTTGCTCCGTTCAGACATCAACCTCAACCCTAACTCAACAACCAAGCAGAAGCACTTGAATGCTCGTATCCGTACGACAGAGATACTTCTCGACTATGCTGAGGCTGCCAATGAGGCTCAAGGTCCTATGGCTAAGGTAGGTGGAGCCAACTATTCTGCATACGATGTCATCAAGGCAATTCGTGAGCGTGCTGGCGTAGGCGAGTTTGGTGAAGACCCATACTTGGAAGAGTGTGGACAGAGCAAGGAGAAGATGCGTGAGTTGATTCGCAACGAGCGCCGTTTGGAACTTTGCTTCGAGAATCATCGTTTCTGGGACTTGCGTCGCTGGAAGGCTAACCTCAATGAGCCTGCCAAGGGTATCAACATCACAACGGATGCTGCAACAGGCGAGTTCGTCTACAAGACCTTTGAGGCAGAAGAGCGCAAATATGACGACTATATGCACTATGGCCCTATTCCTTACTCAGAGATTTTGAAGTATAGCAATCTGAAGCAGAACGAGGGTTGGAAATAATAAACGACTAATATAAATAAAGGCTAATGATTATGAAACGTTATATCAAAATGGTAGCTGTCCTCTTGGGACTGATGGCTTCTTTCACTGCATGTGAGAATGGAGACCAGACTTTCGATGATTACGAGGGCGGAACCACAGTTTACTTTGCTTATCAGTCTCCAGTAAGAACTATTGTACTGGGTGATGATGAGTATGATACAACATTGGACAAGGCGCACAAGTGCAAAATCTTGGCTACCTTCGGAGGCTCATACAATGGCAGAAAAGCTGCGGTTAATGTTGCCGTTGACAACAGTTTGTGTGATCACTTGACATTTGCCGATGGCACTCCAGTGAAGGCAATGCCTGCTGAGTATTATCAGCTCGCTACCACAACATTCAATTTCAATGGTGGTATGCAGGGTGGTACAGAGGTACAGCTCACTGATGCTTTCTTCAATGATCCAGATGCTGTCAAGAATACATACGTGATTCCTTTGGTGATGCAAGACCAGAGTGGTTTTGATAGAATCGCCACTGGTACTTTGAAGGAAGGCAGAACTGGTTCTCGTACCAATGCTTCTGTTTGGGAGAAGGCTCCTCAGGACTACGTGATGTATTGTGTGAAGTTCCAGAACAAGTATAGTGGCTGGTGGTTGACCAATCACAATACAAGTACCGACAACATCGAGAAGGCTTCAAAGGTTCAGATTACTACCCGCACCCTGAACAGCTCTGTTTATTCAGTAGAGTTCCAGGAGGGCAGTACCATCTACAAGGCAGATCTCCTGCTCACCTTCGATGCCAATGAGAAGTGTACCATCACTTCTCTCACCGATGGTGTTACTGCAACAGGTACAGGTTCTTGGGCTGACGATGCTTTGTTGTCTTGGAACAACAAGAATCGTGACTTGATGGAGCTGAATGCTGAGATTACTTTCGCTGGCGGCGTTAAGAAGAATCTCAACGAGAAACTCGTTTGGTGGCGTAGTGGAGTAACCAAGGAGGAGTTCTCATTTACCTATAACAATTAATGATCGTATAAGTTATGAAAAGACAAATAATAATATCTGCATTTGGGGCCATGCTTTTGGCCTCATGTGCAGACCACTTCGACCAGAACTTCGAGACTGTGCGTCCTGATAAGTTGGCTGAATATGGCTATTTGGAAAAGTATGATGCTCTCAAGGATTACATTGCTGACAAGCCAAACTTCCATCTCGGTATCGGAACTACGGTTGATGAGTATAACAAACAAGAGTTAGTATATGCTTTGACCAATAGCAACTTCAATGAGACCGTGGCAGGCAATGCCATGAAGATGGCTTCTTGTGTGGCTGATGATGGAAGCATGGACTTCGAGAAGGTTAAGACTTATGTTAAAAATGCCACAAACGCAGGTCTTTCTGTTTATGGACATACATTGGCATGGCACTCTCAGCAGCCTTTGAAGTACTTGAATGGCTTGATTGAGGGTAGGGAAATCAAGGTGGATCCAGGAGCAAAGGTTGAGAAGATCGACTACGACTTGGATTGCTCTACGCTTACAGGTTATAGTTGGACTGGTTCTCCTGCTTCTGTTACAACGGAGTGGAACAAGGATGGTGCCATGGTTATCACCAACCCTGCTAAAATAGATCCTTTCTATCGCCTTCAGTATTGGATGGTAAACGGTATAGCACTTAAGACAGGTCGGGAGTATACCGTGAAGATTGTCTGCAAGGCAGAAGGAGACGAGGATGCCAACATTCACTTCAAGGTAGGCGATTGGGGTGGTGGAGACCAGAAGACCTTTAAGATTCCTGCTAATGCTGGTTACAAGGAGATTCTACTGAAGGTTACTCCTACCATGGACAACAATGGTCTTATGTTCCAGCATGGTGATTTTGCTGGTAAGATTTATTGGAAGTCTGTCACCTTCACTCACTCTGAGGCTCCAGTCATGGAAGTCCCTGTTTCCGTAGGACATCTTACTTTCGATGATGACAAAAGCCTCGGTGGATGGGGTATGGACAAGGCTCCAACAAATGTAAATGGTGTCTGCGAAGTTGGTAATGTTACCGCAAGAGCCAATGCTTGGGAGTCTCAGATTAACTATGAGCCAGGATTTGTTTTCGAAAATGGTAAGAATTATCATTTGAAGATGAAGATCAAGGGTTCTGTTGATGGTTCATTTGGAGCTGGTTTCCAGAATCCTGATGGCTACAAGGGCTGTGGCGACTTCCCAACCATCAAGTTTACTACCGATTGGAAGGAAGTGGATGTTGCTACTACCTGTAATGGTGACAATGCAAAACGTCTGTTGCTGAACATTGGTAAGTATGTGGGTACCATTTACATCGATGACTTCGAGGTTTACTACATGAAGAAGGCAAATAAGATTCCTTTGACAGATGAAGAGAAGAAAGATACTTTGACTTTGGCTATGAACAAGTGGATAGATGGTATGATGGAAGCTTGCGATGGCAAGGTAAAGGCTTGGGACGTTGTCAACGAGGCTCTTTCTGGAGCAGATAAAGATGGCGATGGTAAGTACGACCTTCAGTCGGCTACCCGTGGCAATGTATCTGCAGAGGATGCTGCTAACAATTTCTATTGGCAGGACTATCTTGGCGACCTCGACTACGTTCGCACTGCAGTTAAGGCTGCTCGTGAAAGCTTCGCCGCTCACAATGGTAACCCTGAGGATCTCAAACTCTTCATCAATGACTATAACTTGGAGAGCGATTGGGATCAGAATGGCAAACTCAAGAGCTTGATTCAGTGGATCAAGGATTGGGAGGCTGATGGTGTTACCAAGATTGATGGTATCGGTAGCCAGATGCACATCTCTTGCTATGGTAATCCTAAGACTCAGGAGTCAAAGAAGAATGCTATTGTCAACATGTTGAAGTTGATGGCTGACTCTCACAAGTTGGTTCGTATCTCTGAGTTGGATATGGCATACGTTGATGAAACAGGCAAGAGTGTAAACACCAACGATATGACTGAGGAGCAGCACAAGCAGATGCGTGAGCTTTATGAGTTCGTCATCAAGAAGTACTTCGAAATCATCCCTGAGGCTCAGCAGTGGGGTATCTGTCAGTGGTGTCCTACTGACTCTCCTGCTAATAGCGGATGGCGTGCTGGTGCTCCTACTGGTCTTTGGGACAAGGACTACTACCGCAAGCACACCTATGGTGGCTTCGCAGCTGGTCTCGGTGCTCCAGAGTACTGGAATGATGCTAAGTAATATTTGTGGTGTGAGCCTATCCTATGGCTCATGCCATCTAATATAAAGAAACATTAGTTTAGGTTTTATCATATAAAGGATTAACCGAAATGATGTTAGTCGTGATAGGTCGGTTGTGTCGTGAAGACACGACCGACCTTTTTGCTTAAAATGGCACGAAAACGCACTTTTAAAGTATTTCATTTGGTTGCACATTTGCATTCCTGATAAAGTATTTGTTACATGACGCAAAGGGTGTTTCTGAAAAAAGTAGTATCTTTGTACCCATGAAAAAGATATATTATTTGCTGATGGGCTGCCTGCTGCTGGCGGGCTGCTCGCAAAAGCCACATGACATAACGATGGTGAGCCAGTTGCCTGCCATCTATCCCGACTACGTGGGCGTTACCGTGCCTGCCAATATCGCTCCGCTCAACTTCTGCATGGAAGATGAGGGATATACGGCTATGTCGGTACAGATAAAGGGATCCAGGAAGGGAGCGATGGAGACATCGGGAGAGGATGCGGAGTTTGACATCGAACAATGGCATCAACTGCTACGTGATAATCGGGGCGGAAAACTGACCCTTACTGTTGTCGCCAAGAAGGACGGACAGTGGAGACAATTTAAGCCTTTTGACATCTTCGTGGATAAGCAGAGGATGAAGGAGTGGGGCGTCACTTATCGCATGGTGGCTCCTGGCTATGAGCTCTATGGCATGCAGGGACTCTTCCAGCGTTGCCTCTCCAACTTTGATGAGTTTGCCATCTATCGCACCACCGAGGTGCCTGGCAGTTGTGTGAATTGTCATACCGCCAATGCCACCAATCCCGATGAGTTTACGCTGCATATCCGTGGCGAGAAGGGTGCTACCTTGATTCGCCATCAGGGCAAGGACGACTGGATGAAGTCGAAGAATCTGGAGGTGGGCGGTCCGATGGTGTTCCCTTGTTGGCATCCATCGGGCAAGTTTATCGCCTTCAGCACCAATGATACGCAGCAGTATTTTCATTCTCAGGCTAAGAAGCGCATCGAGTATTTCGATATGAGCTCTGACATCTTCATCTACAATCCCGAGACGCATGAGGCGATGGTGGATGCTCGCTTTGCCACCAAGGAGAATCTGGAGAACTGCCCTGTGTTTTCGCCAGACGGTAAGTGGCTCTATTATATCACTGCGCCTTTCAGAGATCCGAAGCAGCATTTCCGTGAGAGCCGATATAGCCTCTGCCGTGTGGGCTTCGATGCCAAGACGGGCAAGCTGGGCGAAAAGGTGGATACGCTCATCAGTGCGGTGGCTTTGGGCAAGAGCATCACTTGGCCTCGTCCGTCATACGATGGCAGATATCTGATGTTTACCACGCTGGATTATGGCTACTTCTCTATCTGGCATCCGGAGGCTGACCTATGGCTGCTAGACTTGAAGACTGGCAAGGCTCATGCCCTGGACGCTGCCAACAGTGATGACTCTGACAGTTTCCACAACTGGAGCAAGAGTGGCGGATGGTATCTCTTTACCAGTAGGCGAGAGGACGGACTGTATACTCGCATCTATCTGGCTAGCGTGGACAGGCAGGGCCATTCTACCAAGCCTTTCCTCCTGCCGCAACGCCGACCTAGGGAGGACAATCTGCGCCGCATGTATTCATATAATACGCCCGACTTCACGCTGCGCAAGATGGAGATAGAGGATATGCCTGGGCATATCAACAACCCTAAACGCATAGAATGGCGGGTGGCTAAGTAATGCTATATATAATAAGGTATAAGGAAAATGAAAGATACGAAGAATACTGATAGAAGCCGATGGATGGTGGCGGCTGGCTTCATGGCTGCCCTGTACATCTTCTGGCGATATGCCTATCCCTGCGCATTGGCTTATCATGAGCAGATGCAGCTCTTCTTATGGAATGGGGATTATCTGATGGATAGACTGGCAGAACCAGGTGGCGTGGCTCGCTATCTGGCTGAGATGCTGGTGCAGTGCTATAACAATCTGCCGCTGGGCGCCTTGCTCCTGGCGCTACTCATGGGCGGCTTGCAACGGATCACCTGGCTCTTGATGAGAAGGATGGGCTATAAGGACGGTATGAGATGTTATCTCCTGTCGTTTCTGCCGCCTATTGTGATGTGGGCGATCATGGGCGATAAGGATGTGATGACTACTGTGCCTATGGCTTTGCTGCTTACTGAGGCTATGTTGCTGCTGATGCCTAGTAACATCTTCTCGGCTTGGAGACCTGCCATTATTTATCTGCTGGTATTGCTCACTTTGGGCTATTGGCTAGTGGGACCGATGGCGATATGGGCAGCAATGTGCTTGGTGGCTTATGCCTTGTGCAGGCAGAAGGATAAGCAGAACTGGTCGATGGCCTTGGTGGCTGTGCTGGTGGTAGGCTTGTTTGTGCAGTTGGAAAGTGCCAGAATGTTGCCTTATCCCAAGGCTCGTGTGTTTCGTGGCATTGATTATCTGCGCGATCCTACGGCGTTCTTTCCTCATGAGTGGTATACTTCTGATGTGTATGAGCAGATGGAGTATAGCATGTTGGTGCGCCGACAGGATTGGCATGCCATCTTGGACAAGGCTGCTAAGAAGGCTCCGATGGCTACGGCGAGCGAGGCGGCTGTGAAGTTGGCGCAATGGAAGACGGGGGCATTGAGTGATGAGGGGATGCGCCAGTTTATGGCTTCGTATGGCAAGCTGGATCACCCCATCAATATCTGCATGAAGAGTGACCTCTTCTTCCATCTGGGCTTGGTGAATGCTTCTCGCCGATATGCCTTCGAGTTTAAGCAGCTCATTGCCAATGGCAATCAGAGCGGCAGAATGCTGAAGCGTCTTGCCGAGACCGAACTGGTGAGTGGCCATGAGCAGTTGGCGCGCAAGTATCTCTACATCTTGCATGATGCCACCTTCTATCGCCAGTGGGCGGAGGATGTGCTTCCTCTCACCCGCAGTGTCAAGCTTTTGGATGCTCATCCCCTCTATGGTCCGCTATCCCATAGCTTCCCAGAGAAGGATGTGATGTATTAGACTCATCTGTATAGATTTCCTCATCAAATAGGCTTGATGGTGTATCATTTTCGTTATAATGTTGGTTATCAAACCTATTTGGTGTTTCTCACAAAGTATTTGTTACACCACGCAAAGTCTTTTTCAGTCTTTTCTGTTACTTTTGCGTGCGGAAATGAGAAACATTTCTCGTTCCACGAATAAACAATTAATATCAATAAACTTAAAATTAAAAGCGTATGAAAAAGTTATTTACTTTGATTGTAGCAGCTTTCATGGCTGTAAGTGTGAATGCTCAGACAGAGACTCCTCTTGTTTTGGGTGGTGGTTGGAATGCAGGTTTTGCCTACGATGCTGATGTTTATGACTTCACTATCTCCAAGCAGTGGGGTGCAGCAGAGTTTGCCTGCAATGTCAATTCTGCAGATTATCCAAAGTATATCCTCGAGTTCGAAGAGCCGCTTCCTGCCAACTGCCAGGTAAACTATACTTGGAAGGCTTCTGCTGATGCTGAAGGCGATCCAACTCCTGCCTACGGAAGAGCAGTGGGTGATGGAGCAACTAAGAAGTTTGAACTTGCTTTCGACCAGGAGCATCCTTACATCGTAGGTGTAAGCGTGCAGCATACCGATGCTGAGGAAGTGAACCTGAAGGTGAAGAAGCTGATTTTGGTTGCCGCTGACGGAACTGAAAAGAAAATTAATGCCTCCTTTACCGGTTGGGCTGGTACTGATAACACAGTAGCTTATAAGGGTGTGGTATCTTTTAATTCTCAGTGGCAGCAGCTCGCTATCAATGGTTTGGCTGGCAAGAGCAATGTTACCGTGAAAGTGAAATTGGCAGAGCCAACCCCAAATGTTCAGATGTGTGTAGATTACGAGGATGATAGTCATGAGTGGCCTTCATTCAACGGCAGCGATGAGATTACCTTCACCACCAAGGAAGGTGCTGCCATTAAGACTATGGGTATCCAATATACCGACCCAGACAAGAAACCTGCTCAGGTATCTGTACTCGGTGCTTGGTTGGTTACTACAACCACAGGTATCTCTAACATCGAGAGCGTCAAGCTGCAGGATGGCAAGGCATTTAACCTTGCAGGTCAGCAGGTAGGCAAGGGTTACAAGGGTATCGTGATCAAGAATGGTAAAAAGATGGTTATCAAGTAACAGATGAGACGTTTTACAATGCTCGCATCTCTCCTCATGGTTCTGTGCCTCCAGATGGCGGCACAGACCTGGGAAGAGGTGAAAGTGGGGACTTCTACTCGCAAGACCCTCACTTATGTACCAAAGAATGTAGAAAAATCACCAGCCTTGGTAATCTCTCTTCATGGTATGAATCAGGACCCTGAGTATCAGCAGAAGCAGACCCAATGGAACGCAATGGCTGATACCGAGGGTTTTATTGTTACCTATCCGCTGGGTAATAACAGAATGTGGGATACCAGCGGTATGGGTGATGTGAAGTTTGTGGAGGCTATCATGAAGGATATGGAGCTGAAGCATAATGTGGATAAGAACCGCATCTATCTCTCGGGCTTCTCCATGGGTAGCTGGCTGGGTTACCACTGTCTGGAAACTCTTGGCGATAAGATTGCTGCTTTCGGACCAGTAAGTGGTGTGGACATCGGCAAGCAGCCTAAGGCAAACCGCAAGGTGTCTATCATGCATATCCATGGTACGGGCGATGACGTGTTCAAATATACGGGCGACCCTTCTCACATGGCTGGTGGCTATCCTAGCATTGAGGAATATGTAAAGAAGTGGGCTGCCTACGAAGGTTGCGATGCAAGCAATCCGCAGGTAATCCGTCCTTATCCTGCCAACAGCACAGGTACCAAAGCTACACGTACTATATATAATAATGTGAACGATGGAGTAGAGGTGAACTTGATTGCCATCGACGGCAAGGGCCACTGGCATTCCAACGAAGCAAACGGTGTGAACTCTACCAAGGAACTCTGGACCTTTTTCAAGCGCCATCAGCTGAATCAGGCTTCCGCTCCCGACCCAAACTTTCAGATTTATCTCTGCTTCGGACAGTCGAACATGGAGGGTAATGCCAACATCGAAGCCCAGGACAAGACGGGAGTAAACCCAAGATTCATGGCAATGTACACCCTGGATAATGCGCAGGCAGGCTGGACCATGGGACTTTGGCATACAGCCTTTCCGCCTCAGGCTCGTCCTTACACCCGTCTGTCGGTAGTAGATTATTTCGGCAGAAAGATGGTGGATAATCTTCCGGAAGAAGTGAAGGTGGGTACGATTACCGTAGCCGTGGGTGGTGCCAGCATCGACCTCTTCGATAAGGATAAGTATCAGGCTTATCTGAATGATGCCAAAACTGCCGACTGGCTCCGCAACTATGCCAAGGAATATGGCGGAAATCCATACGGTCGCCTCATCGAACTCGCCAAGATGGCTCAGCAGAAGGGTGTTATCAAGGGCATCCTGCTGCACCAAGGAGAGACCAATAATTGCGATCCTACCTGGCCTTCTAAGGTAAGGAAAATCTATAACGATATGCTCGCCGATTTAGGACTTGATGCCAAGGATGTACCATTGCTTGTGGGGGAATTGGGACAGAAAGACCAGAACGCTGCCTGCTGGGGACATAATGCCATTATCGACAATATCGCTGCTACGATTCCTACAGCCCATGTCGTTTCTTCCAAGGATTGTCCTCTGCAGAGCGACCGACTCCATTTCACAGCAGAGGGCTATCGCATGTTTGGCAAGCGTTATGCCGACGTAATGCTGGAGTTGTTGGGCGTTATCCCTGTGGAGAATCGCAACTACTTTATCCGCTATGAGTCTCATGCCGGTGCCAACCTCTGGGATCAGCAGGCCATCTATACCTTGCCTAAGGCTTTGGAGAAGGATGCGGCTTATACGTTGACCATGAAGGTGAGAACCTCTGCCGATTGCGAGACCTTGGGCTTTTGGCCTATCTGGAATGCCAGCACCAATAAGAATCAGTGGGGTGGCAGTGCTGATGTGCAGTATCTGGCAGCCTATCCTGTTGAGGCTGGTGAGTGGAAGACCTTGACTTGGAAGTTTACAGCCCAGTTCCCATTGGATGCCTTCCAGTTTGTATTCGGTGGATATACGGGTAATCTCGACATCGACGACTTGGTATTGGTAAAGGATGGCACCACGGAGAACTTGATTGCCAACGCTGATTTCTCTGCAAAGCATATTCAGGGTTGGAGCACCAACTGGAAGGGACCAAACTATTATCTTGCCAATGATGCTTACCAGTCAACTGGCATCACTCAGCCATCGGTAGTAGCCCAGCCTTCCCAGCAGGATGATGCTTACTATACGCTTCAGGGCGTACGTGTCAGCCATCCTACAAGTGGAATCTTTATTCACAAGGGTAGAAAAATTGTGATGAAGTAGTTAGATTTTTTTTCGTAATTTTTCAAATTATCCGAAGTCAGTTTTGAAGACACGGGCATAAGCTTCGTTGTCGGTGTATATGTTCAATTTGTAGAAGTTTCCATTTATCGAATTCTCTTGTTTTTTTGCAACACTAATATAAGTGAATTCTTTGACATGACAAAATCCTGAGCAACTTTTTGTTGCTCAGGTGCTTAAAAAATATTATAAACTATAGTGTTGCGGAATTAAGGTTAAACAATGAACAGAAAAAAGTACTTGCTATTATGCATGACTACACTCCTCAATGCTTTTCCATTGACAACAGAAGCACAAAAAGTAGTCTATGACTTTGAAAATTGCCCTATCGGACAAAAGTTTACCATGTGGAATGTGGACAGAGGAAACGTCACCACCTCCACAGCCGAAGTTGTCGTTGACCCAACCAACAGCAATAACAAAGTTCTTCATGTTGTATTGAAAGACTGGGGAACTTTCGTGACACTCACCCTACCACCAGAATTGGCAGGTCATCAGTTGACCGATAAGAAGCAATTTGTCGCTTTCGACCTATATCGTCCATCTACCGATGCAGATGACTACAAGCAATTTCACGTTTATCTTGGAAAAGACAAACTATACCAAGACGAGAGCTATCCATACCAAGGAGACCGTGGAACATGGCAACGAGGCAAGACCTATGCCTTGTCAAAAGTCAGCACAGCCTCCGACAACGAGGTTGACTTCCATATGGGACTCCACCACAACAATACAGAATACTATATAGACAACATCACATTTAAAGGAAAATATGATGATTATTTTGTGGCAGATGACAGCAACAACTTGATCGATATTTGCGAGAGCAACACTGCAAGTTCTTATAAAGTATGGTCAACCCCAATCTTGGTAGGAAAAGGCAAAACTCTCGACATCAAGACTTCCAGATATACCTATCTCAATAGTACTGTAGAGGGAGAGGGCACCATCAACCTCTATGCTGGCGGCGAACGAACCTACCTTGGAAGCAACGATAAAAAAGCAAAGAACTACCATCCAGACTGGAACAACTTTGCAGGAACGCTCAATATATACCCATACAAAGAAGTAGAAAAAGGAGCAGGATTCTATGGACTCGTGTGGATGTCAGGAAAGACATTTGTTCCCGACAATGCTGCACAAAATGCCTTAGAAGGAAACATCAATGGTTGTTTCGCTCATAGTAAGGTGATACTCCGCCAAGGTGCAGCACTCGCTTGCGAGAGTGGTCAAAGAGGATTGCGAATTGCGCATTTAGAGACAGAGCCAGAAAGCTTCCTGTATGGATATATCAAGAATAATTCCAGGAACTCAGGATTTTATATGGTAGGTGCAGACAACGAAGACGCCACTTTGGCAGGACGAATCATGCCTATGGGTGGAACAGACCTCAATGTAAAAGTAGGTATTGTTAAAGAAGGAAATGGCACTTATCGCATCACAGGCAATGACAACCTCATTACAGGCGGCATCCGTGTCCTCAACGGCAGTGTCATGATTAATAACGACATTACTAAGGCGGAAGATGATAAACTTTCAGGTGGCGTCGGTCATCAATACTCACCAAGCGCCACAGGTATCTATGTTATGAAGAAAGGTAGTCTGGGTGGAATCGGCAATATCGCCTCCAACACAGATGTCTATGGAACAGTAGCTCCAGGCGATGAGGGAATCGGCAAGTTGACCATCAAGGACTTCGTGAAAGGCAACAAACTCAGCCTCATCATGCATCCAAAGGCAAAAATCGTATGTGAAGTGAACGACGATACACACTACGACCAGCTCATCGTGGACGGCAACCTCAAATATGACAACAGAAAAGAAGACTTCGACACATCAGAAGACATGCCTCGCCTATACATCAACTTGACAAGCAACCCTACATTGAAGGTGGGAGACGAACTTCCATTAATCATTGCAGATGGAAAGGTAGGAGATTGGAATTTCGACATTCGCTATCCTAAGCAATACACTTGGAAAACCGAAGAGCGCCAGTTGGACGATACACACTACCAACTCGTTGCTACTGTCACCTCTTTGGAATACAGCGGACAAGGTGATGTAAAAGATGACGATGACATAGAAGACATCAAGCCAGACGAGAACAATTTGGACATCGAAGGCGAGAAAACTAACACCACGCCACTCCGCACGTATGCAGAGAATCTCAACAAGTATATCGGCACTTGCGTTTCACTCTACGACGGAAAGATAAACATTGACGATGAGAATGATGCCAAAACGCAGATGCTGAAAAATCAGTTCAATATGGTGGTCTGCGAAAACGAGATGAAGTTTGATGCCACCGAACCATCTAGAGGTGAATTCAACTACTATAATGGTGACCGCATGGTGGCATTTGCCAAGAAGCACAACATGCGAGTAAGAGGACATGCCTTGGTATGGCATCAGCAGACTTCCACTTGGGTTAGCTTAGACGGCAAGAAGAACGACAAGAACTTTACAAGCCAAGAGCTTCTTGACATCATGCAGAATCATATCAGCAACGTAGTAGGCCATTGGAAAGGTCAAGTTGCAGAATGGGATGTATGCAACGAAGTATTGGACGATGATCAGTCTATCGTCCGCACAGACCCTAACGGATTCAAGCTCCGTGCAGCTTCCATTTGGAATTATGCAGGTACCGACTATGTGGAGAAAGCATTTAGAATGGCACATGAAGCAGACCCAAACGCAGAGCTGATACTCAACGACTACGGAGCAGAGTTCAAGGGAAATGCCAAGGCAGAAGCCTTCTACAATCTGGCCAAGTACTTGAAAGAAAAAGGTGCCCCTATCACTGGTGTCGGCTTGCAATGTCATCTTGACGCAGGAAATGTTGACATCCAAAAGTTGAAAGCTACTTTCGACCGTTTCAATGCCATCGGATTGAAGTGTGTCATCACAGAGCTAGACCTCGGCATGGACAATTCTGAGACAGCACGCGCACAGCAAGCTAAAGACTATTACAACATCGCCAAGACAGCCATGGAAGCTGAAAACTGCGATGAGCTAATGATTTGGGGACTGACTGATGGCATGACCTGGCGCAATGGTCGCTACCCATTGCTTTTCGATGCCGACTTGAACATGAAGGATGCTTATTATGGTACCCATATCGCCATGAGATACGTCGCCCCAACCACAGGAATAGAAGATGTAACAACAGCACAGAATCAAGACCTGGAAGTTATATCTACCAACTTTTACAATTTACAAGGCCAAAAATTACCTTGTCCGCAAGCAAAAGGCCTTTATATCATCCAACAAAAGATGAAAGATGGTAGCATAAAGACCAAGACTGTGCTGAATAAATAAAAAAAGAAAAACAAGTCTTGTAATTTTGCAACGAATAAACAATTTAATCATATACGAATGAAAAAGAAACTATTGATTTTAGGAGCTTTGCTCATGGGATTGACGAAAGTTTCGGCTGCAGTAGACCCAAACTTTCAGATTTATCTTTGCTTCGGACAGTCGAACATGGAGGGCAATGCCGCCATTGAGGACGAGGACCGAACTGGTGTGGACCCTCGATTCATGGCGATGTATGCCGTGGATGATGAGAAGGCTGGATGGAAGAAAGGCGAGTGGCATACAGCCGTTCCACCTCAGGCACGTCCTTCTACAGGACTTACCCCAGTGGATTACTTCGGCAGAAAGATGGTGGCTAATCTGCCAGAGAATGTGAAGGTGGGTACCATCACCGTAGCCGTGGGCGGAGCCAGCATCGACCTCTTCGACAAACGCACCTATAAGGCTTATCTCAAGAAGCAGCCAGACTGGATGAAGAATTTCGCATCCCAGTATCATGGTAATCCTTATGCCCGACTCATCGAGCTAGCTAAGATTGCCAAGAAGCAGGGTGTCATCAAGGGCATCCTCCTGCATCAGGGTGAAACCAACAATGGCGATGCCAACTGGCCTAACCGTGTAAAGACCGTATATAATGATATTCTGAAAGATTTGAATCTGAAGGCAGAAGATGTTCCTTTGCTCGTGGGTGAGACCGTTCAGAAAGATCAGGGCGGTAGTTGCTGGCAGCATATCGCTGTCGTTGATGATATCGCCAAGACCATTCCTACAGCTCATGTCATCTCTTCCAAGGGATGTCCGCAGCGTGGCGATGGATTGCATTTCATTGCTGAAAGCTATCGCACCATGGGTAAGCGTTATGCCAATATGATGCTCGCCCTGCAGGGAATCATTCCAGACAGCAACTATCCGCGTGTAGATA
>OGFD01000634.1_pt1 | contig 22836 bp, 25 predicted proteins | sample 1570851 | NCBI WGS metagenome assembly OGFD01 (sample SAMEA2582077, study PRJEB24529) | metagenome | biome: Human gut stool | place: China | collected 2011
AAAAGCCCCGGAGGTCTGGCGGGACCCTCCGGGGCGAGGCAGCGGCGTGCGGGCCCGCTGCCTCAGGGGATAGCGATCAACAGGAGATTCTGGGGGAGCAACTTTTTGGGGGAATCGTTAAGGAATGTGATGCATGGCCCAAAGGGTCAGCGGGGCGTTTGCCCGGGGCCTTTGGGGGTTGGGGTTCAGTGCTGGGACTTGTAGAACATGGCCTTGCGCTTGCGCTCCATCCAATATCCCGCTGCAGACAGCACCATGCCTGCGCCCAGCATCAGGTCTGCCAGCCAGCCGCTGGTGCCGGTCTGGATCAGCTTGGCATCCTGCACCGCCGGGAGCACCGGGGTCTCAGGAGCGGGAGCCCACACCTGCTGGTGCAGCTCCTTCAGCGATTGCAGATCCCGGCCGGAGAGGGCACGGTAGACCCGGAACATCTGCCGGTTGCACAGCCGGAGGATGCCGCAGGCTTCCTGCAGGCCGGAGGGCAGGCCCTCCAGCGGGAGCACCCGGCACAGCCATGCCAGCAGCACCACGGTGCCCACCGCACAGCCTCTTTGAACCTGTTCTCGCTGCCTCTGTTTCATCCCGCATCCTCCGTCTTTTGTGCCGTTCCCCGGTGGTTTTTCTCCATTATATCACATCCGCGCTGTAATTTGCCAGAGAGCAGAGGGGAATGTACCTCTGTGCCGCTTGCGTCTGCTCTGAAAACCGTTTGAATTGCAAAACGATTTTTTAGTTGCTATACTGGGCTTATCAAATTTTTTTCAGGAGGATGCCGCAGTGACAGCACAGACAATGCAAATCGGGAACACACCTTGCCGCATTTACGGCGGGGCTAATGCAGAATACCTGCTGCTCCAAATGACAGGTGAGCATGAGCTGCAAAGTATGGATTATGAAGTGGCGGCCATTGCTCAACGCAGTCAGAATTTTCTGTTTGCGGCTCTCCCGGTGGAAAGCTGGAACGATGCGCTTTCTCCGTGGAAAGCCCCTGCCGTGTGGGGAAAGCAGGGTTTCGGCGGCAAAGCTGGGGACACCCTGCGCTTTCTGACGGAGCAGGTCATTCCCACGCTGAAGCAGCAGTTTCCTCTCCCGGAAAACGTCAAAATCATTCTGGGCGGCTACTCGCTGGCCGGGCTGTTCGCTTTGTGGGCTTCCACCCAGACCGATTTGTTCTACGGTGTCGCCGCCGCCTCGCCCTCGGTGTGGTTTCCGGGCTGGATGGAGTTTGAACAGCAGCGCCCGATACAGGCACAGCACGTTTATCTGAGCCTTGGCGACAAGGAAGAGCGCACGAAAAACACCATCATGGCTGCGGTAGGGGATAATATCCGCACGCTGCACAGCCGGCTTACAGAGCGTGGCGCAGACTGCACCCTTGAATGGAACAGCGGTGGGCATTTCAAAGACGCTGACCTGCGCACGGCAAGGGCGTTTCGATGGGTGATGGAGGAACACACATGACCATTTTGATTGATGCAGATGGCTGCCCTGTGGTGGATCTGACCTTGCAGATTGCAAAGCAGTTCGGTATTCCCGTCATCATCCTGTGCGACACCTCTCACCAAATCGAGCGGGAAGGTGCGCAGACGTTGGTGTTCGACAAAGGAGCTGACAGCGTGGATTTTGCTCTCGTCAACCGGGTAAAACCGGGAGATGTGGTTGTGACGCAGGACTACGGGCTGGCGAGTATGTGCCTTGCCAAGCGCGCACGGGTGCTGAATCAGAACGGGCTGGAGTACACCGCTGACAACATAGACGCACTCATGCTGCGGCGGTACGAAAACAAAAAGCTCCTCCGTGCCGGAAAGCACCCCAAGGGGAGCGCAAAGCGGACGAAGGAGCAGGATGTCAGGTTTGCGGATACGCTTGAGAAGATCTTGAACTGCAACCATTGATACATACTATTGGAAGTCTGGAGAAATCCAGTCTTCTTTTTTCATGAGAAAATTGTAACATTTTTTGCAATTTGGTTGCGTTTTGAGGGGGAGTGAATCGGCCCCGTCGTTCTTTCGGCTCGTTTTCTTGCATCTGCTTTCCCGAATCTGCTATACTGAAGTCACTTTTTTAATCGGAGGCTTTCATGACAACCCTTCTTCTCCTGCGCCATTCCATCCCGGAGCGCGGCGGTTCCAGCCCCGACCCCGGCCTTTCTGCCGAAGGTCTTCAGCGGGCCGCCGCAGTCTTTCAAAATGACGCTTTCCGCACAGTCTCGCTCGTCTGGTCGTCCCCTTCGCTGCGTGCGCTCCAGACCGCACAGCTGCTGGGGCTTCCCGTCCGGCAGGACACCCGCCTTGCCGAGCGCCGTACCGGCGACACGACCGGGCAGGACGCTTCGTTCTGGAAACGCCAATACGAAGACCCGGACTTCAAAAATCCGGACGGCGAGTCCTTCCGTGAGGTCAGCGCCCGGATGGCAGACTGCATCCACGAACTGCTGGATTCGCTCCCGGAGGGGCAGAACGCCCTTGTCGTCTCCCACGCCGCCGCTATTTGTAGCTACTTGCAGCGCTTTTGCACCGTTGAGGTGACCGACGCCGCACAGAAGCTCCGCCGGATTACATTTCAGGGCGAAGTTCTGTTGGATGGACACTTTTGGGAGGCTGATGGATTTGTGCTGCACATCGAAAATCGCCGCCCTGTTCTCATCCACACCTATGCGCAGGAATGCCACGAGGGTGCAATGACCATTACATACTAAACAGACAGGACTGCTCCACAACATTTTGTGAGACAGTCCTGTTTGCTTAGATGCAAAGATTATTCTTTAAGTAATTATTCTTGACAGAATAATCTTTGAGGCGTACAATGAAGCTGAACCTGTCATCAAATCAGTCGTGAGGTGAGCCGCTATGTTTTTTGTTGACCGTGTACAGGAAATGTCCGTATTACAGACCGCTTATGAAAAGCCGGAATCTTCTTTGTTCGTTCTCTATGGTCGTCGCCGTGTAGGAAAAACCACGCTTTTGTCAGAATTCTGCAAAGAGAAGCCGTCTCTTTATTATCTGGCAACGGAGGAAAGCATTCAGGCAAACCGAAACGCCTTCCGGTTGATGGCTGCTGATTTTCTCCAGAACGATTTATTGAAAAGTGCAACCGATGCAAGCTGGGAGATGATTTTTTCCGTTCTTCTCTCTGCTCAGGAAAATAAAAAACTGGTCATTGTGTTGGATGAGTTTCAGTATCTGGGCAAGGCAGACAAAGCATTTCCTTCTGTTTTTCAAAAAATCTGGGATACTATTCTGAAAAACAAAAATGTAGAAGTGATTCTTTGCGGCTCTCTGGTTCACATGATGATGGAGCAGACTCTTTCTTACTCCAGCCCTTTGTATGGACGCAGAACGGGACAGATTCGGCTGAAGCAGATTCCATACGCTTATTACGACCGATTCTTCCCTGATTTTGATGAACAGACCCGCATTTTATATTATGCTGTCACAGGCGGTGTTCCGAAGTATATCGAATTATTTCATCCATGTGCCGATATTGATACCGCCATTCTGCAAAATGTAATGACTCCTCAGAGCTTTTTGTATGAAGAACCTGAATTTTTACTGCGGCAGGAGGTTCAGGATGTCGGAAGTTACTTTTCCATCATCCGTGCGATTGCATCTGGAAACATGAGGATATCTGATATTGCTTCTGCGCTGTCGCTTCCAGCCACCAGTTTGTCAAAGCCCTTAAAAACATTGTGCGATCTGGATATTCTGGAGCGAGAAGTGCCTCCCACCGAAAAAAATATTGAAACCAGCAAAAAGGGGCAATACCGCATTAAAGATAATTTTCTTGCGTTCTGGTTCCGATTTGTTTACCCCATGCGCTCTTTCATTGAAAGCGACCACCCGGAAATCGCAATGACAAAGCTGAAAACCGGGTTTATCCCCAATCATGTTGGCTACGTCTACGAGGATATTTGCAGACAAAAGATGTGGGAGCTGAACGCGCAAGGAAAACTGCCCTTTCTCTTTGACCGTGTTGGCCGTTGGTGGGGTGGAAAAGATACAGAAATCGATATTGTCGCCATTGATACCACAGACCGAAGCAAAATCATCTTTGGAGAGTGCAAATTTCATCAAAATGTTCCGATGCAGCTGTCGGAACTGCACCAACTGAAAGAAAAAGCTGCTGTCGTTCCGTGGGGGAATGCGAATCGAGACGAATACTTTGCTCTATTCTGTATCAGTGGTTATTCTGAGGACTTGCAGCAGCTTGCACAGGAAGATTCTCATCTTCTTTTGATGTGATTTTCTCATGTAATAATTTGTAAATAGGACTGCTCCACAACATCTTGTGAGGCAGTCCTGTTTGCTTAGTACCCTTTTCATTGGAGCCAATATTTACACCTGACAGGAAAGGAGTGATAGTTTTCCACATGAACAAGCACTCACAGTTGAAAATCCGAGGCCACGCCAAATGACGCTAGACTATTTCTATGGGCAGTCGGGCGAGTTGTTCTCCTATTTCCGCATCCCCAAGGCACACCTTTTAACTTATCTTATCGGATTCGCACCCGGCAGCATGGTTCGGGCGTGACATCCTTGCATTCTCTCCCGCCGTTGGGTACACTGATGATGTCAGCGGCAGAAGTTACATATTCAAGTGGATGCAAAGATACAGCAGTCTCAACAAACAGTAGTATTTTTAACAGATTCAACAGGCGACCGGTTAAAGTTCCTGTTGGAGAGAATTTAGGAGAGAACGGACATCTGCGGCCCGGTTTTTGCCGATGCTTTTGCGTTCCAAGCAGTAAAAGCGCAAAATAAAAAAGTCGCAGATTCGTTTGAATCTGCGACTTCTGGCGGAGATGGTGGGATTCGAACCCACGTGCCCGATTAAGGACAAAACGATTTCGAGCCTTTGAACCGGTTGGATGAGGCTGGTTTCGTTCGGCTGTCATTGGCAGTTGCCGGCATTTTCTGCGCCTCGCAAAAGCTGCACATCAGCGCAATTTACAGGCAAAAATCAACCACTTTTTGCGAAATGCCGTTAGAAAAGCCTCCTTTCACACGGAGCGTCAGGAGCTGCATTTCAGGTGCAGTTCCGTTAGATGTTCGTTAGAATATAAGAGAGTGCTGCCGTTGCTGTGCCAGCTCACAGCAGGCTTCTCTGTCTGAACGCAGCGTTTCCCGAAAGCCGGGGACGCTGCGTTTTCTTTTGCCCGCAAACCGGGCTGAAAGGGAAGCCGCCATGTCCACATTCCGCGTCAACAAAAACGTCAACTACACCGTCATGAGTAACTACCACCTTCAGGACAAAAAGCTGTCCCTGAAGGCAAAGGGTCTGCTGTCCTATATGCTCTCCCTGCCGAACGATTGGGATTACAGCCTGAAGGGACTGACCGTTGGTTGCAAGGACGGTCTGGACAGTGTACGCACCGCTGTTCTGGAACTGGAAGAACACGGCTACGTCCGCCGTCAGAAAGTCCGCAATGCCAAAGGGCAGATCATCGACTATGATTATCAGGTCTATGAATCGCCTGTCGAGGACACTCCTGCCGTTCCCGGCAAGGAAGACGGGCCGTCGGACCCGTCTGCATCCAAAAGTCCGAAAAGCCGCATGAAGCCTTGTTCTTCACCATTTTTGGATTTTCCAAATTTGGCTGAGCCCAATTTGGAAAAGGCAACGCAACAAAATACTAATAAACAAAATACTAAAAGACAAAGTACTAATCTATCAGGGCAGACAGCCGAAACAGAGGATTTCGACCAGATGGCAACGCGGGTGCGGGCAGAGTTCCGGGAGAAGCTGGAAATCGACATCCTTGCCAAGCGGTACGCCCCGGAGATGCTGCAAGAACTGCTGGACAACATTGTGGAGATGTACTGCTGTCCGCTCAGGACCCAGTATATCGGCAAACAGGCACAGACCACAAAGGCGATCCGGCTCCGGCTGGATAAGCTGACCAGCCAGCACGTGGAGTACATCTTCGATGTGATGGCCAACACCACCCAGCCTATCAAGAACATCATGGCCTACCTGCGTACCACCATCCTGAACGCGCCCACCACTATGGAGCACTACTATCAGGCGCAGGGAAACTGGCTGACAGCGCAGAACCGGAAGAGGTGACCGCTGTTTTCCACCGCAGCCGCAAAAGACGTTGAAAAACAAACGAAAAGGAGATTTACTATGAAAAGCGAAACGACTGTCCGCACCGAGATCCACTATGCACAGGTCAGGGACTATCAACTGCCCCTGCTCACCCTGCCGCAGACTGACAACCACGAACCTCTGGGCAAGTACGCCCGGATGTACCGGACTTACCTCAAGACCCAGCGGCCGGTGCTGTATAGCCGGATGCTTCTGAACGGTTCGCTCTGGCCGCATTTGCAGGATGTCCAGAAAACGGCCTGCGAGTGGCTGGAACGCACGATGACCAATCTGTTAGACAAGTACCCCGCGCCGGACAAAGAGCGCGCACAGCTTCTCTGGGTAGCACACATGAACGGGCTGAAAGCGCAGGCAGAGGAAGTGGTGGTGAGGGAAGTCGTGTATACAGAATGAAACCTCAATTCATCTTGTCTATCCATCCAAACATGGTATAATGGAACAAAGGAGCGTGATACCATGAGCCCAATCAAAGTCCCTGCAAAAATCCAGTTGGTCGAAAAACGTGAAACACGCACAAGCCGTGGAATGCTCTCAAAGGGCTGGTATCGCGTGGATGACCAGCTTGTTATGGTCAAGGGCAACTCCATCACAGAGGCCGGAACCGCTGGGTTTGAGCCGTATTCTGAGGTGATGGCCTCGCTGATTGCACAGGTACTGGGTCTGCCTCATGTGGAATACGCCCTGATGCCTGCCAAACTCTTTCCCGACATTCAGACCTATTCCTGCGATGTGGTCAGCGTCTGCCCCAAGTTCACAACGGACGATGAACAGCTGTACCATTTTGCAGACTTGGCTGACGCCCATTTTCTTGCCAGCGGTCGAGCCGCTTCACCGGAAGCATTGTTCCAGTATGCGATAGAACTATATGGTAAGAAGTGGATTTATCAAATGTTGGCATTTGACGCCTTTATTGGCAACGAAGACCGCCACGAGAACAATTTTGATGTAATCGTCCGGGATGGAAAAAATTATGCTCCGCCTATTTACGACAATGGCGGCAGTCTGCTTGCGTGGGCAACGGATGAAGAATTGACAGATACGAAGCTCCGTTATCAGTTCGATAAATCGAAGCCATTCCGCAGTCATCACGCCCAGCAGATCAAGCTGATCGATGAGCCTGTGCTGCCTGTGGGTGATCTGGATGCGCTGTATCAGGAAATCATTCAATCTATTTCGCCTATTCTTGCATTGTTGAGCGAAAAGCGAGCAGCTGCGATCCGTCAATACCTGAAATACCGTCTGCACTACCTGAAAGCCGCCATGGGGTGATAAAATGGCCTATCTGAAATTGATGATGGATGAAAAAGAAATTGCACATCTAAGCGAAGATGGGCAATATCTTTGTGCAAATGAGGGTGTTGCACAGTATGATCTTCCTCTGAACCTTTTCATTGGCGGCGAGCGCAAAGTTCCATTGGTCGATGTAGTGGTTTGGGCAAAGAAGCGTATCTTTCCGAAAAATCGGATGGACTGTAAAGAAATCCTGAAACGGATGGGCCTACCGGACTACAATGCGTGGGAAATTGTTAAGCGTACCAATGCCTGCCTGATGGAAGATCCCTATTGGCTGCGATTCAGCGAAGATGAAACTTTTGAGGACACAACGCGCGGACGAGCCAGAAGGATTATGAATGAGAATCGGAAAAGCAGCTGATGCTAATTGATATCAACCTATATCAATTAGCAAGTACAACAAAGCCCACAGGTTGGATGGAATTCCAGCCTGTGGGCTTTGCTTTGCCATATTCGTGCAGTTTCTGCTCCGGTTCAGCGGCAGACCGGATCTGCGGCATCGTAAAGGGCTTGTGCCATGCGGCTGGCATCCTCCGGGGTCATCAGATCCTGCACCACATTGCGGACGGCAGTGCCCGCCGCAAATTCGTATTTCGGGATGGAGAACGGCATACAGAAAAGAGCAGCATATATCAACAGCCGCCCCTGCCAATATGCGAAAAATTTTTAATCGATTGCGCTTCCCGCGGTGGTTGGTTTTATGTCTGCGGTACGAATACCTTCTGCTAAAAAATATTACTGCAGCTATTGACAACCGCTCACCAGCTAATATATAATTAAATCGTATAAATTGCAAATTAACCATGCTGCCGGATTCGAGATTGATTTTATGAATCCTAAGGCAGTACCGCATAATTCCAGGCACAGCGCCTGACAAAACGTTGCTTCATCCGTCAGGCAAGAGTGGTGCGGTGTTTTATGAAAGAGCACGTAAATAAATTAAAATAGAAAAGAGGTAGCAACATGGAAAACTATGTCAGCATCAATTCGGATCGGTTGTGGGCGCGATTGAACGAGGTAGGGCATATTGGAAGTGATCCCAGAGGCGGAATCAGTCGTTTTGCTTGGGAACCCCCTTATAAGGAAGCCGTAATGCTCCTGATCCGGTGGATAAAGGAAGCGGGCCTGACGGCAAGGATCGATACCGTTGGAAATGTATTTGCCCGGCTGGAGGGCGATGATCCACATGCTCCGGCTGTGCTGAGCGGCTCTCATTTTGATACCGTACCTCAAGGAGGATGCTTTGATGGATTGGCTGGTGTAATGGGGGCATTGGAAGCGCTGGTTGCCATCAAAGAATCCGGACTTCCGCACAAAAAGCCTTTGGAAATGGTGGCCTTTATCAATGAAGAAGCCAGCCAATTTTTGGGCGGAACATTCGGAAGCAAGGCGATATGCGGGATGCTTCCGGACGACTACGCTTTTCATCTGCGCAATCGACAGACAGGTCAGCTTCTCAGCGATGCCATGAGAGAATTCGGGATGGGGTTGGATCCAGAAAGGTTAACAGAGAGTAAAATAGACCCCCACGCCTATTGTGGTTTTTTGGAAATGCATATAGAGCAGGGGCGGTATCTGTTGGACGCAGACAAACCCTTCTCCATTGTCAGCTGTGTTGCAGGCATTAAACAGTTTTATCTCCACTTTCATGGAACAGCAGCGCATGCCGGTGGAATGGCGATGTCGGATCGTCATGACGCTTTGGCCGCAGCGGCGGCAGTAATTTCCGCTGTGGAAAATCTGGCAAAGGAATGCAGCAAAGACACTAGAGGTACGGTTGGATATATTTCCGTGTTACCTTGTGAACACAATATTATCCCGGAGGACGTGACGATTTCCGTGGATTTCCGTGAAACGGAGGACATGAAGTGGGAAAAGCTCTATACGGATCTGATTGAGGTCACGAAGCAGGAATGTGCAAAACGGGGTCTATCTTGGACTGTGGAAACAACCTGCGACCTGAGACCGGCGCACTGCGCACCGGAACTGATCCATATTTTGGAAGAAGCAGCCGTCGGAACCGGATTTGAGAAAGACCGAATGATCAGCTTCCCCGCACATGACTCTATGAATATGTCGAGAATTATGCCGATGGGGATGCTGTTTTTGCGAAGCTCAAATGGCGGGCTCAGCCATTGCCCTGAGGAGTATACAACCCGTGATGATCTGGTCATTGGCACACAGATATTGACAAACGCTCTGTTTATCGCGGCCAACCGAGAGAACTGAAAACAGAAAGGGACAGAAACCATGACAGCAGACTATTTGTTTATCCATGCGATTCTGATCACTATGCGTGGAAACGGCGTAGGTATTTTAGAAGATGGCGCTGTGGCTGTAACCGGAAACCGGATTAGCGCTGTCGGTGCTACGAAAGAGGTTCTTCAGGATTGGTCGGCGCATCGGGTGATTGACGCATCCGGAAAAGTGGTGATGCCCGGCCTCATCGATGCGCATATCCATACGGGAGATGGCTTGGTTCGCGGTGTGTCTCAGGATCTGAACAACTGGATGCAGCATGGGCTTTGGCCGTTTGAACAGGAATTGCGGAAGGATGTTGATGCAGTATGCAAAGGTTCCTTGATGAATATTGTAGAGGCACTCAAGGCGGGCACTACGACCTTCTGCGATTTTGATACTCCTATGACGCAGATCGTCCAAAACCATGTCAAGGTTGGAACACGAGCCAGAGTTGCCGAGCTTATCAGTGAGCTGCCAGAGGAAAATAAGACGGCTGTGGGTGAGCTGTACACCTTTGACCCGGCTCAGGGCAACCGAAAATTTCTCAGAAATCTGGATCTGATCCAGAAATGGAACGACCGTGAAAACGGCCGGATCACCTGTATGCTGGGACCGCAAGGCCCCGATATGTGCAGCAAGGAACTGCTTTTGGAGATACAAGAGGCTGCATTCAGGCTGGATACCGGTATCCACATGCATGTTTCTCAGGGTGATAGAGAGATCAACCAAATGATGAAGCGTTACGGAAAGCGTTCGATCCCTTTCCTGGACGAAATCGGATATCTGAATCACAGATTAATGGCAGTCCATCTGACAGAGGCAACCAAAGAGGAAACTCAGCTGCTTGCATCCAAGGGAGCAGGAATGATTTTATGCAGTGGGAGCATTGCAATTATTGATGGCATTATTCCACCGGCTGCAGAATTTTTGGAGGTCAGTGACAGATTGGCACTTGGTTCTGATCAAGCCCCCGGAAACAATTGCAATAATATGTTCAATGAAATGAAGTTTACGGCCATACTGAATAAGTGTAAGTTCAAAGATCCCTCGGTGTTCCCGGCAGGGAAGGTTTTGAGAATGGCGACCATTGAAGCAGCAAAGGCGATTGGTCTTGGAAACGAAATCGGTTCCATTGATGTCGGAAAAAAAGCAGACCTTCTGATGATCGATATGACTCAGCCGTGTCTGTCACCCATCATTCTCCACCCGGTACGCAATGTAGTTCCCAATTTGGTTTATTCTGCCAAGGGAAGTGAAGTGGAGCTGGTAATGGTAGACGGTAATATCCTTATTGAGAACTTCCAAGTCCTTACCGTAGACGAAAAGCAGGTCGTTCGGGATGCACAGGCGGCAGTGGAACGAGTCTGCAAAGCAGCAGAACTCCCTTTTTCTAAAATCCCCGAATCCAGACTGCACCGCATGATGCAGAATGATGAACTGTGAGGTATCCAGGTATGAAATATGATCTTGTCATTTACAATGCAAAAATTGTGACAGAGGAAGAGGTCTTTCTGGGATATATCTGTGTTTCTGACGGAAAAATTGCAGCCATGGGCTCCGATGCTCCGGTTTATGAGGCGGCACAGTCGCTGGACGCCAAAGGGATGCTGCTGCTTCCGGGAGCAATCGATACTCATCCGCATTTTTTTGAGCCCGGAGCAGAGGCGCGGGAGGATCTGGAACACGGAACCCAGGCCGCTGCCTCAGGCGGGTTTACGACGATATTGGATATGCCTAACACCCCCGAACACCCTGTACTTGATTTGGAGGCATTTGCGCTAAAACAGGAAAGGGCTGAACGAAAGGCGTTGATCGATTATGCATTCTGGGGTGCCGCAACGCCGAAAAATATAGAGCAGTTTGTTCCGCTGCACAAGCAAGGATGTGTAGGTTTCAAGGCATTTACGGTTTACGCCGGTTCCAACTACCCCTTTTCTGATGAGTATAGCCAGCTGAAGGAGATGGAAAAAGTCGCATCCTTCCATGGTATTTTTGGGGCTCACGCTGAAGACCGGACACTGGTCAACGGTTTTTCAAATGAGCACAAGGAGGAGCCTTGGTCTCTGGCAGTTCACGATGCAAGCCGTCCCTGGATTGCGGAGCTGACCGCAATCAATACCTTACTGCTTTATGCAGAAAAGACAGGATGCAAGCTGCATATCTGCCACATGTCCATTCCGGAAGGTGCTGAGCGAATCGCCTCTGCGCGCCGAATGGGCGTAGATGTGACTGTGGAAACCTGTGCTCACTATCTAACTCTGAATTATCAGGATCAGGCTTATCTGGGAACATTCGCTATGATCAATCCGCCTCTGAGAAGTCGAGACAGGATGGAACGCCTGTGGAAATATGTACTGGACGGAACCATCGACTACCTCGGAACAGATCACGCACCCTACCTGCTATCGGACAAGCTCCCACCGGATGGAGATTTGCGGAAGGCTGCCTGCGGTGCGCCCGAAATTGATGTTGCCATTCCTTTGATTCTGGAGGAAGGTGTCCGCAACAGAAAGATGCCGCTGCAGCGCTTTGCTGCATTTACATCAACAAATGCAGCAAAAAGATTTGGGTTGTATCCTCGAAAAGGTATTCTGGCTGTGGGGGCCGATGCGGACTTTTATTTGGTTGATATGGACACGAATTGGACCTATTCCCGCAAGAACAGCTTTTCTGCCAGTAAGCTCGATAAATTCGCGCACGAGGGCAGGACTTTTCACTGCCGAATCGTCTCCACATGGGTTCGGGGCAATGCGGTTTATCGCGATGGTGTTATCAAGCAGAAGCCCGGCTATGGTCGGATGATACGTCCTGAATGGGATTCCCAAAAGGAAAAGGGATAAGCAACTGTCACACAATTCCCGTCTGACGCCTTAAGCGCCGCTCCGGCAGAGCCTGCGCAGTTTTGTCATAAGAAAAATGGGTGAACCACAGCCGTGAAGCCTGTGGTTCACCCATTTTGTTTGTATCTTTTCTTTTACGAGGAAACGCACTGGCCGGACGTACCGGGCGCGGGGCCGGTAGATTCCCGAACAATCAGCTGCGGCTCGCTAGCAAGTTTGAGAACGTCCGAATCACCCGTTGCCTTCAGCACCATATCAACAGCCAGTTCACAAAGTGCCTCGGTACAATAAGATACTGTAGTGATTTTGGGACGAGTCATAGTAGTCAGGTAGATATTATCAAAGCCGCAGATCGAAACGTCCTGAGGGACACGCTTATCCTCACTGTTCAGGACGCAGGAAAGCGCGCCGAATGCTACAAGGTCGTTTACGCCGATAACAGCTGTAATATCCTTACGTTTCAGCAGCTGCTCCATTATGGAATATCCGGCTTCCGCTTCGGACTGCCCGGAATCGCCCAACGGAGCAGTAAAAACCTGAAGCGTTTCCGGCGGCAGACCCGCATCGCGAATGGCACTTCTGATACCCTCCAGACGTTTCGTACGGGTCAGGGAGACCGAAGAAACAGAGCTCATCAGGAAAGCGATACTCTTGTGTCCCAGATCCAAAAGATACTTTGCCACCAGATACCCACATCGAAACCCATTCAGGCTGATTGTGTTTAACGGAATATCGTCCGATTTCTCACTTAGTAGAACTACCGGGATGGTATGCGAAAGCTGGACAACACGTTTCATCCAATTGGGGGTAAACAGATAGATGACACCATCCATGTGCTTTTCCTTACACAAGTCCAGATAGGCCTTTTCACGTTCCGGATTGCGGTAAGTACAGCATAGGATCACGCTGTATCCAAGACGGGCAGTGTATTTTTCGATATACTGCATCAGCATGGGGTAATAAGGATTGTCCATCGTTGGAAGAAATACGCCCAACAGCTTGGATTGGCTGGTTTTAAGCCCTCTGGCAAAGGAATTTGGAATATACTGAAGTTGATTTGCTGCGTCCAGCACTTTTTTTCGGGTCTCTTCGGATAAAGACACATTGGGGGTATTGTTCATTACAAAGGAAACGGTTGTTTGGGATACGCCTGCAAGCTTGGCGACATCCTTGGATGTAGCTCTTTTCATAAAACACGGCTCTCCAACTGTTTATTAATAGATTACTTAACCAGTATACTCGATATTTCGCGATTTTGCAAGTGTAAATTCGGTAATATAATTTGTTTTCCAAGATATTGTCTGATCGGTGGAGCCGCTCCACCCCATGGGCGGCATCGCATATTTTTAGGTGACGATGCACTCTGGCCGCCAAACAAACTGCACACACCACACTGTGCTGTATTGCCGAGCACCCTTGCGGCTGAGTATTCGCTGTAGGATTAAATATCTTTCCAAAAAAAATTAATCCCCCAGAACATTTTACTATTGACAACGCAAAAAAAGCACTATATAATTAAAGCACGATTAAGACGTATTACCTAAAAATTTAATAACAAGGAGAAAAAGATTATGAACCTGAACAATTACGTAGCAGTAATCACTGGTGGTGCCAGCGGCATCGGCGAAGCAACGGTACGGCTCTTTATCGAGCGCGGCGCCAAAGTGGTCATTGTTGATCTCAACGAGGAACGGGGCAGCGCCTTAGAAGCTGAGCTTGGAGAACGCGCTTGGTTCTACAAAGCAGATGTCAGCGATTCCGCGCAGGTGCAGGCGATGTTTCAGGCAATAGAGGAAAAGTATGGCGTGGTCGATGTGCTGTACAACAATGCCGCCTACTCTCTGAGCAAAACGCTTTGGGATACCACTGAAGAAGACTGGGATCGCGTAATGAGAGTCAACCTGAAGGGGTATTTCCTGTGTGCAAAATATGCCCTGCCTCTTATGAAAAAGAGTAGCCACGGCTCCATTATCTGCACCGGCAGTGAACTGGGCGTGGTTGGCTGCGTGGAGAGCCTCGCATACAATACCTCCAAGGGTGGGATCATTCAATTTGCAAAGAGCCTGGCTTTGGAGCTGGCTCCCTTCGGTATCCGCGTCAACGTGGTCTGCCCCTCCGGCACGGAAACACCCGCATTTATCAAGGATATGTCCCGAACCGGCAATTATGAGGCGGAGGTTGCCCGTCTGATTTCCAGCTATCCCCTGAAACGCCTCGGTCAGCCCATCGATATGGCTTACGCTGTGGCATTCTTTGCAAGCGAGGAATCTTCTTTTATTACCGGAACCCATCTGATGGTCGATGGCGGCTACACCGCTCAATAAAAATGTAACGGCTACAAAAGCAGAGTAACTGAAAGGAGAAACCCTATGGAAACAAGGAATGAAACGATTCACGAACAGGGAAAGCTGAAGCGGAAGCTGGGGCTTGGCGCCGCCTTGGCAGTGGCTGTCGGCACAACGGTTGGTTCCGGTATTTTCTCGTCGCTGGCGGAAGTGGCTGGTGCATCCGGTTCTGCGTTGATGATGATTGCCAGCTTTGTTATCGGTGGTCTGATCATGATCCCCCAGAATCTTCTCTATGCGGAGCTTGCATCAGCATATCCGGAAGATGGCGGTCAATATACATGGCTGAAAGAAGCAGGCTGGCGTCCTGTGGCCTTCCTGAACGGCTGGCTGGCCTTCTGGGCAACCGATCCTTCAACCTGCTCTGTCATGTCCTTGGCAATCGCCAGCTATCTTGCTTTCTTCATTCCTGCACTGACAGGAATCGGCATTAAAGTCGTAGCAATCCTGCTGATTATTGGTTTCACCACGCTGCATTATCGCTCCGTAGAAGCCGGCGCACGGTTTCAGGCTTTTATTACCAGTCTGAAGCTGCTGCCCTTCTTCCTGCTGGTTGGCGTTGGCCTGTTCTACATGAACACTGAGTTGATTTCTGTGCCCGCTGCTGCAGGCGCTCCTGTAGGAATTGCCGCCTTGCTCGCCGGCGTATCTGCAACCACATGGTCTTACGATGGCGCAATAGGCGCTTGCTATATGGCAGGCGAAGTAAAAGATCCCGACAAGACCATGCCAAAGGTAATGATCTACTGCATTGCAATTGTCATTCTTCTGTACGCCGGTCTTTCTACCATTGCAGCAGGCCTGATCCCTCTGGGAGAGCTTGCGGCCTCCGATGCTCCTATTGCGCTTGCATTCTCAAAAATCCCTGTAATCGGTTCCACTGCAGGCATCATCACCGCGCTGATGGCAATCGTTGTAATTACGGGATCGGTTTCCGGTGCAACGATGTACCAGCCTCGTCTGGAGTACGCAATGGCAAAGGACGGATTATGGTACAGCCGTTTTGCGGAAGTACATCCCAAATACAATACGCCTTCCTTTGCACTGATGGCTCAGGCTATTTACGCAATCATTCTGGTTTGCGTTTCCGGCATCAACGATCTTCTGGGCTATTTCACATTTATTTGTCTGGTGAAAAACATGCTGGTGTTCTGCACCATGTTTGTTCACCGCAAAAAGGCTGACTATAACCCCGGCTGGAAATGCCCGGCGTGGAAAATTATGACGGTTATTGCAATTTTTGCAAACGGCATCCTTCTGGTTTCCACGTTCATGTGGGCACCTACTGCAGCCTTGATTGCCAGTGGCGTTGCACTTGTTACCGGTCTGCCTGCCTACTATTTCTTCAATAAGAAAAACAGAACCGCAGCTGACGGAAACTAATTTACAAAAGATCTTAAAGGCTGCTGCACGCTTGTACAGCAGCCTTTTCTCAAAGAACAGGAGACAATCTTATGGAAATGAAAAAAATCTCAACGTCCAAAGCTGCACAGCCCGGCGGCTGGTATTCCCAAGCATTTCGAATCGGAGATCTCATTTATACAGCAGGTATAACAGGTGTGGATCCGGAAACAGGGAAACTGGCAGCTCCCGATGATATTGTTTCTCAGACACATCAGATTATGAAGAACATGAAAGCAATTCTGGAGGAAGCCGGATCTGATATGGATCATGTTTTTAAGACCTTAGTCTTTGTGGCAGATATTGATCAGTTCGCTTTGTTTAATGAAACCTACCGGCAGTATTTTCCGGAGGATCCGCCGGCAAGAAGCACGATGCAGGTGGGCAAATTCAATGGGGGAATGACGATCGAGATTGAGGCCATTGCTGTTGTAAAATAAATGATCTGTCCCCAGTTTTCCGGACACCGGTTCAAAATTGAATCATTAACTTTTCATCATGGATGCTTCCCTGAATTTTACGGGAGGCATCCATTTTGTTTTCGCTTGGATTCTGCATTAGAATAGTCGATATCATCAGCAATCACTTCGGAGAACACTTCAAAGGAAGGATAATCTTTCTCAAAATCACAGAATATTTTGTTTTTTCAATCTATCAAAGAAGGTCTCCATCATACAGTTGCCGCAGCAGCCACCTTATCCTGCGGCGCTGTTCACGCCGTTTCCTCGCTATATTGCCGAAAGCAAGGGGGCTTATTCCAAAGCCTGCGAACGTGTTGAGAAAAATGCTTTAATCTCAGGCTATACGGATGTAACGCCTTTTTGTCCTGCTTCTGCAACGCTGCGTATGCCACCATTCGAACATTTGCAATGAAATTCCATGAAATGGGACTGTTGGCTGCACGAAAGGCTGGAAATCGGGTATTCTACAAGGTCCATTGATTATCATAAATGAACGGGACTGCTCCACAAGATTTTGTGTGAGGCAGTCTTGTTTGCTTAGATGTCCGCCATCAGAAAGTCCGCAATGCCAAAGGGCAGATCATCGACTACGATTATCAGGTCTACGAATCGCCTGTCGAGGACGCTCCTGCCGTTCCCGGCAAGGAAAGCGAGCCGTCGGCCCCGTCCGCATCCAAAAGTCCGAAAAGCCGCATGAAACCTTGTTTTTCACCATTTTTGGATTTTCCAAATTTGGCTGAACCCAATTTGGAAAAGGCAACGCAACAAAATACTAAAAGACAAAGTACTAATCTATCAGGGCTGACGGATGAATCCGCAGATTTTGACCAGATGGAAGCACAGGTGCGGGAGGAATTCCGGGAGCGGCTGGAGATCGACACCCTTGCCCAGCGGTACGACCCCGACAAGCTGGAGGAGTTGTTGGACAACATTGTGGAGATGTACTGCTGTCCACGACAGACCCAGTACGTCGGCAAGCAGCCGCAGACCACCAAGGCCATCCGGCTCCGGCTGGATAAGCTGACCAGCCAGCACGTGGAGTACATCTTCGATGTGATGTCCAACACAACCCAGCCCATCAAGAATATCATGGCCTATCTGCGCACCACCATCCTGAACGCCCCCACCACGATGGAGCACTACTATCAGGCGCAGGGCAACTGGCTGACCGCACAGAGCCGGAAGAAGTGAACGCCGTTTTCCACGAAGAACGCAACACCTGTTGAAAATGCAAAGGAGAATTTCCATGAAGAACACGAACACCGTCCGCACCGAGATTCATTATGCACAGGTCGGGGAGTATCAGCTGCCACTGCTCACCCTGTCGAAAACCGATGAAGCTGAACCGCTGGGCAAGTATGGCCGGATGCGGCTGGCCTACCTCAAAACCCAGCGTCCCGTGCTGTACAACCAGATGCTGATGAACGGTACGCTCTGGCCGCATTTGCAGGAAGTCCAGAAAGCGGCCTGCGCGTGTCTGGAACGCACGGTGGTGGGTCTGTTAGACCAGTACCCTGCACCAAACAAAGAGCGCGCACAGCTCTCTTGGGTGGCGCACATGAACGGGCTGAAAGCACAGGCGGAGGAAATGGTGTTGAGGGAAATCGTGTATGCAGAATGATCTCCGATAGCATCCGAACGGCATCAAAAGCCGATATTTTAGATTTTATTCTTTATTTTTGCAGAATGTTTGCAAATTCCAAAATCAAAATTTGACTTTCCGCCCAGAATAGAGTACACTAGATTCAGAAAATCATCTGGGAGGAATCGCGATGCTGCTTCAATTTTCAGTCACTAACCACCGCTCCATCAAGGACACGGCTATTATCAGCTTGAAAGCATCTACGGATAAAAGTCTGTCCGATTGCCTGATTTCGCCGGACGAGAAGAAACAGCTTGTGCCTGTGCTGGCACTGTACGGTGCAAATGCAGCCGGAAAGAGCAATGTTCTCCATGCCCTCCTGCTCATGCGGGAAATGGTCTGTGGCCGATATGCCAAGCTGCTGAAAGGCGAGTCCCTTCCGCAGGAGCCATTTGCTTTCACCGACCAGCCCACACAGCCGACCAGCTTTGAAGTCATCTATTTTTATGGCGGCATCAAGTATGCCTATGGGTTCTCGTTTGACAAGTCCAAAGTTTTGACCGAATATCTCTATCACTGGCCGAATGGCCGGGAAGCATTGATTTTTTCAAGAGAAAACAATGGCTATCAGTTCCGCGAGAATATTCAAGAGCAGTTCACGCTTGCTGGACGAACTGCCGAAAATCGCCTTTATCTGTCCAGCTCGAACGAGTGGAATTGTCCGCAGACCGAAAAAGCGTATCTGTGGTTCTTTGAAAAGCTGACAGGCTTTATGGGAACCGAAATGCGGCTGGATGCTACATTGTCTGCCATCCGGCAGGGCGGCTTTGAAAAGAGCCGTATCCTGCATGAAATGCTGTATGCAGACCTCGGTATCAAGGACATCCGCATTACTGGCTCTAAGGAGGAACCTATCATTTCTGCACTGCACACCCTCGACACTGAAGATGGCTCATCAAAGGGCTTCTGGCTCCCGTTGGGGCAGGAATCCGTTGGAACGCAACGGTTCTTCTCTCGCATCGGTATGTGGCTTGCTGCTTTGGAATCCGGCTCTGTTCTGGTAGTGGACGAGATAGAATCCAGTATGCACCCGCTCCTGACCCGGCATCTAATCGAGATGGTGCAGGATGCCGCTATCAATACGAACCATGCACAACTCATCTTCACCACACATGATACCGGGCTTCTTGACCTGAACTTACTGCGACGCGATCAGATTTGGTTTGCGGAAAAGGATGAAAAGACCATGCAGACCGATATTTATGCTCTGACGGAGTTCTCTCCCCGGAAAGGCGAGAACATCTCCAAAGGGTATCTGCAAGGCCGCTACGGTGCGATTCCGTTCATTGGAGGAAATGCAGCATGGGCAGAATAAAAGAAATCAGCCGCAGGTCTGTCCACGCCAGAAAGCGCAACCCAGTGGTGTATCTTATCTGCGAGGGTAGCGAAACGGAAATTCGGTATTTCAAGCGGTTTCGCAGCCGGGGCTGTAACATTGACATCATCCCGATTTCTTCGCAGTATATGGAGTGCTGAAAAAGCGTTTTGCAAAAACGCGCAGCCTGCATCGGTACGGTGCAGATCTGAAAGGGTTTGGGATTTCCCAACAAGCATTTTGCAACGCAAAATGGTCTTTGTATATACGAAGACACTGCTTGCCACTGCTATGAACGCCTTTTGAATTGCAAAATGATTTTTCAGTTGCTATACTGGGCTTATCAAAGTTTTTTCGGGAGGACACCGCAGTGACTGCACAGACAATGCAAATCGGGAACAGACCTTGCCGCATTTACGGCGAAGCCCATGCAGAATACCTGCTGCTCCAAATGACAGGCGATCATGAGTTGCAGAGCATAGACCATGAAGTGGCTGCTATTGCACAAAGCGGTCGGAATTTTCTGTTTGCGGCCATTCCAGTGGAAAACTGGAATGATGCACTTTCTCCGTGGGAAGCCCCTGCGGTGTGGGGAAAGCAAGGGTTCGGCGGCAAAGCCGGGGACACCCTGCGCTTTCTGACAGAACAGGTCGTGCCAACGCTGAAACAACAGTTCAATCTCCCGGAAAACGTCAGAATCATTCTGGGCGGTTACTCGCTGGCCGGATTGTTTGCCCTGTGGGCATCCACGCAGACAGCTCTGTTTTCTGGCGTTGCGGCCGCTTCGCCATCTGTGTGGTTTCCGGGATGGATGGAGTTTGAGCAACAGCACCCCATTCAGGCGCAGCGCATTTATCTGAGCCTTGGCGACAAGGAAGAGCGCACGAAAAACGCTGTCATGGCTGTGGTAGGGGATAACATCCGCGCCCTGCACAGTCGGCTTGCAGAGCGTAGCACAGATTGCACCCTTGAATGGAACAGCGGCGGGCATTTCAAAGACGCCGACCTGCGCACGGCGAAAGCATTTCAGTGGGTGATGGAGGAACACACATGACCATTTTGATCGATGCAGACGGCTGCCCGGTGGTCGATCTGACGTTGCAGATTGCAAAGCGGTTTGATGCTCCGGTCATCATCCTGTGCGACACCTCTCACCAAATCGAGCGGGAAGGTGCGCAGACGCTGGTGTTCGATAAAGGTTCTGACAGCGTAGACTTTGCCCTCGTCAACCGAGTAAGGCCGGGGGATATTGTCGTGACACAGGACTACGGGCTGGCCAGCATGTGTCTTGCCAAGCGCGCACGCGTGCTGAACCAGAATGGTCTGGAGTACACCTCCGACAATATGGACGCCCTCATGCTGCGGCGGTATGAAAACAAAAAGCTCCTCTGTGCCGGAAAGCACCCAAAGGGGAGCCCAAAGCGGACGAAGGAGCAGGATGAAGCATTTGTCGCCACACTGACAGATATTTTAGCGAGCATCTGATTTTCTGAACGGAACACCGGCGAATTTTTTCGCGTCACATTCTCTGTAAGTGAAACCCGTCAGAACAAAGCACCTCTCCACTGCATGAAATCATTGAGATACCGCTGCTTTATCCTCTGGCCACGATCTTCTGAGCGCCGCATAGGAAATAAGGAAGTTTGCAAGCCAACCTGCCGGGACTGCAAGCCAAACAAAAGCAATGCCAAAACGCGGTGCACAAATCAAAGCAACAGACAAGCGGATTGCAAGGTTTACCATATTTGCAATAAGAAACGGCCGCATGATTCCAAGTCCGCGAAGAACGCCATCCGTTGCCATCTTGATGCCCATGAAGATGAAAAAGTAACCAAGCCATCTCATATAATCACCGGACACCTGATAGGCCAACGCGGTTCCGTCTTTTCCCAAGAACAACGAGGAAATCTGTGTGTGCAGTGTTTCAATGACCACGAAAGCAAGAACTGCAAAGCATAGATCCAACACCAGTGCAGCATGATACCCTTTTTTGATACGCTCAATTTTCTTTGCGCCAAGATTCTGGGATACAAACGGCGAAACTGCATTGCCGATGGATACGAAGATCAGCGAAAAAACATTTTCTACCCGCATCGTTGCCGCATACCCGGCAAGTGCCTGTGTGCCGAAGGGATTTACCACTGCCTGCACGATCATCATACCGATAGACACTGTGGACTGCTGCAAAACCGATGGTACCGCAATGCGAAGCATGGAATACAGCTCCTGCCGGTCGAACCTGCTAAAGGAGCTCTTGTATTGCCGCATCCGAGACAGAAAGATCAAAAACGAAAACACGGCAGAAATTCCTTGTGCGATCAAGGTCGCAAGGGCTGCACCAAACACCCCCAGACCAAGACCAGCCACCATCCAGAGATCCATAAAAATATTCAGTATAGATGAGAATATCAGCAGTCCCAACGGAATTTTGGATTCACCGATGGAAGTGAACATGGTGGAAAGAATGTTGTACATGAATAGAAACGGGAAACCCACAAAGTAGACACGCAGATACAATACTGCTTCTTCCAATATATCGGCAGGGGTCTGTAATCCGCTCATCATGAAATGGGAAAAGCAAAAGCCAAAGACACCAAGGACAACGCTTAAGATCAAAAAGCTGATCAGGGACGTTGACACAATGGTTTTCATTTTACCATAATTTTTTTCACCAAAATAGCGGCTTACAAGCACACCTGCGCCCACACCAGCACCAAGCGCCACACAAATAAAAACATTGGTCAGTGCAGCACAAGCACCAACAGCCGCAAGTGCCGAGGAGCCAACAAATTGACCAACTATTATGGAATCGGCCATATTGTATACTTGTTGAAAAAAGCTGCCAAGGATCATCGGCATCGCAAAAACAGTCAGCGCTTTAAGGGGTGGATCTGTGATCAAATATTCATCTTTCGACATGATTATATTCCTTCCAAAAATCGTTTATCGCAAATTTTATCGCAAGTTAAGAAATTCGTGCAACATTCAAACGGCATCTTTGCGATATGCAATTCACCGCTTTTGCATTAAAAAGTTAAATTGCTATAGTATTGGAATCTATCCAATATAAGTATATTCCCCCCTGTCTCAAAATGCAATCTGCGACTTCTGGCGGAGATGGTGGATATTCTCCCGCGGGCTAAGCAACAGCCCACAGGGCTGGTTGCTTGCGGCCTGCGGGCCGCCGCCC
>OGFD01000641.1_pt1 | contig 22657 bp, 17 predicted proteins | sample 1570851 | NCBI WGS metagenome assembly OGFD01 (sample SAMEA2582077, study PRJEB24529) | metagenome | biome: Human gut stool | place: China | collected 2011
GGAACAGGCTGCCCAGCATCAGCGGCACCGCAAAGGCAAGGATCAGCTTGAGCGGGCTGCCCTGCGTCATATCTTTCGTCATACGCACGTTCCTCCTTGGGAAAGCATCACAGACCTTATCACACGAATGTTTTCCGACAAAAACGCCCTGCCGCGCAATGGGCAGGACGTTTTTGTTCATGTGGGTATTATATCAGGTTGCGATGAATTTTCAAGAGGTTTTTTCAAATTTTTCAGTGCTTCCCGGCCAGATGCTTCAGCAGCTGGAACAGAATGCTCCAGAAACCCGTTCCGGCATTACCCGAAGGCGGGGTCTCCTCATCCGGAACGCTCAGCGGCGGGTCATTCTGAATAGTGTGCGAGGAACTGTCTGGTACGCTCCTCCCGGGGATGATCGATGAGCTGTTTGGCAGGGCCCTCCTCCACGACCACGCCGCCATCCATGAACAGGATGCGGTCGGCCACATCGCGGGCAAAGTGCATCTCATGGGTAACAATGATCATCGTGGTCTTGCGGTCAGCAAGATCGCGCAGGACCTTCAGCACCTCGCCGGTCAGCTCCGGGTCAAGGGCGCTGGTGGGCTCATCAAAGCAGAGGATATCCGGGTGAAGCGCCAGCGCGCGGGCAATGGCCACGCGCTGCTGCTGGCCGCCGGAGAGCTGATGCGGGTAGTGGCCGGCCCGCTCCGAAAGGCCCATCTGCGCCAGCAGTTCTCTCGCCTGCTGTTCCAGCTCCGCGTGGATGGCCTTTTTGTTTGCCTGATATTCCGGACGTTCCTTTGCCAGCAGTTCTCCTGCCAGCATCACGTTCTGTAAGGCCGTGTACTGCGGGAACAGGTTGAAGTTCTGGAACACCAGACCGAAATGGAGCCGCTTTTTGCGGATCTCGCTTTCCTTCTGGGTGGCAGGGTCGGCAGCATCCCACATGGTCTCGCCGTTCACCTTGATCACACCCGTGTCAGGCCGTTCCAGAAAATTCAGGCAGCGCAGCAGCGTTGTTTTGCCGGAACCGGACGAGCCGATGATCGCCAGCGCTTCCCCCTGCTCCAGATCCAGGGAGATGTCCTTCAACACATGGGTCTCGCCAAAATTTTTCCCGATACCGGAAGCTTCGAGCAACGCCATAATCTATCTGCCTCCTTAGCAGCGGAAATAATCGAGCTTTTTTTCAGCCCAGTTGAACAGGATGGTCAGTGCGCCCACAAACACCAGGAAGAAGAGCGCGGTGGAGAACAGCGGCCAAATCAGGCCCTTTGCGCTGTACTCCTTGGCCATCATAATGATCTCCTTATTGGCAATGGTGTTTGCCAGCGAGGTATCCTTGACCAGCGTGATGATCTCATTGCCCATGGGGGGCAGGATGCGCTTGACGACCTGAAGCAAGGTCACCTTGAAAAAGATCTGTGTTTTGGTCATGCCAAGCACCTGCCCGGCCTCAGTCTGCCCCTTGGGCACTGCCTCAATGCCGCCGCGGTAGATCTCAGAAAAATAGCAGGCATAGTTGATGGCAAAAGCCACCACCGCCGCCACCATCCGTCCGCCGGAGCCGGAGGGCCAGGGGTTGTTCATGCCCAGCAGGCCGGGGCCCAGATAGATCACGATGATCTGCAGCATCAGCGGGGTGCCGCGGATGATCCAGACAAAGGTCTTGACCAGCCCGGCCAGCGGCTTGCAGCGGCTCATGGAGCCAAACGAGACCACCAGCCCCAGCGGCAGTGCAAACAGCAGTGTCAGGGCAAAGAGCTCACAATTGAGCAGGAACGCGCCGGACAGGCGCATAAGAATCACAGACACAAAAACACACCTTTTTTATTCAGAATCCATATTTCCCTTCCATCACAGCCGGTGAAAGTTCCCTCTGCTGGGGAGCCTTTCACGCATCGGCAACAAAAAGCCTCCCTCACCGAGGGAGGTTGCATCGCATAGCGATGACGAAAGGAGTTTTACAACATACTCAGTCGGCCAGCGCCAGATCGTACTTGTCGGCCAGTGCCTGCATGGTACCATCGGCCTTCAGTGCATCAAAGGCCTCGTCCACAGCGGCGGCAGCATCACTGCCCTTGCGGAACGCCACACCGTACTCCTCAGCGTTCAGCTCGTCCACGATCTTCAGGTCAGCATAATCCGTGCCCTCACCGATCATAGCGTTGGCCAGGGTCAGGTCAAGTACAGCGGCATCGGCAGTGCCTGCGGCAACTTCCATCAGGCAGTCGGTCTGAACGCTCTTGGAAACGTAATCAGCCTGTGCCAGGTTCTCGTCCCCCTCAATGGCGGCCTCACCGGCGGAACCAGCCTCAGCAACCACGGTCTTACCCACCAGATCAGCGGTAGAGGTATAATCGGTGCCATCTTTCACAACGACCACCTGTGCATTCTTTGCATAAGCCTTGGTGGTAGCGGTGTTCTGCATGATGTCATCGGTCAGGGTCATGCCGTTCCAGATGCAGTCGATGCTCTTGGCATCCAGCTCCACGACCTTGGTATCCCAGTTGATCTCCACAAACTCCGGCTCCACGCCCAACTTTTCGCAGACAGCGGTGGCCAGCTCGGTATCAAAACCCGTGAAGTTGCCATCGGCATCGGTGTAGTTCATGGGCTCGTAAACGGTGTAGCCGATGACCAGCTTGCCCTTGCCCTTGATGTAATCCAGGTCGCTGCCTGCAGACTGGGATGCGGCAGCACTGCCGGAAGCAGAGGCCGAAGCAGATGCGGCAGTGGAAGCGGAAGCGGCACCGCCGCAGGCGGCAAGGCTCAGTGCCATGGCACCGGCCAGGAATGCGGATACAAGACGTTTCATATACGGTTCCTCCCTCAGTGGCAAGCAGCCTTGTTTTATTGCTTTACCATGCTAAATTGCTAAACTGTGGTTATAGAATAGCGCGTTTTCTGCCATTTGGCAAGGGGGAAAACTGATTTTTCGCAGTTTGCTCAAATCTTTACCGCTTTACCACGGCAAAGCGGTCATTTTGACAAAACAAAAACGCCGCGTCGGCAACTGCCAAACGCGGCGAGATGTTTTTCTCTGAAAACGCAGCGGAATGCCACCGCCCCCCTATCCGGGAGAGCCGGTGCACGATTGCGAGACCGAAAAGGGTTTTCTCCTCAGCTCAGGGCATCCAGCGCCGCCTTTTGCAGATCGGTGATGTCAATGGTACACAGAGCCTTCAGGTCGGCATCGCCGCCGGAAAGCCCGGCGATCTCGGTGCGGGTCTTGCCCTTGAGGGCATCACAGAAGCCTTCGCTGTGCTCATACCACTCCTTGCCCAGCGCCGATGCGCCGCGCATCCCGTAGTCCTCGCCCAGCTCCAGCTTGGTCTTGACGAGGTCCGGGGCTGTCACACCGCCGTCCGACACCACCGTCAGGGCCGGCTCGGCCATATCCGCAATGGCGCTGGTCACGCGGCGGTCTGTATCGGTGGTCAGTGCCACGATGCTCACATCCACCTGCGCATTCACATCCTTGTCATCGGTGGCGGTAATGTCCGAAGTCCCGTTCACCGCTTCGATGCCCAGCGCGGCCCTGTCGCCCTTGGCGGCACCCAGTGCCCTGGCATTGGTGCAGGCCCGGGTCACGGCATCCCGGTAGCGGTCCACTGCAATGGTGCAACCGCTCAGCAGGTCGGCATCCGTGGGCTTGCCATCCTTATCCACTTTGAGCATGGAGACCTGTTCCGGGGTCATGCCGATCAGGTAACTGGCAAAGGCATCCGCCTGTTCCGCCCAGCCCTTTTTCAGGGAAGAGACCTCGGCCAGCGGGTAATCGTCCCCCTTCTGCCGCTTGGTGCGCCAGTCGGTGGGCAGGGTCACATGGCCGGTGCTGTCCGCCGAAACAGACACTTCCAGCTCATCCAGCAGAACACTCTCCAGTTTCCCCTCGCCATCCAGCAGGACAGCGGCCGCTGCCAGTTCAATTTTCCCTGCCCTGTCCTGATCGGTGGCCTCTGTCACCACACCCAGACCGGTTTTCCATGCCGCTGTCTGGGTCTGTGCGGAGGATGTGCCGCTGCTTCCGCTCATGCTGCCGGAGCTGCCCGACCCGGCGTCCGTTTTGCCGCAGGCGGTCAGCAGCAGCGCCGCCGCCATGGCACAGCTCCAAAGAGCCCGATGGTTCTGATTCATAGATACGCTCCCTTTCCACACGGCCCGTTGGGCCTTTGCCCCATAGTATGTCCAGAAGAGCGTAAGATTACGCAGCCGACGGGAGTTTTCCAAAGCAAGTGTCCGCTGGGGTGGGACCCTGTTGCCGCAGGCAATAGGGCGGGCGATGGAATGGCCCGTTTCACTTGCGCGGAAAAGCTCCCCGCGTGCTGCGCGCAGCCGCTTACATCAACGGACTCAGCAGCCGCAGCACGCTGTCCAGTGCTGTGCCCGGCAGATTGGTGCGGCAGTCGGAGCGCTGGATCTCCCGGCACTGCGGCAGGGTGCGTTCCACATCCTTCCGCAGTGCGGCGATCTGACTGTTATGGAAGAGCAGTGTTCCGCACTCAAAGTGGAGAAACAGGCTCCGGTAATCCATATTGATGCTGCCCACCACGGCGACACGGTCATCGCTGACATAGCACTTGGCGTGGAGGAAACCGGGCGTGAATTCATAAATGCGCACGCCCGCCCTGAGCAGGGGCAGATAGTAGGAACGGCTGAGCCGGAACACCAGCTTCTTATCCGGGATCCCGGGCAGGATGAGCCGCACGTCCACCCCGCGCTTGGCCGCATTTTTCAGAGCATCCAGCATCTCCTCGCCCACGGCCAGGTAGGGCGTATAGATATAAACATATCTCTGGGCCTGAGAGAGGATGTCCAGATAGACCGTCTCGGCCAGCGGTTCCTCGTCCAGCGGGCTGTCCGCGTAGGGCTGCACCACGCCATCCTGCACTGCGGGCAGGCGGGTAGGCGCAAAGGCGGTGTAATCGGTCTCCTGCGGGCGGAAGGCATTCCATACATTGAGGAACATCACGGTAAAGTTCCAGACAGCGACACCCTCCAGACGGATGGCCGCATCCTTCCAGTAGCCAAAGCGCTGCTCGGCATTGATATACTCATCCGCCAGATTCACGCCGCCGGTGTAGGCCACATTGCCGTCAACCACCACGATCTTGCGGTGGTCGCGGTGATTCATCACCAGCGAGACCAGCGGCACCACCGGGTTGAAAGGGATGCAGCGGATATGCGCCTTCTCCATGCGGATGACAAAATCACTGGGCAGGCCCAGCAGACTGCCAAAATCATCGTAGATCAGCCGCACATCCACGCCCTGGGCGGCCTTGCGGCGGAGGATCTGCTCCACACCGTTCCACATTTTGCCGGAACGGAGGATAAAAAATTCCAGAAAGATGAACTTCTCTGCCTTGTCCAGATCTGCCAGCAGCTGGGGATACATCTCCTCCCCACAGGAAAAGTAGTGAGCAGCGGTATCCCTCCAGGCCGGATACGGCCCGAACTTTGCCACATAGCGGCTCAGGTTCCGGCTGGAGATATCCAGCGCATCGGTCTGGCCCTCAGGCTGGGCAAGCTCGGTCTGATGGGCCTTTTCCACCTTCTGCATCCGCTCCCGCAGATACTTGGCGGGGGCCTTGTTGCCAAAAGCCAGATAAAGCGCGCCGCCCAGCAGGGGCAGAAGGCCGATCAGAACGATCCAGCCGATCTTATAAGCACTGTTTTCATCCTTGCGCACCAGATACAGCACGATCATGATGCTCAGCGCCTTCAGGGCACCGTTCAGCCAGACCCGCCCCGCCGTGAACGACCAGAACGCCCAGAGCAGCCAGAGCACCTGTAGAGCCACCAGCACCACTGTGATCGTGACACGGTTGAAGATGCGGTTGAAAAACTTGACGATGGGCAATCTGAACATGTGGTATCCCTCCCCTGCCGCCCACGGCGATTTTTGATGCTGTTAGTATAGCGCAGAGCGGAGGATTTTGCAAACAAAAAAGCGCCCACAACGGCTTTCCCCGCTATGAGCGCCTATTCGATCGTGGGCAGAATTTTTCCGAGGGCCGTTCGCTTATGCTTCCGCGTCCTCATAACCAACCAGCAGACCGCCCAGCTCTGCATAATAGCTGCACAGACCGCCGCATTCGCTGATGTCCACCTTTGCTCCATCAAACACAGCCATTACCATGTGCTTCAGGCGCTCGGCGGCGGCTGGATTGCCGCAGTGAGAGATATGGAGCCTGCCGTTGGTGTAGCCGTGCTCCTTGAGTTCCAGCACGATGCGCTCCAGCGCACCATGCTCACCACGGGTCTTGCAGAGAACATCCAGCTCTCCGGCCTCACTTGCCTGTCCGATGACCCGGATGCCCAGCATCCGCGCCACAGCGGCAACGGCAGGCTTCACGCGGCCATTGCGGGCCAGATTGGCCAACGATTCCAGCGAGAAGAGCAGATGGGTGTGCTTGTGGTAGCGAAGCATCTCTTCACAGACCTCGTCAAACTCCTTGCCCTCAGCCAGCAGATCCCGCAGATGCTCGGCCAGCAGGCGCTGCTCCGGGCCGGTGGAAAGGCTGTCCAGCACGAACACCCGCTTGCCGGGGTTCTCCTGCTGGTATTCCTCGGCGGCCAGCTGGGCGGCATTGTAGCTGCCGGACAGGGTGCCCGTGATGGTGATGGCATACACCTCGTCGGCTCCCTCGTAGGCGGCCAGCCAGTCGCTGACGTTGGGGCAGGAAGTTGAGGTCTTGCCCTTATAGGTACGCAGGGTCTGGGCCATGCCCACGGCATCCATCGTGCCGTTGTCCAGATATTCGGCATCGTCGGTGATGATCTTCAGGGGAACGCATTCAAAATCCACGCCCTGCAAGGTGTACAGGCTGGCGGAGGAATCCACAACAATCTTGGTGTTCATAAGCATTTATCTCCATTCCGGCGGCAGCGGATGCCGCAGTTTTTCCTGTTGTCTGAATCACTATATCAGCTTTTCAAAAACCTGTCAACTGTTTTCTTGAATTATTTCAAAAGTTTTCAATTTCCTGTTGACCGCATTTCCAAAACATGGTATACTGTCCGCATGAAATTAGAATCAAACCGCCGCGTTGCGGCCTGCGCCGCAGGGTTTGCCCTGCCCCGGTATGCAGAACTCCCCACCGTAGGGCTTTATCTGGATCAGAGTGTACAGTTTGTCAACGGGTGTTTCCGCACATTTCAGGGGGTGGAGCTCACCGCTTCCATGGTGAGCAACTACGTTAAGAAAGGGATCATCAGCCACCCCATCAAAAAGAAGTATACCCGGGATCAGCTGGCCTGCCTGATCTACATCGTAGTTTCTAAAAATGTCCTGTCCATGGAAAACATCGACAGCCTGTTCAAGATGCAGCGGGCGCATTATACCTCCGCGCAGGCGTATGATACCTTTTGCGATGAGCTGGAGAATTACCTGCCCTATGTGTTCGGCCTGACCAAAAGCTTTTCCGAGCTGGAGCCGGATGTTGATGATGCACGCAAGCTCCTGCGCAGTACCATCATCTCGGCTGTGAACAAGATCTATCTGGACTGCGTTTTCACCGACCTGCGGCAGGAGCAGGCTCTCTGGCCCGATATCCTGCCGGATCTGGCGTAATAACAAAAAACGACCCTCTCTGTCACGCTTTGCAAAACAATGATGGAGAGGGCCATTTTTTCTTAAAATGTAAGTGCAGGGCTGATCTCATTGCGGCGCTGGGCCTGCACGATGCAGTCCTTTTCCGGCACGACACCTGCCGCACCCAGGGTGTTGAACATGGTCTGCAAAGCAAGCGCTGGGGTGTTGTTCTCCTGCGAGAGATGGCAGAGGGCAAACTTCTTGCATCCCTCCTGGATCAGCTCCAGCAGCTTTGCCGAGCACTCATCGTTGGAGAGGTGGCCCCGGTTGGACTCGATGCGGGAGCGCAGGTAGTAGGGATACCGCCCGCTGCGGAGCATGTGGAGGTCGTAGTTGCTTTCCAATGCCACCAGGTCACAGCCGCTCAGGGCCTGATGCACCGGCGGGGTCAGGACTCCCAGGTCGGTGGCAATGGTCATGGTCTTGTTGTCCGGGGTGTGGATGCGGTAGCCCACGCATGGTACGTCGTGGCTGGTGGGGAACATCGTCACGCCGAAATCTCCCACATCCTCTTCCCCGCCGGACAGGGTGCGCAGCGCACAGCTGGCGGGCACGATGCCGTTTGCATCCAGAAAATCCAGCGTATCGTCTGCGCCGTATACCGGCAGCGGATTCTTTTTGAGGAAGGTGGCCAGCCCCTTGACGTGGTCAGAGTGCTCGTGGGTGACCAGAATGCCCGCACAATCGCTGATGTTCAGGCCCAGCTCCTTGAGCGCCGCCGAGGTGGTGCGCACGCCCTTTCCCATATCGATGATGATGTACTTCTCCCCCGTGCGCACCACGCTGCAGTTGCCGGAGGAACCAGAGTATAACGAGATGAATTCAGACATTTCAAACCTCAAGAAACGAACCTCTCCGTCATTGCTTCACAAAAGCTCCCTGTCAGGAAAACTTCTGCAAAACAGACTGAGAGGTTCTGAATGATCACATTGCCGATTCCAGTGCGGCAGGCATCCGATCCACCTTGCTGATCTCAGCGCCCAGGCCGCGCAGCTTTTCCACGATGTTCTCGTAGCCGCGCTCAATGTGGCCGATCTCCTCGATCTCACTGGTGCCGTCTGCCATCAGGGCAGCCACGACCATGGCCGCACCGGCACGCAGGTCAGAAGCGCGCAGGGGGGCGGGGTTCAGCTTGTCCACACCCTCAAACACGGCCACCTGACCGTCCACCTGCACCACTGCGCCCATCTTGCGCAGCTCGTCCACATAGCGGAAGCGGTTATCCCACACGCTCTCGGTGATGGTGGAGGTCCCCTTTGCCACGCTGAGCAGCACACCCATCAGGGGCTGCATATCGGTGGGGAAGCCCGGGTGGGGCATGGTGTTGATCTTCAGCGGCAGGATATCGCCCTTGCGGGAGACGCGGACGGAATCATCGAATTCCTCCACATCCACACCGGCACGGCGGAGCTTTGCCGTGATGGGTTCCAGATGCTTGGGGGTGACATTTTTGATCAGAACGTCGCCGCCGGTGGCAGCAGCGGCAACCATGTAGCTGCCCGCCTCGATCTGGTCAGGGATGATGCTGTAAGTGCAGCCGTGCATCTTTTCCACGCCGCGCACCTTGATCACATCGGTGCCGGCACCGCGCACATCCGCGCCGCACATATTCAGGAAGTTTGCCAGATCAACGACATGGGGCTCCTTGGCGCAGTTTTCCAGAATGGTCTGGCCCTGTGCCATCACAGCGGAGAGCATACCGTTCATGGTAGCGCCCACACTGACCTTATCAAAGAAGATATGGGCACCGTTCAGTTCCTTGGCACGCACGGTGATCATGCCGTAGTCCACGCTGTCCTCTGCACCCAGCGCGCTGAACACCTTGAGGTGCTGGTCGATGGGGCGGGGGCCCAGATTGCAGCCGCCGGGCATGGCCACCTGTGCCTTGCCAAAGCGGGAGAGCAGTGCACCCAAGAAGTAGTAGCTGGCACGCATCTGGCGGGACAGATCGTCCGGGACGTTGGTGCAGTTCAGGTGGGTGGTGTCGATCTCGTAGGTATTGCGGTTCAGCATCTTGATGCCGGCACCCAGGGTGCTCAGGATCTTCAGGCTGACTGCCACATCACTGATGTCCGGCAGGTTTTCGATCACACAGACATCTGCCGCCAGAATGGTGGCAGGCAGAATGCCCACAGCCGCATTTTTTGCACCGGAAATGGTGACTTCGCCATGCAGGGGCTTGCCGCCCGTAATAACAAACTTTTCCAATTTTATAATCTCCTTGTCGCAGGCCCGCCAGCAGCAGGGCCACTCAGGGTTCTTACTTGATTTCTCCGCGCACCGCTGGGTACACACCCTCACGATACAACTATCTTATTATACACAACTTCGGGCAAAAAGCAAAGCCCCCTTTTCCCCTGCCGGATTATTTTCTGTTTTGCCCAGAATCTGCGGAAATATTCGATATTTTTGTTTCTTATTTCAAAAATTTTACAATCAGCGCCTCTTACCAGACGCAATCCTCGCTGCAGGTCTCCTTGATCCAGCCCAGCTGATAGGCCTTGACCAGCTGTTTCAGGTCGTGCACCCGCTCCCGCAGGATCTCTCCCTCGTCCGTCTCTTCCACCAGAATGCGGTGGTTCTCCGTTTCCAGTATGTTCTTCTGCGACACGATGTCGATGTTTTCGTTCACGGCCTTTTCGGCACTGACAAAGGGCTGATGGGTCCGCAGGGACATGGTGCGGCTGGAGTACACCAGCGTGTACCCTGCAATGCCGGTCTTTTCATGGTAGGCGCGGCAGAACCCGCCGTCAATAACGACCAGACGGCCCCCGCCCTTGATGGGGCTCTCGCCGCTCTTCTCCCGCACCGGCACATGGCCGTTAACGATGTGGCTGGTGCCGGGCAGACCGAATTCCGCCAGGATGCGGCGGCAGGCGGCCTCTTCATTGTACCATGTATAATAGGGGTCCTTGACTTCCTCGTGGGTGGCGGGGTCGGCAATATACAGCCGCTCAAAGGTGGTCATGGCGCTGCGGCCGAACAACGGCGACAGCTTGCCGCACCACAGATACCACAAAAAGTCCTGACCGCTCCGCCGGGCAGCGCTTCCCTCGGGAGCAAAGTAGCCGCAGCGTGCCCGCTCGTCACAGTAGTCCATCAAGCCGCGGCCCGAGTAGTTGTGTCCCTCGAACCGCTCCACGGCAAAGCTGCCGTTTTTGGTCATGGGCACCACGCCGTGGTAGAGCAGGTTGCCGTTCTCGATGTGGTAAACGCTGCCCTTGGCATACAAAAATTCCACATGATGCTGCAAGCGCTCGCTCTGCCGGAAGGATTCCACCAGCTTGCGAAGCACCAGCCGCTCATCATCATTCAGGGCGGCGGGGTCTGCCGGGTCCACGGTGGGGAAGTTGGTGTCCCGCAGGGGGTATGCCTGCCCGTTCAGGGTCACTGTTCCCTTTTTCCAATCGATGTGCCGCAGGAAATCCCGACCCTGCATCTTGAAATCCGGGTTGCGGTCGATGACCTTGCACTCCATCTTGAGCATCAGAATGGTCACGGCCTTGTGCATCACGGCACAGCGGTGGAGCATTCCCTCGGTGTAAGGGCCGCGCGCCGCGTCGGTGTGGGGCATCCAGAGGGTCAGGTCGTCATTTCCGTAGAACTGCTCGGCCATCCGCTGCAGGTGCCGCAGGTTGATGCCGTAGCAGTCCTCAAGCATGGCATGGTTGTGGTAGGCCAATGTCGTTTTAAGCACAGTGCAGACGCAGATGGGACTTCCGGCGGCGGCACCCATCCAGACCACGTCATGGTTGCCCCACTGGATATCCACATGGTGGTGGCGCATGAGCTGGTCCAGTATGATATCAGGCCGGGGGCCGCGGTCAAACAGGTCCCCCACGATGTGCAGCTTGTCCACAGCCAGCCGCTTGATGAGCTCACACAGCCGGACAATGAACCGGTCGGCGCGGCCATTTTCGATGATGCTGCCCACGATCTGCCCATAATAGAGGTCCTTGTCGTGGTCCTCAAAGTGGGCATGGAGCAGCTCATCCAGAATATACCCGCAGCTGGACGGCAGGCAGGAGCGCACATGCTGCCGGGTATGCTTGGAGGACACCAACCGGCAGATATCAATGAGCTGAAGCAGGGTCTCCGTATACCAGTGGTCAAGCGCTTCCTCATCCGTGCACTCGGCTTTGAGCCGGGGCAGCTTCTCGTTGGGGTAATAGATGAGCGTTGCCAGCTCTGCACGGGTCTGTTCCGGCACGCTCTCCCCCAGCACGATGTCCACCTTTTCCCGGATGACACCCGAAGCCGAGTTCAGGATGTGGACAAAGGCCTCGTTTTCACCGTGCAGGTCGCTCATAAAATGTTCGGTGCCCTTGGGCAGCTTGAGCAGAGCCTGGGTGCTGATGATCTCACTGGCGGCGGCCGCCTGCGAGGGATAATCCCGTGCCAGCAGGGAGAGATATTTCAAATGATCCCGGATCTCCTCGTTTTCGGTGCGCATGACATCCTCCGTCTGATATGTAGTATTTTTGCATGATATATAATATTCTATCATAGTATACCACATTCCATGTCATAAATGGTATAATAAACGGAAGTAATTCTGTCAAATCTTTTGCAAAGGACTTGGATATTATGCCCAAAACCATTTCTGTTGCCGTGCCGGAAGCCTGTACTCTCTGCCCCAGGCAGTGCAAAGCCGACCGGGCCGCCGGGCAGACGGGCTTCTGCGGGGCGGGCCGCACCCTGAAAGCGGCCCGCGCGGCCCTGCACTTCTGGGAGGAGCCCTGCATCAGCGGCACCCGGGGCAGCGGCACGGTGTTTTTCTCCGGCTGCACCCTCAAGTGCTGCTTCTGCCAGAACTACCCCATCAGCGCCGAGGGACTGGGCAAGGAGATCACCGTGGAGCGCCTGGCCGAGATCTTTCTGGACCTGCAGGCGCAGGGAGCCCACAACATCAACCTTGTCACGCCTGGGCAGTGGCGGCCCTGGATCATCGCTGCCCTCGACCTGGCCCGGGCGCAGGGGCTGCATCTGCCCATCGTCTGCAACACCGGCGGCTACGAGACCGTGGAGAGCGTGCACGCCTGGCGCGGCTTCATCGACATCTGGCTGGCCGACCTGAAATATGTTTCCCCTGCCCTTTCGGCAGAGCTTTCCGCCGCGCCGGACTATTTTGCACAGGCCAGGCCCGCCATTGAAGCCATGATGGCTCAGGCCGGGCACCCTGTTTTTGACAGCGAGGGCATCCTGCAGCGGGGCGTGATCCTGCGCCACCTTGCCCTGCCCGGCCATGTGGACGACAGCTTTGCCGTGCTCGATCAGATGGCGGCTTGGAACAAGGCCGACCCCGGGTGCTTCCTGCCCAGCGTGATGAGCCAGTACACCCCCTTCTATCAGGCGGCAGATCACGGCATCGGGCGGCGCATCACCACCTACGAATACCGCCGGGTGGTCAACTACGCCATGGATCTAGGCCTCAGTTCTGGCTATATGCAGCAGAAGAGCAGTGCAAAGGAAGAGTATACGCCCAGCTTTGACCTGACGGGGGTGTGAACCCCACCGTCATCCCTGCGGGGTTCTTTCGTCAAAACAACCAAAATTTCTTTTTCTTTTTCTCTCGGCCGAAACAGCATTTGCTTGCTATCCGGTGCGCTGTGCGGTATAATGGATACAACAATGTGTTCTCACATGAAATGGATCCCGGAAACGACTTTTTAGGAGGAGCGTTATGGAACACTACAATCCCATCCTCGGCAGCGAGCCCAACGGCCAGAAATTTATCACCTGCGGCGAGATCATGCTCCGTCTGACCCCGCCGAACTACGAAAAGATCCGCATGGCATCCAGCTTTGAAGCCAGCTACGGCGGCAGCGAGGCCAACATTGCACTGGCCTTGGCCAACCTGGGTGTGGACAGCACCTTCTTCAGCGTAGTGCCCAACAACAGCCTGGGCAAGAGCGCGGTGCGCTGGCTGCGCTCCAACGATGTGCATTGCACCCCCATGATCCTGACCGAGCCCAACGAGACCCCCTCCAACCGGCTGGGTACTTATTATCTGGAGACCGGCTACGGCATCCGCGCTTCCAAGGTCATCTACGACCGCAAGCACAGTGCCATTACCGAGTATGACTTCTCCCAGGTCGATCTGGACGCTCTGCTGGACGGCTACGACTGGCTGCACCTGAGCGGCATTACCCCGGCACTGGGCCCCAACTGCCGCGGCCTCATCATCGATATGCTCAAGGTGGCCAAAAAGAAGGGCCTGACTGTCAGCTTTGACGGCAACTTCCGCTCTACCCTGTGGAGCTGGGAGGAAGCCCGCGATTTCTGCACCGAGTGCCTGCCTTACGTTGACGTTCTGCTGGGCATTGAGCCCTACCACCTGTGGAAGGACGACAACGATCACAGCAAGGGCGACTGGAAGGATGGCGTGCCCCTGCAGCCCAGCTATGAGCAGCAGGACGAGATCTTCCAGCATTTCATTGCCCGCTACCCCAACCTCAAGTGCATTGCCCGCCATGTGCGCTATGCCCACAGCGGCAGCGAGAACAGCCTCAAGGCCTTTATGTGGTACGACGGCCACACCTTTGAGAGCAAGCTCTACACCTTTAATATTCTGGACCGCGTGGGCGGCGGCGATGCCTTTGCCAGCGGCCTGATCTACGCCATGCTGCACAACTATAAGGCTATGGACATGATCAACTTTGCCGTGGCAAGCAGCGCCATCAAGCACACCATCCACGGCGATGCCAACATCACCGATGATGTCAGCTCCATCCGCAACCTGATGAACATGAACTACGACATCAAGCGGTAACATTCCTTTATACGCAGAGATCCCCTCCGGTACGCGCACACCGGAGGGGATTTTTCCTATCAGAAATGCATCAGGAAAGGATCATGCGGTCGTTGGCGAACTCGCCGCCGGACGCGATCTGGAACTTGGCCAGCAGGTCGGAGACGTGCAGGTTCTTTTTCTCTTCCCCGGAGACATCATAGATGATGTGGCCCTCGTGCATCATGATCAGGCGGTTGCCGTACTTGATGGCATCCTTCATGTTGTGGGTGATCATCATGGTGGTCAGGTGGTTCTCCTCCACGATCTTGGCCGAGAGGGTCAGCACCTTGAGCGCCGTCTTGGGGTCCAGAGCGGCGGTGTGCTCATCCAGCAGCAGGAGCTTGGGCTTGTTCATGGTAGCCATAAGCAGGGTCAGTGCCTGACGCTGACCGCCGGACAGCAGGCCCACGCGGGCGGTCAGGCGATCCTCCAAGCCCAGGTCCAGGCTCTTGAGCAGTTCACGGTAGCGCTCCCGCTCGGCCCTGGTGATACCGATCCTCAGGCCGCGCCGCTTGCCGCGCCGGGCGGCCAGGGCAAGGTTCTCCTCGATCTGCATGGTGGCGGCGGTGCCGGTCATGGGGTCCTGGAACACGCGGCCGATGTAGGCGGCGCGCTGGTGCTCCCCCAGTTTGGTCACGTCGGTGCCGTCAATGATGATCCTGCCGCTGTCCACAGGCCACACACCGGCCACAGCGTTCAGCATGGTGGATTTGCCCGCACCGTTGCCGCCGATGACGGTGACAAAATCACCTTCGTTCAATTTCAGGTTCAGACCGTTCAGGGCCGTTTTCTCGTTGACGGTACCAGCGTTGAAGGTCTTGGAAACATTCTGGATCTCAAGCATTTTTTGCATCCTCCTTCTGTGCCTTCTTTGCCGCAGGCTTTGCGAAGTACTTGCTCTTCCAATAGGGCACGGCCAGGAACACCGCCACCACGGAGGCGCTCAGCAGCTTGAGCAGGTTTGCATCAAAGCCGAGGGTCAGCACCAGCTGGATGACGATGTAGTAGATGATGGCACCCAGCGAAACGGACACCAGCTTGAGGGCAAAGTTGTGGAAGATACGGCTGAACAGGGCCTCGCCGATGATGACAGCGGCCAGACCGATGACGATGGCACCACGGCCCATGCTGACATCAGCAAAGCCCTGATACTGGCTCAGCAGTGCGCCGGACAGGGCCACCAGACCGTTGGAGACAGCCAAACCCAGCACCACATTGAAGCTGGTGTTGATGCCCTGGGCGCGGCTCATGGCGGGGTTGGAACCGGTGGCGCGGATGCCGCAGCCCAGCTCGGTGCCAAAGAACCAATACAGCACACCGATGACCACGGCGCTGACCAGAATGACCATGATGATGGGGTTATGCAGGGCAAGCTCCTTGACCCAGCGCAGAGAGATCAGCAGGTCGTACTTGTCCACGTTGATGGACTGGTTGGCCTTGCCCATGATCTTCAGGTTGATGGAGTAGAGGGCCAGCTGGGTCAGAATACCAGCCAGAATGGCCGGGATGCCCATAAAGGTGTGGAGCAGGCCGGTGACAAGGCCAGTGGCCAGACCGGCCAGCAGGGCGATGAAAAGCGCTGCCCAGACGTTCATGCCGGAGAGCAGGCACATAACGCAGACCGCGCCGCCGGTGCCAAAGGAACCGTCCACGGTCAGGTCAGCCACATCCAGGATGCGGTAGGTCAGGTACACACCAATGGCCATGATGCCCCAGATGAGGCCCTGCGCACAGGCACCGGGCAAGGCACCGGGCAGGTTGGCAAGTCTTGCAAGAATATCCAAAATGTTTTCCTCCTGTAACTACACTTTTTTCTGATACGGGAAAGCGGAGAAGAACCAAAATTCGCTCTTCTCCGCTGATTTTATTGTAAAGCCTCTCCGTCACCGCAGCGCGGACCCAGCGCCCCTATCAGGGGAGCTTTCTGCAAAACAGACAGAGTGCTTGTTATTCCTCAATGGCCTCGTAACCCTCGGGAACGGTCATGCCCAGATCATCGCAGATGGTCTTGTTGTACTTCTTGGTCACGTTGGTGTACTCAACGGGCATGGTGGAGATATCGGCCTCACCGGTCAGGACCTTGGCGGCCATCTCACCGGTGGTGTAGCCCAGATCGTAGTAGCTGATGGACAGGGTCGCCACGCCGCAGCCGGAGCAGATGCCCTCCTCACCGGCGAACACGGGCTTCTTGGCCGGGCGGCAGATGCCATCGATGATGCCGGTGTTGGCAGCGCAGGTGTTGTCGGTGGGGACATACACTGCGTCGTTCTCGTCGGCAGCCTTCTGGCAGACAGAGGCCAGATCGTTGGAATCAGAGAAAGCGTACTGGGTGGCGGTAACGCCCTTGGCCTCAAGGTACTTCTGGACCTCGTCTACCTGATACTGGCTGTTTGCCTCGGCAGAGCAGTAGAGCAGGCCCACCTTGGTAGCCTCGGGCAGCCACTCGGTGATCATATCTGCCTGCTGATCCAGCGGAGCCAGATCAGAGGTGCCGGAGACATTGCCGCCCACGGTGCCATCGAAATCGGTCAGACCCAGAGCAACACCGTACTCGGTGACGGAGGTGCCCAGAATGGGGATGCTGTCGGTGGCAGCCTGTGCGGCCTGCAGGGCGGGGGTAGCGTTTGCCATGATCAGGTCAACGCCTGCGGAAACAAAGCCGTTGGCGATGGTGGCGCAGGTTGCGGAATCGTTCTGGGCGTTCTGGAAGTCAAAGGTGACATTCTCGCCGAACTGTGCGGTCAGGGCATCCTCAAAGCCCTGGGTGGCAGCGTCCAGAGCGGCGTGCTCCACCAGCTGGCAGATGCCAACGGTATACTTCTGGCCGTCAGCCGCTGCGGAAGAAGCCGCAGCAGAGGAAGCGGTGGAAGAAGCAGCCGTGGAGCTGGAGGAACCGCCGCAGGCAGTCAGGGCAGCAGCTGCGCCGCAGACAGCGGCGGCAGACAGGAACGAACGACGAGAAATTTTACGCATGATATTACTCCCTCAATTCTACTTTCGCGGCAACAGGACACCGCATGAAAGTCAGTATTCAAGCGGCCTGTCGCATCGCGCCGCCGCTTTACACTCGTGAAGTATATCACACTTTCCGCTCTAAAACAACCGGGGAACAGCCCGAATTATCAATCAAAGTAATTTTATCTATCACTTTTTTCGATGGTTCTGTGCCGCATCTGCATTCCTTCGAGCTTTTTCAGCTCACCGTCCAGCCAGAGCAGATTTTCTTCCAGCTGGGGGCGGTACTCTTTTGCAAAGTCGTACCGGTAATACAGCGCCTGCCACAGCTTTTCCTGCATCCGCCGGGCAAACACCGGCTCAAACAGAGCCTCCAGCCGCTCCACGGTATCCTCCAACTCCATGCACACCTGCGCCCAGCGCACATCGTTGGCCTCCCGGGCGGGCACATCGTAACGGGCCAGATAATCCCCCACCCTTGCCGCAATGACCTGCCCACCGCACTGGGTGGGCTGCAAAAAGTAGGATACCTGCCCGTCCTTCGTGATCTCCTGCGCCAGCGGGTAAAGGGCGCAGACCAGCGGCTCGGCATCGTGGATGGCGCAGTGGTTCCCGGTGAGGAAGGGGCAGTTGCCGCGCTCCTCCTTCAGCGGGGCCAGCCGCAGCACCGGCAGGCGGCTGACCCGCCCGATGCTTCCCCGGCAGAACGCCCGGGCCACGGTGCGGGGCGGCAGGCGCAGGCGGGCCGCGATGCGCCACAGGTCAAAGCCCGACAGCACGATATCCTCCCGCCCCCGGCAGCAGCCGCCGCAGCCCGCGCAGGCAAACGAAAACGCCTCGTCCCGGGCAAGCAGGGGCGCGGTGCGGGTAAAATCGGTGCGTCCGCAGAGATCGACCTGTGAATCCTTGAGCATGATGGTTCTCCTGTTCTGTGAATGGTTTTGTTCCATTGTACCACAAAGCCGGGCACAGAAAAAGGGAGCGCATCCGCTCCCCTGTTCAGGACCCCCGGCTCACACGGCGGTAGACCGTTACGGCATCCTCGATGTGGTAGGGCGCGGTGCTGTGGTTTCCCCCTGCCCCGGCCGTGACCAGAATGTATTCCCTGCCCTTCACCTCAGCCAGACTGGCAAGGCAGAGCCCTGCCTCCCCGGTGTAACCGGTCTTGCCGCCCAGGATCCGGCCACGGTGCAGCTCAGTGCCGTCCAGCTGGCTCAGCAGGGTGCTGTGCATCGTGAACCCCTGCGGGTGGCAGTTGGTGGCCGGAACGGTATACCGCTCCGTGGTAAACAGCTTGCGGAAGGTCTCGTTCTGCAGAGCTGCTTCTGTCAGCTGGGCCATGTCCCGCACGGTGGAAACATGTTCTGGGTCGTGCAGGCCCGTGGGGTTGCAGAAATGCGTGGCGGTCATCCCCAGCTCTGCCGCTTTCTGGTTCATCCGGGCCACAAAGGCTTCCTCGCTGCCGCTTACCTCCCGGGCCAGCGTCTCGCAGCACTCGGCCCCCGAGGGCAGCATGGCCCCGTACAGCAGATCCCGCACCGTGGCCGTTTCCCCGGGCTGAAACCCCGCCAGCGAGGCATTCTGGGCCTGCAGAGCCGGAAAGATCTCCTCGGGCAGGGTCACGGGCGTGTCGAGGTCCGGGTTTGCTTCTATGGCCAGCAGAGCCGTCATCATCTTGGTCATGGAAGCCGGATAGATCGTGCTGTCGGCATCCTTTTCGGCCAGCACCTCTCCGCTGTCGGCCCGCAGTAAAATGGCATGGGGACTGTTCAACCCATCCAGCGTGACCCGCCGGGGCCACAACAGCAGAAGCAGGGTCGCCAGCACCAGCAGCCAGAACAGCCGCCGGAAGGCTCTGCGCCGGTGCTTCCGGCGGTGCGATGAATCTTTCATTCTCGTTCTCATCCCTTTTTGCAAAATCAAAAGCGCTTTCATCCCCTAATACGAGACGAGAGCGCCTTTTTCTGCAAAAAGTGGGGCCGCCCCACAAAAAATTGTGCAGCGGCCCCAAGCCAGTTTAATATTTTACCTTTTTACGTCATCTACAAGAACGTGTTCAGTGCTGTGCCTTATGGAACATGCTCTTGCGCTTACGCTCCAGCAGATAACCGGTAGCCAGCAGGACACCGCCTGCACGCACCAGAACATCTGCCATCCAGTTGGTGGTACCGGTCTGGATCAGCTTGCCGCTCTCCGGGCGGGCATCCTGTACCGGCGGGTTCACGGGGGTCTCCGGGGCGGGCGTGGTCTTAGCGACTGCCTGCTCCACGGCGGGAGTGGTGGGCCGTGCATCCTGCACTGCCGGGGTAGTCGGCGTAGTGGGAGCCGGAGGAGTAGGATCGGAGTCCTCGGGCGTTTCCGGTTCCGGGTTCGTGGGGATCACAGGGTCGGTCACTTCCCGCAGAGCGCCGTAAATGGTCACGGTGTACTGTGCGGAGTCGGTGCCGTCGATGTCGCCGGTGACCTTCACGTTGGAATCCGGGCCAAAGGCATCCAGTACACCCGCTGCTGCGGTGGTGTTGGGGTTGTTCTGGCTCTCATAGCCCCAGACGATGGTATAGGTCTTGCCCCCATACTCGTACTCGGTGCCATAGACCATATCATAAGCGCTGGGAGCACCCTCTGCCTGTTTTTCGTAGTTGCCCCAGATGAGCTTGGTGTTGCCCTCTGCATCGGTGGTCTTGGTGAAGTTCAGGCTCTTACCGTTCACCACCATATCCCGCAGAATAACGACCTGATCGCCATTCTCAGCGGTCTGGTAGGCAGTGTTGAAATTGTATCCGGCCTGCTTCAGCTCTTCCAGCGCCTTGCCGATGATCTCCGGGTCATGGGAACCGTCCACATCCAGCATATAGTTCAGTGCGGCGGCGGGCACCCACACGGAGAGATACTGCTTCCCGGTCTCCTTGTTCAGATCAGAGAGGTAGGTATAGGTCTGGCCTTTATAGGAAAGAGCATCGAAGTTTGCGTGGGTATCATCCTTGGTCAGCAGGAAATTGGTCAGCTTGTCGCCCTGCTCGTTCACCGGCCACAGGGTGTTGTCGGCCTTGTAGTCATAGGTCAGCGTGCCGCCGGTCACGATGAGGTTCTGGTTTTTATGCTCAGCGTCATACGTAATCGATTCAACATCTACATGCGAATTGTCCTTGAAACGGATATTGATATCATTACCATAGGCATTGATACCACCATATTGATATTTACCGTTTGTGGTTATAACGCCGTTATCAGCAATCAAAGAGACCCCATCGTCCATCATAATACCCGCAGAAGCAACATATGGTGAACCGGCCGTATCACTGATGTTCATTGCACCATTATCGTTGACCAGAATCGTATGAGTCGGCTTTCCTTGGTATGCACCATCTGCTACACATGCCCATACGCCATAATGAAAAGCGGTCGTCAAATTATACAAACTGTTTGAAACATTCAGTTTAGTCGCATTCCCTTCACTACCGGTCAGGATGATGCCTGCTGCACTCGAGTTGGAATTCACAACGCTTCCATCTCGAATATTCACATTCTTATATCCCGCCCTAATACCATAACCATAAAATGCGCTGGCATCAATATCGAGCTTACTGTGAGCGATATTCAAATCGCCCTTACCGCCTTTTTCCGGGCCATAAATTGCAGTGCCTCCTGCGCCTACGGTTATTTTAGCTTCTGTATCGTCAAGTTTAATGGAAGAAGTACCGTTGTTTCCGGTCATAATACCGATATTGCCAGCATTAATATTAACCTTTGCCTTTTCAAACGTAATATCACCGGCAGATTTGAGTACCTTTCCCTCCTTGTCTACACCTGCACCCTCGTACTCAATGGCTTTTTTAACATCGCTGATATTCAGCGTACTATCCTCCACAGTCAGGTTTGCATCCGAGCCTTGATGTCCGTAAATACCGGTCGCAGCACCACTGATATCCAGCGTACTGCCATCCTCGACTGTGATATCATCCCAGCTGGCAATGCCAATACCGGTATGCGGCACTTTATTGTCCTTCCCACCGTCTATCGTTAGGGAAGAGCCGCCGGAGAGGGTCAGATCACCGTGCTGGGTAACAGCGCGGCCTGCCTGAGTGGAACTGGAGGTCTTAGTATCCTCAATGGTCACATCAGCGCCGTCCGTGATTTCCACGTCCGAGCCATCTGCCATTACCAGACCGCCTGTGGTCTTACTGATGGTCAGTGAGCCGCCAGCGGAGCTTTCCGTTTCTTCTGTGTCTGCTTCCGCAGTTTCGGTCTTTTCTACACCGCCGCTGATAGTCAGGTGCGTTTTTGCACCCTCGCTGGCACCCGAACCGTCACCTGCGCCGCCACCGCCCACACGGATACCCTCGACATTGACATTCTTTTTAAGGTCCTCGTTTTCAATTGCCTTGGAGCCATCAATGGCATTCTCGCCCTTCAGGGTAAGATTCACATCAGAATTGTCCTGTACGTTGATACCCGCCTTTCCGTTTTGTGTCAGGTTGACTTTGGTATTATCCAGCGTCAGGTCAACATTGGCTCCCTTGTTTTCATCCTCACCTTTCAGATTCACACCAATATCAATGCCGTTGCCGCCGGTGGTCAGGTTGGAATCCTTGACTGTCAGGTCAACCTTTGCACCCTCGCCCACCTTGATGATGGTTTTATCTTCTTTGGTATCTGCATCTGCGGGCACTTCAGCCGGGGTGTCAGTCGTGGTGCTGGTATCCACATTCACGCCGTCAACCACGATTTTTACATCGTTGCCTTCGGTGCCATCGGCCTTTTCCGTCTTTTTGACATCTTCCATAACGGTGATGGTGTTTCCAGGTGCGGTCTCAGACGTGGAACTGTTCTCTGTGTTGTTGCCAGAAGAATCTGTGGTATTATCCGTCGGTGTTGTTTCCTCTGTGCCATTGTTGGAGGTATCAGTGGATGGCAGAACATCTTCCGTTGGCGCGTTGCCGTCCTTGACGTAGATCGTACCTTTATCCGCTTCATCCTCATTGACGTAGGTGCGTTTGCCGTCCTCACCCTGATAACTGTACGCGCCGCGATCCTCATCCTGGTCAACACTTACACTGCCATCGCCCAGATAATACGTCACCGCAGAAGCACTGGGGCCAACCGTGCTCACTGCAACCGCAGTGGCCAGCGACATTGCTGCCAACTTAAATTTCTTGTTTGTCATTTTTCTTCTGCTCCTTTCCAGTTCATGCTCACATGATCGAAAAGTGGTGGTCAAACAGCAGGCCGATCCTTTGTCAGTCATCAATACTCCCAGTTTCTCCACGAAAAGCATCCGGACAAAAAGAAAAAAGCGCCGCACCAGCCAAATGGCTGGTACAACGCTTTGCGTT
>OGFD01000694.1_pt1 | contig 21183 bp, 18 predicted proteins | sample 1570851 | NCBI WGS metagenome assembly OGFD01 (sample SAMEA2582077, study PRJEB24529) | metagenome | biome: Human gut stool | place: China | collected 2011
CCACACCCTTATACGATGGGAACTCGATGTGGTGATAGCACGCCTTTTCATGAGGTGAGATAGAGCGGACAAAGGAGATAACTCGTTTATCTCCACCTTCCACCCAGATATCAATATCACCAGGAGTCCGGGAATAAGGATTCGGATACATCAATGCATTCCCCTGCCCTTTCAGGATACAGGTTCTGAATCCCTTCTTACAGAACCATTCAGTGACCTGAATGGCAGCATCGTTCAACCGAACATTTGCTTTCTCCAACATCTGGCTTTCCGCCATCCAATGGAGCAATAACTCCTTCTCTATTTCCACATGTTCAGCTGGCAGTTTCTTGATACCATCAAAGAGAACACCCACCAGGCATTGCTTCTTGGCAATAGCATACAGCTCCTTCCAATCCGCCTCCTTCAAGGAAGAAGGTATTTCATCAGCAGAGCCTATGCAGAATCTTAGGAAATCAAAGAAAATCTGAAGTTGTTTCTTCACAAGTTACTCTTTCGTCATGTTCCAGAGAAACAAGCTATTACCGATGATATATCTTCTCCACATACGCTTAGGCTCCTTGATCAAGCGATAGAGCCATTCCAAGCCATGGTCCTGCCACCAGATAGGGGCACGCTCCACGGTACCAGCGAAGAAGTCGAAGACGGCACCGATGGTACCCACATGACAATGGATGTTCAACTCATTCCAATGAGAATAAGTCCACTTCTCCTGCTTAGGAGCCGTCATGCCAATCCAAAGCAGATCAGGGTTGGCAGCATTGATGGCATCAATGATAGCCTTGTTGTCCTCATCCGAGAACTCAGGCTTATAAGGAGGCGAATAAGTCACCACCTTCAGGTGAGGATAATCCACGGCAGCACGCTTCACAATCAGGTCGAGCACCTTCTGCGAACTACCCATAAACATCACCGTACCACCCTTTTTCTCCAATTTGTTCATCTCGAAGAAAAACAGGTCCCAGCCAGCTATTCTTTCCTTAGGCTGACTCTTCGCCTTAATCCACTTGCACGCCTTTACGATACTCACGCCATCCGGAATCAACACATCACCATTTGTCAGAGCATCAGCAAAGAGCTGATCCTTCTTTGCGGTGTTAAAAGAGTGTGCATTTACTGTGTTTATGAGCAATTTGCCCTCTGGTAATGAGGCTAATTCCGCCTTACTACCCAAAATTGTTAATGTTTTTAGTCGAAACATAACTGTATTTGAATTTATTTTGTTATCTTCGCAGCCATAAATAGCGGGTTCCATCGGAATCCCATCATTTCATGAACAAGAAACAATGGTTATGACATACGATATTAATACTATATTTACGAAGTATAAGCAGCTTACGAAAAAGCAACGTCAGCAACTCCTTGCGGCTCTTCAGTCGCAAGGCATTAACATTGTGAAAATCGAAGCCTACGAATATTCAGATGCCCCAGGCATCAAACATCTGTTTTTCTATTTTGCAGAGGATAGCAAAAAAGCCATCCCCTACTTCATGCTAGACTATAATACATGGGAACAGATTCTAAATGAAATCATATACCTTTAATTTTATTTTTTATGCAGACAACAGATAAAGGAAGACCTATGCCACAAATAGTATATAGAAAGAAAATTATAATGTTTTTACCATACATAAACGTATATAAGCCTTTTTCACTTGTTTCTTCAAATACTCCAAACTCCATCAACAAGCTATTGCAACAAAAGAATCCTAAAATGTGTAACGCCATAACATAAAAAGAATCTTTTCCTATCCTTGAAATGCAGTTAACAAAGAATGACTTTTCTATTCGCTTAGCTAGGAATGTATAAACATAGATAATAGATAAACTTCCCAACACAAGCCATCCTATATCTTGAAAATCATTTTTTGCCATAGTCAATTGCACATGACTCAATATGAAACATTGAATAAAAGTAAGAAGACATACAGCCATCATCCAAGGATTATCAAATGCTACTTTCAATCTTTGCTTTACCAATCTTCCTATATTGATTAGGAACATAGCTGTTATAGCAACATTTACACGATTAATAGTAAAACCAAGTTTTTGAGTAAAAATACAACTAACAACAACTCCTAATAGCAATATTAAGAAAACTATCCATTGTTGCTTGATAGCATCTTCAATAAACTTGTTCACTATCCAAGCCAGCAAACTTAGACCAACCATGGAGTAAATCAATGTATATAAGAACCACATAGCTCCCATAACAAGTTCTCCACTTCCTGCACAAAGCAAAACTTTTCCACATCCAAGAACAATCTCCTTTAAACCATAGTGAATAAACGGGACACTTGTAGCCGGATGTAATCCACCCAAAGGATACCAGCCTATATTTACAAAAAAATTATGAGAAAGAATCGCACAAAGATATATTACAGTAGCAGGAATATAAAGAGACTTCAGTTTCCCTTTGATAAAAGGTACAGGATGAATCATCTTCTCCCACTTCAAATAATATCCAGCAACTATGAAGAATACAGCAACATTCCAAGGATTCATCATCAAGTTTGCTAACCATTCTGGGAAAAGTGATGTAGATTGATGAAAGATAACGATACTAAGCATCGCCCATCCTTTCAAAAAATCAACTGTTACATCTCTGCCATGCCCCCCCCATAAAAGGTTTTATACATTTGTTATCTGTCATTATATTTCTATTAAGCATTGAATAAACTATCGTATTTCTTCTGTAAATTTTGCCTAACCATTTCCGAATAATAATGTTCTTTCACCCTTTCATAAGCATCTTTCGAATACTTATCAACAAATTTGCTATCAATTACTTTTGAAACACAATCAGCGAAAGCTTTAGGTGAAAGTTCTCTTACAATTAATCCATCATTAGCAACAACACTCCTGTTAAAACCTTGAGGAGTTGCGATTGGTATCAATCCCCATGCCATCGCTTCTGTCATGGCATTAGAATGTCCTTCATGAGGCTCTGACGTTGGGAACAGATAGAAATGCTTATCTTTCAGATACTCTTTAAGTTGTTCATGATTACATGCTGGATGAAACATCACACAATCAGACAAACCGTTTTCTACAACATAATCTAATAAACACTTATAATATTTTTCATCAGTATGATTACCCACTATAGTAAGAGTTGTCTGAGGATACTTTTCATGTAGAATACTCATTGACTTTAACACTATGTCCACATTTTTCGTATCAGAAATTCTTCCAAAATACAATAGATTAATATTATCATGAGGCTTAGTTGGATATGCAGAAGGAACAAAATCTGGCATCACATAGTTAGGATAATAGAACTTGTCTTTTCCCACCACGATACTATCTATCAAATCATAATTTTCAATTCCCTGCGAAAAAACGCAATTACAACTTTTTATAATACTATCAAATGTACACCGATAAGTTTCACTTCCATGAGCATAATAATCATCAGCCCCTCCACCTCTCATTTCATATATGGTTTTATAGCCCAATGATTTAGAGACACCAACAAGGATTCTCTCAAAATATACCATTGGACCATAAAAACCTACTATATGAACAACGGAATTCTTTCTTCGTCCAAATAAAAGAACAAAGAAGAATTTACAGATATTCGAAATCATTTTCAAGAGAAGCAAACATTTATTTGGCAACGAGTGATTTTTTACTCGTTGATACTTCTCTATCAATTTGATTTCATACCCACACTCTTGAAGAAGTTGCAATGTTCTTCTATTACCAACTTCTCCACCCCCATAAGGTTGTTTTTTCCAATCACCGAAATTGGCAAACAAATAAATACGATTTGTCATTTAACATTTAATTTCTTATTTGTTGAGTATTTTATTTACGCCTACAACGACGGAATTATCTGGAACACTCTTCGTTACTATAGCATTAGCTGCAATAAAAACATTGTTACCTATTGTAATATCTCCAAAAACTTTTGCACCAGGAGCAATACTTACATAATCTCCTAATTTTGGTTTCTTAGAGCAATCTTTTTTTCCTAATACAACACCTGCATTAAAACTACAATAATTACCAACTTTATCTACATTTATTATTTGTCCACCACCAAATATATGATAGATTTTTAAGCCATAGCCACAAGCATTAGGAGTTATATGTAAATTATATTTCATTCCCAAACGGGAAGTTTTAACTTTATAATACAATTCCATAAAACGATGCAAGAAGCCAGAATTGTTTAAATGATATTCATAGTTTCTCAGAGTTTTCAAATATCGGAATGCATGAGCACGTTCCATTCCATACAATAGTTCAAGTATATATCTAAAATAACTACATTTCATGTTGTTAGCCTCGGCATCTTTTTCAATAAAGAGATGCAAATCCTTCCATGTAAAAACCTTAACATTTTGCCCCCCCCATATTTAATGTTTTCATATTTTTCTATATTTTTCTTGAAACAAATCCAGATATTTTTTAGCGCATTCTTTAATTGTATAAGGACTATTTTCCTTCATTTTTTCAGCATTGAATTTAAGTGATGCATAATTACGAACTGTTAGTTCGATTGTCGTGACATACTCCTTTACAGAAAAGTCCTTACACAAATAACCATTCAATCCATTTTTAATCAAGTCAACACTTCCACAAACTGGGGTCGAAACACACGGGATTCCAGCCAAAGAAGCTTCCAATAATGTAATTGGCATTCCCTCGTATATTGAAGACAAACAAAAAACATCAACATTAAGCATATAATCTGAGATGTTTTTCCGTGTTCCCAAAAAATGAATGTTTTTTTCAGCAATATTTTTCAACTTTTCACCTTCTTGCGTGTCGAATCCTGCTCCCACTATAAGTAGCTGAACATTTACTCCTTTAGCTATCGCTTCGTTGAAAGCATGGATAAGCAAACTTTGATTCTTTTGAATATTGCATCTTGCGACATGTAAAAAGACTTTGGTATTATCGTCTGTTCTATATTTTGCAATCTCTCTTTTAACTTTATCAAAAAGGGTGGTTGGAACAATCCTTGCACGTCCATTTACTATACAACTAATATCACAATATGGATATTCTTTCTTCATATCCTCATAGTTAGTTTGAGATAAAGCAATATACTTTATTCTCTTCCATCTACCTACAGTATTAAACATTAATTTATTGGCAAAAGTAGTATAACCATTATGAAGATCATTGTGTATGGTCTCATAAAAATGGATTTTTCCAGACAGCAAGAATACTGCCAACGCACAAAATTGAAATGCCGTTTTTGCATTTAGATGCACAACATCCGGATTCAGTTTTCGTATTTCATTATAAATTTTAAACCATGTGCCAACACTAAAAGAATCTGGTAATCCCAAATTTCTGTATTCTACATTTTCAGCTAAGTCAAATTTATAAAAATTACGTTTCTCGCAGTTCTTTGTATCGTCTTTCAATGTAAGAAGAACAACATCACAAGTACTACTTAATTCATTAGAAAGGTCTACAACAAAACGTTCTGCCCCACCTGATTCTAAAGTAAAAAGGACTTCTACTATTTTCATTTCAAATGTAATTTATGAAGTACACGATTCACATAACCCATAACAAACTGTTGTTTTGCAATACGATAAGGTTTCATATCCTCTTTATCATGGAAATACAAAGACTCACACCTACTACGGTCCTTAAACCATCTATAAAGGCTAATATGCAACTTCATAACATGAGTAATATCTGTCAATTCCACCATAGAATTAATTTGTCGCAATTCCTTGGATGTTTCTATGTGATAATCTTCTCCAAGCTTAGCCTTTACATAGGCAAGAGGTAAGTTTACACCTGCTACACTGAAAGCAAATGTTGTTGCATCATTACGAAGATTCGTCTCCACGAAATAGTACTTGTTAGCAGCATAAATTAACTCCATACCGAACAATCCTTCATAGTTAACTTCTTTAATAAATCTCTTTACAGAATCAGTTACTTGCTTTGGCAACTTGGATACCGGGTAAATGGTTGCAAAGGTTGTTCCCCCCATTCTATCTCGCAATTTACGAATAAATCCAGGTATGATTGTTTCACCATTAACACGGAGTCCAACAACGACTATCTCATATTCTCGCTTCACAAATTCCTGTACTTGCACTCTTGATTGAGTACCGAAGCCTTTCAAACCATTGTTCAATTCTTCTTGATTTTGACAAATGCAAATCTGAGATTTTTGTCCCGCGATACTACTTAACGGCTTACATATACAAGGATATGAATCAAATTGTATGCATGCTACACTTTCTTCTTTTACATAAGATTTTGGCACACATAATCCACATTGTTCAGCGAGCTTTACTTGAACTTGTTTATCCATGAAATGTGTCATACGCCCTTTCTCGCCTGCATTGAAGAAGTGATAATAATCTTTTAATTCATCGTAATAAATATCAAAGCAATGAGCAACTTCATCACAACAACTGATGACAATTGGCTTTTCTGAATTGCTTCGCTTTGACTTCAATATATCAAAAACGTCTTTACAGTTACTAGTACTTGTATAATTTGTAACATACTTTGAATAACGAATATAACTATTGTTATCACCATATATATACAAATCAATACCATATCCAGCCTTACCAAGGCAACGCACCATTGTCAGAGTATTATGGTGTGTAACGCCTATAACGATTATATCATTCATTATTTAATTTATTATATTCAATTAGAGCTTTTTCCAATAAGAAAAGACTTCTTTGTATATCTTTCTTACATAATACATACGCCAAACGGACCTGACTGTTCCCAATCTCCGGAGTTATATAAAATCCTTGAGCAGGTGCCATCATAATAGTCTCCCCAATACAATTTTTCGGAGTCTCATTATCCTTAAAAATAAAATCGGTAAGACACCATGCACAAAAATCTTCTGCATTATCAACAGGTAATTGAGCTACTGTATAAAAAGCTCCCATTGGAATTGGTGAATAACAACCATGAATCCTATTAACTCCATCTATCAAGCATTTTCTACGATCCAGATATTCTTCATAAACCTCTCGGCTATAAGACTCAGTACCTTCAATAGATGCTTCTGCTATAATCTGTCCAATTAAAGGAGGACTAAGTCTTGCCTGACAGAATTTCATCACGGTTTTTCGCACATTCTCGTTCTTGGTAATCAATGCACCTATGCGAATACCGCACTCAGAATATCTTTTAGAAACAGAGTCTATCAAAATAACATTTTGTTCTATACCATCCAAATGCATCGCAGATATATAAGGAGAACCTGTATAAATAAACTCCCGATAAACCTCATCCGAAAAAAGATATAAATTATATTTCTTCACAAGATTCCTAATCTGATACATTTCCTTCTGAGTATAAAGATAGCCAGTTGGATTATTAGGATTACATATCAGTATAGCTTTGGTACGCTCGTTGATTAGTTCTTCAAACTTCTCAACCTTTGGAAGACAAAATCCTTCTTCTATAGTTGTTGTTACAGTGCGAATCACAGCACCTGCCGATACAGCAAAACTCATATAGTTTGCATAAGCTGGCTCAGGAACAATAATTTCATCACCAGGATTCAAACAACTCATAAAAGCGAAAAGCACAGCCTCCGAGCCTCCTGAAGTAATGATGATTTCATCAGCATTGAGCTTAATCTGATAACGCTCATAATAACCCACAAGCGCCTGTCGCAAGGAAGCATATCCCTGTGACGGGCTATACTCCAAGATTTTTCTGTCCATATTTTTCAGGACATCAAGCGCCTTCTGTGGAGTCGGCAAATCAGGTTGTCCTATATTCAAACGATAAATCTTAACCCCCTTATCCTCGGCTTTATATGCCAAAGGTGCCAATTTTCGTATTGGTGACTCTGGCATTAAGTCTCCACGTTTTGAAATCTCCAAACACTCCTTCATACCTAATAGTTTTTAGGTTTACGAACTTTAATTTTTTCCAAGAACCAATTTAAATATTGCTTATAAAAAGGTCTTGTATCTCCTTTTATATACATTAATGCACCATGACTCATTTTCCATTCTTTTATAAATTGAATCACACTAATATCTCTATGAATCAAGGACATGAATTGATGGAAATCCCAAATATAATATCCAGGTTTAGTTTTCTTAACCGAAGTCATCGGCAACTTTAATAAATCTTCTACATGATTAAGCGGAAGGTTTACGCCATACTGAGTAACAAATGATTCAGCACCATCATTACGAGGGTTTATTTCCGTAAAATAATATTTGCCGTCATTTTTACAATGCATCATTTCAACAGAAAACAAACCTACATAACCGATCATTTTAACCAAAGCAACTATACTATTTTTAATTTCTTCATCATACAAAGGTTCCATCTTCGCCAAACATTCTAATCCTACATATTTTGGATACAAAGTTAGCTTATGTTCTACAGCAGGAATAAGAACTCTTCCATCAGACAATCCACAACCTAGAATACTAATTTCATAATCACGCTCAATATATTGTTGCACCAAGACATGAGTATGTAATAAAGTTACAGCCAATTTTTCATTTAATTCCTCTATGGTGCGACAAATAGTAATGTCTGATTTTGCCCCTTTACAACTAACCAATGGTTTAAATATATAAGGTGGAGCAAAAGGCATGACTTTTACAGGTAAAGAACCTACTTCTGAAAATTCAATGGATTGTGGAACACAAAAATTAGCTTCTGAAGCCAACTTTACTTGCAATTTCTTATCCAATATCTCTTCTATACTGAATTCTTTAGTTGTATGCTCAAAAACAAAATGTTTTTGCAATTTATCTTTATTCTTCTCCAAAAACAAAGCACAACTATCACTACCTGCAATTATAGGAATCTTCGTTGTTGATGAAAGATTCTGTTTTAGCAGTTTATCAATACAATCTTGCGGATCTTTTCCAGAAATCACAAAATCCGTAAATCGACTACTTTTAACAAGTCCAGTTTTCTTACCATAAAGAAGAGCGACACTACGATAACCAAACTTTCCCAACGCTTGGACTAATCCCACAGAATTAGTATGATCGTTTCCAAATATTATTACTCTTTTCATTGCTTTCAAATTATTTTAGACAATCACGCAATGCATCTAGATACCCTTTTCCAAATTTCAAATCAGGCTCCATATAATTACCCTCAGCCCATTCATTCCAAGAACGTAAAAAGAGAATTTTATGTTCATCTTTCTTTTTAGAAATCAACTTTATGGCATCCTGCACTAATTTAGCAAATAGTTGTGGAGTAGAACCTGTATATATAACAGCTTTACGTCCTGCTCTTGGTGAACGATCCCAATTAGGAATTATTTGTGGATATATAAATTCCTCTTTTCCATTATCAGGCAATAAGAATTTGATAATTTTCTTATAAGAATAGACATCCAAAGGTACTAATCGAGGATATTTTTCTCTTAGCTTATTTTTCAAAGCATGAAGAAAATGACCTCCATTTAATTTCGACTCAGCCAACCATTGATTGTTAGGTGAAACAGCATCAAATCCACATTTTAAAGTTTTATTAATATCTGAAGACATTCCAACAAAATGGAATCCAACTAATCCATTTTCTTTTGCAAGCCTGTTCCATAACTCCACAAAATGATTAGCATCAGGAATTCCTAAAGGATCCCAAACGACAAAAAGGAGTTTACCATCTACTTTTATATATCTCTCATCCTTAAAGGCTGTCAACAATGAATTAAAATGATTTATATAATCATCATCTCCAGGATATTCCATTGGCATTAAAACCGAACGAGTAATCTTCTGATTATCTTTACTCCAAGTTTTATTACTCCATTCGTGATTTGCCCATCCAACACAAAATGGGAAATTCGGATTACCACTAGCTACAACATCATCAAAAATATCTTGCAATAAAGTCTTACCATTTCCAAACCAATAATGCCAATACATAAAGCCTTCAATACCAGCATTTTTAGCAAGTTCAGCTTGCTGCTCGCGTACTATAGGTAATCTCAAATCATAATATCCCAAATCAGCTGGTACTCGTGGCTGATAATGTCCACGGAACAAAGGCTTAGCCTTACCAACATTTGTCCACTCAGTAAAACCCATTCCCCACCATTCATCGTTTTCTTTAAATGGATGATACTGTGGCAAATACATTGCAATTACTCTTGCTTTCATTTTTTTTACTTTAATATTGTTAATATGTTAACTAAATATTGTCTATAATTCTTAACTATCATCAGAAAAGACGGCTCACATGCCGAAAACCAACCCACCAAAATACATGCATATTCCCAGTTTTAATCCTCTCTGAAATTTCAATCATCGAAAACGGTCTCAATACAGCACATTCGCGATAACAACGGTCTACCGTTTTTCAATATTCTTCCTGATAATGTGAGCAGGATTCCCAGCAACAACAGAATAAGAAGGCACATCTTTTGTAACAACAGCATTTGCTGCTATAACAGCTCCATTTCCTATGGTTACACCAGGAAGAATCGTTGCCTTATCCCCTATCCAGACGTTGTTACCAATAATAACAGATCCTTTGGAAGTAATAGGACGTTTACCTGGTGGCATACAAAGACAACTATAATCAGTTTCGCCATGGGAATTATCGGTGATAGTCACAAACTTTCCTGTTAAGCAATTATCACCAATTAATACTTTATTGGCACATGTTATATGATTATATGCTCCAAAAGCACAATTACATCCTATTTTCAAGAAAGGTTTACTCAAACAACCATCTGTCCGCCAAACAGTTAGCCATATATCCTTACTAAAATTTGTATGTTCTCCTATATGAATAAACTCAGGACCATTAATCATACCAATCTTAACAAAGAAAACACCCTGACCACACTCCGCCATCTTTCCAGCAATCCATTCAGATTGAATAACCTGCCATTTTTGACTAATTGTAGTCCTAAAATTGCTACGCCACAAGTGTGAAATATAGCGAATAATTTTATAAACAAACTGTTTCATTTATTCAATAAATCATTATAGCATACCAGTAATTGTTGAAGAATTCTCTCTGGATTATGTCTCTCCAATGCATGTTGACGAGAATGCTCTGAATAAGATTTCATTCTATCCTTATTTTTTGCCAATTCCACAATAGCATTGGCTATCTGCCAAGGATCATTGGCAGGAAGCAAGTCACCTTCAACACCATTACGAACTAAAGTTGCAATTCCGCCTACCATGGTTGAAACAATCGGCATACCAATCATCTGCGCTTCACAAATGGAATTTGGACTATTCTCTATATACGCAGTATGTACATACATTGTAGATTGACACATTTCGTCAATTAATCTCTCAGGAGTGCAGAATCCAAGAAACTGGATGTTATTCTCTACAAACTTCAACTTCTCCTTAGACTCTACCACTTGCATTAGCTCCTCACCCAAGCTACCAGCTACATGCCATTCAAAATCAACTCCAGCCTCTTTCAATACATGAGCAGTCTTAAGCATCACATCAACTCCTTTCCAAAAAGAAGAGCATCCTGTTGTTAGCAATCTCATTTTACTATTCACAGAAGGAACTTTCCATAATTTTTTAGAATGAAGGAAATCGGGTCGCAATGCTTCTTCAACATGATGGTACGTTGAATTCCCAGCAAGCATATTTACTAAAGCTCTATCCCATGAAGTCCTACCCATATAATGGTGTACACATTTCCAAATACGCCTTTCCATTTCTAGATTTGACTTAACTTTATTAAATCTCATAAAACAGTGCCAATCTTTTCGCAAGTTTAGACCAGCAGCCTTCATCATTGTATAGCCATTATACTTAGGAGGATAAAGAGCATTATCATAAGGAATAATACTGCCCTGGATATGGACTACTAAAGGTATATTTGTATATTGAGCCAACAATCCAAAAGGCCACTCATTTCCAAACACATGAATCACATCAGGCTTGTATTGCTCAATTACTTTCCTTCCTTGTTGTATTACTTTTCGCTCATTAATACTCCAAGTATGCTGTCCGATTTTCTGTTCCCAAAAGGAATAACGGGTAATCATCGGAATATAAGTGACACCATCAATGACTCTTACCTCAGCGGGCATTTGACTTTCAAAGGCGATAAAAAGTTCTATGTCCTTACAATTTGCAACAATGTTCTCCAATGCATCTTGCCAACCTGCGATAACACGTCCCGTATTAAGGAAACGTGTAGGAGTAGATATTTCAAACCAAAGTACTTTCATTGTATATATTTATTTAAAGTATTTAATAGAAGGATGATTACTATAGTCTTCCCAAATAAATTGATAAGGGTGCGCTCGGGCTGATGAAGTCAAGTCTATAGCAGAATTTAGATTATTTTTAACATACATTTGCGAGAAATAAAGCAAAAAAATCACTAATGCCAAATTAGTTATCTTTCTTTGTCTAAAAGATGTCAAGTATTTTTGCCCTAATATCCATGAGAAAGCAACTACACCAAATATTGTGAAACAACCCGTCAAACGCCCAATCATCGGCACTGATATAAACAAATTACCTATAATGATACCTAGAGCATAAATAACAGAAAACCAATGATTCAGTTTTTCTTTATCCATTAAAGCATATATAAAAACTGCAATAATGGTTGGTCTCAGACTCATAAATATAGAAGTGATTTCATCTACATCACCATTATCTTGCATATAACCTTCAATTCTTTCAGTAGCTTCAACATTCATACTTAAGAAGAAATTAAATGCATCCATAATATTGAATGATTGCAAAACGATTCCAAAAACAGCACTAATGACTACGCTTGATATAAGGATTGTTCTACTCTTAAAGCGCAAGAAATAAGCAGCAAGGAATATAGCGGCATAAACAACAATCGTAGTATGAAAACTATATCCTAAAGCAGCACATAAAACGAAAACTAACCACTTTTTCTTTTTTTCATCCAATACATAGATCAAACCCATCAAAAGAATGGCGAAACCTAATATTTGTCGGAGACCACAAAAATATACGTAATAAAAATTAAATATAGACAACATTGCTAATGTAAGAGGTACATTATTAGAGTATCTTTTTATTATTAAGTAAAGTGGATAACACGATAAAAAGCTATTAACAAGCATAACCACAAAGCGGTTAGGATGCAAAGCCAACAATACTTGTCGGTAAATTACAAAACCAGCTTCCAATGGGCGTGGATCATAATTATAAAAATTACGTTCTCCATCCAAATACCTCACATAATTCCATGTATCAGCTCCAACAACTGGAGCTCTAAAGGCTATAAATACAAACTCTAAAAAGAAAGCCCACTTAATTAACTTTGGGTCGGGCTTCTTCCAATAGAGATATGCCAATATAAGCAATATAAAATAATTTAAAATATAAGGATAATCCATAATTATAAAGCCTTATTGTAATAGGTGTTTTTAAACCATGCAGGATTCTTCTTCTGTTTTCCATTTCTTGCAAGAATCTCTGTTGCCTTATTATAAGCTTCGTCTAAATCTAAAGCAAAGGTAATATTTCCTTCAAACTGATCTTTCGGGAACCATTTTACACCACTACTTAATTTATGATCTGTAGATGATATTACGATAACCGGCGTATTCACTATTTGAGAGAATATTGTACCATGGTATCTATCTGTGATAATAACCTGATATTTTGAGAAAAGCTCCAATATGTTACGAATCAAGCCACTTCTATTATTTTCCCATTCCCAAATAGGAGCATCTATGGTTGTATCACAAATATCTGTCTTTATACCATCAAAACGTTTACGCAAACTGTTAATTTGCTCATCACTATATAATTTTTCTCCATCATTGCGAACACAAAGCATTACTCCTTTTCTTGTTGAATTAGGATATTGGAACTCAGCATTGCCTATCAAGGAAGTAACAACATCTGGCATCAACTTCTTCTCAACTTTCGGAAACAGCTTCTTTGCATTTTCTAAAGAAACCTCATCACGACAATAAAGTGTCAAATTAGGATGAGAATTGAAAACCTGCGCAACTATATACTGATACCATTCACCCACGAGATTTACGGTTTGTGGAAGAATGGTAATTTTGATATCATAAAAGCCTCTGACAATATCTAAAATGAATGGTAACTCTGGATGAGGGTCAAAAATCAAATAACCACTATGAACATAAATAATGTCATTTTTCTGAAGATTCTTATGGATAGTTCTTATTGTTGCAAAACTACGATAACGAGTTGGAACACAAACCACCTCATGCTCAGGATGCCATTCTTTTAACAAACGCAGCCAGCAGAACAACTGAGCTTGATCACCCAGATTGCTATGAGTCGGAGTGCAAAAGAAATAGATTCTCGGCATAGTATGTTTGTCTGTGATTTTTTGAGCCAACTTCTTAGTCTTGTTAGCGATATAATATTGACTAGAAAACCAAACAACCTTATTTTTTATTTTTCCTATAATATTCATAAATCCTTATATTACTTTACTATTTTCTTTATTAACTCTACTCCACTATCGCCCAGAATATTTTTTACTACATTTTTAAATACTCCAGGTTTTGGCTTAATAAGTTGAGAGGATACCAAGGCGTCATTTGCTAAAGCTTCATCCGCCGCACAAGTAAAGCATTCCAAAATGACTGGCTTATCATGCTGCGACAAAAAAGAAGTTTTTACCTCATCGAAATCATCTTTATCATGAGCTACCAAATATTCAAATCCACAATTTTCAGCCCATCCCTTCGCATTACCATTATGCCCAGAAGCTGAAATAAAACGTTCCAAATTTGGCTTCATCTTCCAATGCTCTGTCATAATTTCAAATTCTGCACCACTATTATTATTAATCAAGAGAATACGAACATTATTCTTTATGTGACGTATTCCTAAAGAATTCATATCATAAAAGAAAGCTAAGTCTCCTGTAATTATAAAACAAAGACTATCCGTATTCATACTTTCACCAATTAGCATAGAATTACAACCATCAATACCAAAAGCTGCAACATTTCCATATCCCATTATACTATTATCTAATGGAAAATAATTCCAGCATCTTAGGCTATTTAAAATCGCAAAATTCATAGTACTGTTAGCCGGAATATCTTTGTATAACTGCTGTGCAATATATAAATTCGAGAAAGGTAATTCCACATGATAATTCAATTTAGAATTTAAATTATTCCATGCATCAAAATACAAATGATTGGAAGTTTTTTCCTTCTTTGCCATTTTTTCGAAGAACAACCAATCAGGACATTCGAATATTTTAGTCAAGCGATTATAAGTATTAACATAATCACCATCAGAACAAACTCGCCAGTGCTCAATGTTTTCATTCCCATTCAAAGCACCAAATACAGAATAGTCACCAGTTTGCCCACCTATTGTTATAAGAATATCTGGTTGCAATTGTGAAATAGCTCCACACGATAACATTAAATTAGCCTGAATAGCATAACTACCACTATAATTAGAAAGATGATTTACATATACAACTGTATTTGTCACATTACAAAAAGTATCCAAAGCTAACTGTTGACGCTCCGTAAAAGGACGATGTTCACCTATAACAACAAGTATTCTCTTTGACTTAAGACTAACATCCCAATCCTCCCAAGCAAGATAACGATTTACTTTCTTTATCTGTGGCAAAACTTCTTCACTAAAATTACTTTGAAGAGCATCATTAATACGAAGATTCAATTGAACAGGACCCGATATATGATGCATCAATTCCAATATTGCAGCTTGAGCACTATTAATACATTGAATACGAGTATTTGTATCAGTTACAGGCGGCAAATCATATGTTTTCTTTACGGAATCTATCGGCAAAGAACATTGGTCTGGTGCTTGCATATAATCTTGATACGAATAACGCTCCAGTTTAGAGGTTGTAATTGCCAATATAGGCGCATGTTTATAAAACGCCTCTGTCAAGCCAGGTACATAATTTCTTGTAGCTTGCGCACTTGTACATGAAGTTGCAACAATTTCTCCAGTCTGTAGATAGATACCAATAGCAAAATACATGGCACTTCTCTCATCAGGAACCGAATAACAATGAAAAAAAGAATCATCTTGAACTGCCTGAGAAATTGGTATATTTGTACCACCAGGACTAATAACTATATGTCGAATATTATACTGCTTTAATAAAGCTACTACTATGCGAACATTTTCTTGAATTGTATACATTATATTAAAATTAATTGATTAAAAAGAATAAGGAACATCATCATATGTTAACACACCTGCTCCTCCGGTCATATAAACAATATCACCCAATATTGATTTTCCCATATTAGACACTAATATTACAGCCATATTACTAATCTCCTCAGGCATAATATATCTTCTGAGAGGAAGTCGATCTAAATTCATATCATCCGTTTTTTCATGAATCATCATTGGGGTTGCAGTTGGACCAGGTGCAATTCCATTAACAGTTATACCATATTTTGCTAATGATTTTGCCAATCCTAACGTCAGACCTCTCACACCCCATTTGCTTACAGTATAAGCGGAATCTGCCGGACGAAGACTTGAAGCAGATGCTATATTAAGTATATTACCTTGTATTTTATTTCGAACAAGATATTTTCCAAACATTTGAGACAAGAAAAAAACGCCCTTCAAGTTAGTATCTAATACTTTATCATACTCTTCCTCTATTACATTGGGCATTCCTTTATAATTGACTCCAGCATTATTGACTAATATATCTACACAAGAAATCCCTTTTTCTTCTACTTTCTTCAAAATTTCAATAAATATTTCTTCAAAAGTATCTACTTGGGTATTATCTAGTTTTACACCAATAATGCTTAGTTTATTATCAATAACTGAAAGCTTTTTCTTAGCTTCATCAATTCTTTCTAGACTTCTACCTGTAATAACAATATTGCATCCTGCCTTCAAATAAGCAGCAGCAATAGCAAAACCAATACCACTAGTTCCACCGGTAATTAAAGCACATCTATTTTTCAACAGATTAGAATGAGCTATTTCTGTGACTTGAACTTTAATTATGGGACGCTTATCTGTCAAGCGTTTAATGACTTCTTTGATTTTTCTAATCATCTTGCATGTAACTTTTTGTTCAAAAATTCAATAACTTTTGTTCGCTCCGAACGATTTAACCCCCAAAAATAGATAGAGATAAATGCAGACAACTCACATACCACACATACTGAAATAAATCGAACTAACGTTTCTTCCATATTCCAAATTAGCAGTAGTGGCAATATCATAGTAAAACATAAAACTACAATATCTTTAAACAATACTTCTTTCACAAATGGAAGAACAGGTAATTTAATCATATCCTTAAGTAAATACATTCTACATATTAGCTGAAATACGAATATTATGAACTGGATATAATAAGACCATTGTGGTGGAAAATCCAACTTATAAAGAATATAAACAACTGGAAATATTACCATACCTAAACCACCTACTATTATCTGGTATTTTTTTATATCACCTGTTGCCATCATTGAAGTTACTAAAGTATTTGACACTACTGCAAGCATAGAAATCATCAATGTAAGACGTAAAAATACTACTGCATAATCAGGAACTAATCCTAACCATAAATGTAATATTTGATTAGCTTCTAATATTATAGGCAAACATAATACAACAACTAGAAAAAAAGAATACTTAGAACCTGCGAACACCAATTTATGCATATAGTCATAATCACCCTTTGCATAAGACTTTGTTATTTGAGGGTTGATTGCTGTACCAAAATTTGTTGTAAACTGATTTACAACATTCTCGACTTGTGTAGCAATACCACGAGCAGCATTTAACGCTACTCCAAAGAACATATTCAACAACATATTTACCCCTTGTGTCATAAGAAGGAAAGAACCTGCTCCCAAAAAATTCCAACCAGCAAAGCTTGTCATATTTTTCAGCAATGGTTTATCTAAAATAAACATATAAGAACATTCCTCAAATTTCCGTTTACAATAGATACCATATATAAGTCTGAGAGACAACGATATCAAAAGAATTAAAAAGGAATATACGATAAGTTTATCAAAAGGAGATATAACTATTAAATATACGACGACTAACTTCATTACAGCCTCATAGATTGAAATATAGGCAAAAGCTGACATTTTTTCATGAGAAATAATTGCCGCATTATACGGGATACTGATAAGATTTACAGCAAAAGATATAATTGAAAATTGCAATACCCAATTTGCCGCCACCATTCGTCCTGCTGGTATATTCATCTTATAATTCAAAAACCATACACCTCCTATTTCTATCAAAACTGCAATAATAACAGCCATGATGATTTGAACATTAACTGCTGTAGAAAATACTTTCTTTAAAATTTTCTTATCACCCTTACCTAGTTCAAATGTAATATATCTGCTAATGGCATTGGATAAAGAGCCACTCATAATACTAAACATGGCAACGATTCCACCAACAACATTATAAATACCAAAATTATCAACTCCTAATGTTTGAAGGGTTATTCTTGATGTAAATAAAGAAATAACCATCAAAAAGAGCATTCTAAAGTAAAGAAGAAGCGTATTCTTCGCTATTCGTTTATTATTATCTGATGTTTGATTTGACATTTACTTATTCTTTTCTATTGATTTTAAAAACTTATTTCTATCATTCTCCCAAATGGTATCATCCTCACCCTCCGGCAAATGAAAGAACTCTATCAAATGATCCTTCAACTGATTCAGCTTGCTGTTTACTTACTTTAAATCAACCAGCACCATTGCCATCTTTCGAGAATCAATTCTGCAAACTAACATATTTTCTAAATAAGACCATGAATATCTCATCTATCAGCACAATCAAAGCAAATCTAAAGAAATAACTCTGATAGGAGAAATCCGTTGAGGCAAGAACACTGAAATCAGGCTTGTTTACTTGATAGGATAGCGTATTATGCGCACAACGGTTTCGATGTCTATAGACCAACTCTTCATACCTTTTACTCAATGCTGATTGAAATAAGCTGTAGGACTTAACAGAACCTATAGGGTAATATAGTTGTCTAATATTTAAGACATCTGTTTTTTGAAAGTCATCCGTAAATCACTTCCTACAGCTTTGACAGATTGTTTTTGCTCATCGAAATATGTCTTTAGATTTTGCCTTTCCTGTCTGAAATCAAATATCGTATATATGTTCCAGCCCAACAGAACTGTCACAAGGAAGCCAAGACTCCCTGTAATAAATCCAAGATAATCAAACGACATCTCGGTTCTTGGCAATGATGTTGATATTGCTATCACACTCAAAATTATTGCTAAAATACTAACCAACAAAGTCAATCTGTTTGCTTTCATAATCTGAAATTTTTATTGAGGATATTTGATTCTAATCTTCAAAATAATACCATTAATTTCCTTTTCTATAACTTCGTTCTTTGATTTTTGCGACCTCACATATAAATGGATTAACATTACTATAATTTCCTTTTTTATCTTCATTCACATTCATAATCAGACATATAGAACAATATTGTTTCTGCAAGCAAGAATTACATATAGGAAAATCTTTATATTGTAGATTTCTCAATCCCAATACTATAGGATTTTCATCCCATATTTCTTTCAAACTTTGTTTTTCTATATTTCCTAACTTGAGATTTTGCCATCCTTCACAAGGATAAATATCACCATTGTTTGAGACACACAAAGAACTCTTACATACAGGACATATTGGAGTTGAAGAATCTTTCTGCTTGTTTTTTATAGACTCTAATTCTGAATTATTCAAAACCTTTGTTTTTTCTATATTTTCGATCTCTTCAGCAGACAATCTACATGACAAATTACTAGAAGTTAAATCATAACTACCATAAAGTGAGTAATCATAATCAGCCTCGATATTCAATGATTTAGCAAATTCCAATACACCCTTATAATCACTTTTGTTCTGCTTCATAACCGGACAATTTATTTGAATAGGTATATTCCTTGCATGAAGCTGTTCTATTGAATGAAGTGTTTGTTTAAAGCTACATTTCTTACGGGTTATAGAGTCATGAACACTCTCATCCATAGAATATAACGATGTTTGAATGCTTATCAAAGGATTTGATGCTATTAGATCTATCAATTCTTCTGATAACAATGTTAAATTTGAAAGCAGATTAACTGAGAAGTTATATCGACTGCACTCTAATAAAAAGCGTTTCAAATTCGGGTTTAATAATGGCTCACCACCACTAATCGTTATATTAAGAACATTCATACTACGACATTGAGAGAGAATTCTATCAAATACTTTCTCTGACATTATAGTACATTTATTCTTTTCTGGTATATAGCAATGAACACATCTTTCATTACAGCGACTCGAAATATCAACATGAACACGAGACAAGCTATATTTTGTTCTAAAAGTCTCTTCATATATGGTTTGACTAGCTTGCAACTGAGGAATATTCAACTCAAAAGTTTGTCTATTGTCATATGAAAAATAACGCGATACGAAATCTGCATAATCATGTTCATCCCCCATAAAGATAAAACCTTTCGAATACAATTCTTTGTAAAACTCCAAGGCATCCCTACTTATCACAGCAACAGGAACATCAGAATACAACTTGCATAAACGAAGAATAACGTCATCTAGCTTTTCTGGAATATCTTTTAGATTAGCATAGAAAACTTTACCTGAATTAGACAATATTAATTCTCCTACTTTCTTGCAGCTATGTGAAGCGGTATCATATCCAAAATTACGATTATCTGTAAGATAACCATAAGAAGAATAAGAGCGAAATAATATATATGGCAATTTTTGTACTATCATAGTGATCAAATTGTGAGCGATAGTATAATAACTATCGCTCAGTTTTACACAAAGCTATCAATTAATGCGTGCCAGAAGGTTTTCTTGTGCAAGAAGGTCTTCCACATGGCTTTCTCTGACAATCAGCCATCATAATTGCACTTTGTGCTAGGAATGAAGGTTTTTCGTATTCCATAAATAATTGATGTTTGTGGCCGCTCTATATCCACTATCCCTCGCTGAGTAGCCGTTGAGTACGAAGAGTGGCATTTATAGTATTTCATCAATTTAGTGTCTCCACTATATTACAAGCAATTACCTTATTTTCCTAATTCTTTAATCCTCTGTTCTTCTTTCAATGAGCAGACAAGCAGCTGACCGTGCTTCTCGACTACGATATAGCCGTCCAAGCCTTGAACTACCACTTTGCTCTCATCGGCTGCATGAACCACGCAGTTCTTGCATTCATACAAGCGGATGT
>OGFD01000725.1_pt1 | contig 20597 bp, 23 predicted proteins | sample 1570851 | NCBI WGS metagenome assembly OGFD01 (sample SAMEA2582077, study PRJEB24529) | metagenome | biome: Human gut stool | place: China | collected 2011
CGCCCTTCTCAGCGAAGCCCTCCAAACGACCTTTGATAAAGTACTTAGGCGTGCCAAAATAATTCCCTAATTTTGAAATATTATAGTATATTATATAAAAGGATAATTATTAGGATTTTAGGCTAGTTTGCTGACAGATACGAGAACGGCACAATATCATTTAATATAACTAAAATATAACCTTTTATTGCTCATAAATTGCACACGTTTCAAAAATAAGTTGTATCTTTGCACACGAAACAGAACATATAAAATAGAAGTTATGGCAAAAAAGAAGTTATTCAAGACGGCGAAAGACCTTATCAAAGGTTATGGACTGCCCGAACCTTCACAGAAAAGAGGGCGCAAGGCTGGCGCAAGTGATAACAGAAAGGTAACACTCAGAGCGAGAGAGTTACCGAGTGGTAACGTGCAATTATATCTTTATTCAAGTTATAAGGGCAAGGCTACACGTTTTTCTGTAGGTGTATTGAATCCTGAAGAAGACGAAGCCGCAAAGATGCGTAATACCGAAATCGTGCGCACGGCAGAAGCAGAGGCAGGAATCAGAAATGCCGATGTAATCAGACAAGGGCACGGCTTAGAGCCGAAGAAGAAGAGAAACGTCCTTCTTTCTGATTATATCGGGCACTTAATCAAGGCAAAGACTTTTTCAAAGCAGACAAACGTCTCCCTTGAAATGCTAGCTTACCACGTAGGCAAATACCGCACGGCACAGATTAAAATTGCCGTTATTGACAAGCCTTGGCTTGATGGCTTTATCTCGTATTTGCGACACGATGCAATTTCGAGAGTAACAACGAAGAAGCACAAGCAGATAACACAGAACACGCAGGCACGACTTTTTGAAATGCTTGATATAGTTTTGGCTAGAGCGGTGACAGATGGAATAATCGAGAAATCACCCGTAGGCGAGTTGAAGGGAACAGAAAAGCCGAAGTACAACAAAGAAGCTAGAGAGTACCTTTCAATCGAAGAGGTGGAAGCGTTGATAAATACACGATGCACAAACGAGAACGTGAAAAGAGCGTTTTTGTTTTCAGTCTTCACGGGCTTGCGATGGAGCGATATTACAAGCCTCAGATGGAATGAAATGCGAGAGGATGACAACGGCAAGTATTTCGCCATAACAATGAAGAAGACGAAACAGCAGATAAGGGCATACCTTTCTGAGGTCGGGGCTTCTTTCTTACCAGAGCGCAAGGGCGAAGCCGATGCACTCGTATTTGACGGAATGCCGAACAATACGAACACAAACAAGCATTTGAGAAGTTGGGCGAAGGATGCTGGCATAACTGATAAGTGGATATGCTTCCACGTGGCAAGGCACACGTTTGCCACGATGATGCTTAACTCAGAAGTACCTTTGGAAATGGTTGCAAAGATGTTAGGGCACGCAAGACTGACAACGACCGAAATATATGCAAAGATACTCAACCGCTCAATAGCGGTGGCAACGTTGAAGCAGGATGAAATCTTTCTTAATAGAAAGAAGTAACTCGCAGAAAGAGAGAATGAAGTGAAACAATGAAGAACTAGAGGGAGCGAGCTGCCTAAATGACTGAGATAAATATTTTGTAGTGTTTTTACGCACACACAGAATGAAAAGAGAATATTTCAGAACACAAAACACACCCTTAAAAGTTTGGTAGCCGCTCCCTCATTTCTTCACCGCTTATGAAAGAAACACCTTGTATCCGTATGGAGTTGGAACTCATTATATATCTTTATTTTGCTTGCTTAGAACGCTTTTTAAATGTTATCCTTGAACACAATCTTTATTGCCTTGTAGAACTTAATACCTATCTTTTTGACTTTTTAAAGCTAATAATTTAAAACGAATAGAGTTATAAATCAAGTCTTATTTTCTAATAATTATTATATAGTAAAGTTACGGAATCGGAGAATCTTAAAGCGAGGGCGTTTTATGGTTACTATTATTCGCCATTATCCGTGCTAGCAATAACACGACCGCCCACGCACAAGACCACACAAGGTTTTTTGTCCGAGTGCAAAGGTACGACTTTTTAGACGAAGAAGCAAGAAAAAACGAAGTACTGAGTAAACAGAAAGAAAATAGGGAGCAATCTCGGAAAAAAGACCGCTCCCTATAAGCTATCTCACCGTAGTGAATAACTTTCCGAACTTAATCGGCTTTTGCCCGATGATGTGCCGACAATAACACCAAAGGAACTGAGTAAGGGCGATGTGCGCACCAACGCCCTTATGATGCAAGCCAAATGTGCAACCAGTTGGCGAGCACTCGCACCTATATGTTTAAGGGGATGCGGTATTGCAATCTGATAGGCTTCTTTGAGTTCGCTCCGAATAATGCGAAACAGAACACACAAACAGAGGCTTTTAAGAAGCTGGCACAGAACCGCACGAAACGACAAAGGCACGTTTGCAATGTTACAGAGCACTAGCGAACACACGAGAGCCGCAGCGCAAAGCACCATTACCGAGTGCAAAGATACGATAAAGTTTTGAGATAGCACCAAGTTTTATTGAAAAAGTTTCTAATTTTAGAGAAAACAGGCTATCAGAGTGCAAGAAACAAGCGAAAAGAGAGAATGAAGACACGAAAAGAGCGGAAACGTGGTTTTTCTTAGCTTGGAGGGGTTTTCTTTTCTCAGATGATAAATTGCACTACTTTGCGAGGATAACCCCTTAGAAGCGAAATCCCGAGATAATAACTATCTTTTTGCTCACCTTACAGATGAGGCGAGCACAAGCAGAACGAAGCAGAACACACGCACACGAAGGAAGAAGACGAACACGCAAGCAGACGCAAACGAAGAAGAGCCGAAGCACTTGCGACACGATGCGCACAAGCAGAACGCAAAGAAGGACGAAGCGGAAACAAGCCGCCACGCCCTTCTTTAAACGCTGATAACTTTTGCAGTCCCTTTTCTGCTGATACCTAACTTTTCGCTTTTAACTCGCTTACGATGTCTTCCAACTCCTTCAATGAAGAAGCACAAAAGAAATCATTACCCGACTTAACAAGTGCCGTGAAATCCGTACCGCTCATTTCGTCCGCAAAGAAGTCTCCGACCTTGCAACCGATAATACTTGCAACCTCACGTAATTTGTTGGTGGTTGGGTTGTTTGATAGCATTTGGGATAATGATGCGTGCGAAACGCCAATATTACCTTGCTTATCCTTCATTTTTGCGGCTACCTCAGACAAGGTAAAACCCTTACTTTTGATTATTTCCTTTATATCCATAACTTGTAACTTTAAAATTATGGTGCAAAGATATAGTTTTTATTTGAAACCGCCAAATTATTTAAGATATAATTTACTTTATATATAATAATGTAATTTAGACCTTTATTTGTTAAGGAGGGTTAAATGTAAGACAAAACCTACATTTTTCTCAAAAAATATTTGGTGGTGTAATTTAAAACTTATATCTTTGCAATCGAAAACAAGAAACAAGAAGTTTAACAATTAAAAGATAAAGACAATGAAACAGAATTTAGAATATACAACAAAGCAGATAAACGCTAATTTCAGAATCAAAGTAAATGGCGTTTTCAATGGCAAGAAAATCAACAAGTTGGTTGGTGTTGCTGGAGCACTCGCATTAATCGGAGTTGAAATGCTCAACAAGTTATTGAAACGTGCTTTTTCTTCACTCGCTGATAAATGCGTTTGCAAGTTAAGAAGAGGATTACAATTTTCTTTTTATTGCAAGTAATACACAACTAGTTAAGTAACGATTATTAAAGTAACAATTTAAATAAATAAGACAATGAAACAGAATGTAACAAACACTATCGAAGTAAGCAGTATTTCAGAAGTACAGATTTTAAACCTGATGAAGAACGTAGCCAATTTGGTTACTGAGTTGGAAATCAACTTTGGCGACCTCGAAGATGAGGACAGACGCAAGAAGGAGGTGGATATCGCTAGAGAGAGCTTGCACAACGCAATGAGAGCACTTGGAGTTATGCACGCATACGAAGTGGAGACCAACGCAAAGATAAAAGCAGATACAACAAAGGAGATAGAGAAGAACGCAAAGAAGTAAGACGATGCGAGGTGTAAATAATTAGATTTTAGGAGAACATTAAAAGCAAGTTATCTGAAACAAGATAGCTTGCTTTTTTCGTTTCTGTAATACTCAAACTTTGATACCGAGATATACCGAGCGGTATTAGTGGGGATATATTTGATACCGAGATATACCGAGCGGTATTAGTGGGGATAAAATTGCACCAAAACTATGTTTTTCGTACCCACATATCCCCTATGTTATATGTTATATGTTACTTGAATAAATTCAAGTTTAAAGAATATAATAAGAAACTCGATTTTTGTTTCATTTCGTTTCTGTAATACTCAAACTTTGAAACGCTAGATAGAAGCAGATAGAAATATTTGATTTTTGCGTATTGTTTGCGTACACAAAGCGGTTTCCTTGCGTCTTGCGATAACTTATGTATCTTTTGAAAAATGACCGCTTGGTGCGCATTTATTTGCGCTTTCCGTGATTTGTGGGAAAATAATAGCGGCTTGGCTTCTTTCTGCTGGCTTCTTCTTCTTCTTCATTTGTGCCTAGCTTTCTGTTTTCTCAGATATTCAGAGAGGGAAGACACGAAGACAGACCAGACGGACACGAAGAGCCGCAAGGTTTCGTTTTCTAGCTTTTCAAGTGTTTTCTTGATAATGACAGATAGAGAGATAACAAAGAAATCTTTCCACGCTTATTGGTGTACGCACACAACGGGTTTAAATGATAAACTATAAGGTTTAATCAAAAACAACCGCCTATAGCGCAAAGAAACCGCTTTTCCGTCTTTTCTCACTTACTAGATGCACACAAAGAAATGAAGGTAATAGAAACTAATAGTACTATTAACAAAATAATAGCTTACGTATTAAAAATTATTAATAAACTAATAATATCTATTATTTTTCTTGGTGGTTTTAATAATTTGCCGTATATTTGCACCCGATAAGTTATTAATTAATTATTAAAAAGTATAACAAGAATGGTAAAAGAAGCACTAACTTTACACGAAGCCGCCGAGTTTCTTGGCTGGAAGGAGCAAAGTTTAAGAAATGCGATGTGTAGAAAGGTGATACCTTACTACAAATCAAAAACAGGGCGCACGTATTTCAATCGTGACGAACTGAAAGAATTTGTGTTTGCGGTACGTGTTCCTACACTCGCAGAAGAACAGAGCAAGGCAGAGGTGAGAAGCCTTCAGTAATTCGCACAAGTAGATAATTTTTGTTTAACGTAAAAAAGGAGATTACAGACAATGAAACAAGTGAATAATTTAAGACCACCAGAGTTTAAAACTTTGAGTTTGGCAGTTGATTTACTGATAGTGTACTATTTAATGATGTAAAGGTATGGAGATAGAAGATAAAAAAATATTCATGCCGTTTGATATAGTTAATTTCTTGAAGCTATTAGATGTAAAGCAATGTAATATTTTCTTTGATTGTATTACGCTTTTAATCGACAAAAAGCCATTACCAAGTAATATACCAACGGTTGTGAAAATGTGCGTATTACACGTAATTTCTATGCAAAAATTTGCACCAAATTGCGAAGAAGAAGAAAGCGAGGTGGACGATGAGTAATAAGAAAAAGAAACCTTCAGAAATCGGCTTTTTCTTCCGACACGATTTTAAAGACCAGTTACGAAGAATGCAAACCGTAGCACAAGTAATGGAGGTTTTAGATGCGGCAAGTGATTACGTAACAAGCGGCAACTTTGAGATAAAAGACCCTTTGAGCGATATGGCTTTTTCGTGTTGGAAACCAAGGTTAGATTACGACAAAGCGGAATATAAGGATTTGTGCGAAAGAAATAAACGTAATTCGCAAATAGCGAAGGAAAAAAGAGATAAGCAAAAGAAAGACGCAAAAGGCATTTTTTTGCAAAACTCACCTTCAGACGAAACGGCAGAAGAAGAACCTCCTTTAACTGATGTTGAAGAAGTTGAGAAATATCCCTTTGAGGAGTTCTGGAAGATATACGGAAAAGATGTGGGACACGATAAATGCCTACAAGTTTGGAAACGCCAGTTATCAGAGGAGACGAAAGCAAAGATAATGGCGCACGTAGTTAAATATGTGCAAGCAAGACCAAACGAGTATTTTAGAAAAGACCCGATAAATTATTTCAAGGATAAAACGTACAATGACGAAGTAGTAACGAACAATCAAAGCGCAAGCAATTATGGAAGTAACAACGGGAAATCATACAAGGAAGCTGAGTTTGAAAGAAATGCAAGGACAATCGTTGAAAACTTGCAAGCCGCAGAACGTGGCGAACTCGCATACCTCAGCCCTTTCAATAAACCAAACGAATAATATTAATCGCTTCAAAGCAATTTGGAGCGATGTAACGAAGTTAAAAAGTAGCTTCACCGCCATGAAGGCTGGAGCGGTTATTGCAAATATGGGAACGTATATTAATTATCCGCAAATCCATATATCACAGATAAACGAGGCATACGGAGATAACTCGCTGGATATGTACTTTGCGGTGATGATGTTTTCCTCAATCTATGCGCAAGGAAATGCGAATAGTGTTGCCAACAAAGAGGTATTGAACATTAACGCAAGTTTATTCCTATCTCAGTACGGAGAACAATGCACAATGTTTGACCTTCTTGCCTACACGGGTTTATATCGTGGAAAGTTTAAATCCGAGTTTGCGAAATCGGACGACCTTTCAGATGCAATAAAGCAGTTTCCAAAATATCTGAAATATAAGGCTTATCTAGAAGAAACAAACAAGCCGAAGCAAGAAGAGCCTCAGCATAAGAAGGTAGAAAAGAAGTTGGTGGGTATCGAAGCACTTGAGGCTTATCTCATTACAGCCGCAAAGCGAGGCGATAACCTTCTCCAAGGTGGTTTGGTTTCGTTTGGAATCGTATCAAGAGAGCACGCAAGCGAGGTGATGAAGAAATACGCTCCCGAACCTTTCTAAAATGCGTGCAAGCAAATAACAAGCAAGTAGTAACACAATTAAAACAGAAAGAAGAAAATGAAGATTAAGAACGCAATGAACTCAGAAGAGTGTAAAGATATTCGCAAAGTCTTGGCACTCGCAAATGAACTCAAAAAGAATGCTGACAGATTAGCAGCATTTGACAACGCCCCGAGCGAGATACAAAGTGTTTGCGTGAAACTCGCACAAGTGCAAACATTACTTTGCACGATGTTTGGCGCAAAGTTAGATGAAACTTTGCAAATGGCGCAAGAATGCGAGGCAGAGGACGGACAGGAAATTATCTATCTTAGCCGCTCAAAGCCAACGCAGCCACAAGACGAAGAGACTACAGAAACAAGCAAATAAGCGGCTGAACGCTGAAATTTGCGCTCCAAGCGGTTTTCCCGATGTCGGATGATAAATTACACAATCGACAAGGGAGAACCGCTTGGAGAGGGTTTCCACAAAAAATAACTCAAACACTGATGCAAGACAATGGAAAAAGAAACTCAAACAAAGATAATTCTTGAACGCTTGCAAGACGGCGACAAGGTAACGGCTTTATCAGCTTTTAAGATGTGCGGCAGTTTGCGCCTTTCTTCAATCATTTTCAATCTGAGAGAAAGAGGCTATAACATACATACCGAAATGGTAACAAGAAACAAAAAGAGAATAGCTGAATATTCTTTGATACAGAAATAAAAACAACGAAGATATGAGAGCAAATAAAGAATCATATAGGACAATTAAACTCGATGCGCTAGAACTCAATGACGGGCAGTTACAAGGCGTACCGAAAAATCCTCGTTTTATCAAAGATGAAAAGTTTGAGGACTTGAAACAGAGTATTAGGAAATCACCCGAATTTCTGAGAGCCAACACCTTGAAGGTGTACCAACTCAAAAACAAAAACTATATAGTAATTGGCGGTAATATGCGCCTTAGGGCTTGCCGTGAATTACAGATGAAGGAAGTGCCGTGTTACGTCTTCCCTCAGTCCACAACGTTGAAGAAGTTGAGAGAATATGCCATAAAGGATAACATGGCTTACGGACAAATCGACTGGGAAGCAATCGCAAACGAGTGGGACGAAGAAGAGTTGGACGAATGGGCTTTTGACACGATGCCCGACTTTGAAGAGGAAGACCTTGAACCACTCGACAAAGACAATGAAGAGAGCGAAGAGAAAGAAGAGAAAGCAGACGAAACACGCCCCGAAGTTGAAGAGCTTTTGAACAGAGCAACAAAGGGCGTGGCTTCTGATATTCTAGCCCAATTTGATGCGCTGAGAGGCTTTTCCTTCATTACCCCGAATACCGCATTATTTGACTTTATCAGATTTGCGTATTACGGCAAAGACTATCCACGTTATAACTCGCTTGCCTTCCATCCGCAGCAGTTTAAGACCGTAGGCGACCAATTCAGTACTTATGAAGGGTTGCAGCGAATTTGCAAAGATGAAGCCAAAGCCGAGCGGTTACGTTTTGTGTGCGCTGATAAATTCAAAGCACTTATAAGCGGCTCACTCGCTTTTAGCGGTGCAAAAATGCCACTCGACTTTCCCGCAGACCTTGCAAAATCTTTGATAGATGAATTTTGTCCTATGGGAGGGCGAGTCCTTGACCCGTGCGCAGGTTGGGGCGGTCGTTTGATAGGCTTCCTGGCTTCAAAAGCTGGAGAGTACAACGGCACGGACGCTTCACCTTATCAGATAGAAGGCGATAATTTGATATGGAGCACTTTCCGAGGGTTTACAGAGCACGAAAAGGCGGTAACGCTTAATTGCTCACCTTTTGAAAAACAACCGCTCCAAGACGGGTATTTTGACTTTGCGCTTACCTCGCCACCTTACTTTGACACAGAAAAGTATTTGGGCGGTGAACAGAGCCGAGAATCAAACGCAAGTTATGAGGCGTGGCGAGATAACTTTTATCGTGTTTTGATACACAAGGTTTTCCTTGCACTCAAAGAAAACGCTTATTTCTGCTTGCAAGTTGGTTCGCAACGTTATCCGCTTCTTGAAGACGGAAAGAAGATAGCCACAGAGGTTGGTTTTACCTTTGTAGATGTGCGCTCCGCTGATATGAAGAACAACTTTAACAAGACAGAAGAACAGGATGGTGAGGTCGTTATTGTCTTGCATAAAGCGTAAATTACAGAACTTTAAAAAGAAAGGAGTTTGAAGATATGGCAAAGTTTCAGAAAGGACAATCAGGCAACCCGAATGGAAGACCGAAGGGAAGTTTGAATAAGAAAACGAAGTATTTGCAAGAATGGGGAGCGGTATTTTGTGGCTCAGTTTCAAAGAGAATGCGAGACGATTTTTTTGCATTACCAATAGATAAGAGATACGATTTTTTTGCAAAGATTTATAGCCATATAACACCGAAGCAGACAGAAAGCAAAATCAAAGCAAACGTGGATTTACACAACTTATCGGATGAGCAAATAGACGATATTATTACCGAGATTACGGGTAATGTAGATACGGGAGGCGATGACGATGGCGAGTAAGAAAATAGAGGTAACAAAGCTAGATAGAGAAAGTAAAATATTGCTTCTTTCTATCTTAAAGCAAGGGTACATTACCGCAGAACAGAAACAGGCGTTTTCTTCTTTGCTAGAGGTTAAAACCACTTATGTAGGTTATGTTTCAAATACCGATGGCTTGAAGGAGATGCAAGAAATCTTTAAAGAGATAGAAGAAGACTTTGAAAGAAGAAGTTTCGATGGCTTCACAGAGCTTCCAAATCTCGATAGGGAAACAATAAACGAAGCATTAAACAAAAATTAGTATTATGGGCGAAAAGATAGAGTTTGAAAACAAGCGGCTAGAACCGCACAAACAAGCAAGACCGCCACCAGATGGCAGTCCGATAGATAGTAATAAATTAATAGACGTAATAAGTATTTAATGCTGAGGCTCGGCGGCTTCTTCTTCTTCTTTGAAAAGAGTAGGAGACAGAGCCGAGCACTCGGCAACCAAAAAGTTTTAGTAAGATGTCGCAGATAGTAACAAAGAATATAAATGGCGTGGACGTTTCTTTCAAGGTTTCAGACGATAAAAAGCAAGTTTGGATTTTGCTTGATGATAACTTTGCACTAGCAGAGGGATATATTACTTTGCGTGCGATGATGGCTCATTATATTTGGTGCAAAAATGAAATGGCAAAAGCAGTTATAAAGACAGAAGCGGAGCAGTTTGCGCCAATAGATGAAAACGGGTTTTTCACGTTTGAAGTTGGCAGACAAAGCAAAGTATTATCTGAGATTTACAAAGAACTTAGAGGATGAAATTATAATCTGAAATATTATGGCAGCAGAACAGAAAGAAGAAACTGAAAAGCGTATCTTTGAACCTATTTTTATGGGTTATAATGAAAGCGCAAAGACGGAACTCCTTTATGAGATAGAAAGCACTTATAAAGAGGTCGTGGCTATCAAGAAAAAACTTGATGAGAAGGGAATTGAGGTAACAAAGGATATTATTTCCGACTGCCTTTCAATGGTAAAGGAAGAGGTTGCAATCAGCAATGAATCTATGGAGGGCAAGACCGTTTACCGCAATACAGAGCACTTGGACGAAGCCTTTGCAAGACAACTCGCAGAAGAAACAAACGGGGTGCAAGCAAAGTTAATTCGTGACAACCTCAAAGAACATTTCAAACTCGCTGCAATCGCCTTTAAGGATGATGTCTTGAAGTTGAGAGAAGGGTTTGATGAAATGCGATTCAATTTGCAAAAGAGCAAAGAGTGGCTTATTATCTCAGAGGATGGCGAAATCTCACTACCCGAAGACTTGGAAGAGAAAGCAGCCAAGGAGAGCGGCTTTTGGATTAAGACAGAAGCACAAAACGAGGCATACGAGGCGCACAAGAACGCAGCGCAAGCACTCACAGAGTTTATGAACCACTTTCCACAGAGCGTATGGCCAAGCACTATGGCAGAGATTGGAAGCCTTTTCAAGGCTAGTGAAAATGGCGGTTTTGCGCCTGTATTTATTGATTATTCATATTATATTAAATAACTTAATTATAGGAGAATTTATTTATGGCAGATAAGACTTTTAGCGAAATGATGCACGAACAGATGGCAGCAGAACAGGCGAAGAGAGCACAGGAGCGAGAGCAACAGAGAAACGAGTTTTTGAACGGCTTGCGCTCAGAACTTGAAGGCTATCAGACAAAGGCACTGGAGACCGCCAAGACAAGAGAGCTTGGAAACCTCAGAAACCAGTTGAATAGCGGCTCACTCGATGAAGAGCAGAAGGCAGAGGTACAGGAGAAGATACTTAATCCTTCTTTGATTACGGTGACGGCAACAGAAGCCGACTATGGAACGAACTATCCAAGAGTAAAGGAATTGCTTGATATGATAGAAAATCCCGAGAAGGCGAAGCAGCAGCAGGAGCAAGCCGACTTTATCGCAAAGATGCAAGGATTTTCCGAGCGAAACGCAAAGAATTAATAACACAACTTTTAAAAAATTGAACGATTATGGTTAATGTTGGAATGTTTATGAGAAGAACCAACCCCGAGCGCATACAAGAGGCTCTTTGGTGGGAGGAAAGATGCGTCCGCAGACAGGGCGGCTATGACTTGGAGATGGGTAATATCCCAGTTAGTTTGCGCTTCCTTCCAAAGGGTGTGGTTTATAAACTTAACAAAACAAATGGCAAGGCAACGGTATTGAAGTCTTGCAAGGTTTTGACTGAGGCGGAGAGTGGAGCAACAAGTTTGGAGGTATCTCCAAAGCACTTGCTTAAAGTGGGTGATAGTTTGGCAGGATTTACAATTACGAGTATTTCGTATGGTTCAGATAAAGACACCTTGACCGTTTCAAATCTTCCCGAAGCAATCAAGGCGAACACCGTAATTTCAGACCTTAAAGAAACGGACGTGGTATTGGGTTTCGGTTACGAAACTTTGGACTTGCTTGACCGTGAAAGCTACCAGAGTGTATCACCGACTTTGAGCGTGGAAGAAGTCTATGAGGAGACTTTGCCTTATTTCATCAATGAAGAGATAAAGGCAGCTATCAACAAATATGGATACGCACGTTTCCGTATTCAGTAGTCTTGATTAATCATAGGGCGCAAGGAAATGCACTCGCAAAGTATTTGCGCCCCTTAGAACAAAGAAAAATGAGTTATTAAGTAAATTCTAAAAAACGCAGATTATGGCAAAAGCAAGCGGAACGACAAGAAAAAAAACGCTCCCACACAAAGATGGAGAGATATTTTCAGAAGGGCAAAAGATAGCGTTACAAAATTACGTTGAAAAAGGTAACGCTAACTATTTTGCACGCAACGGCGAAACAACAGACGATATAAAGAACTTGGATAGCTTGATGAAAGCAACAAACAAGGCTATGACGGTTTTTCGTGGTGTTGATATAGATGAGAATGAGGACTGGGGAAAAGCCATGCTAAATGCAAAAAGCGGAGATATTCTTTCAGATAAAGGCTATCTTTCCACTTCAATCTCTAAAGAGAGTGCCGAACAGAATGTTAGTGAATCATACAAAGCGGCAGTGTTCCAGATAGATGTACCGAAGGGCGCAAAGATGATAAACGTAAACAATGCTTTTAAATCAGTACTTAACAAAAAGAACGTACACAGCGCAGAAAAGGAATATCTATTACACAGAAACACACGTTTTAAGGTGATAAATACGACAACAAAGAACGGTACGAAGTATATTCGTGCTAAATTATTAAATAAATAGAATCAATATGGCACAGATATTAAAATTCGTGGTCGTGCAATGTACGATAAAGAACACGAAACTAACAATACGCAGATGGCTTGAAGATGGCAAAGAAGAAATCCAAGTGGACGATAACTTTGCCCGTTTGATGGGTTTCCCTTCAAAGGAAGAACTCATTAAAACAATGCTTAAAGATACCGAAATCGACTACAAAGAGGGCGACACGTTATGGATGTGTTTCGATGAATCGACACAGAAGATAACAAGCGTTTCGGTTTCAAAGCTAGAGAAAGGGACGCACGTATGAAGAAAAAGGTTATTTTCAGTTGGGTGAATGGTTTCTATGGTTTTTCTTTATTCTCAGATATGAAGGAAACAGACGTAGAAAAAGACGCAATCCTGACGCAAGAAGATGCAACGGCATTTGGTTACGAAAACGTTGAACAGCTTGCAAGGGCAATCGTAGGGGGTGACCCTAGAAACGTTTGGCGAGAAGGAAACCAAATTGATACAAGCGTTGAACTAGATGGTAACGACAAAAACGAAGTTATCAGACAGCTATTAAAAAGAAGCGAAGTGTAACAATAAAAGTTATTTTTAAATAAGTTAGATATGGAAAATATCACGATTTTTGACGTAAAAGGCAATCCGATTTTAACGCCTTCAGTTACGAAGGATGCAATATGGACAAGAGAGCTTATGAAGAGTAATTTTATAAGTTTATCTTTCAGTCTTGCCGAGAAGATTATTTTGCCCGTTGGCTCATTTATAGTTTTTACATATAAAATAGATAAGGTAAGAGAAGTAACAAGAAAGTTTTATCTTATGGATGCGTATGAGCCAACGCAGGTGAACGAAATGTCTTGGAAATATACTCCCGAATTTCAGCACCCAGAGATGATATTATCTAGAGTTCCTTTTTTTATATTTGGAAGAAACTCAAAGGGTGAAGAGATTAAGAAATTCACATTTCCTTATTTAGGTACGTTTGTTGATATATCAAACGTTATTAAAACATTTCTCAATGATAATATAAAACTGGAAGAATGTGGTTGGAATGTTATCTTTTCGGGAGTTTCCGATAAATCGGTAAAAATTTCATTTAATAACAATGATTTTCGCTCAGCACTTAGTTTAATAGCTAATGCGATTTCAGATAATTGTGAATGGCATATAGACTATGACAACGAAATCATATATTTTGGAAATATCTGTTTGGGTAAAGAAGCAGATAAAACTTATTATATGGAGGACGGTACTTCACTAGGAAGCGGTATGGATTGTTTGTGTTCTTTGGACTATAAGCAGCCAAAAAGTAATACGTTTTTGGACGATGAAACTTTTGAGAAAATAAATAATTTGAATAAGAAGTAAATATGGCGAAATTGTAACCTCGAAGAAAGGTGCAAGCGTTTAAACGTTTTCGTCTTCTTATTATGTATTACAGGATAACAAAATATATAACTTAAACTTTGATATTATGGCAGATGATATTTTGGGTATATCAGCGCATTTTGACGCAAACGATATGTTGCAAACATTTGATACGCTGACAAAACGACTTGACAAGCTAGGTATTGATACAACAAACTTGCAAAACAAGTTAAATGGTGCGTGGAACGAAATCACAACAAGCACAAACTTGAATAGCGAGAAAACGCAAAAGGCGATTAAGGTGATAGCTGACGCAATGGCTACCTATCAGAAGCAAATGGAGAGCACTCCACAAGCCATAAAGCACGTAAATGAAGAGATAACCAATGCGATGTCTTCAATCGAAAAATTGAAATCTCGCATTTCTAAAACTCATACGGGCACGGCAGAGTGGAATGACTTAAACAAGACGTTAGAGGGGCACGAGAAAACACTCGGACGCTTAACTAGCACTTACGACAATTTGCAATCCACCTTCTCCGAAACTCAGCAGATGGTTTCGACACTTAATTCGGTTTTTGACCTTTCAAACGCTGGCAGAAGTATTTCAAACGTAGCCACGGGCGTTAATGCTGGAGCGCACGCAGCCGCAGCCGCAGCGATAGGCACAGAATCAGCCGCACACGGCGAGAACGCCACGAAGATAGGCGAGGAAACGCAGAAGGTGCAAGAGAACACCGCAGCAGTACAACAAGCCACAGAAGCTAGCAAGCAACGTGTTTCAAACTCAGATGCCGAGGCAGAAGCCATAAAGCGAGTTACAGAACGCTTGCAAGAGGGAAAGGTTTCTGAGGATGAGTATTTGCGCACGAAAGAGGCAGCAGAAAAGTATTTGAACCAACTCAGCCAAGAACGTATTGAGCTATATGAGAAGCAACAACGAGCATACGAAAGATACCAAGACGCATTTAATGAAGGTATTGGTGCAGATGATGCAACAAAAGCCGCAGCAGATGCGAAAGCTCACACGTATTTTTCTGCTTACAATAACCTTGGAGGACAAGTTAAGGACACAGATGCGCAAATCAGAGCAATACAAGAGAGTTTGACCTCATTAAATAGCGCATACGAGAAACTCAACCAGACGAAGCAACAACAGGCACAAGCAACCTCACAGAATCAGCAACAGGAGAAGGAGCAGACAGACAAGGAAGCCGATGCAATCAAGGCAAAGACCGAGGAGATAAAACGCTTGAAATCTGAATACGAGAAACTTTCAGAGCAACGTCCGAATTTTTGGGGACTTGGCACAGATATAAAGGAGCAGAAGTTTCCTTTTGAAACTCTTTTAGAGTGGAACAAACAGACGGGCGAGGCTAGACAGAAGATTTATGAGGCAGAGGCAGAACTGGCAAAGATGAAGCTGACCGCAGCCGATGTAAAGAATGAAACTTCCGATATGTGGGCAGGAATGACAAAGGAAGATATTGCCAACGTTATAAAGGAGAATATCGACCAGTTGAAAATCCTGAAAGGCGAATATCAGAATATAACCGAAGTGTACGGCAAAAATTCTGATGAAGCAAAGAAGAATAAGCAGCAGCAGGAAGAGATAACAAAGGAAATTCTCAATGGCAAGGAGAAACTTAAAGGTATGGGTACGTCTTATGAAGACGTGACGAAGAAAGCCAAGGAGACTGCAAAAGCCACGAAAGAAGTTGGAAAAGAGGCAGAGAAGTCTTCAAGTAAAATTAAGGGTATCTTTGACAAGTTGAAATCCTTTGCTTCAAAGGGCTTGAATCCCGAGAACCTTCTTTCCTTGGTTTTCTCGCCAAAGGGTGCGACAATGGCAGGCATTACCGCCGTGGCAGCAGGCTTAAAAAACCTTACGCTGATTAATCAGCAGTTAACCGAATCCATGATGGGTTTAAAGGCTTATGTTGATGCAGAAACGCTTGAATCACTCAGAGCGCAATTTGTTGCACTTGAATATGATAGCACCCACTCAGCAGAAGAAATGGCGAAGGCTGGCACAAAGTGGGTGAAGTACTTTGAAGGCTTGCGTGGAAATTCTGATGCAATCGCAGATGTTACGAAGTCTTCAAACGACTTTGCAACGGTACTTGGAAAGACCTCAGACGAGGCGGCAGGTTATCAGTTGAAAATTGCAGGAGCATACCACCAGACGGCACTCCAAGCGAAAGAAAATAGCACGATTATTATTAATGCTACAAAGAAGAGCACGACAACGTATGACGAAATGGCGCAAGCCTTGGCACAGACGGCTAACAGAGCACAAAACGCTGGCGTTTCTGTTAAAGAACTCGCAGCCGCCACAAGCTATGGCACAAGCACGTTTGGCAGCGCAAGCGAGGCGGCAAGCGCATACGTTATGATGATGACCCGACTTTCCGCACAATCAAAGAACGAGTACAACCCGAGCGTAGTTGGTGCGACAAAAGCATTGCAAAACTTGGCGAAATCTCACGAAATGAATGCACTCCTTACAAGTCTCCTTGGTAAAAGACAGGCTTCCCTTGCAAAGGTATTCGTGCAAGGTGCGGCTGATATAAAGCAGATGCAAGGCGGCTTGGATGATGAAGCGAGCGCAGCGAAAACGCTTGCAAGCGCAGAAAGTAAGTTGGAGAATCAGGAGAAACGCCTTGCAAATGCAAAGCGAGCACTAGCGCACGAGGTGAACGTGAACCTTACCCCAGCCTATGCGAATTTCCTAGAAAGTTGTAGTGGTGCAATTAAGGGTATCGGCAATTTTAGCACAATTATAAAGAACTCGCTTAAATCAGCCCTTCAATGGATAAATCGTGTAGATAATGCTATCAAGAATGCAACCATATACAAATTGTTTGGCGTAACAGACAAAAAGGGAAGCGCATTATTACCACAATACCAAAAGGGCGGTGGAAAGACGTTGAACCTTAACAACGTTATGAACGGCTTGAACGAAAATTCTTGGTGGGATAATCACTTTAACGGAATGGGTATTTCTGTAAAGGATTACAATGACAAAAGAAGAAAGAACATACAAGACCGCTTGCAAGCTATCTATAAAGAGAGCTTGAAGAAATACGGCTCAAACTCAGCGGGCAAGGCTATGATGGCAACCTTGAAGGCTTACAATCATAACTCCGAGTTTGACGGAAACCGTGGCTTATATACGGGTAAAGAGGTTCGTTTGATGGTTGCAAAGATGATGAACACGACAAGAGCACTTAACAAGGCGAAGACAACGGGCGAAGCACTTGCAATCGGAAATCTTAACTCTATAGATGATGGCAGCGGCAAAAACAAGTTAAAGCAGTTACAGGAGCAACAGAGAAATTTCCGTGAAACAGAAGCCGAGCAAGAGGCAAAGAAATTGGCAGCTGCCGAAAAGGTAAAGTGGGATTTGTATATAGCGGAAAAAGAGGCTGGCATTTCACGACTTGAAAGCGCAAGCGAGAAGGAAGCGGCTCAGCATAAACTAGATTACGAGAAACAGAAACACGCAATCGAGGAAGAGCAAAAGAGTTTGCTTCAAACGAATATCGCAGCAGCCAAACAAGCATACGACAAGAACCCCGACAACAAGAAAAAGGAGGGTTTCTATGCTAGCGGCTTGGATAAGAAAGTAACACTCACAAGCGACCAGAAGGCACTCATAAACGCAAAATATGAAGCATTGGAAGCAAAGGAGAACGCTTACGACTTGGCGCAGTTGAAGCAGAAGACGCAAAGTCTTTATGACTATCTGAAGGAATACGGAACTTTCAAAGAGCAACAACTTGCAATCGCTAGGGAATACGATGCGAAGATAAAGGAGGCTGAATCACAGGGCGACACCTACAAGGTGAAGTCTTTGCAAGCTGAGAAGGCGAAGCAAATTGGAAATGTTAGAGCCAACGAGATAGAAAGTAAAATTGACTATGCAAAGGTATTTGGCGAATTTGGTGTAATACTCAAAGACCAAATGACCGATATTTTGAAGACAATGAAGGACTTTTCAAAAACTGATACCTTCAAAGCAAAGCCACTCACAGAGCAAAAGGACTTTCTTTCCCGTATGAATGAGTTATCCAATCAGTACGGCACAAGCAAGTGGAAAGATATTAATTTCTCACAACTTGGCAAACTGATTAATGACTACAATCAGAAGCTAGAGAAGAGAAACGAGGCAGAGGAAAAGCTCAATGTATCAAGTAAGAATTTGGCAGAAGCGCAGGAAGCCTATGAAAAGGCGATGAAGAGCGGAAACGATATGCAAAAACTTGATGCAAAGGGAAAACTCGGAAATGCGCAGATAGAGAACGACAACAACAGAAAAGCCTTGGCAGATGCTGATGCCAACCTCGTAGGCGCACAAAGCAACGTAACCGACTCAGCGCAGAAACTTAGCGGTACTTTAACCTCACTTGATACGCTTTTGAACAATATGAAAAGTGGCTCAATTTCGAGTGTTTGGAACTCATTTGTAAACTTTGACCAGAAGGTTAATGGCGGCAAGGCAACGCAAGCAGTTACAGACACAATAGGAAAGGTACTTGGCAAAGCGTTTGCAGGTAAATCGGATTTGATTTCACAGATTATTGGAGCAGTTCTTACTTTGCTTGATACAATCGCAGAGCAAGGAATCGGTGGAATCGCTGGAGGCTTAATTGATACCGTGTTAAGTGCAATAAACGGGCTGATAGATAACATTTTCAGCGGCAAGTTTATTGAACAGATTGGAGGCTCACTTATAAACGGAATCGGTGGTATTCTTGATAATATCACGGGCAAACTCGGAAGCGTCCTTTCTCTTGGTGCGCTTTCTTCAAAGGGTATGAGCCAATGGTTTACGAACTCAAATGCCGAGAAGGTAGAGGAAGCAATCAATAACCTTTCAGACAGAAACAAGAGTTTGCAACAATCAATCGAAGACTTAAACGACACGATGAAGAACTCAAGTGGAGCGAAGTCCGTTGAAGCGTACCAAGAGGCGTACAAATTGCAAGAAGAGCAAAACGAGAATTACAAAAAGATAGCACAAGAACAGGCTGGCTACCACGGTTCTCACCACTCCTGGAACTATTATTGGAATGGTTTCTCAGATGATGAGATAAGCCGCATAAAGAAGATTACTGGCAAAGATAATTTTAGCGGCAATCTTTGGGACTTGACACCCGAGGAGATGAAGAAACTCCGAGGCGGTGCGGTTGATATTTGGGAACGTATCAAAGACACGGGCAAGGGCGGTTATGGTAATTCAGTTGCCGACAAGTTGGATGATTATATCGACCAAGCCGACAAGTTGGAAGAACTCACTCAGCAGATAAACGAGAGCTTGACACAAATCTCCTTCTCCTCAATGAGGGACGATTTCGTTTCAAAACTTATGGATATGCAAAGTTCGGCAAAGGACTTTTCTAACGACTTTGCCGAAATGATGCAAAAATCGGTTATTAGATATGGCTTGGAAAAGTTGATTAATACCGACTTAAAAAAGTTATATGAGAAATGGGGAGCGAAGATGCAAGAGGGAACGCTCACAAAGGACGATATTGACAAGTTGAAGGGGGAATATGATAAGATAGTTGAGCAAGGTATTGAGGAACGAAATCATTGGGCACAGATTACGGGCTACATGGGCGAAAACTCGCAATCTCAGCAGACGGCAACAGGTAAGGCAATCGAAGCAATCACCGCAGACCAAGCAAGCAGCCTTATCGGTATTTCCTATGCTATGCAAATTGCCCAAGAGCAAGGTAATGAAATTCGTAAAGCTATTTCCGTTGATGTTTCTTTCTTGCGAGTTTATGCCGAACAGACAAATAACACTATCTCTGAAATGCTAGATGTTCAGTATCGTGGTTTGGAGCAGTTGGAAGCAATCAACAAGAACACGGCGAATTTGTTTGCCATCAAGGATGATATTGCAGACCTTAGAAAGATTGCAAAAGATTATTGGCGATAATGTGCTCCTTTCTGTAAATATCAGATAAAAAACAGATGATAGAGTGGTATTTCCGTTTGCTGCCATAAACGAAGATACAGATATATAAGAAGACGAGCCACCAAGGATAATGAATATCCGAGGTGGCTTTTCTTTTGTAAATAAATACTTGAAAATTATGTAGTTACGTAAAAAGAAGAGGCTTGAAACGTGGTACTATTATTCGCACGTCCTCATGGCAAGCGAGAAAAAACGCCCCTTCTTTTCGTTTGCAAAGGTACTCATTTTCTTTCAATCAGAAAACAGAAACAGAAACAATGTATAAACAGAATGAGAGCACGGCACGAAGCAGACGAAGAACGCTAGAGCGGTTTTTCCTTTGCTGGAGCGGTTTTCTCTTTTCAGATGATAAGTTATAAGGTTTTCTAGGGATAACCCGTTAGGCGTGAAATTCGCAAAAAATAACTATTTTTGGTTACTTTTATTCACGTTTTTTGCACACGGAAATCGGTTGTGTGCTATAAATATCTGATATATAAGAAGATATGGAAAAATAAATATTTTGGCGTGCCGAAGTAGTCATTCGTATCACCCCAATTTGAAATACAGGTCTCCACTC
>OGFD01000741.1_pt1 | contig 20291 bp, 17 predicted proteins | sample 1570851 | NCBI WGS metagenome assembly OGFD01 (sample SAMEA2582077, study PRJEB24529) | metagenome | biome: Human gut stool | place: China | collected 2011
CATGGCGGACGGATTAAGGAGTTGTTCGTGCGTATGATGGGCCTTATAACTTTACGAACTTTATAAACAGACTTTATGGATCGTCGAGAATTTTTAAAGACACTAGCCTTGACAGGGGCTGCTGTGACAATGAAGTGGGATGGGGTGATGGATATCATGGCACAAAATACTTCTCAGGCCGGGGGATGCGATTTGGTCGCCGTAATGGGTGGTGAACCGGCAGAAATGTTCCGGAAAGCAATCGCTGAATTCGGAGGTATGGGGAAATTTGTCAAAGCCGGACAAAAAGTGGTTGTCAAACCGAATATCGGTTGGGATAAAGTGCCGGAACTGGCAGGAAATACGAATCCGAAACTGGTTGCAGAAATTGTAAAACAATGTTTTGCTGCCGGTGCGAAAGAGGTTACCGTATTCGATCATACTTGTGACGATTGGCAGAAGTGCTATAAAAATAGTGGTATCGAATCTGCCGCCAAAGCTGCCGGAGCCAAAGTAATGCCTGCCCATCTGGAGTCATATTATCGTCCGGTAGATTTGTCTGAGGGTAAAAATATGAAAAAGGCCAAAATACACGAAGCGATTCTGAATTGCGATGTATGGATTAATGTGCCTATTCTGAAAAATCATGGCGGTGCTAATCTGACCATTGCAATGAAGAATCACATGGGAATTGTATGGGACCGCGGTTATTTTCATCAGAACGATTTACAGCAATGTATTGCTGATATCTGTACCATGCAGAAGAAAGCGGTTCTGAATGTAGTCGATGCTTACCGTATTATGAAAACTAATGGTCCGCGCGGACGATCGGCTTCGGATGTAGTATTGGCAAAAGGGCTTTTTGTATCGCCGGATATTGTAGCAGTGGATACTGCCGCCGCAAAATTTTTTAATCAAGTGCGCGAAATGCCGCTCGATACGGTAGGTCACCTTGCCAAGGGAGAAGCATTGAAGGTGGGAACAATGAATCTGGATAAACTGAATGTAAAGAGAATCAAGCTATAACACCATGTTGAGAAAGATACGTATAGGTATATCAGTGGTGCTGTTTTCACTGATTACATTCTTTTTTCTGGATTTCGCAGGCATATTGCCTAATAGTTTTCATCGGTTGGCTCACCTGCAATTTATACCGGCACTTCTTTCTTTTAGTGTCGGTATACTTATATTCTTAATTCTATTGACATTGCTTTTCGGACGTTTCTATTGTTCTACCATTTGTCCGATGGGAATTTTTCAGGATATAGTGGCACGTGTATCGAAATCTGTAGGAAAGAAAAGGAAAAGATATGGTTATAGTCCGGCAAAAAATATTCTTCGATGGGTAATTGTAGGTGTTACGGTCCTTGCATTTGCATGTGGCTTTACATTAATACTCGGATTGTTGGATCCTTATAGCGCATATGGTCGGATTGCGGTCAATGTATTTAAACCTGTATACATGTCCGGGAATAATTTGCTGGAATCTGTTTTTTCACGATTTGAAAATTATACTTTTTATCAGACCGATGCCTCTATTCTGAGTATGACCTCTTTTATGATAGCATTGGTCACTCTTGCGATTATAGGAATTCTGGCCTGGAAACATGGGCGCACATGGTGTAATACTATTTGTCCGGTAGGCACTGTCTTAGGGCTTTTGAGCCGTTTTTCTCTCTTCAAGGTTCGTATCGACAAAAATAAGTGCAATGGATGTGGTCTGTGTGCTACCAAATGTAAAGCTGCTTGTATCGACAGTAAAAAACATACAATCGACTATAGCCGTTGTGTAGATTGTTTTGATTGTCTGGAGTCTTGCAGCAAGCATGCGTTGGTTTATTCTCCTATTGTTTCAAAGAAGAAACAGGATACGGATACAGCTAAACGGCGTTTCCTGATGACTGGCGTAATGACAGCTGTTGCCGCTCCTAAAATTTTGGCTCAGATAAAAGAAACGACCGCTACATTGGGTGGTAAAAAGGCATATAAGAAAGAGAATCCGATCACTCCTCCGGGATCTGTCAGTCTTGAACACTTTCAGGCGCATTGTACTTCTTGTCACCTTTGCGTCAGTAAGTGTCCTTCGCATGTACTTAAACCGGCGTTAATGGAATATGGTTTGGAGGGAATGATGCAACCTACGGTTAGTTTTGAAAAAGGATTTTGCAATTTTGATTGTACCGTGTGCGGAGATGTATGTCCCAACGGGGCTATAAAACCTTTGACCGTAGACGAAAAACATCTGACGCAAATGGGCCATGTGATTTTTATCGAAGAAAATTGTATTGTACATACTGATGGTACGAGTTGCGGGGCTTGTTCGGAGCACTGTCCTACGCAGGCGGTGGCAATGGTTCCTTACAAAGACGGACTTACCATTCCACAGGTAAACACGGAAATCTGTGTAGGTTGCGGCGGTTGTGAATATGTATGTCCTGCACGTCCGTTCCGTGCTATTTATATTGAAGGCAATCCGGTACAAAAAGAAGCTAAACCCTTTAAAGAAACGGAAACGGAAAAAATAGAAGTGGACGACTTCGGATTCTGATCGTACGCATTATAACAGATCTTTTCGGTTAGCACAGGCTTTTCTTTAAAAGTAAAGATGATCTGTACTAATCTGTGTAATTTGGGGTGAGTTTTTTGTCTATATCCGGTTCATCTTTGCAGAATTTTACTAATTTCGTGGCGAACAAGTAAAATGAAGTAAATGGAAGATGTAATGACGAATAATTGGGATCATCAAAAGTACCAGATCGGGTATATCCGTAAAAAGCTCCCGGCTGATTACCATTCGCACCATATTCTGGACCATGACATCCGGCCGGATATCATTTCCGGTGTCAGTGCAGGAGCACTGGCAGGTGTGTTTTATGCCGACGGTAACGAACCTCATCGGGTTCTGGACTATTTTTCGGGGCATAAATTTCAGGATCTTACAAAAATGGTAATCCCTAAAGTCGGGCTGTTCGAACTGGGAGAATTTATAGATTTTCTGAAAAGTAATCTAAAAGCTCAGAAATTGGAAGAGCTACAAACTCCTCTTATTATTACTGCGACGGATTTGGATCACGGGCGAAGCATGCATTTTCGTAAAGGTAGTATTGCCGAAAGGGTGGCTGCTTCCTGTTGCATGCCTGTCATGTTCACTCCCGTTAAAATAAATGGCGTTCATTATGTAGATGGCGGAATATTAATGAACCTTCCGGTATCTCCTCTGCGGAAAGAGTGTGAGAAGGTTGTTGCAATCAATGTGAGTCCTTTGGAAGCAGAAAAATACAAGATGAATATTGTAAGTATCGCTATGCGTTCTTATCATTTTATGTTCCGTGCGAACACATTTCCGGAACGTGAGATATGTGATTTACTGATAGAACCCTATAATCTGAACGGATATAGTAACCGGGAACTGGAAAAGGCGGAAGAGATATTCGACCAGGGATATAAAACGGCGAATGAAATACTGGATAATCTGTTGCAGGAAAAAGGAAACGTATGGAAAGAATTAAAGTAGGGTTGGCAGCATATGGCATGTCGGGGCAAGTATTTCATGCTCCGTTTATTCATACAAATCCTCATTTCGAATTATCAAAGATAGTGGAACGTAGCAAGGAGCTTTCAAAAGAGCGTTATCCGTATGCTATGATTGTGCGAAGCTTTGAAGAATTGATACAAGATCCTGCTATCGAACTTGTTGTAGTGAACACTCCGGATGCTACGCATTATGAGTACGCCCGCATGGCTCTTGAGGCCGGAAAGCATGTGATTGTGGAGAAACCGTTTACATCTACTACAGCACAAGGTGAAGAACTGATTGCATTGGCGGCCGCAAAAGGATTAATGCTCAGTGTATATCAGAATCGCCGTTGGGATGCAGATTTTCTGACAGTACGGGAAATAATCTCCAATGGGCTGTTGGGCAGGTTGGTGGAATATGAATCGACTTTTGCACGCTACCGTAATTTTATCAAGCCCGATACGTGGAAGGAAACGGGTAACTCCGGCGGACTTATAATCTCGGCTCTCATCTGATAGATCAGGCTGTCCTGTTGTTCGGTATGCCGGAAGCTGTTTTTGCCGATATAGATATTTTGCGTACCGATGGAAAAGTGGATGACTATTTTATGATCCGCTTTATTCGTCCGTCATTGGCGCCGGATGTAAAGGTGACATTGAAAGCCAGTTACTTGATGCGGGAAGCCGAACCACGATTTGTGCTTCATGGTACTCTCGGTTCTTTTGTAAAATGCGGGACCGACAAGCAGGAAGCGGCTTTACTTCGCGGCGAGATGCCTGACCAACCCTGTTGGGGAGAAGAAACGGAGGCTGAATTAGGATGGATACATACGGAGATCGACAGACAGGAGATCAGCCGGAGATATCCCGGTATCCCCGGTAATTATGGTGGATTTTACCAAAATATTTATGAGCATCTTCGTCTTGGAAAGCCATTGCAGACCGGTGCACATGATATATTAAATGTGATTCGCGTGATTGAAGCCGCTTACCGGAGCCAGCAGGAAAGAAAAATAATAGAGTTGAAATAAATTTTATATACACATGAGCGACGAAAAGAAAATGATAATCTATCAGGTGCTCCCCCGCCTGTTTGGAAACAATAATAACCACTGTGTCTATAACGGTGATATCACTGTAAATGGCTGTGGGAAAATGGCTGATTTTACAGCCAAAACATTGGAAGAGATTAAAAAACTGGGGACTACTCATATTTGGTATACCTGTATCATCGAGCATGCTACGCAAACTGATTATCGCCGGTATAACATCAGTCCGGATCATCCGGCTATCGTAAAGGGGAAAGCCGGATCACCTTATGCCATTAAAGATTATTATGATGTGGATCCCGATCTTGCTACGGATGTCCCCGGGCGAATGAAGGAATTTGAGAATCTGGTGAGCCGGACACATCGTGCCGGGCTAAAGGTCATTATCGATTTTGTCCCGAATCACGTAGCCCGTCAGTATCATTCGGACATGCAGCCGGACGGTACTGTGGAATTGGGAGCGAATGATGATCCCAACTACGCTTTCAGTCCATACAATAACTTCTACTATATTCCGCAATCGGAACTTCACGGCCAGTTCGACATGAAAGGAAGTGCTGCAGAGCCTTATCGGGAATCACCGGCCAAAGCTACCGGGAATAATCGTTTTGATGCCTATCCCAATATAAACGATTGGTATGAAACGATAAAGTTAAATTATGGAGTGGACTATCAGAATGGTGGTACTTGTTGTTTCTCTCCCATCCCGGATACTTGGATGAAGATGCTCGACATCCTTCTTTTCTGGGCTTCAAAACGTATAGACGGATTTCGCTGTGATATGGCAGAAATGGTGCCGGTGGAATTTTGGGAATGGGTGATTCCGCAGGTAAAGGAAAAATATCCCGACTTGTTGTTTATAGCGGAAGTTTATAATCCGGCCGAATATCAGAATTACCTGTTCCGTGGGAAATTCGATTATTTATATGATAAAGTGGGATTATATGATACCTTGCGTAATGTAGCGTGCGGTTATGATTCGGCTACTGCCATAACCCGCAGTTGGCAGCGATTGGGGGGTATTGAGAAGCGCATGCTTAATTTCCTTGAAAATCACGACGAACAACGTATCGCTTCGGATTTCTTTGCAAGTAACCCGCGCAAAGGTATTCCTGCTTTGATCGTATCTGCCTGCATGAATACGAATCCGATGATGATCTATTTCGGGCAGGAGTTTGGAGAACTGGGTATGGATACCGAGGGCTTTAGCGGCCGCGACGGACGTACTACCATTTTTGACTACTGGAGTGTTGACACTATACGGCGTTGGCGGAATGGTGGGAAATTTGACGGCAAAATGTTGACGGAAGAACAGAAACAATTGTATGCCGTTTACCGGAAAGTGCTCACTTTATGCAATGAAGAACAGGCTATAGCTCAAGGAGCCTTTTTTGATTTGATGTATGCTAATGAAAACGGATGGCGTTTCAATGAACACAAGCAATACACTTTCTTACGCAAACATGAGAAAGAACTGCTTTTTATAATTGTCAATTTCGACAATCAACCGGTAGATATTGCAATCAATGTACCGTCACATGCATTCGACTTTCTGCAAATCCCTCAGATGGATGTTTATGAGGCTACGGATATACTGACCGGAAAGAAAGAAAATATTTGTTTGCTTCCTTATAAAGCTACTGAAGTGTCATTAAGTGCGCATAGTGGAAAGATTCTGAAAATAACTTTATAAAATCAAGTGTTCAAAGAGTACGTATTTGGCGCCATCGTTAAATACGTACTTTTGTTTTTGATATCTTATGTTACAATCATATAATAAGGAACAAGCCATTCTACGAATAAACCGATTATCGGAACAAGGCAAAGAGTTTGTCTTTATCATTGATTATTTACAAGATTGTTCGTACATAGAAGAAACAAACCGATTGGATTCTTCGTTTGTCTTGTATAATCTGAATGGATTTACCAATCAGGATTCTATTTTCCCTCTTCGTAAAACTGCCGTGCAATGGAATATCGATTTCCCACCTTTTGACCAATATAAGCCATCTTTCGATTATGTTCTGGAAAATATCCGGGGTGGCAACAGCTTTCTCACTAATCTGACTTACCGGACTCCGGTCACGACCAATCTAAGTTTGAAGGAGATTTTTTATCACTCAAAAGCGATGTATAAGCTATGGTTGAAAGATGCTTTTGTGGTATTTTCTCCGGAAATTTTTGTGCGGATAAAAGGGCGGAAAATCTATTCTTATCCGATGAAAGGCACTATAGATGCTTCTCTTCCGTCTGCATACAATCAATTGATGAACGATCCGAAAGAAACGGCGGAACACGCTACGATTGTAGATCTGATACGAAATGATCTGAGCATGGTGGCGGAACAAGTTTCCGTGACGCGTTATCGTTATGCTGATATCCTGCAAACCAACTCCGGTTCTATTTTGCAGACCAGTTCGGAAATCTGCGGTATCCTTCCCGATGATTATCGGACGCGGTTAGGGGATATCATCTTTAAATTGTTGCCGGCCGGTTCTATCACAGGTGCTCCTAAGTTGAAAACAATGGATATTATAGCTCATGCTGAGAACTATAAAAGAGGTTTTTATACAGGAATTTCCGGATATTTTGATGGTAATAATCTTGACAGTGCTGTAATGATACGCTTTATCGAACAGCAAGGAGACAAACTTTATTTTAAAAGTGGTGGAGGAATAACTTGTAGAAGTAATCCGGAAAGTGAATATAATGAAATGAAACAGAAAATTTATGTGCCCATTTATTGAAAGTATACGGATAGAGAACGGAGTAATATATAATCTGCCTTATCACAATGAAAGGCTAAACCGTACCAGAAATGTCTTTTGGAAAGATTGTGCACCGATAAATCTTATTGATTACATCCGGATGCCGCATGAGAAAGGGATAGTGAAGTGCAGAATCGTATACGAGAAAGAGATTAAAGAAATTGTGTATACCCCCTACTCTATGCGTGAGATTGATACACTCCGTATTGTTCACTCTGGTGGGATAAACTATACTTATAAAAGTACTGATCGTGAAGAACTGAATCGGCTATATGTGGGAAGAGGAGATGCCGATGACGTTCTGATTGTCAGAAACGAACTCATTACCGATACTTCCATCGCTAATGTCGCTTTTTATGATGGGTGTGAGTGGCATACTCCTCAGACACCATTGCTCAAAGGGACTCAAAGAGCTTTTTTATTGGACAGACAAATTATAAAGGAAAAAGAGATAACGTTGAAACAACTTTTTACCTATTCGAGAATTACCCTGTTCAATGCTATGATTGAGTTTGGGCAGATTGAATTTCCTGTGAAGAAGCACATTATTGTATAACTATTATTAACAACAAAATAGATTCCGTACCCGAACAAAAGTCTCGGAAGGCGTGTTATATAGATGTGTTTTTCATAGTATTAGATATAAGATTAATTAAAAGAGATTGTACCGGCTTGTGATAAGTAAGTACGTCAGAAACAGAAGAGTCTGTTTTTTTGATAAATGTGTAAAAGCATCGACTTTGAGAAGTCGGTGCTTTTTTGCTGTGTTTTTGTTGCATTCTTTAGTTAGTTACAAATAAAATTCGTACGTTTGTAGAATAAAAAATAGAAAAGAATGACAATGAATATACCTGTTATCTTTCAATTTTTAAAAGATCTTGCTGCTAACAACAACCGGGAGTGGTTTAATGAGCACCGTGATGAGTATGAAACCGCCCGTTTGGAGTTCGACAAACTTTTGGCTGCTGTAATTTCCCGTATTGCCCTTTTTGATGAAAGTATCAGAGGTATACAACCCAAAGATTGTACCTACCGCATTTATAGGGATACCCGTTTTTCATTGGATAAAACTCCGTACAAAGTTCATTTTGGCGGATATATCAATGCCAAGGGGAAAAAGTCTGATCATTGTGGATATTATGTGCACATTCAGAACGATGCATGTATGTTGGCAGGTGGAAGCCTTTGCCTGCCTTCCAATATCTTGAAAGCAGTACGTCAGTCTATTTATGACAATGTAGATGAGTACGTTTCTATTGTGGAAGATCCTGAATTTAAAAAATATTTTCCTGTTGTGGGAGAAGACTTTTTGAAAACCGCTCCCAAAGGTTTTCCAAAAGATTTTAAGTATATCGATTACCTGAAGTGTAAAGAATATACCTGCTCTTATAACGTTTCTGATGATTTCTTTCTGAAGCCTGATTTTTTGGATAAGACAGAAGATGTATTTCGACAGTTCAAACGTTTTGCTGATTTTATTAACTACACAATAGACGATTTCGAATAGTACTTAATCATAAATAATAACTAAAACTTTTTCAATTATGGTAGTAGATACATTAGAAAACTTAGAAAAATACGCGTCACTGAATCCTTTGTTTGCACAAGCTATCGAGTTTTTAAAATCTCATGATCTTCATGCAATGGAGGTAGGTAAAACGGAATTGAATGGTAAAGATCTGGTTATTAATATAGCCCAGACTACTCCGAAAACAAAGGAACAAGCCAAATTGGAAACTCATAATGAATTTATCGATATTCAGGTTCCTCTTTCAGGAACAGAGATAATGGGATATACACCGGGTAAAGATTGTGTGCCGGCTGATGCTCCCTATAGTGCCGAGAAAGATATTACTTTCTTTGAAGGGCTGGCCGAAACATACATTGCTGTCAAACCGGGTATGTTTGCCATCTTCTTTCCGCAGGACGGACATGCTCCGGGTATCAGTCCCGACGGTGTAAAGAAAGTGATTGTTAAAGTGAAAGCATAATCAAATGATCCTGATATGGAAAAGACACTGAATCTTATTAAAAATGACCCTTGGCTGGAACCTTATGCAGAGGCCATCACAGGAAGGCATGAATATGCCATGTATAAAGAGGCCGAACTGACAAATGGTGGAAAACAGACTTTATCGGACTTTGCTTCGGGATATTTGTATTTCGGTTTGCATCGTACAGATAAAGGATGGACTTTCCGCGAATGGGCACCCAATGCAACCCATATTTATATGGTTGGTACATTTAATAATTGGGAAGAAAAAGAGAAGTATAGCCTGAAACGTCTGGAAAATGGCAATTGGGAAATCAATTTGCCTGCAGATGCCATTCAGCACGGTGATCTTTATAAATTGGTTGTATATTGGGAAGGCGGACAAGGAGAACGTATTCCTGCTTGGGCTACGCGAGTGGTTCAAGATGAAAACACAAAGATCTTCAGTGCACAGGTTTGGAATCCGGAAAAGCCTTTTAAGTTTAAGAAAAAAACATTTAAACCTTCTACTAATCCTTTGTTGATTTACGAATGTCATATCGGCATGGCCCAGCAAGAAGAGAAGGTTGGTACTTACAATGAGTTTCGTGAAAAGATACTTCCCCGTATAGCCAAAGCCGGTTATAACTGTATTCAGATCATGGCTATCCAAGAGCATCCGTACTATGGAAGTTTCGGTTATCATGTTTCCAGCTTTTTTGCCGCTTCTTCCCGTTTCGGTACACCTGATGAGCTTAAGCAACTTATCGATACAGCTCATGGTTTGGGGATTGCCGTTATCATGGATATTGTCCATTCTCACGCAGTGAAAAATGAGGTAGAGGGTTTAGGGAATTTTGCCGGTGATCCTAATCAATATTTCTATCCAGGAGCACGCCGGGAACATCCGGCTTGGGATTCTTTATGCTTTGATTATGGCAAGAATGAAGTGATACATTTTTTGTTATCCAACTGTAAGTATTGGCTGGAAGAATATCAGTTTGACGGTTTCCGTTTCGACGGCGTAACTTCCATGTTGTATTATAGCCATGGGCTGGGTGAAGCTTTTATGAATTACGGTGACTATTTCAATGGTCATGAGGATGATAATGCCATTTGTTATCTGACGTTGGCTAACGATCTGATTCATCAGGTGAATCCCAAAGCAATTACCATTGCGGAAGAGGTATCCGGGATGCCGGGATTGGCTGCAAAGGTAGAAGATGGCGGTTATGGCTTTGATTATCGTATGGCCATGAACATTCCAGACTATTGGATTAAGACGATAAAGGAGAAAATTGACGAAGATTGGAAACCATCCAGTATGTTCTGGGAAGTAACAAATCGTCGTCGGGATGAGAAAACGATCTCTTATGCCGAGAGTCACGATCAGGCATTGGTCGGAGATAAGACGATCATTTTCCGTTTGATTGATGCCGACATGTATTGGCATATGCAGAAAGGAGATGAGAATTATACGGTAAATCGCGGTATTGCTCTTCATAAAATGATTCGTATGCTTACTGCTACCACTATCAATGGCGGTTATCTGAACTTTATGGGAAATGAATTCGGGCATCCCGAATGGATTGACTTCCCGCGTGAAGGTAATGGCTGGTCATGTAAATATGCCCGTCGTCAGTGGGATTTGGTAGATAATAAGAATCTGACTTATCATTATATGGCTGACTTCGACGAAAGTATGTTGAAAGTTATCAAAACTGTAAAAGATTTCCAAGCTACCCCGATACAGGAAATTTGGCACAACGATGGTGACCAGATATTAGCATATCAGCGTAAAGACCTTATTTTTGTGTTCAATTTCAATCCTAAACAATCATTTACGGATTACGGTTTTTTGGTTGCACCGGGGGCATATGAGGTTATTTTGAATACAGATGACGTTTTATATGGCGGTAACGGACTTACAGACGATACAATCATTCATTTTACTATATCGGATCCTTTGTATGAGAAAGAGAAGAAAGAGTGGTTGAAACTTTATATTCCGGCACGTACAGCAATGGTGTTGCGGAAGAAGAAATAAAAAAAACATAGTTGGTAACAATTAGGAAGTATGGCAGTAGGAGATTTTTCTATTGCCATATTTTTTATCTTAATGTAAGTGCTATAGTATAAAAAAACCGCCTTCCATTAAAGAAAGCGGTTTCCGTATTTCGATTAATGCTATTTTTAATTCAAGCTCTCCTGAACTTGCGTCAACATTTTTTTGATTTCTGCTCTTTCCGGAGACAAGGTTGCGGCTTCTTGAAGATAATCGGCTGCCTTTTTAAAATCAGCATCGGCAGCAGCTTTTTCTGTTGCGTATTTATCTGCATCCGAGTTGGCTAAAGGAGCAGCTTTTTTTAATACAGTAGCACCATTATTATAAAATAATACACCTAAACTGTAAAGAGCATCCGTCTTCCATTTTTTTCCGCTTAATGTAGTCACCTTCTTATAACTTTCTTCGGCTTTTGCGATATCATTCGCTTTCTGGAATTTTTGTCCTTCTTTCAGATAATGGATTGCATATAATTTTTCCATAGTCTTATTACCCGGAGCTATTTTTAATCCAGCTTCCAGTGTTTCTACCATTTCTGCATTTTTTTTTAAATCCTTCAAGGCACCGGCTTTGCGTGCATACGCATTGGCTACATTATAGTTTTTCTGAATGGCAACATCAAAGTACTTCACAGCATCGGCATATTTCTTTATTTGATCTGCACATACACCACAGTTGTATGCCATTACGGAGTCCGAATTGTTCGTCTGTTTCAGATACGCATCATACTTAGTGAAAGCAACTTGATAATTCTTTGCATTTAAAGCATCATTTCCTTCTTTTTTCAATTGGTTAGGATCGGTTTGAGCAAAAATACTGCCAGTGGCACAGCACATGGCAACTAATAAAATAAATTTTCTCATGGTTTTTATGTGTCTTTTTAATTGTTTATCGTTCAAATGTAACAAGAAATGAAATAAACAGCAAAGCTATTTAATTTTTTATAGGCTCTTTCACACTACGAAACATACAATTTACCGTATATTCAATATGACATTGTTTATTTTATCTTCCAATGAGATAACCTTTTCCATAAATTGAAAACTTTCTCATGAAATTTCAAATGAAATTTCATCCAGCTTTTTATACAGATAGATACATGGGTAATAAAGAGGTTGGATTTTACCTGAATGGAGGTATTGGTAAATGGTAAACAGGTGATGTAGGGCTTTACCGTTTCTAAAATACTTTTTGAATATCTGAAAATCTCTTTTATAATTGGGGCAGATTAAGAAACAGATATCGGTCTTTTTCACTGTTTTCGTAATGCTTTTTGAAATGAATACAAAATTGCATTAGGTGCTTTATGATAAATTGAATTATATTCTGATGTAATTTGTATGAAGTAGAAAGTCTTTTTGCCTTATATGTATTATAATGTGATATTCTGTCATGGAATTATTTCGGGATGAATACTGGAATGTCGAGCGTAATGGGTAAGAAAATGATACGGATAAAAGAATGGTTGTGTTATTACGTTATTTGACGGTTAATTTTAGATTTTCTGTTTGAGTATTTTCGATTATTGAAAATATCCCCTACTGATTTGTTTGAATATTGTAAAGTGCGATTTGATATGCTGTTTCTTTTGTGTATAAAGTAATGTTTATTTTGTGTAGCCCCGTTATTAGTTGCTTCATTATTTTTTTATTATCCATTTCAGAAATTGATATGTTTTATCTTATCTTTTAATACTCCGATCTTTGTAATGTCGAATTAGTGTAATTTTAGATGTCATGTCAAAGGGAAAAAACGAGTATAAATAGTGCATATAACTTTTTGTTAGAGATTGCAGTTTTATGTTCGATGATTGGACAAGTTTGAATACACTACACTAACATTTACTTAGATGTATATCTCGGCAAAGGTAGTGAAAATTTGTAATATTTATCTAATTAAGAAATTTAGTTTATTTCAATGATAATAGAAGATGCTTATAGCAATAGAGTTACAGTTATGTTTGATGGGAAAGGATCTGATCACGGACATAACTTCATAAATATAAAAGCGGTATAGATGAAAAAAGTATTGATGCTTATACTTATTATAGTCGGATGTTCTGTTTCCGAAACGAAAGCCCAGAAGGTGGCACTTAAAAGTAATCTTCTGTATGATGCTACTGCTACCATGAATCTTGGTTTGGAGTTTGGATTGGCACGTAAATGGACATTGGACATTCCGGTGAATTATCATCCATGGAAACCGGCGGATGGTAAACGTTTACGCCATTGGGGAGTACAACCGGAAGTTCGATATTGGTTTTGTGAGCGTTTTAACCGTACCTTCATGGGATTGCACGGACATTATGCCGAATTCAATGTAGGAGGATGGCCGGACTGGTCGTTTATCAGTAAAAATATGCAGAATAACCGTTATCAGGGACATCTATATGGTGGTGGTGTTTCTATTGGACATTCGTGGATATTGAAGAAACGCTGGAGCCTTGAAGCATCTGTCGGAGTGGGTTATGCACGTATTGTTTATGATAAATATCCATGTACGCAATGTGGGACAAAGGAGAAAGAAGATAATAAGAACTATTTTGGCCCTACAAAAGCAAGTGTATCACTTATTTACGTAATTAAATAAAATAGAATGATGAAAAGAAATATACAATTCATCGTATTGGTACTGGCTGCTTTATGCCTGAATACAGAGGAGGCATTTGCTCAAAACCGCTCTTATAGTGGAGATATTGGGATTGAACCTGTACGGTTGGAGCAAAGTGGAGACTTTCTTTATATAGATATGAATTTTATTCTGAAAGATGTGAAAGTAAGGACGGCACATGGGGTAGATTTTATTCCTCAATTGGTTGCCCCGGCGAATACATATAATCTTCCAAAAGTATCGGTTAAAGGAAAAGATGAATATCTGGCTTATGAACGCCGGCTTTCATTGATGAGCCCGAAAGAGAAGAGAAAGCATGTAGCACCTTATCTGGTTAAGAAGAGTAATAAGCGGACAAATGATACGATACGTTACCGGTATGTATTACCGTACGAATCCTGGATGGCCGATGCGAAACTTAATGTGCAGCGTGATGAATGTGGCTGTGGGGAAAGTACATTGATGAGCGTGCAGCCTGTGATTGACCAAGTGACACTCGAACGTATTTTATCTCCTTACATTGTGAATCCTCATTTTGCTTATGTTGAGCCGAAGGTAGAGGTAGTGAAGAGCCGTGAGATACAGGCTGAATGCTTTTTGGATTTTGAGGTGAATAAAATCAATATTCGTCCGGAATATATGAACAATCCCCGGGAATTAGCAAAAATCCGTGTAATGATCGATGATTTGAAATTGGATCCCAGCATAAAAGTAAATAGACTGGATATCATCGGGTATGCCTCTCCGGAAGGAACTTTGGCTACAAATAAACGTCTTTCTGAAGGACGTGCTATGGCTCTTCGCGATTATCTGGCATCTCGTTATGATTTTCCGCGTAACCAATATCATATCATATTTGGTGGTGAAAACTGGGATGGCCTGATAGACGCTCTTGAGACACTCGATATGGACTATAAGAATGAAGTGCTTGACATTATTCAGGATATTCCCATTGAGAAAGGACGGGAAACAAAACTGATGCAGCTTCGTGGAGGAGTGCCATACAGATATTTGCTGAAAAATGTTTTCCCGAGTCTTCGTGTTGCTATTTGTAAAGTGAACTATGACATTAAGAATTTTAATGTGGACGAAGCGAAGGAGGTGATAAAAAGACGTCCGCAAAATCTGAGTTTGAATGAGATGTTTTTGGTGGCTAATACTTATCCGAAAGGTTCGCAAGAATTTATCGATGTGTTTGAAACGGCTGTCCGGATGTATCCCGACAGTGAAATAGCCAATATGAATGCCGCTACTGCTGCACTTTCGCGTAATGATCTGATTTCTGCAGAACGATATTTGAAAAAGATGGAATCTCAAGAGTATTGGCCGGAATATAATAATGCGATGGGAATATTGACCTTGTTGAAGGGAGATTATGAATTAGCAGAAGAATACTTGAATAAAGCCCGGGAGTTGGGGCTGGATGTAGCTACGGATAATCTGGAAGAGTTAGCGAAGAAAAAAGCGAATATGAACGAAATAGAGAAAGCGAATAGAATGAGAATTAAATAAAATGACAACGTATAGAAGAACTTTTTCAGATAAAAGATTCTATGAAAGTGAATGACTAATCTATATTAATTACTAATAATTATTTTGTGTTATGTTGAAAATTAAATCAATTTTTGTGTCATTGCTGGCTGTGGCGGCATTGGCGAGTTGCTCGAACGAGAATGACGACATCACTGATGGCGGCGAAAAAAGAGACTACGATGTGGCTTACATGTCGGTTAGCGTAGCCGTTCCTCAGGGAACGAGAACACGTGCTGCCGGTTCATCTGGTGAAACAGACGCACTGGACTCTGAAACTAAGATCAAGGAGCTTTATTTGGTTCTGTTTGATGACCAAAAAAAGGTGGTAAAGGCTGATGGTGCAACTGCGTATTATACTATATTGGGCGAATCGCAGCTTTCACAAGTTGATAATGCTCCTGTTAGTCCTTTAGAACCAATTAAGGTATCTACGGAGTCTGCATACTTACTTACTATTGCTAATCCGGGCGCTAAGTTGAAAGCTCTTTTAAATGGTATAGTAGCAGGTAATGGATATGCGGATATTAACAAAGAATTTTCTGTAGCAGAAGATCTTGCTGAAGATGATAATTCTTACCTCATTGCGGAGGTTGCAGACCTTGCTGATAAAGGACATGGCTGCACAATGATTAATGCCGGTGCATTTGATGATCTTATTTCTGATGAATGGAATGCCGATTGTTTAGTTGATGTTGCAGCTTCTGTAGTTAAAGCGAGTGATTATAAAACTGATACCGAGGCAAAAGAAGCAGCAAAAGGAAAGAAGGCAACGATTCAGATAGAACGTCTTGCATCCAAACTGGCAGTTACACTTAAAGGTGATGGTCTTACCATAGAAATAGTACCTTCTACTGCCAAATTTGAATTCAAAGAATGGACAATTGATTATGTGAACTCCAGATTCTTCCCATTTGCTACGAAAACAAAGCTGACAGCGACTCATACTGGTGCTGCGTATAAGTCTAATTTCTATACCGAAGATCCAAACTTTGATGCTGATGGTACTGGTAAACATCTTGTTGGTATTATCAGTAACAAAATTGTGGACTATAACCCTAAGGCGAAATGGTATAAGCACAACCTGTTAACTGTAGCAAAAGAAGAGGACAAGAATGTTGCTTATTGTACGGAGAATACAATGGCGGCGGCTGACCAGGATTTTGGTGCTGCTACCCGTTTGGTTCTTAAAGCTGTGTACACACCTTACACTGATTTTGATGACGATTGGTATCAGACTTTTTTCAATGGTACTTATATCAATTACAAAAATCTTGGTGAATTGCAAACTGCTTATAATGATGCTACTGATATCGATGAAGCGGATAGAGATGCTGTAGAAAAGTTATTGGTGGAATCCTGTGACAAATTTATTAATAAGTTAAATAGTGCGTTCCCGACAGCTGGACTTGCTGCTGATTTTAAAGATCTTACCCAACAATCGCTTGACGATCTTACTATTACCAATGGTGGTGAAGTTGCTAAAGAAACAGGTATTCGCTGGTTCCAGAAAAGCTTGAACTACTATTACTATCAAATTCGTCATGATAACACTACTGACATCGGACATATGGCATATGGAAAGTATGGAGTCGTACGTAATAACTATTACACACTCAACTTGACAAAAGTTAATGGTGCAGGTACACCGTGGTATCCCGATGTAGAGGAGCCGGAGGAAGAAATCGATAAAAAAGGTGCGTACCTTCACTTTGAAATTGAGGTGGCTCCGTGGATCTCTTGGGGTACTGATTTCGAAATCTAATAAACAGTTTGTTTGACTAAAAAGTCAGTTTTTGGGAGCTGACTAAAAAGCAAGTATAAAATGCTTTTTGATCAGCTCCTTCAACTTTTTATTTATGTAAGATGTTCTGGTCGATATCGACCGCTCAAGATAAACCAAGCCGTGTGACAGGCTTTTCAAAAACAGCACGAAGATACACTGGCGTACCTTTTCGAGAAAGAAATGAGTGATAAAGCAGCGCCCCTAAAACAGAAATAACCGGAGACCGCTTAAAACAGAGAGGCTCTGACTATATAACCGGTAATCCGGCAATAAGGATACCCCTAAAAATAAAAGAGAGATGTTCGGAAAAACCAAAATGCAGTTCCTTGTCGTTGTTTCGATGTTCTTTATGGCCTCGTGCGACAGTATATACGAAGATTTGCCCCGTTGCGAACTTTGGTTGGAATTTACTTTCGACCACAACATGGAATATGCAGATGCATTTGATCCACAGGTTAATTCAGTGGACGTATTTGTGTTTGGTGATGACGATAAGCTACTTTTGACTAAAAGAGCCGAACCGACTGCATTGGTGGGTGGAAACCGTATGTCATTGGCTGATGAGCTTTCTTTTGGAAGCTACAAAATACTTACCGTGGGCAGTCTGTCCGATAGCCACCGGGTGGCGACTCATACCGGACAATCGCCGATTGTGGGAACTACCACTCTTCAAGAGATGGTTGCCGCTCTTTATCGTGAAGTAGATATGATAGATTTTCAATTTCCACATTTCTACTTTGCTCCGGTAGTGCAATTAGACTATTTCGGCACTAACGATGCCGTATGTCGTGTGAATCTGATGCGTTATACGAACCGGTTCAATATCGCTTTGATGCGTACCAATGGAACTGGTAACACGCGATACTCTTTTGAAATAGAAACACCGGACGATGCCGTTTATTCCTGGATGCAGGATGCGCCTATGGGAGAAGGCCCTGTTACGTACAGAGCCTACCATACTGATTGGACAAGATCCACTGATGTGGAGATGGTCTCGCGTCTGAATACCATGCGTCTGTTTAATATGGCGGGTTATCGGTTTATTATAAAAAATGAAGAAACAGGTGTCGAAGTTTGGGACTACAATCTGATGACTTTACTGAACATCGCTCGTCCTACTCTCCGCCCTGACAATACGTCACTTCCTTTTCAGGAATACCTTGACAGGCAGAGTGATTGGAATCTGGTGTTTACTGTGACCGAAAAGCCCGAAGGAGGATTCCTCCAGATAGGGCTTGTAGTCGGTCCTTGGATATACTGGCTTCATGACATGGAAATATAAGGAATGGTGATAATGAGATGTAAACCATTGTATAGTATTATTTGTCTGTTGTTGGTAGCTTTCTTGTTTTCGTGTAGCAAAAATGCAGTTGAGTTTGATGAGCAGTTGTCCAATACCCGGGCTTTGCTTAGCATCGACTTGACGCAGAATGCAGGCGAAGAACAGGTTGCTATTAAGACTGTACGGTTTGTCATATTCGGCAATGCGTCGAGTAGCATTCCGTATTTGGATGTCAATGAGTTTCACGAAGAAGCCACTCCACTCGAGACTACGGATATTAAAGCCGTTATCGAAGTGAAAGGCAACAGTGATATCATGGCAATTGTTATTGTGAACGAACCGGCCGGGCTTAAAAGCGATCTTGATAATATTGGCAGTTTATCTGATCTGAAAAATATAGAGTTTACTATTGCTCAATTACTGAACAATAGTAAAGAAGAAATTGCTTTAATGCCTATGACGGGAATAAAACAAGGTATATATGTAAAGCCTGGCGAGGCGGTTAATCCGGTAAGCATGACCGTGGAACGTGCCGTATCACGAGTGGATGTCTATCTCCAAGTCACGGATGGCGGAGCGCAGACGGGATATATTAATGGCAGTACTACAGTCACTATGCACAACCTTTCTCATGAGAGTGTTTTGGTGAATGGATTCGGAAATATGAAAGCAAATGCACTTCTGTTGGATAAGACATGGACAGCAGGTTCGAGCGATACATGGATATACTCATCTGCTGCTGATGCGAAAAACCGGAGATTGCTTTGTTCATTCTATACCTCCGAGCGTGCTTTCACCGACTCCAATAAACCTACTATCAGCATGACGAATATCCGGAAAGGTGCACAGCCTACAGATGTCATCGGAGTGACCCGGCAGGAGTTGGGACAGATTACACCTACCGGTGGTGGGCAGTCACAAGATTTTGAGGGATTTCAACGGAACAATGTATACCAGATAACGGCTAAGGTAGGTAAACTGGGCATACAAATAGTGAGAGTATCGGTGGAGCCATGGGGTGATCCGAAAAATATAGACGTGGATGTGGAACTGTAACATACTGGCTGCTGATAGGTAAAGTTTTCATTCGGAAAAAGAAAAAAGATGATAAAGTTAAGAAATGATAGTATCAAAACGATGATGATGGTAATCCTCTTTCCGGTTATTTTCTTTTCGTGCATCGAAGAGGAAATGACGTGTGAAAGGGTGCCAATGGCAGTGCATTATGTGGGCGCTGGCGGAAGTGTCGTGACCAGAGGTACGGAAATTTCTTCGGCAGACGATCTGAAAGGGACTAAATTCGGTTTGTTTGCTTCTTTGACACCGGCTTCTCTCGTTACGGAAACATACTTCAACGCGAGTGCCACAGTAAATGATAATTTGACGGCTACGATATCGCCGGGACAGTTTTGGCCAACCGTGCAGAGCTCCATGAAATTCTTTTCGTGGTATCCTTTTGATGGCGGCAACCACCCGATTGCCAACTTCGACAATCCTGCAGAGATGGTGTTGACATATAGTGCTTCTACTGATGCTGCTGCCCACAAGGATGTGATGGCGGGTGTGACACAGACATCTCAATGGGGTGCCGGTATAAATGTACATTTCTATCATACACTGACTAAAGTCTCCTTTACATTCAAAAAGAAAGATCCGGCACCCGAAGAGTTAATAATCGAAAAGATCCAGTTCCAAGGTGTGGGAGCAGAAGGGAAACTGACCGTACCCAGCATA